>OLSX01000948.1_pt1 | contig 28638 bp, 19 predicted proteins | sample 1673141 | NCBI WGS metagenome assembly OLSX01 (sample SAMEA3136759, study PRJEB25190) | human gut metagenome | biome: human gut; feature: human-associated habitat; material: faeces | place: Austria | collected 2013
GAGCGTCCGGCTGATAACCGGGAGGTCACAAGTTCGAATCTTGTCAGGTCCACCACTTTCTTTCGCAATAAACACCCCAGCGAGAGCCGAGTCGCCGCTGGGGTGTTTATTACTGTCTCCGTGGGGGTTTAGCTCAGCTGGGAGAGCGCGGGCTTTGCAAGCCTGAGGTCAGGGGTTCGATCCCCCTAACCTCCACCATGATGGACCTGTAGCTCAGTTGGTTAGAGCGTCCGGCTGATAACCGGGAGGTCACAAGTTCGAATCTTGTCAGGTCCACCATCAAAACTGTGAAGAGCCTCGGGGCATGGCCTCGGGGCTTTTTTCTTGTGTGTTATAAAACTCATTTTGGTTTTGTGTGCTGTGCGAAAGATTGGGTAGTATAGCTATTCAATGCGGCGAAGGCGCCGTGTGTTAACCGCTACGTACCGGAGGTGTTCCATGGTTCGTGTCGACATAGAGACCATCGTCATGGCCGCCGGTCCCGTGCCATCGCTTATCGTGCTTCGCGAGCGCTGCAGCAAATCGGACTCGCCCGCGCCGCTGCGTTCCCTTTCCATTCAGACTGGTTCGTTTGAAGCCGCTGCCATCAGCCGCGGCATCGATAGCGGCCGCGCCGAGCGCCCGATTACCCATGACCTGTTGCTCGATACTGTTGGCGCCCTGGGCGCCAAGCTCGAGCGCATCGAGATCGTTCGCGCCGAGCCGCCGGTGTTCTACGCGACGATCGTCGTACTGGCCGATGGTGACGAGCGCAAGATCGACGCCCGCCCCAGTGATGCCATTGCCCTTGCCGTGCGCAGCAATGCCCCCATGTTTGTGGAGGACGACATCATGAATCGCCTGGGCACTGTTTCTACCCACGCCGAGGAAGTCGACGACGAGCAGGAGTTCGAGAAGTTCGACGAGTTCGTCCATACGCTCTCCCCCGATGACTTCTAAATGCGGGGCGTCCAGGTTGCGGAGCGTTCGCTGATGGCCGGCGGGATGTCGGCTGAAGCGGCTGCAATCGCCCGCGAGGCCCAGATGCGCTCGGAGGCTTCTGAGGCGGCTCGCATTGCCTATGTGACGCAGGCCCGCACGCTTCGTGAACGCCGCAGCTCGTTTATCAAGATGGTTGTCATCTCCGCCCTTGTCGCGGCAATCTGCTCGCGCCTTCGTGGTACAGTTGGTGCGCTTGGGTTTTCGATCTCTACGGGCCTGGTGATTTGGGGCGTGGTCGATGCGGTCATGCTGACCAGCCAGATCAAGGTGCTCGACAAGCGCGCGTCGGACATGACGCGCGCCCGCGATGCCGCCGCTAAGATCGCCGCCGAGGCGCAAGAACTGTAACGACGCCAGACTCGATGGGAAGGTCTAAAGATGGCACAGGATATGCAGGACGCCGGTAACGTCTCCGCCGAGCTCGACGCCATGGTGTGCGATCTAATCGGCGCGTTCTTGGATGACCTTGCCGCCGGTGAAAACCCCGGCGTGGTCGTGGCAATTGAGGACGCCGCTTCCAACCGTTATCTGGCGGCGCTCGATGAGGATGGCGAAGAGGCGTGCCTCGAGGCGGCCACCAACTTTATCTCCGAGCACAAGATGGGTCTTAAGGACGAGGGCCTGGGCCGTATCGCCCGCTATGCCATCGGCTATACCGGCTGCGTCGAGATTGACGGCGGCTACCATGACGCTCTGCTCGTGAGCTTTTTTGAGACGACGCTCGAGAGCGGTTTTTCGGCATATGTACTGTATGAGGGCATGGGCGCCGGCGATGGTTTTATGTGGAGCGACCCTGAACCTGCAGGTGAGGAAACCCCTCTCATCTAAAATCGCTAAAATAAACGAGTTTTCGGTAAAAGGCTCAATATTCCCGCCGAGCGTTGTATCGCTGGGCGGGTCGCATACGCGTGCCGTTTGTATATGGATAGAAGATAGGGGAACTACATGCGCGTAGACAATCTGAGGAACATCGCCATCATCGCTCACGTCGACCACGGCAAGACGACGATGGTCGACAAGCTCCTGCGTGCCACGGACGCCTTCCGTGCCAACCAGCAGGTCGAGGACCGCGTCCTGGATTCCAACGACCAGGAGCGCGAGCGCGGCATTACGATTCTCGCCAAGAACATCTCTATCGAGTACAAGGACGTTAAGATCAACGTCATCGATACCCCGGGCCACGCCGACTTTGGCGGCGAGGTCGAGCGCGTGCTGCGTATGGCCGACGGCGCCCTGCTGCTGGTCGACGCTTTTGAGGGCCCCATGCCCCAGACCCGCTTCGTGCTGCGTCACGCTATCGACACCGGCCTTAAGATCATGATCGTCATCAACAAGATCGATCGTCCGGGCGCCAACCCCGAGAAGGCCTACAACGACTGCCTGGACCTCATGGCCGACCTGGGCGCAACCGACGACCAGCTCGAGTTCGCCATGGAGCACGTGGTCTACGCCAGCGCCATGAATGGCTTTGCTCGCCTTGACCCCAACGACGGCAACATGGACATGTATCCGCTGCTCGATATGATCATCGACGACATGCCCGCGCCCGAGGTTGACGAGAACGCCCCGCTGGCCATGCAGTGCGTGACCATTGACCACTCCAACTTCGTTGGCCGTATCGGCATCGGTCGCGTGTACTCCGGCACCATCCACCAGGGCGACCAGATTTTGGTTGTGAAGAACGACGGCTCCAGCGCCACCGCTACCGTCAAACAGCTCTTTACCTTCGACTACCTGGGCCGCACCGAGTGCCAGGAAGTCGGCGCCGGCGACATCGCTGCCGTCGTGGGCATCGACCGCACCGATATCGGCGATGTCTACACCGATCCCGAGAACCCCGTTGAGCTCGAGCCCATCGAGATCGACCCGCCGACCATGTCCATCGTCTTTGAGGCGTCGACCTCCCCGCTCGTCGGTCGCGACGGCGACATCGTGGGCGCCCGTCAGCTCAAGGAGCGCCTGTTCAACGAGGCCGAGAACAACGTGACCATGAAGATCGAGGAGCTCGAGGACAAGAGCGGCGTCGAGGTCTCGGGCCGCGGCATTCTGCACCTATCCGTTCTGATGGAGTCCATGCGCCGCGAGGGCTTTGAGTTCCAGGTCGGCCGTCCCCGCGTTCTGTTTAAGAAGGACGAGAACGGCAACAAGATGGAGCCTGTCGAGCAGGCCGTCGTCGAGTGCCCGGACGAGTACTCGGGCAAGGTCGTTGAGGTCTTCGGCACCTCCGGCGGCATCATGACGAGCATGGATACCTCGGGCATCGTGACGCACCTCGAGTTTAAGATCCCGACCCGCGGCATCATGGGTCTTAAGAACCGCATTATGAACGTTACCCACGGCGAGGGCGTGTTCTACCACACCTTCCTGGAGTATGGTCCTTACGCCGGCGAGATCGGTAACCGTCAGAACGGCGCCATGATCTCCATGACCACCGAGAAGGCCGTTGCCTATGCTCTGGGTACGCTGCAGGAGCGCGGCCAGCTGTTTGTTGAGCCGGGCACCGAGTGCTATGAGGGCATGATCGTGGGCGAGCGCAGCAAGGCCGGCGACATGGTCGTCAACATCGCCCGTACCAAGAACCTGGGCAACCAGCGTTCCTCGACCTCCGATATCTCCGTCCAGCTGGTGCCGCCCCGCACTTTCTCGCTGGAGGAAGCGCTGGAGTACATCGCCGACGACGAGCTGGTCGAGATCACTCCCAAGAACATTCGCCTGCGCAAGCGTCTGCTCAACGCCACCGACCGCAAGAAGGCTGCCGTCCGCGCCGGCCAGGTCAACAAATAAGCGCTGGGGCTTATAACGTCTAACGAGAAAGGGCGTCGACCGCAATGGTCGGCGCCCTTTTTGGTGCAAGGGGGACGGGTTAGTTTGCACCACGTCGAGGGCGACTATCCCTCCGAGCGCCTTTCGGGTCAAAGTTAAGTTGTTTAAACATATACATAATTCCACGGAATATAACCGCTTTAATGTAAAACGTTAACAGGTAAATACCAACTGGTATTAAATTAAAAGACCTCTTGACCTGCGGTTTACATGATTGGTATCTATATTATATTTTATGCATTGTGGCATAGACGAACCGTCTTAGAAGGTGCTCCCCAATGGGTTCTTGCAATGCGCTAGGTAGGTGCTCGTTGATATTGGGGTTTGTGTTCGATCCGACGATTCGCCGTATTCCACACTGTGTTGTAGGAATTAAGGGACAACTATGAACGCACACCGCTCACGGTCGCTGGGTATGGCGGCCCTGATCTTCATTTTGATTAGCCTCACCGCCGCAGTTTTTCACGGTGCAGCCCCCGTGCGCGCCGAGGACGTGACGACGCCGACGCCGATTGTGATCGATGGGGATACGGCGGACGTTACGGTTGGGCTGTATGCCGATAAGGATCGTCAGCAGCCTTTCGGTGAAAAGGACTCACCCTCGATTACGACAGCCGATACAATTTACGGTTTTATGGAAGCCCGTTTCCATGAGAATTCTGGGCCTACGACCGAAAGGCTTGAGGCGATTTATACCTTCCCCAACTCGATTGCCGTGAAGGACAACGCGGGCGGCGTCTTGATGACTGACGATACCGAGAATGCGCAAAGGATGGGAACTTGGTGCATAAAAGAGAATAGGGTCATCTTCGATTACGATGCCGACTATCTCAATCGCCATCCCTCTTCACTCTACGTAAAGGTTATATTCGAGTTCGAGCTCGAAAACAAAGATGTGGATGATGGGTCAAAAGTTAAACTTGAATTTCCGGGCGTTGGCGAAGCTGTGCCGATCAAGGTTCGAGATGGCGCAGTCGAGGGAAGTAAATCGGGTGTCTTTTCACAAGATAGCAGTACTGGAATTGCCAAGATAACTTGGACTATTAACCTAAGTGTTAAGTCGCATGCAACGGATGTAAAGCTGGTCGATACACTCGGCGACTACCTGGACTTTGACCAAAGCAGCTTCAAGCTCGATGGAAATCCTCTTGGTCCGTCCGTGGGTATCGAAGAGCGAACTGCAACGTTGTCGCTAGGTAACCTTTCTCAGGGCGACCATACCGTTACCTACGAAACGACAGTTAGCAAGAACTTGTCTCTTTCTAATAGCACGCCCACGCAAGGTAGGAATAGTGTGCAAGCAACCTGGGGAAAAGCAAATCCCCAACAATCTCCTGCGATTAAGGGGGCGTCGGAACCGTTTCAATACGACATGATCCAAAAAGAGGCTGGCTCCGGAACATCATCTGTCATCACTTGGAAGGTTGTGCTCAACAAGGGATCTCTCAAGGCCGATATGTCTGGCTACACCTTTACTGACAAGCTCGATGACAAGCAAGATTATATTGGCAGCTACACGGTCTACAAGGGAGAGACCGCCGATGAAAAACAAAAGATTGATGGGGGAACGCTGAGCGATTCGGGGGATTCATTTAACTATACGTTTAATCCAAACGAGGCCGACCGGTATGCGACCTATTGCATCGTCTATCAAACTAAGCTGAAAGATGAGAATTCCTACGAAAAAGTTAGTAACACGGCAAGTGTGAAAAAAGAAGACTCCGGTCTGCCCTCTGGTGAAAGCACCGCATACTACATCCGTCCTTGGACGGGCAAGACCATTAGTAAAACACTGCTTAATCCGGATGAGGCATCTCGGACCGGAAAAGCAACTTGGCAATTACGCGTAGAGCTCCGTGATTACGTAAATGCGAAAAACCCAACATCTGTTCTTATCAAAGATACCATGCTGGCGGCTTGGAAGCAGACTATGGGGCCGGATACTACTGACGGTAAATCGCATGTAGTTGTCATCGGGGACACCGAATTGGACCAAAACACCGATTGGAAGTTTGAGGGAGGCGCAGATCCGTCACAAGGCAGCAATAAGCATAACTGCAATATCCGAATAATCATTACGGATAAAGTCAAAGAAGCACTGGATAAGTCCCCTGAAGTGGTTATTACGTATAAAACGGTGACCGACGCACTTCCTGGTTGGTACTCCAACTTCGCCTCTGTCGACGGGTTTAGCGGCTATTCTGATTTCGTTTTTTACTACGTTGAAGACGAAACGGAGCCTTCGGTTGAGAAGAGTGTAAAAATAAATGAAGACGGCTCGCAAGCACGGTGGGATGAGACGTTTGACTGGAAATCAGTGGATGGCTCGAACGACAAAGGTGCGTGGATTGTCGACTGGACTGTCTATGCCAATCGAGCTAAGACGCCTGCCGGTGAGTATTATGGCGCAGGCAGGCTCAATGGCAAGGATGTCGTTGTTAAAGATGAGCTTCCTAAGGGAATGAGTTATATTCCCGGCTCGGCAAAGTATTCTTTGTATTCAAATCCCTACGGGGCGGCGGTGCCCGGCCACGAATGGGAACATGAGAGAGAAAAAACCGAGGCTTCGGGTGTCTTGCTGACGCCTGCCGTTGATCGTCGAGAGGTTACGTTTTCGATTCCAACGGAAAAGCTGGGTAACAATACAGGGTATGCAAAGCTGACGTATGCAACTGCTGTCAAGAGGTCAGTGGTCGACACGTCAAAGAACCTCGGCGAGCTTACGAACTCGGCGAGTGCGAGCTCGGGTGATAAAGTATTTAAGGCGGGCTCTGATACCGTACAGATCAAGAACGACGTATTGTCAAAGACCGGTACGTCGGTAAGTAATAGCAAACGAATTCACTACACGATTTTCGTTAATGAATCGGCACTAGACTTAAAGGTCGGAACCGACTACCTCGATCTGTTCGATGTGATGGATTCTAAGTGCACGTTTATCCCCTCGTCGCTTAGCGTATCTGAGAGCGATAACGGCGATTGGCGTGTGCTGACAAAAGAAAAATACGGGGCGGCTCTTGACTCGATTGGCGAGGGTGCTGGAAAGCAGCAGCGATTGACGTTGAGGCTTCCCGATGAGAAATACCTGAAAGTCGAATATGAAGTTCTGTCCGGTGAGTCTGGTACAGTTTCCCTTTCCAACGAGGCACAGCTTGAAGGTGTTGCAGGCGGGTATGTGAAACACGAGCGTGAATATGACATAGATGCCGGCGCATCGGGAGGCGGAACGGGGCACGGCATTGTGGTCCACAAAGTGGATGAAAAGGACGTTACCGCGCCGTTGGCTGACGCAACGTTCACGCTCTATGCGATTGACATGGATAAGGCGCAGGACAGTGCCGGCGTTGATGGCGCAAAGACGGAGTTTTCTACCAAAAAGACTGGTTCTGACGGAAGTGTGACTTTTGGAACGAGTTCGGGAACGAGTTCGGACGCCATGGCTTCCTGCAGGCTTTACTGCCTCGAGGAGACGACGGCGCCTCCTGGATATCGCGCCGCCCAACCAACATGGATTCTGCTCAAGGGCAACGCGCCCGACGAGCAATACGAGCAAGCCATGAACAGGGCGAAATCTCTGCTTGATGCCAATACGGAGATAACGTCAGATGCAGAGATTTGGGTGTATGACGCGCCCCTTGAAGGCAAAGCGACGATAAAAGCAAAGAAAGTGCTTAAAGGCGGAACCTTCAGGGAAGGTCAGTTCTCGTTCGCGCTCAAGGACGCCGAGGGCAAAGTGCTCCAGACGGTGACCAATGACGCCGGGGGCAACGTCTCCTTCAACGTCAAGTACAACAAGGTCGGCGAGTATCGCTACATCATCTCCGAGGTTGTTCCCGAGGGCGCCGAGAACAATGTCAAGGATCACATCACCTATGACAGGACCGAGTATAGGGTCACGGTTAACGTGGTCAACGGTACGAATCAGCTCGACACCACCGTCACCTATGGCGAGGGTTCCTCGACCCCGCCGACCTTTACCAACAGGTACTCGACTACGCTACCTGAGGCGGGCGGGGCTGGTTTGACTATGACGTATTTAGCTGGTGCTTCGATGCTGTGTTTTGCTGCGACATGGATGCATGCTCGTCGCCATCGCGATCAAGGTCGAGGTGGTAGCCGTGAGTAGGCTTTGCCGCCGCTTGTTGGCTATCGCGACAATAGTTACGGTCGCAATGCTCTCTTTTGCGATGTTGCCCGGGATGGCCCGCGCGGCAGGCACTGGAGCCATTACGGTGGACGGTACGGTTGCGACGCGGTATGACGCGTACCAGCTCTTTTCGGCGACCGTTGTCGACGATGCCGATGCCGACCAAAAGGTCGCAACTGATGTAGCGTGGGCGAATGACACGGTTCGCCAAGCTGCCCTTCCCGTGCTTCATGATGCAGGGCTTGATAACTCGGCATCGACGGCACAAGAGGCTGCCGAATGGATGAATGCCGACGGGCACATGACGACCACGCTAGCGGCAAAGCTTGCCCGTGTGATTTGCAATGCCGGTGCGCCTTCCGTGGCCCTTAACGCGGGCGCGGCGACCGAGCTGCCCTGCGGCTACTGGCTCATCGTCGCCGACGACGACGCCATCGCCCAGGGCGAGGCCGGCACCGCGCCGATCATGGCCCTGGTCGGCGGCGGCGCCGTCACCGTCAAGCCCAAGGCCGCCACTCCTAAGGTGGCCAAGCACGTGCTGGAGGACAGTACCGACGCCTGGCAGAAGGCCGCCGACGCCACGGTTGCCGACGACCTGTACTGGCGCCTCTCTGCCACGGTCCCGGCGGGCCTCACGGCCTACGATACCTATACGGTGCAGTTCGTCGACACCATGAGCGCGGGGCTCGACCCCTCCAAGGTGGTCGCGAGCATGCGCGTGTACGTGGCGGCGGGCGCGGACGGCGGTTTCGACGCCGTCTCGGCCGGCAAGGACGGGCGCGCCGGCACCGAGCCCGCGAAGGGCTGGGCCGACATCACGGCCCAGTGCGCCACCAAGGTAGCGGCCGACGGTAAGACCTTCACCGTGCGTACCGGCGACCTCATCGCCGCGCTCGGCGGGGCCGACGCCTTCACTGCGGGCGCCCGCGTGGTCGCCGTGTACAACGCACCGCTCAACAGCGCATGCAACCACGGCATCGCGAAGGGCAACCCCAACGAGGTCTACCTGCGCTACCCGCGCTCTCCCTTTGCCGACCAGTCCGGCGACGCCGGCTTCACCCGCACGCCGAGCGATGACGCGTGCGCCTACACCTGGGGACTCAGTCTGATCAAGCGCTCAAGCTCGGACGATAAACCGCTCGCGGGCGCCAAGCTGCGCATCATCGATGACCGCGGGCGCATCCTAACGACCGACGGCTCGTGGTCGACGGATGCCGCCACGTGCGTCACCACGGGCGCGGACGGCCATGTGGAATTGAGCGGTGTGGACGCGGGTGTCTACACCGTCGAAGAGGTCGCGGCTCCCAAGGGATACACCGCCTTTGAGGGCAAGCGAACGGTAACGGTTACGTCCGAGGGATTGGACGTTAAACAGGTTGCAGCCGCGAAGCCCAAGGTGACCGTGTCGGCCGAAAGCCCTCTGCGGGTTGATACCGCTGATGCCGGGACGGGTTCGATTGAACTGTCGGTGCTCAACACTCCAAGCAAAGAAGCAAGTCGAGGCTTTATGCCCTCGACGGGAGATAGAACGTTGGTGCTGGTGGCGGCTTTGGCTGCCATCGGAGTGGCGGCTATTGTTGTCGCGCTCGTCATCAAGCGGGGAGGCGGTCGTCGTGAAAAATAATTGCCCCCCTGCTTAATGGCGTGCTGCCTCCGTAGCGAGTGACGCACAGGCCTACCGACCTGATGATCATTGGTTTTGAAAAAGTTACTAGAGAACCCTCCAAGAAAAGCGGGGCACCCGGTCGACATGACCGAGTGCCCCGCTTCGTTTGTTGGTGCAAAGTAACCTGGCACCTTTGTGGTGGTTGGTGGCTAAGCGGTGGGGAGTCCTGGCATGTTAGCCGGCTGCTGCGGCTTGAGGTGGGCGTTGCGCCAGATGATCTGGATAACGTAGCCGAGCATAAAGACAAAGGCTACGCCGCTGATGAAGTCACCTACGAGGGGAAGCCCCGTGAGGGCGCCTGCGATTACGCCGCCCACGGCTGCCATGGCGTAGCGGTTTTGGTTGTGTCCGACCATGCGGGAGATCGCGCACCCCGCAAAGGCACTCGACACCAACGCGATGCCGATAACGCCGCACAAGAGGGCTCCGGCAAGCGACAGACCAGCGATAGAGATAATTAGCAGTAGGACGGCGGGGACGATAGCAATCGTGCCCAGAAGACCGCTCACCCACAGGGGTATGGGGCGCTGGTGGAGCATGCCGGCGGCGCTGGCGGTCGCGCGCGGAAAGACGAGCTCGAGCAGCAGAGCGACAAAGCAGGTCGAGAGTGCCGCGGCGACGATACCGCCGATGACATCGTTAACGGTGGAAGTATCCTCGTTCTCGGTGCGGTCGATCTTGAGCGCGCCTACCTCGGCTCCTGCGGCACGCTCGGGGTCCTCGGAGACGTGCGCGTTCACGGTGCCGGTGATGTGGGCGTTCTTGCCCAGGATGAGCTTGTCGGCCCAAACCTCGACATCGCCCTCGACGGTGCCATCGATGGTCACCGTGTCGCCCGCAAGCGCTGCCGACTTGGTAGAGCCGCGCAGGGCAACCGTCTCGCCTATCGCGTAAAAACAGTTGGCGGTGCTGTCGGAATTGAGCACAACGTGCTGACCGACGACCGTGACGCTGCCATCAACCGTGGTCTTGGCGATATCGATAGTGCGTGCCGCCAAGCGGACGGCGCCGCCCACCGTGCAGTCGCGGATGGAGAGGCTCTCGCCTGCTGCAATTATGTCGCGGCCGATGGACGCATCGTCCAAGTTGAGGGCCTGACCTGCCCAGTACAGGTCACCTTCGACGCCGGACGAATTGGCGTCATTGTCGGTCGCAAGTACGTTGCCTGCGGTGTCCGTGCCGGCGAACGACGCCGTGGGAAGCGCGGTGACCGCTAGAGCGATGAGCGCGAATAAGATCGTGATGCGGCCCCACGCTTTACGGCGCTGGGTCGGCGGGAATTGATTACAGGGCATAGTGAATCCTTCGTCAGATGCTCGACATGCACCTAACAGGGTACCCAACGCGTGGGCGCTCTAAAAGAACCTCTCGGTTGCATTTCGAAGGATGAGCCCGCGCCACCTACTTTTTGCGGTGCAAAAAGCGTGCGATGTCATCCTCGGTGGGGCTTTTGATATCAAAGCGCAGCGACAGCCAGCGTAGTCCCATGGTCACCACGACGCAAACGACCAGTGCGACGACATTGCTGACCAAGCCGCTCATGACAAGGCAAACATAGCTTGCCGATCCGGCGATGGCCGCGATGGCATAAAAGTTAGTGCGTTGGAAAATGCCCGGAACCACGCCCATGAAGCCGTCGCGCAACATGCCGCCGCCCACCGCGGTGAAAAAGCCCATCATGATGCACACCGCCGGCGCAAAGCCGTAGACCAGCGCCTTGTCTGCTCCAGTGGCGGCGTAGATGCCGACCGAGATGATGTCGAGCAGGGGAATGAGTTTTTCGGGCTTGTCGACGATTGCCGGGAAAATATAGATGATGGCTGCCGTGGCAATGGAAAGCGGCAGTGCCATCGGCTGGTTGAGGATGTAGACGTTGCCCACCTGCAGCGTCATATCGCGCAAGAGACCGCCGCCCAGACCGCAGACCACCGCGAGCGCGACCGCGCCCACCAGGTCGAGCTTGTGCTCGCGCGCAACCAGCACACCCGAGATCGATGCAGCGACAACAGCGAACATCTCGAGCCAAAACGGAATAGCGACCATGGCATCCGAGGCGTGTGAGGTAACGGTTATGGCGGCGACGACGGGCAAGATGGGGTCCTTTGGATTACGGATTTGGACAATGCCCGTACATAGTACATGTTCGGCGCCGATTGCGACCCTATTGCTCGGCAAACGGTCGGGATTGGATGCGGGCGTAGCATTGCCAGAATGCCAGGGTTCCAGAACATGTACGTCACCCTCCAAAAACGACATTTTTCGACATCTTTGGAGGCTGACGTACATGTTTTGATTGAGCTCACAGCATGAGTGGGTTGATTTACTCACATCCGGTATATTTCCCCACTTCAACGGACATAAGAGTTGGATACCGGCTCAGAGCGAGAGGCCCTCAATGGATACCCCTGTTCTCATTTCGCATAAAACCGCATGGTTTGTCCATCATGCACCCCAGAATTTGGTTCAGTCTCTTGCGCGGCACGACTACCAGATAGGCGCGCAAGGCATCTCCACCCAGCAACGTGTTGCACGCATACGACAGGCCCTTACCGACTGCGGCATTCCGTCCGACATGCTTAAGACTATCGATATCGCGGTTGTATTCGAATTCGAGCGAATTCGTACCAAAGGCGTCGTTTGCCACATTCTTGGACAAAATCTTCCCTACGAGCATATTAACGAGTTGACGCCCGGAATCTTCATCACCGACGAAGCCTTCACCTTCGTGCTCGCTGCCGAGTGGATGGATAGGATCGAATATCTCGAATATGGCTATGAAGTTTGCGGCGATTATCGCATGAGGCTCAATCCCGCCGACCCTTATACCGAGCAACCAGCCACCACCTCCAAGGATGAAATAACCGAACTGCTCGATCGGCACCCCGGCAAACCCGGTGCCACACGTGCACGGCTCGCGCTCAGGCACATCTACGATCGCTCGGCCTCGCCTATGGAGACCGCTTCGGCAATCGCCCTCTCGCTCCCAACAAGCGAAGGCGGCGTTGGCATCCGAGGTGTCGAACTCAACAAACCGCTCGAGATCCCTCAACGTCTCTGGCGTTGCGCCAAAGCTCGAACGCTCAAAATCGATGCGCTCGTGACCTATAAGCGCAGGGCGCTCGGTATCGAATATAAGGGCGGTTTTCACGATGAGCTCGAGCGCAAGGGAGCAGATGCGGAGCGAGAGGCCGTTCTCTCCCAAATGGGATATCGAATCGTTACGCTCACTTCGGCTCAGTTCGGCAGCCAGCTCGCCTTTCACCGCGCCATGAACAACATTCGCGAAGCACTCGGCATGCCTCGCTGTACTGACACCGGGTACCAGAGAAAACAAAACGAACTACGCAAGGCACTTATCCGCAACTGGAAAAGCATGCGAGACGAGGAGGCACCTTCCGAATAGTGCTGCTCCCGTGAGCTCAATCCAAACGTGTACGTCAGCCTCCAAAGATGTCGAAAAATGTCGTTTTTGGAGGCTGACGTACATGTTTGGGGAAGCGCGGGATCGAGATGTATTTCGATAACAAAAAAGCTCCCATTCTTGGGAGCTTTCTCAACCAAAATGGCGGAGGAGGAGGGATTCGAACCCTCGTGACCTTATACAGGCCAAACGGTTTTCGAGACCGCCGCATTCAACCACTCTGCCACCCCTCCGCGTGGGGTAAAAACAAAGCAGGCTCGAAGGCCTGCTTTGGAATTAACTGGCGGAGAGTCAGGGATTTGAACCCTGGAGACGCTTTTGACGCCTACACGATTTCCAATCGTGCTCCTTCGGCCACTCGGACAACTCTCCGTTAAATGCGAAAGTCAGTATACACGAGGAATCGCAAAGTGCAAACAGAAAAGTTGGCATTTTTTAAAACGCTCGGCCGCGCTTGGCGTTGCAGTGGGGTTTGAGGTGCCAAAAAAACGGCTTCCGACCAGCGTGGTTGATCAACTCAATTGTTCAAAAGGGGTATTCATAAGCGACTTGGTAATGAATTTAAAAATCTTTGGGTGGTGCTGTGGACCGCTGGTATGCATTTTGCGACCACAGCCTTGTGCCCGTTGACCTGCGGCTTGGCTCAGCTTGTCCCCGCGGCATCGTATCTTGTCCACAAATCCGTCAAGCTCTTGGTCGGCATTTGGTTGGAATGCGCATGAAACGTGGTGCGAGCATGGGCATATGTGGAGGTCATGAGGTTGTAGCTGCATATTCTTGCGGCCTGGGAGGTTGAAAGATATTATTACTAAGTCTTTTCCTGCTTCAGGCGCACCTTCACGACCTGAAGCCACATTTGCCCAGAGGAGGTGACAATATGAAGGCTTATGAACTGCTGTTCTTTGTTGACCCGTCGCTCGACCCCGAGACTCGTCTCGCTGTTATGAAGCGTATCGATACCACGATCGCTGAGGGCGCTGGCAAGGTCGACTCCGTTGACGAGTGGGGCAAGCGCAAGCTCGCCTACGAGATCAACGACCTCACCGATGGTGACTACACCCTCATCAACTTCCACGCAGATCCTACCCAGATCGCCGAGCTTGATCGCGTCCTGCGCATCACCGACGCTGTGGTCCGCCACATGATCGTCCGTCGCGACGACCAGGAGTAAGACTGTCGTTTTGGACTGGGCTTGTGCCCCAAGAGGAAGTAGTGAGTTATGAGCATCAATCGAGTGAACATCACCGGTAACCTCACCCGCGATCCCGAGCTGCGCGCCACCGCCGGCGGAACCCAGGTTCTGTCCTTTGGCGTCGCCGTGAACGATCGTCGCCGCAACGCGCAGACTGGCGAGTGGGAGGACTATCCCAACTTTGTCGACTGCACCATGTTCGGCACCCGCGCCGAGGCCGTGAGCCGTTTCCTGGCAAAGGGAAACAAGGTCGCGATCGAGGGCAAGCTGCGCTACAGCTCTTGGGAGCGCGACGGCCAGCGCCGGAGCAAACTTGAGGTCATCGTCGATGAGATCGAGTTTATGAGCTCCCGTGGTGGCCAGGGTGGCTACGATCAGGGCGGTTACGCCCCCGCAGCTTCCGCGCCCGCAGCACGTCCTGCCGCACCGGTGGCTACGCCGCCCGCGGTCGACGTCTACGATGAGGACATCCCGTTCTAAGGGTTGTTCACCTATTTTTGAGTGAGAGGCGGCTTCGGTTCGCCGAAGTTGCCAAATGAAAGGTATTTTGACATGGCTAATGATTTTTCTGCACGTCAGCCGCGTCGTAAGTACTGCCAGTTCTGCAAGGAGAACACTGAGTTCATCGACTATAAGGACACTCAGCTTCTCCGTAAGTACATGACCGACCGTGGCAAGATCAAGCCCCGTCGCGTCACTGGCGCTTGCACGCAGCATCAGCATGACATCGCCAACGCCATCAAGCGCGCCCGCGAGATGGCTCTCCTGCCGTACACCGTCCCCGTGGTTTCCTCTCGTGGCAACCGCGACCGCGGCTAAGAAGGGAGACACATCATGAAGGTTATTCTTCTCGATGAGATCAAGGGCAAGGGCGGCGAGGGTGACGTCGTAGAGGTCGCTCAGGGTTACGCTGAGAACTTCCTGTTCCCCAAGAAGCTCGCTGTTGCCGCCACCAAGGGCAACCTCAAGCAGCTTGACGAGCGTCGCAACAACATCGCCAAGCGCGAGGCCGTCCGTCTGGCTACTGCCAACGAGACCAAGGCTGCCTTCGAGGGCAAGACGGTCACCGTTGACGTCAAGGTCGGCGACGAGGGCATCCTCTTTGGCTCCGTTACCGCCGCTATGGTCGCTGACGCCATCAAGGCTCAGCTCGGTATGGACATCGACCGCAAGCGCGTCGAGCTCGGTAAGCCCATCAAGGTTGCCGGTGCCCACACCGTTGCCATCTCGCTGTACCGCGAGATCAAGGCCGAGGTTGTCGTTCTCGTCGGCGTTACCGCCGAGGAGCTCGCTGCCGAGGCTGAGGTCGAGGAGGCCGCTGAGGTCGCCGAGGCCGAGACCGCCGAGGTCGAGACTGAGGCTGCTGCCGAGTAGCATTTGCTGCAACGCAACAATCTTGTTCTAAGAAGGGCGCTCTGGGAAACCAGGGCGCCCTTTTGTTTTTTGCGCTGAGTGAGTGTCATGGTGAACGTTGCGTCGAAGTCCTATATACAGGACCGTTCATCCGTTTGGTTCGGTGATGATTGGCGGCGCGCGGCGCGTTTTGGGACCGTGGCTGATACTATGGATGCTCGCAAGCGATATGAATGAGGATGCTCATGGCATATGACGATAGGGAGACGGGGCTGACGGTCGAGGACCGCGGCTCAAAGTTGGGTCTTCCCCAAAACCAAGATGCAGAGGCCAATGTACTGGCCGCTATGCTGCTATCGCCCGAGGTGGTCGAAGAGGCCCAGGTCGAGCTGCAGCCCGATGATTTCTACCGGCCCATTCATAAGACCATCTACACCGCGATGGTCGATATGTACAACAGCCGCATTCCCATCGACTCCATCTCGCTGATCGATTACCTGCGAAGCATCAACAAGCTCGATGCCGTGGGCGGCGAGGCCTACATTTTGGAGCTGATGGGTCAGACTCTGTCGCTCGTGAACTGGCAGCACCATGCCGCCATCGTTCGTCGCGATTCGATGCTGCGCGAGCTGATCGGCGCCACCAACGAGATCAACGCGCTGGCATATAACGCCCCCACCGACACCAAAGAGGTCGTGGAGCTAGCCGAGAGCAAGCTGCTCAAGGTCACGGCACGCGAGGTCAAGTCGAGCTACAAGACGCTGACCGAGTTTATGGTTGAGGCCTATAACGAGGCCGAGGAAGTGTGTCAGGCCGGTGGTCAGGCTGCGGGCGTGCCCACGGGCTTCCCGTCACTCGACCGCATGCTCATGGGCTTCCGCGAGGGCCAGCTCATCATTATCGGCGCCCGCCCTGCTGTGGGTAAGACGTCGTTCGCCCTGAATCTGGCGCTCAACGCTGCCGCTGCCGGTTATACCGTCGGCTTCTTCTCGCTGGAGATGTCGGGCAAAGAAATTGCCCAGCGTCTGATTTGCGCCTACGCCATGATCTCGATCAGTGACTTCCGCATGGGCCGCATTAGCCCCGAGCAGTGGGCCAATATCAACGAGGCCACGCAGACCTTGTCCAAGCTCGATATTCTGATTGACGATACGCCCGGCACCACAGTGACCGAGATTCGCGCCAAGAGCCGCCGCATGCTCCATAACAAGGAGAAGGCAATCATCATCCTGGACTACCTGCAGCTGGTGAGTCCTCCGCCGGGACGCCGCTCCGAGAGCCGTACCGTCGAGGTTTCGGAGATGTCGCGTGGTCTGAAGATCATGGCCAAGGAGCTCAAGATCCCGCTCATCGCGCTGTCGCAGCTCTCGCGTCAGGTCGAATCCCGTACCGGCAAGCGCCCGCAGCTTTCCGACCTTCGTGAATCGGGCTCCATCGAGCAGGACGCCGATATCGTTATGTTCTTGGACCGTTCCGCCGACGAGGCCGAGGCCTCGCGCGACGATCGACCCGACGAGGGCGTTACGCGTATCGTCGTGGCCAAGAACCGTTCGGGCCCGATCGGCGACGTCGACCTGATGTTCCTGCCGGCATCCACCAAGTTCTATGAGCTTGATGGGGCGCATGCCGAGGAGTAGGACAGGCGCCCGTTGCACGGGTATACTGGGAATGTTTTGTGCTTCTGCGTGCCGGCGTGGTGCGTAGACAGTCCATGAATGTAAGGAGTAAACATGCCGTCAACCGTTTTGGTCGGTGCCCAGTGGGGCGATGAGGGCAAGGGTAAGATTTGCGATCTGGTCGCCGGCGACTTCGATGCTGTCGTGCGCTACTCGGGCGGCAACAACGCCGGTCACACCATCGTCGTCAACGGCAAGAAGTACGGCCTGCACCAGGTGCCCTCCGGCATCATGTATTCCGACCACGTGTCGGTGATCGGTAACGGCTGCGTCGTCAACCCCAAGGTTGTCCTTGAGGAGATCGACATGTTCGAGGCCGACGGCATCACCACCAAGAACCTCAAGATTAGCGGAAACGCGCATGTCATCATGCCGTACCACATCGATCTGGATGGCGCCTTTGAGCAGAAGCTCGGCAAGAAGAACATCGGTACCACCAAGCGCGGCATCGGTCCGTGCTATCAGGACAAGATGGCGCGCATTGGCCTGCGCATGCAGGACATGCTGGACGAGGCACTGTTCCGCGACAAGCTGGAGACCGCTCTCGCCCGCGTGAACCCCGAGCTCGAGCTCATCTACAACCTGCCCACCTACACCGTGGACCAGATTTGCGACGAGTACCTGCCGATGGCCGAGCGCCTGCGTCCCTACATCACCGAGACGAGCCTGCTGCTCAACAACATGATCGATGAGGGCAAGAACCTGCTGTTTGAGGGCGCCCAGGCGACGCTGCTCGACATCGACCACGGCACCTATCCGTACGTGACGTCTTCCAACTGCACCGCCGGCGGTGCCATCACCGGCTCTGGCGTGGGCATGAAGAACGTCGACCGCGTGCTGGGCGTCATGAAGGCCTATATCACCCGCGTCGGTTCGGGCCCCATGCCCACCGAGCTTTCCTATGAGTCCGAGGCTGGCCACACGCTGACCGAGGAGGGCTATGAGTACGGCGTGACCACCGGTCGCCGTCGTCGTTGCGGCTGGTTTGACGGCCCTATCGCCAACTATGCCTCGTGCGTCAACGGCCTCACCGACATCGCCGTGACCAAGCTCGACGTGCTTTCGGCCTTCGACACCATCAAGGTGTGCGTGGCCTACGACGTCGATGGCGAGCGCTACACCAGCGTGCCCGAGCATCAGGTGCGCTTTGAGCATGCCAAGCCCATCTACGAGGAGCTCCCTGGCTGGAAGTGCGATATCACCGGTTGCCGCAGCTTTGACGAGCTGCCGCAAGAGGCTCAGGACTACGTGGCGTTTATCGAGGATCTGGCACACACCCGTGTGACGTTCATTGGCGTTGGCGCTGGTCGCGAGCAGATCATCAACCGATTCTGGAAGTAATCGGGACTATTTGGTTATTGCGATATACCCCTTTGCAGCCCGGACGGGCGGCCGAGGGGTATATTTGCTTGCAAAGGGCTCGCGCGGAGCGGGCCGTTCATCCATAGAGGAGGCACCCTTGAAGGCGGACACTCAAACCATCGACATCCTGTTGTTGGGCAGCGGCGGCCGTGAGCATGCTTTGGCAGCCAAGCTCGCAGCATCACCGCGCGCCGGCAAGCTCTACATTGCGCCGGGTAACGGCGGCACCGCGAGCTGTGGCGAGAACGTTGTTCTCGACGACTGCGATCCTGCGGCCGTGGCGGCGTTTGCCCAGAGCCACGGATGCGGACTCGTGGTAATTGGCCCCGAGGCTCCGCTTGTGGCGGGCGTGGCCGACGCCGTGCGTGCGGCGGGTATTCCCTGCTTTGGCCCGGGTGCCGAGGGCGCCCAGATGGAGGGCTCCAAGCTGTTCTCCAAGCAGCTCATGGAGCGCGCGGGTATTCCGACGGCAGCCTACGGCTCGTTTACCGACGAGGCTTCGGCTCTCGCCTACGTACGCGAGCAAGGCGCCCCGCTGGTCGTTAAGGCCGACGGCCTTGCCGCGGGCAAGGGCGTTATCGTGGCGACCGAACTTGAGCAGGCCGAGGAGGCCGTGCGCGAGTGCTTTGGCGGCACCTTTGGCGATGCCGGCAACACCGTGGTCATCGAGGAGATGCTGACCGGCCCCGAGTGCTCGCTGTTGGCCTTTACCGACGGCAAGACCGTGCGCCCCATGGCCACCTCGCAGGACCACAAGCGCGCGCTCGAGGGCGACAAGGGCCCCAACACCGGCGGCATGGGCGTCTACAGCCCGGTGCCCATCGTGACTGACGAGGAGCACGCCACCATGGTGGCGGTCATGGAGCAGACCGTGGCCGAGCTCGCTGCCGAGGGTATCGACTACCGCGGCTGCCTGTACGGTGGCTTTATGCTCACGCCTGCCGGCCCCAAGGTGCTGGAGTTCAATGCCCGCTTTGGCGACCCCGAGACGCAGGTCGTGCTGCCGCGCCTTAAGAACGACCTGGTTGAGGTCATGCTGGCTTGTGCCAACTGCGAGCTCGACCAGATTGAACTCGACTGGCGCGACGAGTGGGCCGTGGCCGTTGTCCTGACGAGCGCGGGCTATCCCGGCAGCTACGAGAAAGGCAAGGTCATCACCGGTATTGAGGATGTCGAGGCCATGGAGAACGTGACCGTGTACCACGCGGGCACTGCTGTGGTGGACGGCCAGCTCGTGACCAATGGTGGCCGCGTGCTTGCCGTGACCGCTTTGGGCGACACGTTCGAGAACGCTCGCAACCTTGCCTACGAGGCCTGTGAGAAGATTGATTTTGAGGGCAAGACCCTGCGTCACGACATCGGCCTGCGCGCGCTGCGCGGCCGCGACGCCTGGGATGCCTAAAGTCCGAGAGGAATGAGACGGATGGACGAGAAGAACGAAGAGCTCGTGGACGCGCAGATCGTCGAGGAGGACAGCCGCGTGTATGGGCACGCCGAGGGCGAGCCTGGTGGCGAGGTCGCTGACGAGCCGGCGCTGGTGCTGGGCGATGACGACCCGCACGATGCCGAGCTGCACGAGAAGATTCTTTCGGAGGAATGCGCCTGGAAGGGCAAGATCCTCGACGTCCACCGTCTTGAGGTTGAGCTGCCCAACGGTCACCGCAGCGCCCGCGATATCGTTCGCCATCCGGGTGCGGCGGCCGTTGTGGCACTGACCGAGAGCGGCAAGATCGTACTGGTGCGTCAGTACCGCACCGCCATCGACCGCGTGACGGTCGAGATTCCCGCCGGCAAGCTCGATCCAGGCGAGGACCCGCTCGATTGCGCCAAGCGCGAACTGCATGAGGAGACAGGCTTTAGGGCTGGTCGTATTCGCTTTTTGACGTCGATTGTCACGTCCTGCGGTTTTTGCGATGAGATCATTCATATCTACCTGGCCACCAAGCTCGAGTTCGACGCGCCCAACCCCGATGATGACGAGTTCGTCAACGTGGACCTGGTGCCGCTGCACGAGCTGATCGATGCCGTGCTCGACGGCAAGATCGAAGACGCCAAGACCGTCGTAGGCGCCTTGGCCTGTGACAGCATCGCGCACAGGCTGGGCGGAACTGAGCTTTAAAAGCGAGGGCGACCCTGGGGCAAACACTACTGATTATTTTGCCCCAGGGTCTTACGTTATTGTTTTATCTCCGAGGACTGCATGTTTAGAAGATTCTTGTCTTATTACAAGCCCCAGATGGGGCTTTTTGTTGCTGATACTGTTTGTGCTCTGGTGCTTGCCGCCATTGACCTGGCGTTCCCCATTATTCTGCGCAATTTGACCGGTGGGCTATTTACTCAGGGTCAGGCTGCCATTATGCAGGCGCTCGGCATGATCGCGGTGGGCTTGGTGCTGATGTATGCCGTCCGCTGCGCCTGCCGCTATTTTGTGAGCTATTGGGGTCACGTGATGGGCGCGCGTATGGAGTCCAAAATGCGCGAGGACCTGTTCGACCAGTATGAGCGCTTTAGCTTTGCATACTTCGACCGCAACAGCTCGGGCGACATGATGAGCCGCGTGGTCAACGACCTGTTCGATATCTGCGAGGCGGCGCACCACGTGCCCGAGTGGATCATCATCTGCGGCATCGAGATCATCGGCTCATTTGTGATCCTCTTTACCATTGCCCCGGTGCTGGCGCTCGCCATGGCCGTGGTGACGGCGGCGTTTGCGGTCATCATGTTTTGGCAGAACATGCGCATGCGCGAGGTCTTTAGCGACAACCGCAAAAAAATCAGCGGCATCAATGCGCAGCTGCAGGATTCGCTGGCGGGCATGCGTGTGGTCAAGAGCTTTGCCAATGAGGAGACCGAACGCTTCAAGTTCCGCGCCTCAAACAATCGCTATCTTTCGTCCAAGGAGAACATGTATCACGCCATGGGCGTCTATACCGCGACGTATGGCCTGCTCTCGGGTGTGCTCTATGTGATCGTGGTGCTGCTGGGCGGCTGGCTGGTCGCCCAGGGACAGCTGCAGGCGGTCGATATGGCGACCTTTGCACTCTATATTTCGCTGTTCTGCACGCCGCTTGAGACGCTCGTCAATTCGGCCGAAACGTATCAGAAGGCTATCGCCGGCTTTAAGCGTATGGACGAGGTGCTCTCGACCGCGCCGGATATCCAGGACAAGCCGGGCGCCACGGATCTGCAGGTGACTGCCGGCGCCGTGGAGTATCACGACGTGTGCTTTAACTACGAGGACGTTGAGCTGGGCGAGGGCGATGCCGACGAGCGTCCCGTTATCGACCATATGGATCTGTCCATCAAGCCCGGGCAGACCATCGCTTTGGTTGGCCCTTCGGGCGGTGGCAAGTCCACGACCTGTTCGCTGTTGCCGCGCTTTTATGACGTGGCTGCCGGATCCATTAGCATCGACGGCCAGGACGTGCGTGATGTGACGCAGCAGAGCCTGCGTCGCGCCATCGGCCTGGTGCAGCAGGATGTCTATCTGTTTGACGGTACGATTGGCGAGAACATCGCCTACGGCAAGCCGGGCGCTACGGCGGAAGAGATCGCCGAGGCGGCCCGTCGCGCCAACATCGATGCCTTTATCGAGTCGCTTCCACAGGGCTATGACACGGTCGTGGGCGAGCGCGGCAGCCGTCTTTCGGGCGGACAGAAGCAGCGCGTTGCCATCGCGCGCGTGTTTCTCAAGAACCCCAAGATCCTGATTTTGGACGAGGCGACGAGTGCTTTGGATAACGAGAGCGAGGAGGCGGTGCAGGCGTCGCTCGAAGAGCTGGCACGCGGCCGCACCACGATTATCATCGCCCACCGCCTTTCTACCATTAAGCATGCCGATGAGATTGCGACCGTTGAGCATGGTCGCGTTGTGGAGCGTGGCACGCACGAGGAGCTTCTCGCCCGTGGCGGCACCTATGCCCGTTACTATCGAATGCAGTTCGAAGGTGCGCGTGCGCACGAGCTCGACTGATTGATATGACAGGAAGTTTATGGCTGACAAGAACCCTTTGACTCCGGAAGAAGTGACGGAGTTATTCTCCGAAATCGATGCATCCGGCGTCTTGGATCCGACGCTTGCCAAAAAGCGAACTGAGCGCATGCGTGAGAAGGAGGCCGCGGCCAAGCGCGGTGACAAAGCGGCGCTAGCGCAGCTGCGCAGCGAGGACCGCGCGAGCCAGGCAAAACATATCGACCCGCTGTCCGAGGACGATCCTTCGGGCTCGCAGGTGAGCCATACCATTACGAAGACCGCGATGGCCGTGGTCATCGGTATTTTGGTGCTGATCGTGGGCATGCAGATCGGCTACGGCGTGATGCGCCGTCTGAATACCGCCAACCTGTCCGAGAGCGTTTCGGTCGATACCGTTTCGACCGCGCTCAAGGGTGGACTTGAATGGGGCAACGGCTTTACGCAGTTCCCGCTCGACTTTACCGTCGATGAAGCCGATGAACGCACGGGCACGGTCGAGGTGACGGTGTTGGACACATCGTCTGCCAACGAGCTCGAGCTGCTGTCCAACGGGCAGATTCAGGCCGCGGCGCTTGCGACCAACGCGTTGCTCAACGATAAGATCGACCGCGTGGTGTATAACGTTCACGCCTATATCGACGAGGATAGCAACATTCAGCACGATTCCTTCTTTGGCATGTTCCCCGCGCGCGGCCACCAGAGCGCCATTTTGACGTTCGTGTGGACCAAGAGCTCATCCAACGCCACGAGTATCGACTGGAAGATGCGCATCGTGAGTATGGATGACACCATCGCCGAGCGCATTCAGAAGCAGGTGAACTCGGTGTCGTCGTTGATTGAGGACCCGGTGGTGAGCCAGACCAAGATTGACGAGGAAAAGGACGAACGTGACCTGGAACATCGTCTGCATGGCCGCGAGATTTTCCGCGGCGGCAAGCCCGATCGCACACCGTCCGAACTGCTGGAGCAGGACAAGAAAAAATAAGACGCCATCATCCCGCGTGAGCCACAAGCCCCGCGGGATGATTTTTCTGGGACGGGGATTAAAAAACATTATGCATAGAAAGTCATAATTATCATTTCGTAAACATTTCGATGAAATTAACGCCATGAGGCATGCTTGCGGTTACAATACCGCGAGGCCTAACTACACACCTTTAAGCCGGTCCTGTGAGACCGGGAAGGAGAATTATGGCGAACAACCATACCGCGGGCGCTGCCGCCCGCACCTTCGCGCCCAGCGAGCTTTGCCAGCGTATGCTGGCCAAAACCAGCAAGGGCACCTGCGGTCCCTGCATCCTGTATCTTGAGGATGGGACCATTTTTTATGGACGTGCATGCGGCGCCGAGGGCACCGCGACCGGCGAAGTTTGCTTCAACACCTCGCTCGAGGGCTACTTTGAGGTCATGACCGACCCGAGTTATGCCGGCCAAATCGTAACCATGACCTATCCGCAGATCGGCAACTACGGTATCGACGAGACCGACGTCCAGTCGGCCTTCCCCGGCGACGCCGTGCGCCCTGCGAGCGCTCCGGCCATGCGCGGCATGATCGTTCGCGACATGTGCGCCACGCCTTCTAACTGGCGCTCGGCCGTCAGCGTGCCGGAGTACCTGCGCGCTCACGGCATCGTCGCTATCGAGGGTGTCGACACTCGCGCCCTGGTGCGCCACCTGCGCGACAATGGTTCCAAGATGGGCATTATTTCGACCGAGATCTTCGACGTCGACGAGCTTGCCGAGCGTCTGGCCGCTGCGCCCACGCTGGTAGGCGAGAACCTGGTCAAGACCGTAAGTTGCCCCGTACCTCACGAGTTTGTGGCCGCCGACCTGCCTGCCACGCATGACTTTGCGCTTACGGCTGCCGCTCCTGCCCGTCACAAAGTGGTCGCCTACGACTGCGGTGTGAAGCGCGGCATTCTGGAGGGTCTGGTCCGCGCCGGCTGCGACCTTACCGTCGTGCCGTGGGATACGCCCGCCCAGCAGGTGCTCGACATGAATCCCGACGGTGTCTTTTTGTCCAATGGTCCCGGCGACCCCGACGCCGTGGTGGAGACCTACGAGCAGGTGCAGCAGCTGATCGGCAAGGTGCCGGTCTTTGGTATTTGTCTTGGTCACCAGATGATCAACCTGGCCTGCGGCGCTCAGATGGAAAAGCTTAAGTTCGGTCACCGCGGTGGCAACCAGCCGGTCATGAACCTGGTAAGCCGTCGCGTGGAGATTACCGCGCAAAACCATGGCTTTGGTCTGCTGTTCCCCAGCTTGGGCAAGCTTGTCCCCGAGCTTTCCGGCGGCGAGACCGAGCATGCGGCCGATGGGGATCTGCGCGTCTGGGTGCGCCGCGGCATCGCGCCAGTCGTGATGAACGAGCGCTTCGGCCGCATTCGCCTGACGCATGTGAACCTCAACGACGGCACCGCCGAGGGCATCCAGCTGCTCGACGCGCCGTGCTTCTCGGTGCAGTACCACCCCGAGGCCTCGCCCGGACCCACCGATGCCCACTATCTCTTTACTGCCTTTACGCGACTCATGGACGGCGAGGAGAACTACCTGGACATCGACACCGCGAAGGACCGCCTGCAGGGCTGGAACTTTGCCGACAATGGTTCCGCTGCGACCGAGACCGAGGAGAACTAACATGCCGAAACGTACTGACATCAAGCGTATCCTCGTCATTGGCTCGGGCCCCATTGTCATTGGCCAGGCCTGTGAGTTTGACTACTCCGGCGCCCAGGCCTGCAAGGTGCTCAAGGAGGATGGCTTTGAGGTCATCCTGGTCAACTCCAACCCGGCGACCATCATGACCGACCCGGGCTTGGCCGACCGCACCTATGTCGAGCCCATCACTGCCGAGTTTATCGAGCGCGTAATCAAGAAAGAGCGCCCGGACGCGCTGCTGCCCACGCTGGGCGGCCAGACCGGTCTGAACGCCGCCGTCGAACTGGCAAAGGACGGCACGCTCGACAAGTACGGCGTCGAGATGATCGGCTGCGACCTTGCCGCCATCGAGCGCGGCGAGGACCGCAAGCTCTTTAACGAGGCCATGGCCGAGATCGGCCTGGAGGTCGCGCGCTCGGGCTATGCCTACAGCGTGGCAGACGCCGAGGCCATCGCCGAGCGCGTGGGATATCCCTGCGTGCTGCGTCCGAGCTTTACCCTCGGCGGCGCCGGTGGTGGCATCGCGCATACTCACGAGGAGCTCGTCTCCATCGTGAGCCAGGGTCTTGAACTCTCGCCTGCCCACGAGGTGCTGGTCGAGGAGTCCATCGAGGGTTGGAAAGAGTACGAGATGGAGGTCATGCGTGACCACGCCGGCAACGGCATCATCGTGTGCTCCATCGAGAACCTCGACCCCATGGGCGTGCATACCGGCGACTCCATCACCGTGGCGCCGGCGCAGACCCTCTCCGACCTTGAGTATCAGCGCATGCGTGTCGCCTCGCTCGCCATCTTGGAGAAGATCGGCGTCGAGACCGGCGGCTCCAACGTGCAGTTTGCCGTGAACCCCAACACCGGCCGCTTGATCGTCATCGAGATGAACCCGCGCGTGAGCCGTTCGTCCGCGCTGGCCTCCAAGGCCACGGGTTTCCCCATCGCTAAGGCCGCCGCGCGCCTGGCTGTGGGCTACACGCTCGACGAGATCGTCAACGACATTACCAAGGCAACGCCCGCCTGCTTTGAGCCCACAATTGACTACTGCGTCGTCAAGGTGCCGCGCTTTGCCTTCGAGAAGTTCAAGGGTACCGACCCCACGCTCACCACGCGCATGAAGGCCGTGGGCGAGATTATGGCGATCGGCCGCACCTTTGAGGAGGCCTTTGGCAAGGCCATGCGCTCGCTGGAGGACGGACACCAGGGCATTTGCGCCGGTGGAAAGGAGTGTGCCGACAAGCTGGGCGACGACGAGCTCGCTCAGGCCGTGGCAACCCCGACCGAGCATCGCATCTTCTTTGTGGTCGAGGCCCTGCGCCGCGGCTGGGATGTCGCGCGTATCCATGCCATCTGCGGTATCGATCCGTGGTACCTCAACCGCATCAACGATATGGTGCAGGTCCAGGAGAGCATCCGCGGCCTGCGTGTGGAGGATATCGACGCCGACGCGATGCGTCTGCTCAAGCAGTACGGCACGAGCGACGCCGAGATTGCCGCGCTGACCGGCTCGGACGAGCGCTTTGTGCGCGCCTATCGCAAGGGCCTGGGCGTGGTTCCCAGCATGAAGACGGTCGATACCTGCGCTGCGGAGTTCTCGAGCGCCACGGAGTACCACTACAAGACGTACGAGAACATCTACCGCACGAGCCCGGATGCCAAGAAGTGCGTGGCTCCCGACGAGACCACGCCGGCGGACAAGCCCAAGGCGATGATTCTGGGCGCCGGCCCCAACCGCATTGGCCAGGGTATCGAGTTCGATTACTGCTGCGTGCACGCGAGCTACGCGCTGGCGGCCCGCGGCTTCGAGACCATCATGGTCAACTGCAATCCCGAGACCGTTTCGACCGACTATGACACGTCCGACCGCCTGTACTTTGAGCCGCTCACCTACGAGGACGTCATGGACGTTATCGATGTTGAGCGCCCCGATGGCGTCGTGGTGACGCTTGGCGGCCAGACCCCGCTTAAGCTGGCGCGCATGCTCGAGGAGAGCGGCGTGAACATTATGGGCACCAAGCCCGATGCCATCGACTTTGCCGAGGACCGCGAGCGCTTCGCCGCTCTGCTCGACAAGCTGGGCATCATGTATCCGCCGGCGGGCCAGGCCACCTCGTTTGAGGAGGCCGAGGCCGTAGCCGCGCACATCGGCTACCCGCTGCTGGTGCGTCCGAGCTACGTGCTGGGCGGCCGCGGCATGATGATCGCCTACGATGCCGAGCATCTGCGCGATTACATGGCCGAGGCTGCGCGCATTAGCCCCGACTACCCGGTGTATCTGGACCGCTTCTTGGAGGGCGCGATCGAGTCCGATGTCGACGCCCTGTGCGATGGCGAAGAGGTCTACATCGGCGGCATTCTGGAGCATATCGAGGAGGCCGGTATTCACTCCGGCGACTCTGCGACCTGCATTCCGCCGTTCAGCTTTAGCGAGAGCCTGCAGGCAAAGCTTCGCGAGACCACGCGCCGCATCGCGATGGCGCTGGGAGTCCGCGGCCTGGTTAACGTGCAGTACGCCATCAAGGGCGAGGCCGTTTACGTGATCGAGGCCAACCCGCGCGCAAGCCGCACCGTCCCGTTTATCTCCAAGGCCACCGGCGTACCGCTGGCCAAGTGCGCGGCGCGCATCATGGCGGGCGATTCCATCGCGAGCTTGGGCCTGCCGAGCGACGAGCGTCAGCTGGACTGGTTCTGCATGAAGGAAGCCGTTATGCCCTGGGGTCGTTTCCCCGGTGCCGACGTTATCCTGGGGCCCGAGATGAAGTCGACGGGCGAGGTCATGGGTATCGCCAAGAGCTATCCCGAGGCATACGCCAAGACGCAGCTGGCGATTGACTACAAGCTGCCCGACCCGAGCGCCGGCAAGGTGTTCATCAGCGTGTGCGACCGCGACAAGCGCCACATCCTTTCGGTCGCGCGTATCCTGCGCTACCTGGGCTTTGATATCTGCTCCACCGAGGGCACGGCGCGCGTGCTGCGCGGCGGCAACGTGACCTGCGAGGTCGTGGAGAAGATTAGCGGCCCGCACGACGGCGAGCGTCCCAACATCGGTGACCTGATCGCCGATGGCAAGATTGCGGTAATCATCAATACGCCGTATGGCCCGGGTTCGCGTGGCGACGGCTATCTGTTGCGTACCGAGGCGGTGCGCCGCGGCGTGACCTGCGTGACGGCGATGTCTGCGGCCAACACCTACGTGAGTGCCATCGAGGCGGTGCGCGAGGACCAGCAGGGTCACGGCAGCGCCAACGACATGGGCATGGACGTCATCGCCCTGCAGGACCTGCCGCAGCACACGGTGTAGGTCGAGCTGTCCGGCCGGGGCGGGAGGGGCCGAGTTTCCCCCTTTCGCTCCGGCTGCAAGCAGAGTCGCTCAGGAGGAAACTCGGCCCCTC
>OLSX01000949.1_pt1 | contig 28616 bp, 17 predicted proteins | sample 1673141 | NCBI WGS metagenome assembly OLSX01 (sample SAMEA3136759, study PRJEB25190) | human gut metagenome | biome: human gut; feature: human-associated habitat; material: faeces | place: Austria | collected 2013
AAATGGGTACATTTGCGTAAGAGTAATACGGAACCGATTATTCGTGTGTATAGCGAGGCTTCCACAATGGAGGCTGCTGAGGAGATCGGACAGAAGATTATGGATGTAATCAATGAACTAGCCAAGTAGACAACGATTTATTTGTTGTGAAGATATAGAGAAGGGAGAACTTATTTATAAGTTCTCCTTTTTTTATGGTCTCCTGTTCCGTTTTAACTGTTAATATAGGAGTTGTCTTGGCGAAGATAGAAGAAAGTTTTGGAAATCTGCGACTGAAAATATACCTTTGTCACATTATACATCTGTTTAGTTATCAATATGCTATGAAAAAATACTTACTCCTGATCTTTGTTATATTGATTCATTCATTTGCTGTCTTGGCTGATAATGTAAAGGATACTTATCTTTTCCGTAAGGTGGATTATCAGTTAGGGTTATCTAATAGTGCTGTATTGTCCCTTTTTCAAGATAATGAGGGGTTGATGTGGTTTGGTACTTACGATGGTGTAAACTGTTACGACGGGAAAAGTATGGAAGTCTTTCGTTCGGACTTTTCGGAACAAAAGACTTTGAGCAATAATGTCATTCATTCTATCCAGCAGGCTGACAGTAGTTGCTTGTGGATTACCACTCATTTAGGTGCCAACCGTTTCTCCAAAGATTCGCGTCAAGTGATTTGTAACTATGAGTTCGGCGGTGATTTTGTAATTCACTCCAATCCGAAGGGGAATACCTGGGCTTTGGGGTATGGATGGATTTCCTATTATAATACCCATCATCGTCGTTTTGTCAATGTGCCGATGCCGGACATTCATATGCTGAAGGTAGATACCCGTGCTTTTGTGACGGATGAGGGCGAGTTATATCTTTTCCCTTATCAGAGCGGCGATCTTTACCGTTTTTCTTTGAGTTCTTTTGATCAGGATACGTTGAGTACCCGGCTTGATGTCACCCCTTCCCGTTTCCACTCGAAAACGATAGAATACGTCTGTTACCAGAACGGCGTATTCTGCTTCTATGATTCCGATAAGGATTTATTTGTATATGATATCTCCAGAAAGTCGAAGATATATATACGTAACATTGGCGATATGGTGCGGAAGTATGGGACAATTTCCGGTATTGTACCTTTCCATGAAGATATTATGGTTGCTTTCCAGACAAATGGGCTGATACGTCTGCGTATGTCACAGAAATATGCCGAAGAAGTAGTCAATCGTAATATACGGATTTTTGCCATCTATAATGATCCCCGACAGGGAGTATTGTGGATAGGGTCTGACGGACAAGGAGCAATTATGTATTCAAGGAAATACTCCATTGCTACCAATGTGATGCTGAATAGTCTGTCACCGAATCTGAGTCGGCAGGTAAGATCTGTTTTGACCGATAAGTATGGAGGGCTTTGGTTTGGCACCAAAGGGGACGGGCTGTTGCACATCCGGAATTATCGCGATGGTGTACAGGTTGCCAATGCAGAAATTTATTCACCTGATGGCAAGCAGAATGTGTCTTCTTATGTCAAACTGGACCGGGAATTTCAAGTGTATGCTATGACGGAAAGCCGTTATATGAATGGATTTTGGATAGGTACTGGTTCATCATCGGGGCTATGTTATTATTCTTTTGACGATGGACGATTGCATGAACTTACGTTGGAAAAGACACAGGAGATAGATGAGGTACATTCTATATTTGAAGCGAATGATACTACATTATATGTAGCTTCATCAGGAAGTGGCTTTTGTAAAGTGATACTTGATAAAGGTAAACCGGGAGATATTCGGATAAAGTCGAGCAAGCATTATCGTTTCTTCTATGAGCAGCAGGAACTCAATCTTTTTTATAGTATGGTATCCGAAGGTGACTCCTTATTGTGGCTAGGCAGTCGGCAGCGGGGATTGATACGCTTCAACAGAGAGACGGATGAGTATCAGATTTACTCATTGAATGAAATGTTGCATAAGTCGGTTGATGATATTCTCTGTCTGCATTGGTATAAAAAAGATCAATTATATGTAGGTACTACCTCCGGTTTGGTGCGTGTCACCTTTAGAGGACGCAAGCTTGAAGCGGACTATATCGGACGCGAACATGGATTGCTTAATGACATGATTCATAGTATTCTCGAAGATGATAACGGATTACTCTGGCTGGGGACTAACCGGGGGCTTATCAAGTTCAATCCGGATAATTCATTCTCGCATGCTTATTATTATAGTGGCGGCATACAGATCGGAGAGTTCAGTGATGATGCCTATTATCATTGTCCCTATACCGGTAACCTTTTCTTCGGAGGAATCGATGGATTGCTTTATTTGGATAAGAAAGTTTCTGCGGTCCCCGAATATTATCCGGAAATATTGTTGCGTAAGTTAGTGATTGAGAAGACATCTGTCAATCTGCAGGACCACTATTTGCCCGACAGGAAAGGTCTGGAAATGAAAGGTGCGAAGGTGTCTTTCTCCCTTTTCTTTGTGGTGCCCGATTATGCCAGTGGCGGTGACGTGGAATACTCATACATACTTGAGGGATATGACAAGGATTGGGGAGCTTTCAGCAGTGTCAACGAAGCATCCTATTTTAATGTTCCCTCCGGGCACTATCTCTTTAAGGTACGATACAAGAAAGATGTATTTGCTACGGAATACAAAACCTTTTCCATTCCGGTTTACATTCTGCCGCCCTGGTATCTGACGGTGTATGCATATATTATTTATTTGCTGCTGGGGCTTGTATTGGCGATCTATGTGATTCACTTGTTCCGCAAGTATTTCCGTCACGAACGGGTGTTGCAGGAATTACTGGAAACGGAGCACCGTAACACTTCTCTGGTGGCAGACAGTTATAAAGAACGTGAAGTACTCGACAATTGTACTCTTATTTATCAGGCATGCGACCGGTTGAATGACAAGAGTCTTTCACCGGTTGAGCATACTGCGAAAGTAAATCAGATTCGTGAATCCGTCATGGCATTGCTTTTTGGCGTTGGTGTCGGAGATGAGTGCTTCCGCCTGTTGTCCTCGTTGCAATTTTCTGTTACGGGCCGGCTGTATATGTTGAAATTGGCGGAAGAAGTACATCGTGTACTGGAAAAGGAAGGTTACCATATGTCTCTCATTCGTCTGGATATCCCGGACAGTTTTACTTTTCCTGCCTATAAAAACGCATTACGCTGTATTCTTTATTTTAGCTACCTCTATATAGCCAGCCGGAACGGGGCGGAAGTGTCTCTGACCGCAAAAGAGGAAGATAACAGAATGCTGCTGTCGTTTTTTTCCTCCGACCATACGGTAAAGGGATTGTATGATGTACTATCCGATCAGGAACCTTTGCCCGTAAAAGGAAAAGATTCGGATGACCAGTTCCGTATCAGGACGATGCAGCGTTTCGTCTTTTCGGCATTGAAACAGCAAAACTGCACTCTCTTTTATGCCACTGATGCAGAGCAGGTGAACAGGCTGACCATTACTTTTGATCCGGCTGCTATCGCAGAGCAGAACGAAACTCGTCAAACGGTTTTATTACTGGAAGACAGAGAGGAGATGATTTGGCTGATAAGCGGACTACTGTCCGATGAGTATGAAGTACGTCCGGTGAGAAGTATACAAGCGGCATTTGATGAGATGCATACTTCAGCTCCGGCATTGTTTCTGGTAGATATGCTGATGTATACCGATGCGGAGAGCACTTTCATGAAATACATCAATAAGAATCGTTCAATGCTTTCAAAGACTGCATTTATTCCGATGCTGACCTGGAAAGTCAGTACGTCTATGCAACGCGAACTGATTTTGTGGGCAGATTCCTATCTTGTCCTTCCTTATGACATACCCTTCCTGAAAGAAACTATTCATAAAACATTCTATGGGAAGCGGGAAGCCAGACAGGTATATCTGGAAGAGCTGGAGGGCTGGAGCAATTCCATTGTCTGTACTACTGCTGAGCAAGCAGATTTTGTTCGGAAATTCCTGCAGGTGGTAGAGCAGAATCTGGATCGCGAAGATTTGGGATCTACTTTTGTAGCGGAGCAGATGTTGATGAGTCCCCGTCAGTTTTACCGTAAACTGAAGGAGATATCGGGAATGTCTCCAAGTGATCTGATTAAAGACTATCGGATGGAAAAGGCTGCCAGGTTATTGCGTGATGAAGCGTTGTCGATACAGGAAGTCATTGCTGATGTCGGTATTTCCAGCCGTGCTTATTTCTATAAGGAATTTACCCGTAAGTTCGGCATGACTCCGAAAGTGTACAGAGAAAAAACTCTGGAGAATGACGGACGTAAGGGCTGGGAATGAGGAATAAGACCGGACCGGCAGTCGGGTACAGGCTGTCGGTAAAGACTCAATTCTATGCTGGACTATGCTGTTTGTCATGGAAAACGCCCTTGTACTCTCTTTTTCAAAAGGACTATCTATATTGTTGATATATAGAGTGCTATGCTGTACTCTGTTTTACCATTTGTACTTTAAACAGACATTCTTTTTCCTCCCTGCTTTTTGGCGTACAGGAGTATTCGGTTTCCTCGTCTATTCCTTTAATTTGCATCAACGTGATAAACGTATTTGATAACCTTATTAATTAATTAAAAACAAGTAGTATGAATTTGTTTGAAATGAAAAAACATCGCATCAGGTCATTATGGCTACTGCTATTGTTACTTACGTGTAGCGTAACAGTATGGGCGCAAGGAAGTTCCGTCACAGGCCGTGTCTCTGATGAAAAAGGAGAACTGCTCATAGGGGTGAGTGTTCAGGAAAAAGGTACAACGAATGGTACCATTACCGATATGAACGGTCAGTATACCTTGAAGCTTTCAACAGGGAATCCTATTCTGCTCATATCTTATATAGGATATAAGCCGCAAGAGGTAAAGGTAGCAAAGCAAAAAATCGTAGATGTCGTTTTGGTGGAAGATGTGTCGTCACTGGATGAAGTGGTAGTAGTGGGTTACGGCAATCAGCGTAAAGTATCCGTGGTAGGCGCTCAGTCTACGATGGATGTGAAAGATATTAAGATGCCTGCTGCAAGTCTGTCTTCTGCTATTTCCGGACGCATTGCCGGGGTGGTTGCCGTTCAGCGTAGCGGCGAACCCGGTCACGATGAATCGGATATATGGATTCGTGGCTTATCTTCCTTGCTCGGGCAGAGTTCCAGTCCGCTTGTACTCGTTGATGGGGTAGAACGTAGTTTCAACAATATCGACCCTGAAGATATCGAATCGTTTACAGTGCTGAAAGATGCCTCCGCCACTGCAGTATATGGTGTACGTGGTGCCAACGGAGTCGTGATTGTGAAAACCAAACCCGGTAAAGTAGGCAAACCGCAGTTTAGTGTGGACTATTACGAAAGTTTTACCCGTCTGACCAAGAAGGTAGATATGGCAGATGCCTACACTTACATGGATGCACGCAACGAGGCGCAGATGAATACAAGCGGTACACTTAAATATTCGACTGCTTATATCGAAGCGACAAAGAAGTCCAACGGTTTATTGCCGAATGACAATCCCCGTTTGTATAATCCTTACCTGTATCCGGCCATCGACTGGGCAGATAACCTGTTCAACGACTGGGGACACAACCGTCGCGGGAATATTAATATCCGTGGGGGTGTGCCTAATGCAAACTACTATGCTTCATTGAGTTACTATGGAGAAACCGGTATGACCCGCAACTTTAAGCTGGAGAACTACAATACTCAGATGAAGTACGACCGTTATAACTTCACCTCCAACCTGAATCTGAAGCCGACTTCCAAAACGACGGTTGATCTGGGTTTTTCCGGATATCTGGGACAGGGACATTATCCGCAGAGCAGCACCAGCTCACTGTACGCAGCCTGTATGGATGTGAATCCGGTTATTTATCCTTTGTTGCTGCCCAACGGTACCGTGTCCGGTATCAACTCACAGCAAAAGTTCAACCCTTACGGTCTGCTGGCTCGCGGAGGTTATTATGATGAATTCTCCAGCCAGTTAAATTCTAATATCCGCGTGAAGCAGGACTTGGATTTCTGGAAGTGGAGCAAAGGACTTTCCGCCTCTGCGATGGTAGCTTTCGATACTTACAATTCACGTAAGAGAAAGTATAACCGGAACGAACCGATGTACACCTTTGCCGGTAAAACGGACGAAAACGGAATCTGGATAGAAGACACCTTGTTTGATGAAGAAACAGGCGATTACCTCTACTCGGTGCTGAAAGAAGCGGACGGTAGCCTGTCACTTCAGACACCGGAGCAATGGAGCAGCCGCACGGTGTATACAGAAGCATCCTTGAACTATGACCGTAGTTTCGGTGCTCATCGGGTAGGAGGTCTGCTGCTTTACAATCAGAAAGTATATTGGGATTTGAATGCGACGGATGTCATTGGCGGTATGCCTTACAAGCAACGCGGTTTTGCCGGACGTGCCACTTATTCGTGGAACGACCGCTACTTCGCAGAATTCAATCTCGGTATCAATGGTTCGGAGAATTTCAGCCCGGGCAAGCGTTATGGTGTCTTCCCCGCTTTTGGTCTGGGATGGGCAGTCTCCAATGAATCTTTCTGGAATCCGGTCCGCAAATACATTTCCTTCCTGAAATTCCGCTATACAGACGGATGGGTCGGCAGTGATACCGCAACAGGCAGACGCTTCATGTATCAGGGTGTGTTCACCGGTCTGACAGGAACCATGTTCGGAACCAATTATACAAGTGCCAACGGTTATGGAGAAGAAAAGTACGGTGTAAATGTCACTTGGTCTAAATCCAGAAAGCAAGACTTGGGTATCGATATCAAGTTTCTGAATGATAATCTGTCCTTTGTAGTCGATCTTTTCAAGGAACGCCGCGACAATATTTTCCTGCAACGCAGTACAATCCCCAGCTACGCCGGATGGATCGAAAACCCTTATGCTAATCTGGGTGTCGTAGAAAACAAAGGCATCGAGGTAGCGATGGACTATACACAACGGCTGGGCAAGAAGACATTCCTTACGGTACGTGGCAATCTGACTTTCAATAAAGACAAGATTATAGAGAACGACGAACCGCCGGTAGACTATCCTTGGATGGAGACACGCGGTACGAATGTAAATGCGACTTGGGGATTCATTGCCGACGGACTTTTTACCAGTCAGGCGGAGATTGAAGACCATGCCACCCAGTTCGGAACCGTACATGTAGGCGATATCAAATACCGGGACTTGAACGGAGACGGTGTGATTGACAACTATGACAAGACGGTCATCGGACGCGGTGATGTCCCCAGAATCTATTACGGATTCGGTGCCGACTTACAGATCGGAGACTTTTCTATCAGCGCCCTGTTTCAGGGAACCGGACAGGCCGACCGCTATCTGGACGGCATTTGTATCAAGCCTTTCTGGGATGACGAAGGTCGTGACAATGTCTTTGCCAACATCCACGACCGCTGGAGCCCCGACGATCCGACCAATCAGGATGTGTTCTATCCGCGCATGTATGTCGGCAGTGACGCCAACACGAACAATGTTCAGAAAAGTTCGTGGTGGGTGAAAGACGTCAGCTTCCTGCGTCTGAAACAACTGAACATATCCTACAATATACCGAAAAAGCTGCTGGACAGATGTTTCCTCAAAAGTGCAAGCGTCTACCTCATGGGTACGAATCTGCTTACCTTCTCTAACTTCAAGCTGTGGGACCCGGAACTGAATACGAGCAACGGAACAGCTTATCCGAATGTATCCAGCTATTCGGTCGGAGTCAAGTTTAGTTTTTAATCCTAAAGTCAAATAATCGTTATGAAGAATAGAATAAAACAATACCTGTTGGCTGCATCGATGTGTGTCGGACTGACTGCTTGCAGTGATTTCTTTGAACCGATTCCCGGTGTACAGTTTGGACTGGACGAAACGTTTGCCTCCAAGCAAAGGACGGAAGAATATCTGAACAATGTATACAGCTACGTGCGTGAAGTGACAGATGCCATTCATCCGAACACCTACGGAGGTATCTTTACGGAAGCATCGTTGGACGGAGCAAACCGCTGGAACAAAACGTATGCGGAATGGACCAACGGCTCCTTTAACTCCGCTTCAGCTCAGGCAAGTGAATACTTCTCAAAGTACTATCAGGCAATAGCCAAAGCAAGTACGTTCATCCAGAACGTAGATAAATGTACAGAAGCCGCCGCCTCTACACGTGGAAAGTGGAAATCGGAAGCACGTGCATTGCGGGCATACTATTATTTTGAATTGCTGCGCCTTTACGGTCCCATTCCGTTGATTGGCGAAGATCCCATTCCTCTGGACGCTTCATTGGAAGAGCTGATTAAAGAACGTAATTCGGTAGACGAATGCGTAAACTTCATTGCTACGGAATTGCAGAGCGCTATTGATTCCGGCGATTTGCTCCAGAGAGCCGGGAAGGCAAACCTGGGACGTATGGATGTCGCCACTTGTATGGCACTCAAGGCAAAGCTGTACCTCTATTGGGCAAGTCCGCTTTTCAACGGAAATACGGATCAGGCGTCAGTCAAGAATAAAGACGGCAAACAACTTTTCCCTCAGACCGAAGATCACTCCAAATGGACTCAGGCACGCGATGCATATGAACGGTTTATGACCTTCGCAACCGGACAGGGATACAAGCTGACCGAGGTCTATACGAATGGAAAACTGGACCCTTATGCTTCGTGCAGGGCTGCGGGCGAGTTTTTCACCACAACCTGGGAAGCTGTTGATGAACTGATTTTTGTGAAGCTGAGAGATTTGTACGACTATACTTACTGGGTATGTCCTAAGTTTACCGACTTCCAGGATACCGACGTGACTGGCGGCGGTGGCTATTATACAACACAGGAAACGGTAGACCTGTTCTTTACAAAAGACGGACTGACCATCGAAGAAGATCCCGGCTATGATAAATTTGAGGGCATACCGGGCACCAACAACTTTACATCTGGAAGATATTACGATCCCAACAACCCTTCCCGTCTTTACTTTGATGCCGATAAGTCCAAAGTGCTGAAACAGTGGAAAGACCGTGAACCGCGCTTTTATGTGAATATTACCTATAGCGGCTCTATCTGGCTGAACGAAGGTAAGTACAATGAGGAAATGCGCACAGACTTCACCAACGGTGCAAACGGAACCTGCGGCAAGTCCAAAGCCTCCGGCGACTGTCCGGATTCGGGATACTTGATCCGTCGGGGTGCGAAAGCCTCCAACAACAACGGTTCGAAACACTTCTCTCCGGTACTTCGTCTGGCAGATATGTATTTGGGATATGCCGAAGCACTTTGTATGTGCAGCGATCTCGACAATGCCCTGACTTATCTGAATAAAATCCGGGTCCGTGCAGGCATTCCCGAATATACGTTTACCGCAACAGCCGGCAAGATAACCTGTCCGAAGACACAGACCGACCTGCTGAACCGTATCCGCCGCGAACGTCTGGTTGAACTAGTCTTCGAATGGAACCGCTATTTCGATGTGCGTCGCTGGAAAGTGGCGGAAGGACAGAATGATCCCGAACATTGGATCTATCCGGCATATCACACCGGAGGCGAAGGAGGCAAAGTATACGGTATGAATATGGACAAGGATTATCCGGCATTCTTCGAAAGAACCTCTTTTGAGACTCGTGTGGCATTTACGAAAAAGCAATATTTCATGCCGATACCTTATGATGACCTCCGTCGTATCCCGTTGCTGGTACAAAACCTGGGATGGTAATACGATATTCGAACAATAACGCTTAAACAAGAAGATTATGAAACATTGGAAAGATATAGCTTTCGGGTTGTTTGTCTCACTGACACTGGCTGCCTGCTACGGTGAGGAAGACAGCTTCGCAACTCCTGACATCTATAAAGATTATCAGCCTGTACTGAAAGACGGGAATACCGTAGCCGGATATGCGGCTGCCCCTCTCAAAGAGGCGAAATATGATGAGGTGCTGAATGAACTTTACCTCACGTGGGACGGCAGTAACTCCGGCTGGGAAAAGAGAGATGAATATGTGGGAGTGGAAGTAGAATTCAACTCCCTGCTCTCCGGCAAAAAGATAAAGCGCGTCATGATCCCGAATGTCGGTGATTTTGGCAACCTGACTGTGAAAAGGCGGGATTATGGCAACGAGCCGACCACTCTGCGTCTGAGTAAATATCGTACAGTAGTGGTTACAGACCGTTACGGTGTAGAGGAACTTCGTTTCCGCTCTATCTACAAAGATGCCGACGGTGCTCGGCAGACAAGTGACTGGATGAATCTGAGCGATCAGGCGGATAAGTATGAACTTCAAGTGGATATGAACTATGCTGCCTGGCAGTATTTTAAAACCAGCCAGGCGGCACAAGTTCAGATTTCCTTTGAGAGTGATTCGGAGATACGTCCCGTTTCTGCATTGTATAATCTGATAGGTAACGGAGACGAGGCTGCTACTCAGGAAGAGTTCCGGAAATGGTATTATATGGATTGTGCGGCCATGTCATTCGACCCCTACAATCTGGCTTTCGACCCTTACGGCAAACTGCGTGTCTTTATCAAGAAAGACCAGACCGGAGGAGCGTATGCGATAGATTACCCCACCCATAACGAAGGAAGAGGCATTGTTTATCCGGCTTCGGAAAGCAATCCGAACGATGCGTGGTGGAAATTGCCGGACATGCAGTATGTGTTTATGCACGAGATGGGACACTGCGTGCAGTGGATGCCCAAACAAGGGAAATACATCATGGAAGGTGTGCAGGATTGTGACCGGCAGGGATATCAGGAAGGATGGCCGGACGCTGTGAAAGTAGCGAGCAAAGGATATATTCTGGCTACGCAAAAAGAAGAGTATCAGGCCGCTATCGCCAAGTCTTACCGGAATCCGCAGAGTGATAAATACTTTGTCTGGCAGGTTGACTACAATACTTCCGGTGCTTTTATGAGCTGGCTGCGTCTTTATAATGGCGACTTCGTGCGTATGTTGCCGTGGACAGTGCTGATGGACGAACTGACCAGCCAGTGGAGTCTGGAGGATGCAGTGAAATATATCCTGAAGGAGAGTTACCCGGATATTACGATGGAAGAACTCTGGAACGAATACAAGACAGAGGTAGAAGTGTTCCTGCAAAATAACTAATAGAGCAACCTTTAAAAAACAACTATGATGAAGAAAGTATTATTTGCATTAGCTGTGCTGTGCACGGGCTTCTGGAGTTGCAATACCTTGGATTTGAATGACGTGGGCTACGGAGAGGGTGACCGTCTGAAGGCTTCCTCCGTTAAAGAAATATTGTATGGCACAGCCGATGGCTGTTGGAAAGCCGACTATCAGGGACACGAATTTTACTTCCAGTTTCATGAAGACGGAACAGTAACACTGGATTCGGACTTTCTGGAGATGGCGGTAGAAGGAAAAACATCATTCTCTGCCAAAGGTAAGGAAGTGGCACTGGATATTGAGAATTGCGATGTCCATCTGCAAAATCTGGGAAGTGAATTTGTAGATACCAAGTTTGTCGTATCAGAGATCCCGGCAGAAGGAGAGGCACCGCAGCTGAATTTATACGGTGAATCTACCGGCAATACCATTGAACTGCAGCCGACTACACAGGCATACATCCATGACAAAGTCGCTTCAAAAGCGGACTTTACCGAACTCTTCGAGAAAAACTTATTGGATAATCAGTCCATCTGTGACGCTTCCGGCAATTTTATCGGTTATTATGGCCTGGTACTGAATGGTGTCAACGATCTTTCTGTCAAAGTAATAACGATTGAAAACAAAGATGGAAACGATGCGAACGGCCATACGCAATACTATGAATCGAAATTGACGAAAGAAGGGCAAATCTTCAAACTGGATACGCCGGTGGAACAGATTAAATCGGTGAACGGTGCCACGTATGCCTTCAAAGCCATTGACTGCACCGGTGATGCGGTGGCGGTAGACGGTATGTCAAATGTAACCCTGACCTCCAACAAGGGAGCGGTCAATGACTTCGATTATGTGACCTCCGGCGGAAAATTCACACTGGGAAAAGCGCAGGATCACGGTGCCGCTTGCGATGAAATATGGGCGGGAACAGGCGGACAGGCTACAAGCTCCGGCGGAACAATCGCCGATATAAATGCCATGAGTTATGACTACGGATGGAGTGGAAGTCCGAAACAAAGACCGCTCGTTATCTGGACATGGTGGTTTGCAAACCTCGCTTTCCCGAGCAGTGAAGAAGGAGCAAGCATCCTGATGAATAATTCCGATAAAGACCGTGTCCTATTTAAGAACATATCCGGCAGCGGACAGACCTGTGGCGGCGGTACTCTTAATGCGACGGAAGTGGCCGAGATAAATGCCTACTGTAAAGACCTTATAGATACTTGGTTCAATGAGAAAGGACTTTTTGTCGTTCGTCACGACCGTCAGAGTGCAGGAGATAAATTCTACATCTATCTTTTGTGTCCCGATACGGAAGCCACTTCGAAAGGTGGAATGTGGATGAAGTATCAGAGAGACTGAGAATGAATGTGGATAAGATAGTATAAGCTGATGATGCTGATGTACTTAACTAATTAATAATTAATAAATGAATAGATGATGAAAAGACTGTTTTTACTGATGATCCTAAGTGTAACTTCGGTGTTATGCTTGAATGCTCAAACCAAGTCGTTGCACCAGCTGCAACAGGAATTCGTTGATTTACGCTGTGGTATGTTCATTCATTTCAACATGCCGACCTTCTTTAATGAGGACTGGCCGGACCCGGATGCTGCTCCCGAGCTTTTCAACCCTGTCAGGATGGACTGCAAACAATGGGCAAAAGCGGCAAAATCAGCCAATATGACCTACGGATGTCTGACAACGAAACATCATAGCGGTTTCTGTATATGGGATACTAAAACGACCGATTATAGTGTAATGAGCAGCCCGTTCAAACGTGACGTGGTAAAAGAATATGCCGACGCATTCCGTGCCGAAGGGATGAAAGTGATGCTCTATTATTCGATCCTCGATACGCATGCCCGGCTGCGTCCCAAGTGTATAACTCCGCAGCATATCGAAATGATCAAGGAGCAACTTCGCGAACTGTTGACCAACTATGGTGAAATAACAGCTTTGATCATTGACGGTTGGGATGCTCCGTGGTCACGTATCTCTTACGATGACGTACCTTTTGAAGATATTTATCGTCTGGTCAAATCAATCCAGCCCAACTGTCTGGTGATGGATCTGAATGCAGCAAAATATCCTGCCGAGGCTTTGTTTTACACGGACATCAAGTCTTACGAACAAGGAGCCGGACAGCATATCTCGAAAGATACCAACCGTCTGCCTGCCTTGTCTTGCCTGCCGTTACAGCAGAACTGGTTCTGGAAAGAAAGTTTCCCGACTACCCCTGTGAAGTCTCCGGCACAAATGGTCAATGACAACATCATCCCGATGGGAAAATCCTACTGTAACTTTATCCTGAACGTAGCTCCTAACAGAGACGGCTTGATGGATGCCAACGCATTGAAAGCTCTGAAGGAAATAGGTAAACTGTGGAAGAACGATGGTCGTGTGGCAACGGTTCCCGAAGCGGATGCTCCTATTATCTCTTCCAACATTGCCAAATATCAGCCTGCCGAAGGTACATGGAGCAGTGACTATGCTATCATGGACTTTGCCAATGACGATGATTTCGGGACTTGCTGGAATTCTAATCCTGAAGTGAAGGTGCCCTGGTATTCGGTGACTTTCGAGCGCGAGAAACCTTTCAATATGGTGGTTATTACGGATCGTAACAATGACCGTCTGCAGGAATACCGTCTGGAATACCGTACGGGTGGTACATGGAACCTTCTTTACGAGGGTAAGGCTCCTACCGGTCTGCGTGTGAAAATCCACCGTTTCGATACGGTTTGGGGGGATGCGGTACGAATGACTGTCTTAAATTCTAATGGTACTACTTCCATTGCAGAGTTCGGAGTATATTGTGAGAGAAGATAAAATGATCCGATAAGAGACTGATCCAAAAGAGTAAAGGGCTGACTATTTAAGATACTACCGACTTTTTAGTCAGCCCTGATTATACTATAGTTTTTCCTGCTTCTTATCAAGCCTCCGTGTAGTGGCTGCTATCTTTGTTTCTTTGCCTTTTCCGTTGGATCTGACGATAAAGCAATACAGTGGCGACGCTTCCTCCTCCGATGAGCAGTAAAGTCAGATTCCCGGAGTTGTCATGTTTATTCTTTTTTTCCTCCTGCAGCGAAAGCTTCTGAACGCTTTCCGTCCTGTCTGCCGCTTCTTCCTGATGATTGTTTGTCACTTTCATACTGTCCGTGCTGTGTGCGTGCTGATGTTTTTGTGATGCACTGCTGCTTTTTTTGCCCCGACGGATGATGGTCGTGAGTTCAGTATACTCTTCCGTGGCATCTTGCGTGATAGTTGAAGAGTCTGATACCAGTTTTTGTAACGCTTGGGTAGCCAGCTGCTGCCGGATGGTCTTCGTAGTCTGTGAATTCATCGAAGAGTCACATGTTTCGGACGAATGGCTGAGGCTCCTGTGGCTTCCGCAAGCCGTTGCAGCCAGCAGAAACGCCCCTGTGTACAGGGTGGCGAATGCGGTACTTTGTAACCAGTTTCTGACGTCAAAACAGGGACATACCTTAATAAATTCTTCCGGTTCGATTTGTCCGTTTCCGTTCAGGTCGGGTGAGGTGTCTCGGTGCCCGATGATGGTTCGTATGCCGAAGTGTTCTTTTTGCAGACGGGCGATTAGTTCTCTCATTGCTTTCTTTTGTGCATCGGTACGTGTGTCGGCGGGACGACCGTCGGCATCCAGTCCGCCGATATAGCAGATGCCGATGCTACGATTGTTCCAGCCCAAGCAGTGTGCTCCCGGTTTGCCGACCGGGCGTCCGTTTTCGATGGTTCCGTCCGGACGGATGACAAAGTGGTATCCGATGCCGTTGAAGTTCCGCTGGCGGTGCCATCTGTTGATGTCGGCAGCGGTGAAATCCTTCCCGTAAGGGGTGGCGGAGCAGTGGATGATGATAGAGTCGATTGTTCTCATGATTCGTTGTGTATTTGTTAGAGGATGTGAGAGGTTATTAAGAGAATTAGTAGTCGGAAGAAGGAGTCCGGCGGGTGCATCCATGTATGACACATTGCTTTACTTCCAGTTCCTTTTGTACGAGTTCCGTTTCGTGACAGCGGTTGATCCATTCCAGTTTTTCGGCCTGTTCCTTTCGCAGTTCACTTTGCAGGTTGTCGATGGTCGTGTCCCGTTGAGCGAGCCGTTCTTCGAGCCAGTCCACTTGTTTCCGGTGGTTTTCGGCGGTCAGGTCATCCAGGGAGGCTTCTTCACGTCGTGCCTCCGTCTTGCGGTGAGTCAGGAAGTGAATCAGATATTTCAGCGCTTCCACTCCTCCCAGGGCACTGATGAGGGTGATGATATTCGATGTTTCCATGAAGTAGGGGGATTGAGAATAGGCACGGATGACACAGATGTCACGGCTTTAGCGGTGTGATGAGATTGAAACCGTGTCATCTTGCGTCATTCGTGTCTGAAATAAATAGCCTGTTATACAGTCGGGTCCGGTGCTTCCTCGTCTCCTCCGTCGCCTCCGCCCGGATTGTTGTCGTCGGGGTCGCTTCCGTTTCCCGAACCGCCCGACGACGGATTGTTCACACGGTCTACGTCTTTCAGACTCAGACCGTCGGTACGGGTGGCAGTACCGGTGTTCAGCCGGATGTCTTTATCGGCGCGGAAGCAGATGCGTAATCCGCTGATGTCTGCTGCGGTGAAATCTTCCGCTCGCGTAGTCCCTTTGCTTTGGGCGGCAAGGTAGAAGTAGCCCAGTCCGCTGATGTTGACGGTTCGTCCGTCAATCAGCTTCTTCTTCAGCAGCGTTCTGAAATCTTTGAGGACACTGATGGATTCACCTTCGCTCACACCGGAAGTTTGTCCTATTTCCCGGGCTATTTCGTCCAGGGTACTTGGGGTGCTGTACTGGTAAGTAATTTGCGGATAAGTCTTTTTGGCAGAGTTCTTGTCTGTAAGGTCTGTCGGTCTTGTGATTTTTCTGAATAAGATTGCCATAATCTGTTTCCTTTCTTTGTTTTTTTAATTCATACGTTTTGTTTTGAAATCTCAGTGCTTTGCTAACGTTAACGATACAAAGGTAGGGCTTCGGCAGGGGAGGTACAAAGACAGGATAAATGGGGGGGATGATAGGACGCTAGAATGCTATGGATTTGATTATTAGAATCTTATGCTCTCATTGAAGGATGCTGTATCCTGTCCTCTTCCCGAACGGGTAAGGAAGAGGACAGAAAGTGGCCGGGGAGCGGCAGAATAGAGTTACAGGCAATACTCTTCAGGAGTCATTTTCCAGTGCAGTCCTTTCGCTGCAAGTAAGTCGTCGAGCTCTTTCATGCTCTTTGCTCCTATACCGCGTAACTTTTCAAATTTGTTTCGTTTGGAATAGGCGATGTCTCCCAATGTTTCGATCTCATTTATGTCTAAAACGTGATAGGTGCGGGGTGATAAGTGTAAGCCTTCAATTTTGGTATTCAAGATGTTGTCGGGATCATTGGCACTATACAGCCTTTTCTCCAGTTGTTCCTTCAGCTGGATATATTGGGCCTTTAGTTGCATATTTTCCTCCATAAGCATATCATTTATTTTTCGCGTGCGGTAGTAATCATTGTTCATGACCCCAACTTTGTTGGCGTATTTGAGGCGGTTGATACTTTTCTCGATGATCTGTCTGATACGTTCGGGGCAAAGATGAAATTCGGCTGCAATTTCCGATATTCTGTAACCCATAAGAAATCTGACGACGATGTATTGAGCCCTTTCATTGCTGTTCGTCGAAAGGGCGGTGAATGCGTTTACGAACAGATGTGCCAGCATTCTTGCATTTCTGAAAACGCTGCCGTATATCCAGGTGTCATCGGAGAGTTGTTTCTGCGCCTCGTTGCATGCTGCCAGCTGCTTTCTATATTCTGCTGCCTGTTCTTTGATTTCGACCTTGTACTGTTGTATTTTCGCTTCCGCTTCTACAATGTCGCCGAAGGATGCTTTCAGTTGTTCTATCGATTGAATATCAATGAAGGTGCTTCCTTGGGCGACATGTCCCAGTAATATTCCTTTTTCTAACCAGTTGGCGATTGTTTGCGGGTGTACGCCAAATACTTCGGCAGCTTCTTTTCGTGAAATGTATTTCTTTTCCATTTTGTTTTGTCAATTATCCTGCAAAGGTAGTGATAAATAAACGAAAGTGTGCGTTAGTATCGGGAAACCATGTGATTAGTATGAAGGCGACCGTTTCTTTATGTTCTTTTTCCATCTCCAGAAAGCCTTCATCAGTCCTTCTTCGCTGATACTGCTGATGTGATAGTGCTCGATGAAGCAGCGGACAGATTCGATGTAAGGCACTCCAAGTTGTCGACGGTCGTCCAGCATCCGGTCGAAGAGTTCCAGTTGCAGCTGGTTCAGCGTACGCTGTTCGAAGAGGCTGATGGCATCTTGAGTAAGATAGTTATAGTAAGCAGGATTTTTCCCCCGGTGCGGAGCGGTGAGGCGGAGGCAGAGGTTGCCGGTTTCGCGGAGCGGAGCGCTGGCGGGACGTCGGCCCAGTAATTCTTGCAGGGTGATGTACAGGTAGCAGCCGGCGGGAAGATGAAGGGCGCCCTCTTCGATAAAGTCGGAATAACGTCCGTACAGATATTCGGCAAGTAAGGGCTTGATGTGAATGCGTAGGGTATAAGGCATGATCAATGATGTTTTGAATTTCGGCACCGATGAGGCCCCCTTCCGGCACCGATGAGGATAGCCCTCGGCACCGATGAGGAGGACCTTCATCGCCGGTGAAAATGATTGGTTATTTTGCGGATGGCGGTTGTAGTTCGCGGATGGCTTCGGGATCTCCATATGCGGCTCTGCGGCATACTTCCTGATACATCTCGTAAGTCACGGCTTTTCGTTCTTCCGCTTCGGAGATGACGGGAGGAGGGCTTTGCGGTGCGGTCGATTTCCCTTTTCGGCATTCGGCAGCATACTGGCGGAGGAATGCCATGATTTTCAGCGGGTCGATGCAGCCGTAAAACGGGCCGTAATGACCGATTTTGACGCGGGCGATGAAAAGGCAGATATCTGCTGCCGTCAGCTGCGGATAGGTGGAGAGAATCAGTGCGATGGTCTCGTAAAGCTGGGTTTCCGACATTTGCAGGCGTGTTTCGGCAAGGCTGTTCAGGCTGGTCAGTTGTAATTTCAGCCATTCCGTCGGAGTCGGTTCGCCGTAAAGATTGATCAGCAGGGAGAGGGAGGGGATTCCCTGCTTGTCGGCGAGCAGGGAGGGAGTCAGACCGGCGGTGAGGATAGGTATTGCAGCGAGACGGGATAGGCACGCAGAAAGTCGTTAGGGTTCGGATACCTTTGGAAGAATTCCTTCAATTCGGAGTTGTTCGATACGTTGTGAGGCTTGGGATTGAAGAAGGCTATCGATGTCTGACGGGAGTTTGCCGTTGACGTCAGCTGATTCTGTGTGTGCGGAGTGGGATGTATGGTTGTCATGTCGGTAGTTTTTTGTATAGTTGGAGTGGTTGAGTTGTATGTCTAGCCAGGAGGCGAAATGTTGGCGGAAGTCGCGTATGGATTTTCGTTCGGTGCCTTCGTTCTGCAGTTTCCGGCAAAAGTGTTCCAGCCATTCTTTTATCTCGGTTTCTTTCAGACAATGATTGTGGCAGAGCGTTTTCAGCCAGGATTTATTTAGAATAGCCTTTTGCAGAGTTTCCTGTAGCGGGAGGGGAAGGTCCGGTTCCTGTTGCTGACCGGTCATTTTCGGATCTTGCCCGGTCATTTGGGGTTTCTGTTCCATCCCTTCCCGTTCTTGTTCCAATGCTTTCTTTTCGTGTTCCTTTTCCGGGTTTTCATCTTCCTCTTCCTTTTCCTGCGGAATATGGCAGTCCGGGACGGGAAGAGAAGGGACAGCCTGTTTCGTGTCTTGTCTGATACTTTTAATGGATTGGTGTGTCTGTTCCGATAGTTGGGCACAGATTTCTTTCGGCAGCTTGTCGTATTCTTTCTGTGCGGAGATTCTCATACTGGGATTCATGGCCTGTTGCGCCATCCAGTCGATGAGTATGATATACCCGTCGGAGTATATTAGTTTTTTGATATCTTCAAGTTTCTTGATGTTTCGTCGGGCGGCAGGTTCGCTGATGTGACATTCGTAGGCGATTCTTCTTACAGTCATGCTGTATACTCCCAGCATATTGGTCGAAGAATTGGTGTTCAAATAAATCCAGACGAGCTTTTCAGAGGCGGAGAGGGTCTCAAACCAGTTTTCACTCCATGTTCTGACGTTGATGTATCTTCTTGTTTCCATGTCAGTATTTTGTTTTTAAGTCCTCTTCGTCTTCCCGGGCGAATACAATTCGGTATGCTTCGATCACTTTCCGTGATTTGGGGCCCCGTATTTTTCCACTGAGTGTATTGTACACTGTCTTTTCGGAAACTCCTGCCAGCCGGGCTACTTTTTGCTTCCATCCTCTCGGCGGGATGAGGTGAGAGTACGGTTGTTGATTACTTTTCTGTTCCATTAGCTTATTATTTACATTAATTCATTATATTTGTCCTCAATTACCTGACAATGGGGAGTGTATTTCTTCATTTCGGCGGTAAAAGTAGAGATTAGTATTGATAAAAGCAAGAGAATATGTCGGAAGATGTGATATTATTTTCAAGAAACCTGATGTTTGTCAGAAAGTTGATAGGAGTGACCCAGTCCGGGCTGGCAGAGAAGCTAGGTGTGAAGCCCAATACGATTTCTAATTATGAAAAAGAAGTGACTGCTCCCGATTTCAAGATATTGATGAAACTCTGCAAGCTGTTCTGCTTGCCTGCGGACACGATGCTGAATACATTGCTTACGCATGCGGATCTGGAAAACAAGTCCGAATGGCTGCTCAATGTACGTCGGAATTTCAATCTGAATGATGTGGACTTTCCGCCGTCGCCGGCGGAAAGCATTGCCGTAGAGAATGGAGATCATCTTTATGTCAAGCAGTTGCTCGAACAGTTGGAGCGTAAAGATGAGACGATCATGTCACTCAATCGCCGGATCGGGCGGCTGGAATACGAAATAGAACTGTTGAAAAAAGGAGAAGGGGGCTAAGATCATTCCCCTTTCGATAAACACAAATAAATGAGAATAGAGCGGGTTATAGAGGATAGATGGAAGATACATCTGAGGGCGGAGATACTTTTGGTCGCGTTGTTCTGTTCATTGGCAGGTTTTACTGCAAATGACAAGGATACTTACTTTTTCCAGAAGGTAGACTACCAGCAGGGATTGTCCAACAGTGCCGTACTTTGCCTTTTTCAGGACAATGAAGGGCTGATGTGGTTTGGTACGTACGACGGAATGAACTGTTATGACGGGAAAAGTATGGAAGTCTTCCGCACTGATTTCTCGGAAGACAAGACGCTGAGCAACAATGTGATTCACTCTATTGCACAGGCAGACAGCAGTTGCTTGTGGGTCTCTACCCATCTGGGAGTGAACCGCTTCTCGAAGGTGTCACGGCAGATTGTCGGCAACTATGAATTTCCGGATGATTACTACGTGAACTCCAACAGCCGGGGCAATACATGGGTATTCACCGGCGACGGAATCTATTACTACAACACCCGCTATCAGCGTTTCATTTTACAGCCAACCTCCTCACTTCCCATTGACAGCATGGAGCAGCGGACTTTTGTGATGGATGATGGTACGCTCTGGCTGTTTCCGCCTCATTCGGGGAAGGTACAGCAGTATTCACTGAATGCCTTCGACGCGGATACCTTGTCGACCCGGCTGTCGGTCTCGACCACCGAATTTCATTCCAAGGACATCGGGGATATTTTCTATCAGAACGGCATATTCTGTTTCGTCGACCGCGACCGTGACTTGTACATGTACGACATCTCCCGAAAGTCGAAGATCTATATCCGCAATATTTCATCGCTGATGCAGAAGTATGGAGTGATTACGGGAATCATTCCTTTCTATGACGATATTATCATCGCTTTCCGTGCCAATGGACTGGTGCGTCTGCGCACCTCGAAAAAATATGAGGCGGAAGTGGTCAACCGCAATATACGCATCTATGGAATCTATCGGGACCCACGCCAGGGAATGCTGTGGATTGCTTCCGACGGACAAGGAGCCGTGATCTATGCCAAGAAATATGCGATTGCCACCAATCTGATGCTGAACCGTATCTCTACTGAACTGAGTCGCCAGGTGCGTTCGGTGATGACGGACAAGTATGGGGGACTGTGGTTTGGCACAAAGGGAGACGGATTGATTCATGTGCCCGAATATCAGGATGATCTGACAAGTTCCGCATCAAAAGCCATCGTTTATGCTCCCGGAAAGAGAGTAAAGGCGTCATCCTACGTCAAATGGGATGAAGAGTTTCATGTCTATAAACTGGAGCAGAGCCGCTATATGGATGGTTTCTGGATTGGGGCGGGCAATCCGGGGCTGTTTTATTATTCATTCAAAGACGACGCTTTGCATCCGGTGGAAAATCCTTCGGGACAGCCTGCTATCGATGTGCACGATATTTACGAAGAGAATGATACCACGCTCTATGTGGTGACGGCAGGAGTCGGCTTTTATAAAATGATACTGGAGAAAAAGGCCGGTTACGTCCGGATTAAGGAACAGAAGCGTTATCATTTCTTTTATGAGCAGAAGGAGATCGCGATGTTTTTTCCGATGCTGGCAGAAGGAGATTCCCTGTTATGGCTGGGAAGCAGAGAGCGCGGGCTGGTCCGCTTTGACAAGCGGACGGAGGAATACCGTGTCATATCACTTAAAGAAATGCTGCACAGGTCGGTGGACGACATTTTGAGTCTGCACCGCGATCATGAGGGCAAGATGTATGTAGGAACCACTTCGGGACTGGTATGCCTGTCATTTGAGGGTAAACAGATGAAGGCCACCTATATCGGACGGGAGCAAGGTCTGCTCAATGATATGATACATGGCGTGCTGGAAGACGGCAATGACTTCCTGTGGCTGGGCACCAATCGCGGACTGATCAAGTATAATCCCAATAATGGCGCTTCGCACGATTATTATTACAGTGCCGGTGTGCAGATCGGAGAGTTCAGCGATGATGCCTATTATCAGTGCCCCTATACAGGAAATCTTTTCTTCGGGGGGATTGACGGACTGCTTTATCTGGACCGTAAAGTGGCTGCGGCACCGGAGTTTTATCCGGACATCCTGCTGCGCCGTTTATGGATTGGCAGAACGGAAGCTGTGCTGAGAGATTATTATGCGGGTGAAGAGGAAGGTCTGCGACTGAAAGGTGCACAGGCTTCTTTCGCCCTGTCCTTTGCTGTGCCCGATTACCTGACGGGGGAGGAAGTGGAATACTCCTTCATCCTCGAAGGATACGACGAGCAGTGGGCTTCGTTCAGCAGTGCGAATGAAGCCTCCTATACGGATGTTCCGGCAGGCGATTATACTTTTAAGATTCGTTACCGGAAAGACGTGTTCGATACGGAATATAAGTTCTTCTCCATTCCCGTCCATATTCTCTCGCCGTGGTATCAGTCGACCGCAGCCTATATCTCTTATCTTCTGCTGGGGCTGCTGTTTATTGGTTATCTGCTTCATTTGCTCCGCAAATATATCATCCACGAGCGGCGGCTGAAGCGGCTGCTCGATAAGGAAAAGTTGCGGAAGCAATCCGGAGTGAACGGGGTAGGCGACGATGTGCTCGACCGCTTTACGCTCATTTATAACAGCTGTGACGAATTGCGCGCGGAAAATATTTCCTACGAGCAGCGTCTTGAGAAGGTAGCATTGATACGTGAGACGGTGATGACGGCTCTCCTCAATCCGGATCTGCTTCAGCGGGAAGAACTGAAACATTTCTTTCCGGATAAGTTTATCGTTTCCGCCCGTATGACTATACAAGGAGTGTCACAACAAGTATTGCGCACACTGGAAGAGCAGGGGATCGACCATTCAGCCGTCCGGTCGGTGATACGGGAGGACTTTACGTATCCTGTCTATAAAAATGCCTTGTACAGTATCCTGTACTATTGTTATATTCAGATAGCCGGTGCCGGAAAAACGCAGGGAGTGACAGTCGGTGTGGAGGAAAAAGCAAGCAATATGCTCCTGACATTCTCTTCGGAAGATGATACTGTGAGTAAATTGTACGAGTCTCTTTCCGGCAAGTCCTCTTCTGCATTGCTGAAAGATGCCGACTGTGAATTTGCCGACCAGCTGCTGCGCTGCTTCGTGCAGTCGGCTTTGGAGCGGATTCATGCTTCTGTCCAATATACAGGCAACGAAGCAGCCGGTCGGTTGACAATCAGTTTAGAACCGTCCGTTCTGGAAGAGTCCGACGAGCAGGGGAAGAAGAGTGTGTTATTGCTTGAAGACAGAGATGAAATGACCTGGCTGATTAGTAATTTCCTGGCTGATGAGTACAGTGTTCGTCAAGTCAAGAGTGTACAACTCGCATTTGAGGAGATCCGTCGCTCGGCTCCTGCTCTGTTACTGGTTGATATGACCATGTATGCAGGTGCGGAGAATACCTTTATAGAGTATGTCAACCGTAACCGGAGCCTGCTTTCAAAGACTGCTTTTATACCGATGCTTACCTGGAAAGTCAGTTCGTCGATCCAGCGTGAATTACTGTTATGGGCAGACTCTTATATTGTATTGCCATACGATATTCTGTTTACGCGGGAAGTAGTCCATAATGCAATCTATGGAAAACGGGAAGCGAAGCAAATCTACATGGAAGAGCTGGGCAATTTGGCAGGACAGATTGTTTGTACCACCACCGAGCAAGCCGAGTTTATCCGCAGGCTGTTGGAGGTGATCGAAAAAAATCTGGATAACGAAGAGCTGGGCTCTACGTTGATAGCCGAACGTATGGCGATGAGTTCCCGCCAGTTCTATCGTAAGTTCAAGGAAATATCCGATATGGCACCCGGTGACTTGATAAGAGGGTATCGTATGGAGAAGGCAGCCTTGCTCCTGCGTAGTGAAGAACTCTCTATTCAGGATGTGATTGCAGAAGTCGGTATTGCCAGCCGTTCTTATTTTTATAAAGAGTTTACCCGTCGGTTCGGAATGACCCCGAAAGATTATCGGGAACAATGGATTTTAAGGGCCGGTAACAACTGTTAAACCTTTCCGACTCCTGTTCTTTTAGATATTTCTTGGTTTCAATAGGTTGTTCTTGCTCTCCTTCATATGTGCTCTTATAGTGCGTCTTTCCTTGCAATAGTCTAGTATTTAGATTCTTATCTTGTGCTCTCCTGTGACGGTTTATGCTTTGGCGTTGCACTCTACTTTGTCTGTTTTTTGGCGAAGCAGAGCAACTCATTCCTGCTTAAAATCTCTTAATTTGCTCCTGGAATCTTAGTAATAACGAATAGGTTAACCCTTTTTACTAATCAAATTTAATAATTATGAATGAAAAACTAAAGTATCTTACCTTGTATATAATAGGTATGATGTTGAGTTTGGGCGTTAGTGCTCAGTCAGTGAAGTCAATCTCCGGAACGGTAACCGACGATCTAGGTGAGGCGGTTATCAGCGGTACTGTAAAGGTGAAAAACGGTAGTACGGGAACGATAACCGACGTGAACGGAAAATACACACTGTCAGTACCTTCCGGTGCTACCCTGGTATTTTCGTATATTGGTTACATTACACAAGAATTTAAGGTATCGGAATTAAAGAGCAATGTGCTGAACGTAGTCCTGCAGTCCGATACGAAAGCGTTGGACGAAGTTGTCGTTGTAGGTTACGGTACGATGCGTAAGTCGGACCTGACCGGTTCTATCTCCACAGCTAAGGGGAAAGATATGTTGAAAGCACAGTCTTTTAATGCACTCGACGGACTGAAAGGCAAAGTGGCAGGTGTGAATATCTTCTCTAATACCGGACAGCCGGGTGGAGAGTCACGTGTGATCATTCGTGGTATTTCTACCATCAACGCATCAGCGTCTCCGCTGTATGTGGTCGATGGAGTAGTGATGTCAAACTTCGATCTGCTCAACCCGAATGATATTGAGTCTATCGAAGTGCTGAAAGATGCTTCTTCTGCCGCTATCTACGGTGCCCGTGGTGCTAACGGTGTGATCATGGTAACCACCAAGCGCGGTAATGCGGGAAAAGGGGTGCATGTCTCTTATGACGGTTCGTTGTCTATCGGTACGATGGCCAGAAAAATAGATGTAATGGACGCTAACGAATGGATGTCGACCTTCAAGCAGGGACTCGAGAATGCTAACGAATTTCAAGGCAAGAACTTTACGACAGATCTCTCACAGATATTCACAGACGAACGTTTGTTCAATGCCGATGGTTCGCCGAAGTATAATACAGACTGGCAGGATGAGGCATCACGTACTGCAATTTCTCATAATCACCAGATCAGTATTCAACGTACAGGCGAAGGTTCTTCTATCGGAGCGTTTATCAATTATACCGATCAGCAGGGTGTTTTGCTGAACTCCTTCTTTAAACGTATCAATGCGAAACTGGCGTATGACGATAAACCGACTGACTGGCTGTCTACTTCCGTCAATTTGCTGGTCAATCACACTTGGGGTAATAGAACCTCTGACAATCCTTACGGACAAGGTGCGTTGCGTACCATGATCGAACAGTTGCCTTTCCTGCCTGTCAAGCTGGATGGCGAATATACGCAGACCAACATTATCAATACGAGCTCTATCCTCAACGACCAGTCGAATCCTAACAGCGGAAAACAAGGATTCAGCCCGGAGGGGGTAGGTAATCCCGTGGAATTGCTCGAACGCTTGTATGCCATGCAATATCGTACACAGATATTTGGTAATGCCGCTCTGACTTTCCATCTGATGAAGGGACTGGATCTGAAGACTCAGTTCGGTGTCGATTACCATAATAACAGAGATGCCAGCTATACCCCCTTCACTCCGCGTCCGATGATTAATCAGAGCTCGGAAGGCTCGGCTTCCGCAAGTAACTCCAACTCTCTGTACTGGCAGGAAGAAACTTATCTGACCTATGTGACGGACATTCATAAACATCATATTAATGCGATGGCAGGTATGTCCTGGCAGGAATATCATTATACTTCTTTCAATGCTTCCGACAGCAAGTATATCGATGACTTCTACGGATATTATAATCTGGGTTCCGGAACGAACCGTCCTTCTGTGGGCAATGATTATGATAAGTGGGCTATGAACTCCTATTTCCTGCGTTTGGCTTATTCTTATGACAATAAGTACATGGCTACTGTAACCGGTCGTTATGACGGCTCTTCTAAATTCGGACAGAACAACAAATACGCATTCTTCCCGTCAGTCGGTTTGGGATGGATGATTTCCAATGAAGATTTCCTGAAAGACAATTCGTTGATCAGCAAGCTGAAACTGCATACTTCCTATGGTCTGACAGGTAACTCGGAAATTGGTACTTATAAGTCATTGGCTACTGTAAGCCAGTCGAATACCATTATCGGTGATGCTCTGCACGTTGTTTCTTATCTGGATAACATGCCTAATCCTGACTTGAAATGGGAAAAGACAGGACAGTGGGATTTAGGATTCGAACTGGGCTTGTTTAACAACAGACTGAATTTCGATATCTCCTACTATTATAAATATACGTCGGATTTGTTGCTCGACCGTCCCGTTCCCGAATCAACCGGCTATTCTTCCATCATGGATAACATCGGAGCAGTTTCCAACCGTGGTGTGGATATTCTGGTAACAGCTTATCCTATCCAGACACATGATTTCCAGTGGACTTCCACTATTAACCTGGGTTTCAACAAAAACCGCGTTGAGAAGCTGGATGAGAGCGCTTCCGTAGATCCGGTTACAGGTAAACGTCAGATTACGACAGATGGTTTTGTAGGCTATGATATGTTGATTCGTGAAGGCGAAGAACTTTCTTCTTTCTATGGTTATAAGCGTGCCGGCATCTACGATGGTATTCCGTCCAATTGGGATGCGGAAACGATGAACATACCTTCTACTATCGGTGAAAAGGTGACTTATAAGAAACGTGAAATTATCGGTAACGGATTGCCCGACTGGATGGGGTCGTTTATCAATACCTTTAACTATAAAGGATTTGACCTGACAGTTGACTTCCAGTTCACATGGGGGGTAGATGTAATGCAGGAATACTATCACTCTACTGTCGCCCGTTTCCTGACCAACGGTATAGACCGTCTTTACAAAGAAGCGTGGCATCCTACTCTCAATCCGTCGGGCAAGGAACAGGCGATCCGCCTGAACAACTTCGGGCAGGGAGCTAACAATCAGGCAGATGATGACTGGGTTTGCAATGGTTCTTACTTACGTTGTAACATGATTCAGCTTGGGTATACCTTCAATCCGACCCTAATCAAGAAGATCGGTCTTTCTTCATTGCGCTTGTATGCGAATGTGAATAACGCATTCCTGATTACTTCCAAGGACTATAACGGATACGATCCGGACAACTCTTCCCGTTTGGGTGACAACAAATGGGGGGCCAACCGCCAGTTCTTCACCTATCCGCGTCCGAGAACCTTTACGTTCGGTCTTAATGTAGCATTTTAATTCATCGTTATAAAAACCATAAGAATTATGAAACTATTAAAAGTATATATATCTGCATTCTGTATGTGTTCACTCTCTCTGTTGTTGAACTCATGCGACAATTTCCTGAAAGAAGAACCATTGGACATGAAGTCATCCGACCAGTTCTGGAAGACGAAAGCCGATGCGGAATCGGGTGTCAACGCACTGTATTTCGGCGGTGTACCTTATCTGCATAATACGGATGTGGGGGGTGGCTGGACTCCTAAAGCGACCATGTGGGGTGGTATCGTATCCGGATTGTATGTTGACAAGCGTAAGGACAGAACATTTACTACTGCATCCGAAGGGTGTAATTTCAATATTGAATCCTTTGATGATATTGCTATGAAATACTGGCATGAGTTTTATAAAGGTATTTCACGTGCCAATTTCGTGATTGCCAACATCCCGACAATGACTAGTGTGCTGGACGAAGCCACTATTAATAATTATGTGGCTCAGGGTAAATTCTTCCGGGCATACGGATATTTCTGGCTGGTCAAGGAATTTGGCGGCGTGCCTTACATCTCCGAGCCTTACACCTCTACGGAAGGTATGTACAAAGAACGTCTTTCTGCCGAGGAAATATATAAGAATATCGAAACCGACTTGCTGGATATCGTCAATGGAGACGCATTGCCTAATAAGACATTCTATGATAATGGCTGCTATGTCACCAAAGCGATGGCACAAACCTTGTTGGCACAAGTCTACCTGCAATGGGCAGGTGCACCGCTGAATGGTGGAGCGGATTATTATGATAAAGCGGCACAGATGGCTCTGAAAGTAATCAATGAAGGCCCTCACAGTCTGATAGATCCGAATGGAACAACTGACGGTCTGAATTCTGCATACAACGTGATCAAGACTACGAAGTCTTCTGCTGAAATCATCTATGCCAAAGAATATAACTATAGTGATTACAGTGTAGGTAACTCGTACGCCTGCCGTTCTATCGGAGCGGATGCTTTCCAATGGGGAGTGTTCCATCCGGGAGGAGACGTGCTGTATAATGCATA
>OLSX01000952.1_pt1 | contig 28568 bp, 26 predicted proteins | sample 1673141 | NCBI WGS metagenome assembly OLSX01 (sample SAMEA3136759, study PRJEB25190) | human gut metagenome | biome: human gut; feature: human-associated habitat; material: faeces | place: Austria | collected 2013
TTCATCTGAGCCTTTTTCTTTTGCTCAGTTTTTTCATAGGTCATTTGACACTATCCGAATGCATGAAAAACCGTAAAAGTGCCTCTGCACCGATTATTCGATCAGCACTATCTAAGATAGGCTGATAATATACCTCAAAGCCTTCAAAATCATTTACAGTTGCGCTACGAAGCGCACTCAGGATGGTATTTTTGCGCAATGACACTTTATAATCCTCTTCCTCGAAGAAATAAAGGCTTCCTCCGCCTCTTTTTTTTGCGCATTTTAAAGAAAAATCCGACTTTTTCCTGCACTCTATTGCGTCCTCTGCCAGTGTTGATATATCTGTCACTCCGGCAGAAATCGAAAAGATTGATTTATAGTTTTCATCAACTATAAACTCATCAATTTTTTCACCTATCCTTTTGAACAACTGCACCACATCATCCTGCGATTTGCTAAGCATATCCACAAGCATATACTTATCTGTAACAAGATGATATATTCTCTGACCGCTTGAGAGACATTCTGCTATGCATTCGGCCACTCTTTTAAGTATGTAGTTGCCATATATCTGACCCTGAACATTATTGATTATCCCAAAATCGTCAATTCCAATCTGTATGAAATAACCTGACAGCTTCTCTTTAGGCTGTGAATAGAGATATGATGCCATCTCCTTTTCACCTAACAGCCCACTGATATTGTCAGCTCGCTGCCTTGTTCCTGTCTCGTTCATGCAGCCTATAATATATCGTGGTTTCCCCGCCTCGTCATTGATGACCTCCCCACGGCAGTTAATCCATACCGGGAGATTTTTGCTGTTCATCAAACGACATAGCACGTTGTACCTTTTTTCTTTTCCATCATATATTTTACGCTTGTGATTTTCGAGCAGCTTACGGTCTTTCTCATAAACCAATGTACGAAGATGCTTTGTTGCATCATTCATAAATTTATCAGGAAGCATAAAACGCTCTACCGCTGACTGTGATATCCTCAGTGTATCATTCTTCAAATCTATAATATACAGATAATCATCCATACAAGGTGCAATTAAGTCAATCACACTTCCTGCTTCCCGCTCGTCAAGTATTTTATATGCATCAAAAGCCATCATCAAAATTCACCTTCCATTATATTACTCTTCAATGTCTGAGATTTTGAATTTCGCTATCATTTCACTCAGATTTTCTGATTCACTGCTCATCTGCTGGCTCGCAGCCGCACACTCCTGTGATGTTGCTGAATTGGTCTGTACAACATCATTGATCTGCTCAATTCCTTCGTTAATCTGCTTGATCTCACTGGTCTGGGTCTCCAGTGTATCAGCTATATTAGTCACCTCTTTTGTAATCACCTTAGAGTTCTCTGCTACTTCTTCAAGCTGTGAAGCTGTCTGCTCTGCAATATTCATGCCTTTTTCAACAGCCTGCACAGATGTCTCTATAAGCGCAGCTGATTCCTTTGCAGCCTGTGCACTTTGATCGGCAAGCATATTTACCTGATTTGCCACAACCGCAAAGCCTTTTCCTGCCTCCCCTGCTCTTGCTGCCTCAATAGAAGCGTTTAATGCAAGCAGGTTGGTCTGTGATGCAATCTCATTAATGGTTGATATAATCTGATCTATCTGTTTAGAGGCTTCGTTTATTTCATGCATAGATGTAACCATCTCCTGCATCTTTCCATTGCTTTCCCAAATTGCACCTCCAAGCTCATCCACTCTTCCACTGATTTCCTTTGCACTCTTTGAATTCTGCTCCACCTGCTCTGAAACTCCCTCAACCGTCGCTGTCAGTTCCTCTACAACCGCAGCCTGATTGGTTGCACCGTCTGCAAGGTCATTTGAGCTTGCAGCTACCTGCTCTGCCGCACTTGAAACCTCGCTTGATACATTCTGGATTCCCTTTATGGTGACTGCCATACTTTTTTCAAATTCCATAAATGAATTTAAAATACCTACAAAATCGCCTTTCCACTCTACTTCCGGCTGTGCATCAAAATGTCCGTCCGCAAAGAGCTTCATCGACCTGTCTATATCATCCACATATGAGCCGAGAATACGGATAGACTTTCTCATGCTGTGTGCCAATCTACCGATTTCATCCTCTGAATGGTACTCAAGTGTGCTGTGAAGATTTCCTTCTGTCAGCTCCTTTGCCACTTCCTCGATTGCATGTAATGGCTCAAGGATTGTATCAAGCACGATCTTTCCTGTTCTCTTTGTCAACTGCCATGCACATATCAGACAGATAATGATGACTATGAGTCCGACTGCAGCACATACGTATGTACTTACAACTGCCTGAAGGCTTCTTTCGTCAGTCAGCTTGTCGATTTCCTTTGCAAGCTCAACAGTTTTATTTAACTTTGGTGTACACTCATTGATAATCTGATCAACAGCCTCATCCTTCTGTCCGGCTTTAATCTTATCCATGATTGAGTATCCGATATTCGCCCAGTCAGAAAGAGCCTTTGAATATTCATTATACTGATTCTCAGGAACGATACCTGATTTTTTTATTGTTTTTAACTGCACATCAACATCTTCAAGCTTTTCTTTTGCGCCCTGCTCATAGTCGTCATATGTTGATTTGTCAGGATTAAGTGCCATCTCTCTTACATTTCTAGCCGCTGCATTTACATTTATTCTACATGTCTTAACCGCCTGATCGGCAGCATTTACCTTGTTTACATAGTTTAACATATTGAAAAACAACACACCAATGACCGCAATCGAAAGCAGTCCCGAAATAAGCATCATGGTAATAACCATTCTATAGCCATAGTTAATCCTTTCACCCAAATGCATGTTTTCCAATTTCTTTTTCATCGCATCTTTTTTTGAAGACATAGTTTGTTATTTCCTCCTATCTTATGATACTTTTTGACCATTTAATTATATTATTATTTATACTCAAGTCTAAATTCATCAGATGAATTTAGTATAGTACTATTTTTCTAAGGGAGCAATACTATATTCTCAATAATCTTTATGTGAATCTTTCTATTAAATATGTGGTTTTGCACAAAATGGTATGATTTTTTCGCAATTCCCTTAAAATACATATGATGATTTTTTCTTGTTTTATGTAATGATGTAAGTCCCGGTCGGGCAGCCGGGGCTTACAGTTATATATTCAAGAAAAATCAGCTCAGAAGTGAAAATGCAAATACCACGATGCCAAGTATTACAAGCACAATGCCTGTGGCACGGTTTAAGGTTTTTGCGGATGCCTTGTTTGCAAAGACCGCTGCAATTCTCGCCCAAAGGAGTGTAAATGCAATACATAAAAGCAGCACAAACCAGTCCGGTTTTCCACCGATGGCAAAGTGCGAGGCAGCTCCTGTAAAGGCTGTAAATGCCATGATAAATACGCTCGTTCCGACTGCAGTCTTAAGCTCATAGCCAAGCACCGATGTGAGGATGAGGAGCATCATCATACCGCCTCCCGCACCTATGAAGCCACAGATAAATCCGATAAGCACGCCGCAGATGATTGACTGGACAGCTCTCTTTTTAGCTGAAACTCCCTGCATGGCCTCCTTTGTTGTCATGACAGGACGGACTATAAACTTGATTCCGAGTAAAAATGTCATAAATACCGAAAAGTTGCCCATTGTTGCTGACGGCACAAGGCTTGATACATAGCTTCCAACAACCGTGAAGCATAAAACCGTGACCATCATTATGAGCCCGTTTTTTACATCAAGGTTCTTGTTCTTTCCATATGTATAGGCTGACACTGCGCTGGCAAGTACATCAGACGACAGGGCTATTCCCACTGCCATATAAGGATCCATTCCCAAAAATGTAATGAGCATAGGGCTTATTACTGCTGCTGCGCTTAGTCCCGCAAAGCCAGTTCCAAGGCCTGCGCCCATACCAGCAAAAAATGTTACTATTATAGTTATTAATGTGCTCATTTGTGTGATTTCCTCCTGATTATTTCATCCATATTATTCTCAAGCTGTTCCATAACAATCGTCAGCTGCTTTTTCTGCTCCTCATCTATCCCTGCAAACAGATTTGCTGTAAACTGCTGCTGTATACGCCTTCCTCTTTCAATGACAGTCCCGGCCTTTTTTGTACAGACAAGCTCCGTCTTCCTCCTATCATTTTCCACAGGTTTTCTCTCCAGATAGCCTTCATTCACAAGCTTATCAACATTTACAGACACAAGATTTGCCTTGATTTTTCTTATTTCAACTATATCCCTTGCCGTCTTATATTCCGGATTGTTCGCCAGAAACATGAGTATATCAAAGGCTGTCTGCGGAAGCTTCAGCTCATGGCACAGTGGTCTGCACTCATCGCTGTAGGTTCGCGAAATCTTCTCTGCAAACTCAAAGTTAAATTTCATATGTGATATTCCTTCTTTTCTTTTCCTATTTTGCTGCTTCGTTATACATTTTTGAATTATTCATTTTTGAACTAATTATATATCTCTCTGTCATTTTGTCAAGCGGTTATCGTAATTTATACCCTGCAATGCTATACTTTTTGAGGCATTTTTTCATTAACTATTATGATATGATTTAACAGTTATATAATACCTTGAAAGTATCCTGCAGTCATGGTATTATATGTAATTGGCGCTTTGTTGCACATTTTAAACACCGGCTAATCTACCGGTGATTTTAATTTTAATAACTAAAGCTTCGTACATATATAATGTAGGAGTTTTAAATTAACAATCATTTACAATAGGAGGAATTATGAGTCAGGAAACAAATTCAGCCCCTGTAACAGAGAACAAGATGGGAACCATGCCTATCGGCAGACTTGTATTTAACATGTCTTTGCCTATGATGATTTCCATGCTCGTACAGGCTCTATACAACATCGTGGACAGTATTTTCGTTGCAAAGCTGTCCGAAAACGCACTCACAGCAGTTTCACTTGCCTTCCCTTTGCAGACACTCATCATCGCTGTCGCAACCGGTACAGGTGTAGGTGTAAACGCGCTGCTGTCAAAGTCCCTCGGCGCCCATAAATACGACGAGGCCAACAAAATCGGCATCAACGGTGCCGTGCTATATGCATTCAGCTACGTAATATTTCTGATTCTCGGACTTACAATCGTAAAGCCTTTTTACATGAGTCAGATTGGAAATGCTGATATCGAAATCATGGATATGGGTGTGAGCTACCTGAGTACTGTTATGATTTTTTCATTTGGTATTTTTGCGGAAATCTTTTTTGAGAGGGTGCTTACCTCGACAGGAAGAACTATTTTCAGCATGACCTCACAGCTTTGCGGTGCCATCACAAATATCATTCTGGATCCTATCATGATCTTTGGACTGCTTGGCTTCCCTAAGCTCGGTGCTACCGGTGCAGCCGTGGCAACCGTTGTGGGACAGTGCGTAGCCGCCGTTGTTGCCTTTGTCTGCAACCACAAATTCAATCATGAAATCAGCCTGAGCTTCAAGGGCTACAGCCCGGATTTCAAAATCATGGGAACCATTTATGCTATCGGTATTCCGTCAATCATCATGCAGTCTATAGGCTCTATAATGACATATGCCATGAACAGAATACTTATCGGCTTTTCATCGACTGCCGCTGCTGTTTTCGGTGTTTATTTCAAACTGCAGAGCTTCTTCTTTATGCCTGTATTCGGACTGAACAACGGAATCACACCTATCATCGCCTTCAACTACGGTGCACAGAACAGAAAGCGTATGGTTAAGACAATAAAGGTCAGCCTGATAACAGCATTCTGTCTGCTCTTCGTTGGCTTTGCCTGCTTTGAGTTCATACCACATGTGCTTCTTGGAATGTTCAGCGCCTCTAACGATATGCTTAAAATCGGTGTTCCGGCGCTCAGAATAATCGGAGTGCATTTCCTCATCGCATGGTTTTGTATTATCGTCGGCACAGTATTCCAGGCTTTGGGAAAGGCTGTCTTTTCCATGATCGTATCAATCATGCGTCAGCTTGTGGTTTTAATTCCGGCAGCATACATCCTTTCAAGGCTCGGTGGACTTCACGCTGTATGGTGGGCTTTCCCTATAGCAGAGGTGATATCCTTTACTGTTTCGACATTATTCTTAATCAGGATTAACAGAACTATCATCTCAAAGATTCCTGATGGAAGCGATGTGCTATAAGAAATTTTACTTGAGCTTTAAAATAATCAACAATAAAATCCGCTACATTATATCATGTGCGTAATCATATGATATAGTGTAGCGGATTTATTATATTTATGTCATATTTTCACATATTTCTGATTTCTGCACCAGCTTGGTGCAGCTTATGAACCGACTCCATCTTGCGTATTATCTTGCGTATTTTCTTCCTCTATTATACGTATTTTATGTTGCTGGTCACACTGTTCGGTGTGAACAGTAACGATTTTATATAAAAAGTGTAATCTGCAGATTCAAACCTCTTTTAAAAAATGCGATTTTGTGGTAAAATAGCAAAAAAGAAAATGCGATTTTGTGGTAAATCGTTGAAATAAAAAATGCGATTTTGTAGTAAAACATCAAAATAAAAAATGCGATTTTGTAATTTTATTAGGAGAATGTCATGTTTAAGCGAAAAATATATGATAAATTATTGCAATGGAAAAAGGATTCCGATGGTAAAACAGCACTCTTAATCGAAGGAGCCCGTCGTATAGGCAAGTCAACCATCGTAGAGTCATTTGGACGAAATGAATACAAAAGTTATATAATCATTGATTTCTCAATCGTCTCAAAAAATATACGTGAACTGTTTGAGGATATTTCAGATCTGAATTATCTGTTTTTGCAGTTGCAGCTCCAATACAAAGTCGATCTCTATGAGAGAGAGTCTTTGATTATTTTCGACGAAGTACAATTATGCCCCCGCGCAAGACAGGCTATCAAATCACTTGTAAAAGATCACCGATATGATTATATAGAAACCGGTTCTCTGATTTCTATCAAAAAAAACGTACAGGATATACTTATTCCAAGCGAAGAAAGAAAGCTAAACATGTATCCTATGGATTATGAAGAATTTTTATGGGCTTTGAATGATGAAACAACTATCCCCCTAATCCATAAGCTATTCGATTCTCAAAAACCCTTCGGAGAAGAGATTAATCGTAAATTGATGCGTGATTTCCGTCTTTATATGCTTGTCGGGGGAATGCCGCAGGCAGTTGATGAATATATCAAAACCAATAACTTCCGTAAGGTTGATGACGTGAAGCGTGATATTCTGAATCTTTATGAAGATGATTTCCAAAAAATAGATGCCACTGGAAAAATATCTATGCTTTTTGATGCAATTCCTGCGCAGCTAAACAAAAATGCTTCACGATATCAGGTATCAAGCGTACTGACAAACAATCGCGCCGATAATACACTGGAACTGATTGCAGAGTTAAAAGACTCAAAAACTGTTTTGGTATCATACCATGCAAATGACCCAAGTGCCGGTATGTCAACCAACAAAGACTTAACCCGGTTTAAACTATTTTTATGCGATACCGGGCTGTTTACTACATTGATGTTTAAAGACAAAGATTTCACAGAAAACATAATTTATGAAAAATTGTTAAATGACAAGCTAGGAACTAATCTAGGCTATCTTTACGAAAATGTAGTTGCACAGCTTTTAACGTGTAATGGCAACGAATTATTTTACTATACTTTTTTTAATGAAAGTTCACGCCATAATTACGAAATAGATTTTCTTATTGCCAAAAAAAATAAGGTTTGCCCTATTGAAGTAAAATCCAGTGGCTATAAAACCCATAAGTCACTGGATGAATTTTCAATAAAATTTTCAAACCGTATTCTTCAAAAATATCTCGTATATACAAAGGATTTCTCAAAAGACAAAGACATACTCTGTCTGCCTGCTTATATGATTTCGTTTTTGTAAGAAGAATACTTTTTAAATATGATTTTAATACACACACTTATATGGAGGATTAAGACATGAAATTTATATCGTGGAATGTAAATGGACTGCGCGCATGCGTCCAGAAAGGTTTCCTTGATTTTTTTACCAGTATAGATGCGGATTTCTTTTGTATTCAGGAGTCCAAGCTACAGGCGGGACAGATTGACCTTGACCTGCCGGGCTATCACCAGTACTGGAATTACGCCGAGAAAAAAGGCTATTCCGGCACAGCCATTTTCGCAAAAAATGAGCCATTATCAGTGTCTTACGGCATAGGCATTGAGGAGCATGATAGGGAAGGACGTGTCATCACACTCGAATATGACAATTTCTATCTCGTAACCTGCTATACTCCAAACTCACAGAATGAACTGAAAAGGCTGCCGTACCGTATGCAGTGGGAGGATGATTTCCGTGAATACCTTAAGACTCTCGATGCCAAAAAGCCTGTCGTACTGTGCGGTGATCTGAATGTCGCACACAATGAGATCGACCTGAAAAATCCAAAAACAAACCGCAAGAATGCAGGTTTTTCAGACGAGGAACGTGCTAAAATGACAGAGCTTTTAGGTTCCGGTTTTACCGATACCTTCAGATATTTTTATCCGGATGCCGAGGGTATATATTCCTGGTGGTCATACCGTTTTAAGGCTCGCGAGAAGAACGCAGGCTGGCGTATCGACTACTTTATCACATCAAAGCGCATCAATGATAAGCTGCAAAAGGCAGCAATCCATACCGATGTACTCGGTTCAGACCACTGCCCTGTAGAGGTTGATATTGAATTATAAATTTACTGTTATGTACTACTTTTCAATATAGTTAAACCTCTGTGTTTTAAATAATATTCTTGAAACAATAAAACTTATGATTGATATGCCAATATTTAACCATACTGATATTATGTAGAAACTATCCTCTACATAATGAAACTTATCATCAGTTTCTGTAAATACAATTGGAAGAATATTGGCATATTGATTCATTCCTCTTGCCCCATCCACAATACCTATTGTCCAGGTTATATCATGACTTGCACTAACAACATGAAATAAGCCATATGCCTGAGCACCTACTATTCCAACAAAAAGTGATGCCATTATTATTGCGCCAAATACAGAATTATTTATTTTCTTGATAACAAGCAAAAGCATGATCAGCAATGATAAAAATGAGAATATCGCAACCATTTTACTAAGTAAATATATCATTCCAACTTTTATTAAAGATTTCGCTGCATTATCCGGCAGAATAATCAAATAGCGTACCATACTAACAACGAAAAATAGTAACATATATGTTCCAAACACAATTGCTTTCATCCATAAAAGCCTATATTTACTAATTGGAAGTAAATGCAACATTCTATCTTTATTCAAATAAAAGAATGAAAACAAATCATAAATTGTCAGAAATACAATTCCTACCCATGATAGCATTTGCCATATTGAATAAATCATATCTACCCCTTCAACCATCGGTAATATATGCAAAATATGAAGTATATCTAATAAAAATTCTATCCCAAAGATTGTTGCCCAGAAATATTTATATCTCAAATATTCATTTTTCCAAATGCTCATCTTAATTTCTCCTTAAAAATTGTCTCAAGATCTGCTTTGTTTTCTTTTTTTAGACTTTGTACATTATCATGCAAAATAACTTTCCCGTCTTTTACCATGATAATGCTATCGAACAATGACTCTACATCACTAATTAAATGTGTGCTGATAAAAACAATACTTTCTTTTTTCCGCTCACTCTTGATCATTTCCATTATGTCATCCCTTGTCAAAGGATCAACAGCAGCTAATGGCTCATCAAAAATATAAACATCCGAACTTCTTGAAAGTGCAAGAACCATATGTATCTGTTCAAGCATACCTTTGGAACACTGGGAAATTTTCTGATTCAATTTTAATCCAAGTTTTCCTAACAATTTTGCAGCTTTATCTGAGTCAAAATCATTAAAAGCATCCTTATAATATTTTATCGCATCTTCTAATTTCATGTATCTATATATAAAAGGTTTATCCGGCAGATAAGAAATATCTTTAGCACAGATTCCTTTTACTGCGCCTGTATAGTTATTTATAGAACCAGTCAATACACTTATTAATGTTGTCTTACCAGCACCATTTGGTCCGAAAATTCCTATAATCGAATTTTCTTCCTTTATCGACAAATTTATATCTTTTAAAATATGTGTTCCACCTAATGAAACATTCAAATTTTTTATTTCTATCATATAATTCACCTATAATAGGCAGAGTAAAGCAAATAATCATTTACTCTGCCTATAAATCTTTCCATTAAGTCAATTAGGATTTGTGTACAAAGAACCATGGTCCAATAATGCATGTTGGACTCTCTAGTGGAAGCATTTCTTCCATTTCACTTAAATCAATTTCATAATTTTTCATAATTAAGATTCTCCTTTGCTTTTAAATATTATTTTGTTTCCATAATATTACTTATGAACAAAGAACCATGGTCCGATAATACATGTTGGACTCTCTAATGGAAGCATTTCTTCCATTTCTTCAAGATTTATCTCATAATTTTTCATCTTTGCATACTCCTTTCCTAGTATTTATATGTAAATAGCAACAAGATGCTATTATCATATACATTACTCCCTTAATTACTTATTATCATTGATAATGATTGATATACTGAAATCACAGCCCATAAAATAAATGCACATTTTGCAATTTCAGAAATTATACTTTTTCTATTTTTTAAATCTTTTACATTTAAAAGAGTATTCACAATTATGTGATATCCATCCGTCTTTATTCCACCAAATGGAATCATATTATAAATATTCATCCATACAATAGCTCGTAACAAATATGCTTCTTCTATATAAAATGTTATAACTAAACCACAAATAATCCAATTAGTCATAATTCCCGCATAATAAATAAACGCTCGCCTGTAATTAGGTAACATATACGAATCCGTTGTATTGGTAACAACACATGGAAAAATTTTCAAATAAAATTTAATCTTTATCTTTCCTGCTTTTCTACCATATAATTTCATAGATAAATAATGTGACATTTCATGCAATATTATATTTATACCAATAAATACAATTGTTTTAAAATATTCGTCATTACCATACACTATATTTGAACCATATATAAAATCATAATTGTAAAATACAATTACTATTGAAATAATTGAAATGAAAACCCCTAATAAAAAAGTACTATCTTTCCAACTCCAGCATATAAGACTCTTACTATCAAATTCATATTTTTTTGAAGCAAATAACTCATTTTTAAAATAGAATCTATTATTTCGTTTATCTTTAACTAAACAATCGCCATTTTGCTTTTCCAATACTTCAAATTGGCTATTCTCCAGATGCCACTCCTGCACACTTTATCACAGCCTTTCCTTGTTTAAGCCTTTTAATATTTTCCATTACATACTCATTATATAAATCAATATTTTCTTTTTTGAATAAAATTTCACAAAGTTCGCATGGGTTAACAATATAATCTGGAATTTCTATTCCTAATTTATATTTAGCATAATTAGAAAAGAAACTCATATCCGTATTTCGTAAATAATACAATAATGCATTATTTTTCAATTTACTTAATGCTTCATGTAAAGAAATATCCTTAAAATTTCCAATTCCTAAGCCAGTATTAACAATAACTTGTGAACAACATGGATATATTGTTCCATCATAACAAACAACTAAATTTGCTCCATATGTACATTTTGCTCTGCTGGTTTCAATACTTCTATCAAATTGATCATCTGAAAATACTTTTTGTGCACGACCAACAGGCAAACATGGTCCTATTTTTATTGAAGCTGTATATATATCATTACCTATTTCATCAATAATATCCCCTATATCTTCATCCTTAATTTTTACAATAGCAAGGCTTGTGGGAATCCCCAATTTTGTAGTTGCTTTCAAAATATTTCTAATATTCTCTGTTTTAACAAATTTTTTATGATAAGAATCATGACTTAAACTCAAATAGTCTAAACCGCATTTTTTTAAATATGACAACTTCTCATATGCTATTTCATAACTATCTGCCCAAAATCCATTTGTTACAGTATTAACACTTTTTCCAACTGCTTTTGCATAACAGATTAATTCGGTTAATACTTCATATGCTAAAAACGGCTCACCACCAGTAAATGCAATTGTTTTAATTTCTTTTATAGACTCTGATTCATCAATATATTCCTTTATTCTATTTACATCTAGTTTTTCTTCACAAGAAGGATTTGAAGAAAAACAGCATATTGAACACGATGCATTGCAAACTCTATGTATCGTAAATCCAAGTGTATCATATATATTTTCCATTCTTACTTTCCTCCATTTTACATTTTTGGTTCTTTGGGTTGATGTCCTCCCCAAAATGAAGCAGTTCCAGCAGCCATAATTGCTACAACCATACTCAAATTAGCAATTTTTTTTAATACTTTGTATCTTATTTGTTTCATTGATTTTTACCTCCAAAATTAGTATTGAAACCGTATTTAAAACCAGTAATATAATTACTCCATACTCAATTTGTTTGCTTAAAAACAATATAGAAATAAAATAATATATAATAAACAACACTATACTTATTTTCTTATATTTTTTCTTTTGCCTTGACGTCAATTTTTTGTTTTCATTCTCAACTGGTGCAAATCTTTCTATAATGCAAAAACTTAATAACGTAGTTATACATAATTGAATTTCCAATTCATTCTCAACAATATATTGAAACATTAAAATATTTAACAAAAACAGTAACCCAAAAACTACGTTACATTTAAAATATGTTTTTGCATGATATCCTCCCGTATACATTCTTATAGGAACAATACATATTAAATATGCGATAGCTAAATTTGTTTTTGATAACAATATGCCTGATATTATAATTACACTAAATCCAATAATTGTAGAAATTATAATTTCTATACCATATCTGCTTTTTCCTTTTTCTTCCTCATCAATTACGTCCATACTGTAAAAAAAAGCAGATATAGCTTCAGCAATCTGAGATATCATGACATTTCTCCCTTTCACTTGCTGATACTATATCTACTCTCTTTTTTTATTTTTATCAATAATTTGTCCTATTATGTACATTTTTCGACTTAAACTGCATATTGTCCGGAATATCTAAAAGCATATCACAGCAAAATTTATTGTCGCTTTCATAAAATTCAATAGAACCATTATATTTTTGTACTACTTCTTTCATGGAAAGAATACCCAATCCATGTAACTCTTTTTCATTTTTTGTAGATATCAAATTCGGATTATATTCCAATACCGAATTAATTATCGTATTTTTTACCGATATCATAAAGAAGTTATCTACATTCCTAAGTTCTAAATATATTTCATTATTACCATCGCCTGAAACTCCTTCTATAGCATTGTCCAAAGCATTCCCCAATAGTACACACAGATCCAGATCTGAAAATTCAGGTATTTCATTTGCAATATAAATATATATTTTAATATGTCTATCGGAGCATATCTTACTTTTACTGTTTATAATATAATTTACTACATCATTATCGCAAAAGACTTTATTCGAAATTCCATCCAATACGGTATCGTTATATTTTTCCATATAATCTACAGCTTCATTAATTTTTCCCGAATGCAGCATTGTCAATGCCACCTGAAAATGCTGTTTAAGATCATGACGAATACTTCTGACCGACTGATACAGTATTTTGGTTTCCTCAACACTTTTCTCCTGGCTCTTAAAAGCCTGTTGCAAAATACTATATTCAAGCTGTTTTGCATGATCCTTCTGCATATTCACATATAGTACATATACTAAAGAATTTGTCATCAGTATTCCCAATATTGATAGAATTGAAAAAATATGTTGCATCGGTGACAATTGTTCTTCAATATTAATTATAATCAATGAAACAAAAGACATTGTAAATATTGATATAACAGGAATTATCAATAACACAAACCACTCATTCCATTTCAGGGAATATGTGCTGTCTTTTTTTGTTCTTTTTATCATAAACCGCGTCAAATAAAACAAAACTATCTGAATTACAACTACCCCTACAAAACGATATAAGTCCTTTTGAATCACAAGATCCAAATAACCCTTTCCTATAATACATCCCTCAATGCTAAGCACAACTGTCGTAATCCCCATGATAAGCAGCATAACAAAAATCGACCAGAACATTTTTTGCATAAATGTTCCTTTTAAATTTAATAAGGAATATATGTATATGATAAGTATTGATATGATAATTCCTATTCCTTCAAATGGCACCATAAAATTTACAAATGATAATTCCAAAAATAATACTGCTACAAATAATATATATGCTAGATTTGCTTTCTTTCCGGTTCTCTTGTCCTTTAAAATTGCTCTTATCGTCTGTAAAACAATTGCTGATTGAAATAAATTTACCACAAATTCAAATATCATCCAAAATAAATCCATCATCGTCTTATCCTCATGTATTCGTGGAATTTTTCTCTAACTTCATTTTTTCTTCCCCTGCTCAAAGAAAAATTCTGTCCATCTTTCAGTTCGACCTCCGTTTGATAAATATGTTTTATCCACGTCATATTTACTAAACATCCGCTATTAATTTTAACAAAACTATAATCTCTAAAATTTTCTTCTATTGTAGATAAATTTTCCCTGAAATCTATTTCTCTGCCATCTTTAAAATGAATGTGTACCCTATGTTTTAAGACATCAATATACAATATCTGTTCAATATCTACGCTATAAATCTTTCCATTAATATTTAGCTCATAATTTGCATTTCTTAATGCTATTTTTTTTCGCGCAGCTGTCAAAACTTCATCTAAATGTTTATCGTAATTTTCTTTGCATAAAAACCAGAAAGGCTGATATGAGAACGAATTATATACAAGTTCATTATGACTTGTACAAAATACTAAAAGACTATCTTTTTCAGGTATATCTCTTGCAACTGAAAATCCATCTTTTTCAGGCATGTCAATATCCAGAAAAATTATGTCAAACTTATTTTTTTCATTACTTCTTACTAATTTTCTGCCGTCTGTAAATTTTACTATTTTACCATTCCAATGATGTTTTTTAATCGTCTGCTCTATATTCTTTTCTATGTCATCAACAAATGTCGGATCATCATCGCATATTCCTATTTTTAACATTAAATCACCTATATTTCTATAAAAAATCCGCTACACTAAATATATAGTATAGCGGATTGATTTATAAAAGACAATTTTATTCTATTATCCTTATAGGACTCCTTTTTACAATCCCTTATGTAACACCTTCTTCTCTAGCTTATCCCCATCCAGTGTATACTCAACAGCATTATACGCACCGTCTCTGTATGCAAATGTCTCATTGTCATCCTGATAATGCACGAAGCTGCCCTTTCCCGGATATGTCAGTATACTGATCTTATCCTCTGTAATGTCCTCTGTAGAGCGGATTTCTCCGTCTGCTACAGGGATAATGGCTCCTGCTTTTATGAAAACAGGTACTTTATCCCGTGGTGCATCTGCTAAAATATATCTGCCGCCACTGTATTTTTCGCCTGTGTAGTAATCATACCAGTCGCCGTCAGGCAGATAAACCTCTCTTGCCTCCTTGCCCGGTGCGATCACAGGTGCAACCAGTACAAAGCTTCCGAGCATATATTCATCGGAAATATTTCTCACATGCTTATCTGCAGGATACTCGTATACGAGCGGGCGCACGATAGGTGCTCCTGTCTTTTCACACTCATGTGCCAGATCATAGATATATGGGATAAATCTGTATCTGAGCTTTACTGTCTTTCTGACTGCATCTATCGTAGTCTCGTCAAACTGCCAAGGCTCCTGTCTGCGTGTTCCCATCGCTGAATGATTTCTGAAAAACGGCACAAATACTGCTGCCTCATAAAATCTGACAAGAAGCTCCGGTGTAGTATCACTTCCGAAACCGCCTATATCGCTGCCGCACATGGCAAGTCCGCTGACTGACAGATTGCACACCTGCTCGAGCGAAAGTGCTATATGCGCCCAGATGCTGTGATTATCTCCGGTCCAGCCACCGCAGTACTTCTGGCTTCCGGCATATGCAGCCCTGGTAAGTACAAACGGACGTTTTCCACCATCATTTTTCGCAAGTCCCTCATATGTGGCTTTTGCCATAAAATGTCCGTAAATATTGTGAACCTTTTCATGTGCTCCATACTCAAACTGCACATCATCCGGCAGTGGTCCGTTGAAGCTTGCAGGCTCATTCATATCATTCCATATGCCACTGATACCGTGCTCGAGAAGTATCTTTGTCTTGTCTCCCCACCAGCTTCTGACGCTTTGCTTTGTGAAGTCCGGAAATACCGATGTTCCCGGCCAGACAGCATTTTCATATACACTGCCATCTGTATCATGTGCAAATGCATCCATCTCCATGCCCTCTTTGTACATGAAATAGTCCTCATCCTTTTTCACACCCGGGTCAATGATGGATATGAGCTTTACACCCCTGTCAGCAAGCTTCTCTGAAAGACCCTTTACATCCGGGAATTTCTTGTCATCAAAGGTGAATACCCTGTAGCCATTCATGTAATCGATATCCATATGTATCACATCGCATGGGATATCAAGCTCGCGGAATTTGTCAGCTATATCAAGCACCTCATCCTGCGTGTAATAGCCCCAGCGGCTCTGATGGCTGCCGTATATCCATCTCTGATAAAGCGGTGTGGTGCCTGTCAGTGATGTATAAAGTCCTACCACCTCTGCCATATCATTTCCCGGCATAAAATAGTAGTCCAGCTCACCCTTCTCATGCTCGACGAAATAGTAATCTGTGTTTTCATAACCGAAATCAAAGGTTGTCTTGTAGGTATTATCCGCAAAAATTCCATAGCAATATTCATCGCCCAACACGATAAAAAATGGTATTGATTTGTACAGCGATTTGAAGCTGTCCACATGTGGCGCAGGATCATCTGTGTTCCAGTTTACATATGAATATCCACGCTTGTTGAGGCATCCCGGCTTATCTCCCAGACCGTAAATAGCATCATCCTTTCCAAGCTTTTTGATGATGGTAACAGCGTCAGTTTTTTCTTCATCTTTTCCGACAGTATGTCCCTCAAGCTCTGCGATGGCAAGATCCTCGTACGGATTCTTCTCACTCTTTTTGCGTGCTGTTTCATAATCCGAAAGCACAAGCTTCCCTTTGTAATAAATATCAAGCTTCTCGTTATCCTTTACATTTACAGTAATATCCCTTGCACTTATGACTGCTTTAACTGCTGCATCGCTTACACCGGCTTCTGCTGCGGTCCCCTTGACATCAGACGTATCCTTGCAGGTCACGTTCGGTGTGGCGGTCTTCGGAATAAAGCCCTCCTCTATTGCAACACTTTCGATGCCGGGTTTTTGTGCAACATGCACTATGTTGTTTTCAAATATGGTAACAAACAGACTGCCGTTCTCGTAGATCAGCTCTGCTGTGTTGTCCTGTATTTTACAGTTCTTATATGAATTTCCCATTGCATAATCCTCCCTTGAATTATATAGTTTCTCCTGATGTTTCTTATAAAAATACTTCTGTTTACTATAATAGTATCATCCATTTTTTATTTTTACAATAAAGAAAGTCACCGGTCACACCTAGTATGACCGGTGACTGCCTCAGGCTGTAAGTATCTCTGTCAATACACCATACAGCTCTGTATCAAGCTCCTTTGCCTTGAGCTCTGATAAAATCACTGTTGTTTTCTTTCCCGATGTAATAAGACCGTAGATTTCATCCTTTAGCACAAAGCCTATCTCTGCCTGATTCAGGAAATCAAAGCATCTTTTTTCGATTTGATTATCAAGCGCTACTGTGTCTTTCGATATTGCAACGCTTATTTTGCTCGCTGTCGATGCATTTACAGTAACGATGAGCTTTCTGTTTTCTTTATCATATTTATTCTTTGCCAATACCTCTTTACCGTCCACAGATACCTTTACCTTACCGGCTGCTGCCTCGGTTCTTCTTTCAAAGACAAGCTTATAGGTTCTGTTGTCAGGTATTAATGATGTATCTCCATCTGCCGGAGAAATGACAAACATATCTTTATCCGCAGAATATTTCATAGCTGTGGTCACACATCTGCCATCCACATATCCGCAGGATTCATTGTCATCCTCGTATAGCTCAAACTCACCATCAGCCTCCGGGAATACCCTGACACATAATACATCAGGATTTTTGATAACAGATCTTGCATCAAGCTCATCAGCATCTGCACACACAAGTATGCCTCCCGCCTTCGCAAACACTGGTATGCTGCTCAAATCCCTGTAAACCTCCAGCATTCTTCCACCATCATAGCGCATGCCTGTATAGATATCATACCAGATGCCCTCCGGGAACCATACTTTGGTTTTTGCCACATTAAGTCCCTTAATACGTGGAGTTGTAACAGGTGCTACCATAAGCTGGCTGCCAAAGAAATACTGATTCTTTACCTCATAAGCCTCTGCATTTTCAGGATACTCATAATACATAGGCTCAATCAGCGGCATATTCTCGGCATAGCTGCGATAGTTCATGGTATACAGATACGGAATCATACAATGCCTCTGTCTGAGCGCCGCCTCCATCGCTTCCTCAGTCTCTTTTTTAAATCGCCACGGCTCCTTGCCGTTAAATTCGCTGCATGAGCTGTGCAGACGCATTATCGGAGAGAATATACCATATTGTGTCCATCTGGCTGTCAGCTCATCATCCTTGTAGCCAAGCATATGTCCGCCAATATCATGGCTCCACCATCCATATCCGATGTTTGTCGCTGTCGTTGTAAAATACGGTTGAAAATCAAGCGACTCCCATGTAATATGTGTATCTCCCGAAAATCCAATCGGATATCTATGGCTTCCCGGACCTGCATAGCGCGAAAATGTCATTGGACGCTTGCCGTCTCTTTTATTATCGAGATAATGAAAATGATTAAAAATCCATAGCGGATCCAATCCTTCAACCTTGCAGTTGCTGCCCTGCTGCCAGTCAATCCACCAGAAATCCACACCTTCAGCCTCTCTCGGATGATGAAGATACTTAAAATATGCATCCATAAACTTTGGGCTTGCCGGATCACATACAACCGGGTCCTCATTTTCATAGTCCACGCCCATTTCCTTTGCCATATCAACATACATTTCTTCACAGCCCTGCACACCATCCGCAGGGTGTACGTTTAAGGTAGTATGCATTCCTCTGTCATGGAGCTTTCCAAGAAAGCGCTTCGGATCCGGGAAAAGCTTTTTGTTCCAGGTATATCCTGTCCATCCGCTTCCGTATTTAGGGTCCACATCAACCTGATGCCAGTCCATATCTATTACAGCTACTGTGAATGGGATATTCTTTTCATCGAATTTGTCCATCAGCTCCATATAGCTTTCTTCTGAGTATTTATAATATCTGCTCCACCAGTTTCCCAGTGCATATCGCGGAAGCATCGGAGTCTTGCCGCAAAGCCTGTAAAAATCATTAAGCGCCTGTTTATAATCATGTCCATATCCAAAGAAATACAAGTCAGACACACCTTTTTTTCTTGGCTCAATCCATCCATCGTCAAGTAAAATCTGTGATTTACTGTCATCAAGAATTGAATATCCAAAGCGTGAAACAACACCGTGTCCAAGCTCAACCTCTCCGTTTACGTCATCAAGTGTACGCGCTGTACCCTGCAAATCATGCACCTTCTCGCCATAATGCCAGATGCTGTGATATGCGCTCAGGTTTCCCTTAATCTGTATACTCAGTCCGTGTGATGAGAACTCCTTCTCATTATATATCAGGTGCAGCATTGATGTATGAACCTCAATTCCATCAGCGTTACGCACCACATGATAGCCGGTCTTTGGAAAATCCCTGAACAATACTGTCTGTGTTGCCCTATCCTCGAATACGCCATCTTCACTGTATTCCAGACGGACAAGCGCCTCTGTCAGTAATGTAATCCTGTATTTTTCACCTATTATCATATTGTCCGATAATGCCACCGGACTTGTCTTTACTCTGTATATTTCCTGCATGAAATACTCCCTCTCATATAAATTACGCTATCCCTTGACAGCCGATGCCGCAATTCAATATCCTCTTTTTGTTCAAATCAGTTTAGCGCTAAATCCGATCTACTCCCTGCGCACACGCTTGTTTTCATACATTTTCCATTATCTTGTCAAATCCTTTACCCACTTGTATTTTTTAAAATGTATGAGTGTCCACGGTATCTTTCCAACCTCATCCACGCAGGTACACGCATATACCACAACCACCGGCCAGTTCAAAAAATATGTGCCTGCAACTGCAAGCGGTATTGCTATGCCCCACATCGTCACAGCAAGAGAGTACATATCAAACATCGTATCTCCTCCCGAACCAAAGACACCGTTTATGATGATTTCATTTACCGATCGTCCAATCATGTAGAAGGCAAGTACACCGAATAACTGCTTCAGATACTCTGCAGCCTGCGGTGTGAGCTTTACAAAATGTAAAATCACCGGTGCTGAAACCGCCATAAGCACTGTCATAACAGCTCCACACAAAAATGACAGCTTTGCCATTCTGATGCCATATGCTTTTCCACGCTTTAAATTCCCTGCACCAAGCTCATTTCCTATCATAATGCCTGCTGCACTTGATATACCTGCACTGAGACAGCAAATGATATCACGCACAACCGCTGCGACGGAGTTGGCCGCTGCTGCGTCTGTTCCCATGTGTCCCATAAATGTAGAGTACGATGTAAAGCCTATTCCCCATACAAGGCTTGCTCCGAGAATCGGTCCGGAGCACTTCATAAAATCTGCTGACAGTTCCTTGTTTCTCACCAAAAGCTCCCTGATTTTAAGCCTGATATATCCCGGTCTGTAAGAAAATGTGATTGAAAGCATAAGCTCCAGCACTCTTGATATGAGCGTGGCAATTGCCGCTCCCCTCACATTCATGCTCTCGATGCCAAATGCACCATAGATAAACACAGCATTCAGCACGATATTTATTAGCACTGTAATCGAGCTGACTGCCGCCGCAGTCCCTGCATGCTCTGATATCTTCATCATGACTATATAACACTGCGAGAAGCCCGTCAACAGATACGAAAAAGAGGCTATTTTCAGATAACTTACACCATAATCTATAAGCACAGGCTCGTTTGTGAAAATGAGCATCAGATATCGAGGAAAGAATGCACATGCCACGAAAAACAGTACTGATACTACACAGCATATTCTGATTGCAAGAGCGAATATGTCATCGAGCGCCTTTATATCCTGCTTGCCCCAATACTGCGCTCCGAGTATTGCAAGGCCCGCTGTCGCCGCTGATAGAAACATGTTCTGGATGAACTGTATCTGTGTGGCAAGCGAAACCGCTGACATATAGTTCTGGTCCAGTCCTCCAAGCATGAAAGCATCCGCCACAGCCACCAGCGCCAGCATCAGATTCTGCACCATTATCGGGACCATGAGTGTCCACAGCTTTTTGTAGAAATGTGTATCAAATTCTATTGTTTTCATGTATCTTTTATACCCCTTGATTACTGATTATTATCCCAAATACAAACAATTATATATGGTTGCATTGGCATATGTCAAATATATACATAATATCTGCAGATATTTCATCCAAAAAAGTGTGCCGCTATCCCCATCATCGGTATAGTGTGCAAGGTTCGTAAACCCCTGTTCTTTTCTATAAATGACCATAAAAATGACAGGGAATGTAACCCTGTCATAAAGTCAGAAATTGTTCCTTCACTTATAGGAGAAATTCGAGGGGATAAACGGAACTGTTTTTTTCTAAACAATAGTATGTAAATGTTTACGACAAACTGGGAGTTATCTATTAACTTTCTTAACTTTCCCTTATTTTCAAGGCTTTCTGCTATTGAAAATTCTATATATGTATCCTTTTCCCTTGTTTTTGCCCTTATGGGATAATTACAAGGGAAAATTCATTATTCAGTTGTTTAATCGTTGCCTGCCACTTTATCAAGAAGTCTTGCGGAAGTCCGCTTTGCTTCCCTTGTAGCATGGGCATAGACATTCATGATGGTACTCACGTCTGAGTGTCCTAACAGTTCCTGCACATCCTTAGGCTGAGCCCCGTTGGATAAGAGGTTTGTCGTGTAGGTATGCCTCAGTGTGTGGAAATGGAAACCTTCAAGCTCCGGTACTTTTCTTCCTGCTGTCCGGCAGGCTGTTTCTATGGTTGCCGGAAGTTCCAGACAACCATCCTCCCTTAAGCATACAAAGAAGATTTCGGTGTAATCTTCCGGCACATTCTCTGTCATTCCCAAATGATAATACTCGTAATGCACCCGATTCTTTTCCATTACTTCTCTGTAAAAATTCCGCTGGTAGAGTTCCCCATACTGAAAACGGTTTTTGTGCTGTTCCTTTTTTGCATTCCTCAAAATATCTGCGAGGGTATCGCCAAAGTCAACAACCCTGATCTTTTTCCACTTTGTCGGACCGATTTCGTGCTTATGGGTAGCACCATTGTAGCGGATGCTCCTGCGTACAGTGAGATACTGTTCTTCAAGGTTGATATCCTGCCATGTCAGACCTGCTACCTCTCCAAGTCTGAGACCTGTAAAGTATGCTATCTGAACCGGAAGAATCGCATCCCCACTTCGTTTTCCAAGCTGTTCAATCAGTTTCCGGTACATTTCAAAGGAAAGCGGTTTAACCTTGTCTCTGTCTGTGGCTGTTTCATCCGCAAACAAATCCGTTTCTTCCTTTTTATGCCTCATCACCACATACTGCATTGGATTGAAGGTAATAAACTGTTTCGGAAATACCGCAAACCGGAATGACTGTTGCAATACTGCTGAAAATGACCTTACATAATCAATGGAATATCCTTTTGATATAAAATCTCCCACAGTGCCTCCAAATGAGAGCAAATCCATAAACTCCTGCAGGTGTACCGAAGTCACCGTTTTCAGTTTCCTTTTGCTGATAGGGTGTTGTTTGATTCTCCCAATTGTCTGAAGATAATTGCCAACCGTTCCATTACTCAATGTGCCTGTCTTTAATTCTTCCTCAGCCCACAGGTCAAGCAACTCTCCGAGTGTGATGTTTTCAGCCTTTGCAACAAACCGCTTGGCTTCATAATCCTCCATTGCCTGCCTCAACAGCTTTTCCGTCTCGCTTTTGTTTTCCGTACCTGCAAATTCCTTCTGCACCAGATTACCGCTTGCATCTTCCACATAGAAGCGGTAGTACCATTTCTTGCCTTTCTTTCTTACAGAACCTTTTGCCATAATCGTTACTCCTTTCGATATCGACAATCGGAACTGATGAAATGCTTTCTGCGTGTAAGTATATCATAACTCCGGTTGTCTAATCTATACCGGTTCGGAGTCTTTCTCTGAAAGAAGATTTGCAAGCCTTACGGCTGCCGTTTCGGGATTCTTGGAATAGAGCCTTACAATGTCGCCCATGTCGTTCAGTGCGTTTACCGTATGGGTGATTTCCCTAAGGAACATAATCTCATTATATTCCTGATTGGATTCAAACCCCATTACTTTTGCGATTGTGGCATCTTCCGTATTCCCTTTAAAATTCTTACAGGCATATTGAAAGGAATCAACGAATAATTCGTATTCCTTCAACATCAGCAGCAGTAAATCTTTGGAAAAATCCGCTTCGTCTGCCTTCATATCATAAGGCAGTTTGGAGAGAATGGAAGTCATGGTATCACGAATCTGTAATTCCCTTTTATCCGTAACATCACTTGTCATTTCTTCCGTCTCGCCCTTCAGCCACTCCACTGATACATGAAGTGCTTCCGACAGACCATCCAGAACAAGCTTCTTGGTGTTGTCAATCGTTCCTGCCTCATACCGCTGTATGGTGGAAGCGGTAACTCCCATCTTTTCTGCTATATAAGGCTGGTTGACACCTAATTCCAGTCTGCGTTGTTTTGCCCTGCTACCGATTAACTTGCGTAATTCTTTATCTTTCATTCTGATACGCCTCCTTTTTCGGTATGGCTAAAGTATAACACAGTAAAAGTAGCATTGCAATATGCAAGTTAATAATTACTTTTAAAATTTCGTAACGCTTGACAAGAAGATATAAAAGTTATATAGTAGGCATAGTCACAAAATTGCATTATGCAATTCAAGAGGAGGTGTTTTAATGACAGAAGTGAAGATTGCACTGTCCATTGAGGAAGCTGCCGACTATACGGGTATCGGCAGAAATACCCTGCGGAAACTGGTAGAATGGAAAAAGCTTCCGGTATTGAAGGTAGGACGGAAAGTCCTTATCAAAACGGATATGCTTGAAAAGTTCATGACCGCCAATGAAGGCAGGGACTTAAGGGACAAAGGAAATGTCAGAGCTGTCACAAGAAATGTGACAAATTAAATAGGGACAGTCCTAAGACCATCCCTAAGGTATGTATCTGACCGAAGCCATGATATACCTACACGCAAATAGATTATACCATGTGCTTCCTCTAAGATACAACCGGAAATTTAAGAAGTGGGGAAGAAACTTTTTTATACAAGCCCTCGGCGTTTGAGAGCGAAATACACCCCTCGCACAAATCTTACGATTTGTACTCTGTGTATTTCGCCCTGCTGGGAGCTTCCGCCGACAGGCGGATATGTTCGTAGACAGGCTACCTATGTAGCCTACTCACTTTCACATTAGAAAGTTTCCCATCCTCATTTCTTGCAGCTTCGTACTTGGCAGATACGGAAAGGAGGAAGCACATGCCAAGAAATTCATTTATTCAGATGACGAAGCTCCACAATGTCCGGGGAAGAATTTATTATATTTCAAGCCCAAAGAAGCAGGAAAATCTGTATGCGGTATATGAAACCACAGACCGTAATTTTTGGACTGACCTTGCGAAATATAATCAGGCAGAATTTAAAAAAAGCGGTACGGAGGGGAAATGTATTGAAGCAAGGGAATTGATCATAGCCCTGCCGGAATCTTTTACGGAGTATCCTCCAGACAGACTGTTGCAGATATTTACAGACCATTTCAGACAGACTTACGGAACGGACTGTATCGCAGCCCTGCATCACAATAAGCGGAAAACCAACTATCACATCCATCTCATTTTTTCGGAGCGTACACTCTTGGAACAGCCCATAGAAAAGGTTGCCACCCGCAATATGTTCTATGACGAAAAGGGAAATCATGTACGCACCAAGAAAGAGATACTTGATGAAGAAGGAAATATCCGTAAAAGGTGTAAGGTGATTCACAAAGGTGAGGTATACGAAAGACAGATTTTCTCCATTAAGGATAAACACTTCAAGGCTGAAAATTTCCTTGATACCGTCAAGCAGGATTATACCAATCTTATCAATCAGTATGTGTGGGATAAAAGCCAGCGGTTAGAAGTTTTTGAGCGTGGCGGTATGTATCTTGCCACCAAAAAGATTGGTAAGAACAATCCGAAAGCCACCGAGATTGAGGCAGACAACAGTAAACGCACCTTGTGGAATCAGACTGTTGACAGAGCGATTGTAACGGGTGTTTCCAAGTCAGAAATCATGCAGATAAAAAAGGAACGGATAACGGACAAGATTGTGGAATCCGTATGGCTTTACGGAAACAGACCGAATCTGTTATCTTCCATTATCGGTACTGCCATTGCAGTATTAGAACTGTTAATCTCCAAAGTATTTCTCAAAACTCTGGAGCTTGCAGATAAAGTAATTTCCAAAGAGCTTGAAGCAAGACCGGAGAACACAGATTTCAAAGAGCAGAAAGCTGTACCAGAAGAAAGCAGAAAGCAGGCAGATACACCAAAGCCTGCCATACCGCCAAGACCGCAGCCATCAACGGAAGCAGTTTCTTACAAGCACTTATGCGAGATTTATCAAAAGCTGCAGGAACAGAATAAAGCAATTTTTGCACTCGAGAAACAGCGAAGTGACCTTGAAATTGAACTGTCCGACAGCAAAGGTATCTTCAAAGCAAAAAGGCGTTCCGAGCTTTCAACGGAGATAGCCGGATTGGAGGAACGGATTGCAAGAATGAAAGTCCGCTTATCTCATATCGTAAAGGAATACGGGTATCCGAATGTGGAAGCCTTCTACAAGGCATTTCATAAGGCAGAGACAGCTTATGGGGATTATCAGGACAGCCTTAAGAATTGGAAACAACGGTATGGAGAAAAGCCGCAGTCTCTACACGATAGGCTTAAATCTAAGAAACAGGACATTAGGGAGCGAGAGTTAACAAGACCATATTCTCCACCAAACCGTGGAAGGAGTAGATAACAAACGAAAGGAGGCAATTGCCTCCCCTTCGTTTGTTATCTCTCCGTAAAGACTGGAATTTCACCCTCTCGCATAAAGATACAAATTATTTTTCTATTTCCTTATCATATATCTTTTTTGAGTATACCACAGTTACAATTGTTGCTAATAATAAATAAATCAACATAAAGATTGTGCCAGTCATCCCACTTGTAAATACGGTTGTAATGATAGTCAATAACCCCGTAATAATAATACATATTGCACCAAAGCGGTTACTCTTTCTCCATGTATTATCATTGTGCATACTCCAAACGGTTCGAACTCCCACTACTGCATTTCGTTTTGCCTTTGTCATAAAATTTCCTAATACAATAAATATAATACCACACAAAATACATGAAACTTTTGCAATGTCAATAACCGCATGTTCACCACCTGCATTTGCCTGTATCCAAGAAGAATAAAGAATAAAATAATGCATAATCCCGAACATGATTGCTTGCGAAATTCCTACAACACATAATACCTTTGCAGAAGATTTTGCTTCCATCTGTTCCTTTTCTGTATTTGCATTTTTTGATTTTTTCTCAAACACATAGATTAGCAAGTGCCAAAACAGTGTAATAAACAAAATAATTACCGGAAAAATAAAGCTTTCTGTTTTACTTCCCCATCTGTCAGTGTTTCCCTCCAAGTCATGATGCATAGGTATAATATCAGGCATAAACTGTAGTACAACACTTGTAACTACAACTGGTATCATTGCTACTATCCACATTATTTTTTTCATACTTTTTTTCCTCCAAACTGGTTAACCCATATAATTAATTCATCGAAAACCGTAGTGTTGATTTCATAATAAACAAAGTTTTTCTCTTTATATTCAGATATCAAATCTGCGTTTTTTAATAATTTTAAATGATAAGAAAGAGCAGCCGGTGTGATCTGTAATTTTTCAGCAATCTCTCCAGCATTTAATCGCTCATTTCTCAACATCATAAGAATGGCTCTTCTCTGGCTATCTGCCAACACTTTAAAAATGTTAGTTTCTCTCATATCTTTTACCTATTTAAAAATCTCTTTAAATAGATTTTAGCATACGTTTTGTCTTTTTACAAGGACTATTTAAAAATATTTTTAAATAGAGAGGACACACTGAAAAATCAATGTGTCCTCTCTATTTACCTTAAGGCAAAATTCAAACATCTAGAAACTTAAGATTCCTGCCTCTTATTATGGAATAACCGTACGTTCTATATATTTTTCTGGAATTTTTAGTACTAGACCTCTATCATGATATTATATTAGCAAAATCACCACGTATCTAAACGATCCTCTGCATCAACCCATACTTGCATTTCTCCATCCAAGTATAATCTTGCATATTCTAATGGATTATCAATAGCCAAAGCATTCAACGAACACTGGGAGCCGGGAGTAGTTCTCAATCCTTCCTCTGCCTTATTGCAATCAATTCTAAGCACTACATTTTCAAACGTGGTTACATCTATGCTATTACATTGCGGATTATATCTTGCATAAATCAATCTCATATCTTATCTGTCCTTTCCTTAATTTTCTAAAAGTTTTGAAAGCATTTCAATCCGTTCTTCCTGCCATTTTCATTTCATGTTATAATTTGTTACTGGATTTTCTTTCCCTTAATTTTGCCCTTGTGAGCATTCGTAACATGAGGGAAAAGGATATAACACAAGGGAAAGCGTAAGGGCAAACTCACTCGCTACAAATTTAGCATTTTCAAGGGGTTGCGGACTTCACGAGGATAAGATATAACAGTTAATAAATGTTATGAATTAAGTCAAATCAAAACTGGAATTTGACGAGGTATTTCAATGGTTAGAATAGCAATAAATGGAGACAGTCGTGTTTTAGCAGAAATGGCTGTTCAAATGTGGGATAGTCATACTGTTGATGAATTAGAAGCAGAGTTTGTTGAAACACTTAATGACAAGCAATCTGCATTTTTTATCAAGTATATAAATGATTTACCCGTAGGATTTGCACAATGCGGTTTGAGAACTGACTATGTCGAAGGCACAGAAAGTTCTCCTGTGGGTTACTTGGAAGGCATTTTCGTAAAAGAAGAATACCGAAAGAACGGATATGCAAAAGAACTCCTTATTGCTTGTGAAATTTGGGCAAAAGAAAGTGGATGCAGTGAGTTTGCCAGTGATTGCGAGATAGACAATATGGATAGCTTCAAATTCCATATGGCAATGGGATTTGATGAAGCAAATCGTATCATCTGCTTCAAGAAAATATTGTAAACAGTTCTCCAAATTCCAGTTGAGATTTCACCTGTTTTAGGGAATTTAATAACTGTTATATTTTGTTATTAAATTCTCTGCAAACCCTTGAAAACACTGGATTTATCGCAGGTGAGCTTTCCCTTATTGTTTCC
>OLSX01000953.1_pt1 | contig 28564 bp, 26 predicted proteins | sample 1673141 | NCBI WGS metagenome assembly OLSX01 (sample SAMEA3136759, study PRJEB25190) | human gut metagenome | biome: human gut; feature: human-associated habitat; material: faeces | place: Austria | collected 2013
CTTGGGATACCAACGGTATCGACGGTTGCCACCGCTTCCTGAAGAAGTTCTGGGGACTGTTCTACGAGAACCGCACCGACAACTTCCTGCCATCAGCCGACGAGGCAGCCAAGCCAGAGAGCCTGAAGAGCGTACACAAGCTCATCAAGAAGGTAAGCGAGGATATCGAGAAGTTCTCTTACAACACCTCTATCTCAGCCTTCATGATTGCCGTGAACGAATTGGGTCAGCAGAAGTGTCACAACAAGGAACTCCTGACAGATCTCGTCATCCTCATCGCTCCATTCGCTCCACACATCGCAGAAGAGTTGTGGGAAGCACTCGGCGAGCAGGGAAGCGTCTGCGACGCAGCATGGCCAAAGTTTGACGAGCAGTATCTCAAGGAGAACGACATGCAACTCACCATCTCCTTCAACGGCAAGGCCCGCTTCCAGATGACCTTCCCCGTAGATGCCAACAACGAGGAAATACAGAAACAAGTATTGGCCGACGAAAAGAGCCAGAAGTACCTGGAAGGATTCAACGTACTGAAGGTTATCGTCGTACCCAAGAAGATTGTCAACGTCGTATTGAAAAAGTAATATGCAAATAGCAATCAGTCCAAAAATAAAAAATGAGTTCAAGGATTATTTTTACATAACCCTTGGACTCATGCTGTATACATTCGGATGGACTCTCTTCCTGTTACCTTACCAAATCGTGACAGGAGGTGTCACCGGTGTCGCTGCCGTCATCTACTACGGAACAGGCATCCCCATCTACTTTTCTTATTTTATTATCAATGCCATTCTGTTGGTAGCAGCGCTGAAGATATTGGGACTTAAGTTCATGGTGAAAACCATCTACGCCATCGGCATGCTCTCGGTACTGTTGGCTTTGGCACAAGACTCCCTGATGGGTCCTCATGGCGAGTTGATACAGATATTAGGACCAGGACAGGACTTCATGTCGCTCATCATCGGTTGCTGCTTCACGGGTCTATCGCTTGCCATCGTATTCTTGCACAATGGTAGCACAGGAGGCACCGACATCATAGCAGCCATCGTCAACAAGTATCACAACATCTCGTTGGGACGAGTGCTCATCTTCGTCGACCTGGTAATTGTAGGCAGTTCATTCTTCGTCTTCAATGCCAAGCCCGACTTCACGACGATAGATGCCGTCAGGAAAGTAGTGTTCGGTCTATGTACGATGGTGATAGAGAATCTGGTACTCGACTATGTGATGAACGCCCAGCGAGAGAGTGTGCAGTTCATGATATTCAGCAAGAAATATCAAGAGATAGCCAATGCCATCGGCACACAGATGGATCATGGCGTAACAATCCTCGACGGCCATGGCTGGTACACAGGCGACGAGATGAAGGTGCTCTGTATTCTGGCCAAGAAAAACGAGAGTGTAACCATCTTCCGCATCGTCAAAATCATCGACCCCAATGCCTTCGTAAGCCAAAGCTCCGTCATCGGTGTCTATGGAGAAGGATTCGACGAGATGAAAGTGAAAATCAAAGAGAAAGATATTCAAAAGATAAAGTAATTGAAAAGTTTGGTGTTTAGAGTTTATGCCTATCTGCTAAGTAAATAAACATTAAACACTAAACATTAAACACTAATAGAAATGAAAATAGTTTTTGCAACCAACAATCAGCACAAACTACAAGAAATACGCGATATCTTGGGCAGCCAATACGAAGTAGTATCGCTGAAAGAGATAGGCTGTGAAGCAGACATTCCCGAAACAGGCAGCACCTTAGAGGAGAATGCCCTACAGAAGGCTCAATACATATACGACCATTACCACGTCAGTTGCTTTGCCGACGACACAGGACTGGAAGTAGAGGCCTTAGACGGAGCACCGGGAGTTCACAGTGCCCGATATGCAGAAGGAACCGACCACGACAGCGAGGCCAACATGTCAAAACTCCTGCGCGAACTCAATGGAAAAGAGAACCGCAAAGCCCGTTTCCGTACCGTCATCTGCTATATAGAGAAGCAGGATGTATGTCCTTGTGGCTGTACCAGCATCAAGAAGATCCACCAGTTCGAAGGCATCGTAAACGGCAGCATCGCAACCGAGAAACACGGCACAGAAGGTTTCGGTTACGACCCTATCTTCGTACCGGAAGGCTACAACAAGAGTTTTGCTGAATTGGGCGAAGAAATCAAGAACGGCATCAGCCACAGAGCACGCGCAGTGGCCAAGCTGGCAGAATATTTGAAGAAGAAATAAGGTCACCCTGCGGAATAAATACAACAGACGATAAAAAGAAATGATCAGAACCCTCAACTCCTTGCGATTCATTCTTATCTTAATGATAGTGATGTCGCATGCCACACTTCCCATCTCCCAAGCTTGCAACGACTACTTAGGAGAATATGCTGTGGTCATATTTTTCATCATCAGTGGATTCGTATTATCACTGAGCTATGGTGAGAGATTAGTGAAAGAAGAGATGAGCAATAAAAAATTCTTTCTTTCACGCATCTTCAAACTTTATCCGCTCCACCTGTTGGTTATAGCTATCATAATACCCTTGGACGACCGATTGGGGCTTCTCGGTCCTTGGTATCAGACCGTAGCTCACACGTTCTTACTACAGTGTTGGATACCTATCCATGAATTCATGGGAGGTCTCAATGGACCTACGTGGTTTCTATCCGACCTGATAATCTACTATTTCCTTTTCAAGTATCTATACCGATGGTTAATGCAAAGAAAAAAAGCATTACCACTGGTAATCTTTATTATCTACATGATGGCATATATCGCCCTCACAATGATAATAGAAGAAGACAAATCGGCTGACTATATTTACGCAGCTCCACCCTTTCGCATGATAGACTTCTGTTTGGGCATCTTACTCTATCGATTCTATCGTTCAGAAAAAGGGAAACAAGTTTATGCGCTCATCACTACCCAATTTAGTACATGGCAGGCACATCTGGCAGATGTAGCCATCGTCCTCTTGTCGGCAGGGATGTATTACCTTTCTATCTATACTAATCCCAACTTCCGTTGTGTTGCCCTTTATTGGTTGCCAGCTGTCGTAAGCATTTTCTATTTCGTAGCTTCCGATCAGGGCAAGGGATGGCTCACCCGCCTATTCCATCATAAGGCATTATTATGGCTGGGTAGCATCAGTTTTGAGATATTCATATGTCACAGCCTTTGCTTTCGTATCGTGCAAAGTATCTTCATAAGGATGTTCGGTATTGATAACCCCTATTGGGAATACAAGTTAATAATAGCATTGACCCTCACCATCCTCACATCATGGATGGCAAAGAAATTTCTGGTAACACCCTGTAGTAATTACCTCAAAAAACACATCAAATGATCAACTCGCTATCGATATTGATTCCTACATATAACAATGTATGCCTTGAGCTTGTAAGAGACCTACAGGCTCAGGCATCAATATTGTCGTCCACGAATGATTTAGAATACGAGATTCTGGTTGCCGATGATGGATCTACCGACAAAAATACAATTGAGAAGAACTGCGAAATCAACGGGCTGGATAATTGCCGATATATTGAAAGGAAAGAAAATATAGGCCGAGCAGCCATCCGAAATTTCTTAGCTAAAGAAGCCAAGTATCTTTGGTTACTGTTTCTTGACAGTGACTTAAAGTTAGATAATTCTGATTTCATAAGAAACTATATGCTTTCAAAGGGAAATGTAATAGTCGGAGGTCTTAAAATCGGCGGAAACCCTATCACACTCAAAGACAACCTACGTTACAAATATGAAAAGAAATGCGAAAAACAGCATAACTACAAGCATAGACAAAAAATAGGAAACAAAGAGTTTCGTACTACCAATTTTCTTATTTTCAAAGATATTATAATAAGGACCCCATTCGACGAGAACTTCAAATACTATGGTTATGAAGATGTTTTATTTGGTAAATCCATCTGTCAAAAAGGATATCACATTACCCATATAAACAACCCTATCTTGTTGGATGAATATGAAACAAACTATCGCTTCATTCTTAAAACGGAAGAAGCATGTAGAACATTGTATCAATTTAGAAAAGAACTAAAAGGCTACTCTAAACTCATCACTTATTCTGAACTAATTACGCGAATGATATTTGTAAAACCACTATTAAACAGACTTTTCCCATGGGTTGGTTTACATATAAAATCACGTTTAACAGGCAATAAACCAAGTGTTTTGTGGTTTAACATATATAAGTTATTATATTATATACATTTAGATATATGAATAAAAAAATATTGATTTTCCTTTCGTTTCTGATGTTTCAGGTCACAACTATCCCAACATTTGCCGCCATCGGCGATTGGAAAGCTTACTTGGCCTATCATGATGTACAAGAGATAGAACAAGCAGGAAACCTCCTCTTTATTAAGGCCTCTAACGACCTCTATGTATACAACCAAAACGACCAAAGTATACAGACATTCAGTAAGGCAGACTATCTGAATGATTGTAAAATACAACGCATCGCTTACAATAAGACCGCCAAACGCCTGCTTATCATCTACAGCAACTTCAATATTGACTTGATGAATGTCAGTAACTTTGAGGTAACCAATCTTTCCGATTACTACACAGCATCAACCACAGGGGATAAAACTATAAACGATATCTATATGTATGGCAAATATGCCTATGTGAGTAATGGTTTCGGTATTGTGAAGTTGAATATGACTGATATCGAGATAACAGACACCTACAATCTCGGCTTCCCTGTCAACTGGTGCGAAATTGAAGGAAACACCATTTATGCTTACAGTTCTGCAAAGGGAAAATATAGCGCATCCCTGTCCAGCAACTTATTAGACAAGAACAACTGGAAGAAAGTTGGAAATTATATTGCTAAAGCACAAGAAGATAAAAGTGAGTTAAAACAACTCGTAAGCACCCTTAATCCAGGAGGCCCGAAATACAACTACTTTGGTTTTTTAAAATACGCAAATAATCAATTATATACTTGTAATGGAAATGTGGGCGGACAAAAGAATGCCTGCATTCAAATCTTAGGGAAAGACAATTGGAACATATATCAAGATGACAATATCTCCAACATTACAGGTGTGGGATATAAAGATCTCGTATGTATAGATTATGATCCTTTAGACATCAAGCATGTTTTTGCAGGAGGTAGAAATGGGCTTTATGAGTTCTATGATGGAAAATTTGTTAAACACTACAACCATACAAATTCTCTTATAGAAATCGTTGGAGGTTTACAGAATAATGCAGAATATGAACTTGTACAAGGTATCAAATATGACGCTTCGGGAAACCTATGGTTATTAAACAGCGAAGCTCCCAACAGTTCATTAATAGAATACAGTAAAGATCAAGAATGGATTTCTCGATCTAAATCTGAACTTATGAAATATGAATCTTACGGAGTCAAGAATAAGAGTTTAGCTACACTACAAAGCATGATGATAGACAGCCGAGGATTGCTTTGGTTTGTCAATAACCATTGGGCAAATCCTTCGTTCTTCTGCTATCAGTTTCCCACCAATAATACCGATGATGGAGTCATTAAGGCATTCACCTCTATCACCAATCAAGATGGTACGACCATCAGTAACATATTTGGCATAAGCTGCATCGCAGAAGACAAAAACAAGAACTTATGGATAGGCACCAACCAGGGACCTTTCCTCTTAGAAAGCAATCAGATTACAGCAGACTCTCCTGTATTTACCCAGGTAAAAGTGCCCCGTAACGATGGTACCAATTATGCTGACTATCTATTGACAGGCATGAACATCTCATGCATTGCTATAGACAAAGCCAACAGAAAATGGTTTGGTACCAAAAACAATGGAGTATATCTTATCAGCAGTGACAACTTAGAGCAATTAAACCATTTTACCACATCGAATAGCAAACTATTATCAGACAATATAGAAGCTATCGCTATCAATGATGATACGGGTGAAGTTTATATCGGTACAGAAAACGGATTATGCTCCTATATGAGCGATTCTAATTCCAGCAATGAAGAAATGACCAAAGATAATGTCTGGGCCTATCCAAATCCTGTAAAACCTGATTATACTGGCCTTATTACAATAACAGGCCTTTCCCTTAATGCCAATATAAAAATAGTCACATCTAATGGAACTTTAGTACACCAAGGAAAAAGCTCTTCTGGAATTTACCAATGGAATGGCACAGACTTAAAAGGTAAAAAAGTAGCCAGTGGTATTTATATGGTAATGACTGCAACTGAAGAAGGAGACAAAGGTGTCGTATGTAAAATCGCAATTATTAATTAATGAGAAATAAAAATCCATATATCTTAGGTATCATAATAAGTGCCCCTTTCATTCTTTGGGCAATATTACTCATATTGCCAACATTTGATGACTGGACCACTCTATCTATGCCTAACTATGCCCTTGACTATCAAACATACATATTTCCTTTGGGAATGACATGGCGTCCTTTTGATGCCATCATGGGATATGTCAATGCCATAGACTACCATCTTTATCCTACACTGAACCATGTACTGATATTCATGGCACATATGGGTAGCACCTTTGTCATATACAAACTTACTGAAGTTTTAGAATTCAACAAGACATCAAGAAACATAGCAACCCTATTTTTCTATATATCTCCATGCACAATGGGAACCATCCTTAGTTGTGATGCTTTAAACCAAAGCTACTCGCATCTATGGGGAATATTATCTGTCTTTTTGTATTTAACAATAAACGGAAAGAAAAAATACATAGCATGGGTTGTTTGCACTTATATGTCTGTTCTGTCCAAAGACAATGGATTAGCATGGGCCATTGTACCACCAATCATGGCACTTACTTTTGACAAAATCGACAAAAAAACATGCCGGAAAGAACTTGTCTTCGGTTTTGCAATAGCTCTGTCATACTGTATTGTCCGTTTTTCATTGCCATACACATATATTAAAAATGGCAGTTACGAGGAAGACGTAGTCAGTATTCATAGCAGAATCAAAGGACTGGTTAACTGGATTAGTTATACTTGGTTTGCTGCAGATTATATATCTATCGTAAACAAACCAAACAGAAATCTCTATATAGGTTTTTTAACGATACTTCTGTCTTGTGCGTTTATGGTTAAAATTTGGTGGAATAAAACGATTTGGCATCATAAACAAATATGGCTGCTGATTGCAGTCTTGTTCATTGTTGCCTCACCACATTTATTAATCAGCATGAGCATTATGAATGCTTATAGTTCGTTAGGTATAGCAGCTATCATCATAGGATATTTATGCCATAAGTATCAAAAAAATAAGCCCCAACTTCAGACTTTATTTTTCTTATATTTGACAGCAGCTATCATCACCGACGTTCATCATTGGTATATGGCATGGCAAACATCCCTTCCCAGCAAAAGTATAGCAGAAGAAATTGTAAGAAAAACCGAGAAACCTGTAAATAAGGTATATTGTATCCTGATTCGTGACGATATGCCAAAATTTTCATCTTTCTGTGTACCGACCGAAGAAGCTATAGGATGGGGAATATCTGTTTGGGCAGTAACTGCCTATAAATGGCCTGCAGAAATAAGAGACACGACTTTGGAACGTACACCAGAAGTACAACAAGAAGCCAGAAAACTTGCACAACGCGTCAAAAAGAAATATGACTGCGTTTGGATCATCAATAAAGAAAACGTGGAGGTAATCAAATGAAAAAAGTATCAATCATCATCCCTTGCTATAACGAAGAGAGCAACCTCATAAATCTCTACCAAAACTTAGCATCATTTATGAATGAGCATAGCGAATATCTATGGCAGATACTTCTCATTAATGATGGAAGCCGGGACCACACCTTTGAAATCATCAAGGATATCCGAACAAAAGACAAACGCTTCTGCTACATCCATTTGTCTCGCAACTTTGGCAAGGAGAATGCCATGCTTGCAGGTTTCGACCACGTACACGGAGATTGCTGTATCATCATGGATGCAGACTTACAACATCCTATTCAGGTTATTCCCAAAATGCTGAAACTTTGGGAACAGGGATATGACGATGTGTATGCAAAGAGGAAAAAAAGAGGAAAAGAAAGTTGGTTGAGAGAAAAACTTTCCATCACTTATTATAAGATTTTACAAAAAATCGCAAACGTAGACATTCTTCCCAACGTCGGCGACTTCCGCCTGCTTGACAGAAAATGTATCAACGCACTGAAAGAACTTCGCGAAACTCAGAGATATACTAAAGGACTATACTGCTGGATAGGATTCAACAAGAAAGAGGTAGAATTTGAACAAGGGGATAGGACAAATGGCACATCATCTTTCAACTATCGCAAGCTTTTCAATTTAGCGATAGAGGGCATCACATCCTATTCCATTGCTCCTCTGCGGATATCTACATTACTGGGAATTATCGTGTCTATTTCAGCATTTTTCTATATGTGCTACATTTTTTTCAAGACCATCATATTAGGTGAACCTGTACATGGTTTCCCTACGCTCATTATTGTCATTCTTTTCTTGGGTGGCATACAACTCCTGTCTTTAGGAATCATTGGAGAATACTTAGGCAGAATTTTTATAGAAACAAAACACAGACCCGTATATATTATTAACGAAAAAGAAGGGGTATGAAACGATTAATAGCAGGACAAAAGTATCAATTAGCATATATATTGACAATAGGAATATTATACTATATCCTATGTCATCTCGCACCAATAACGTTGTCTGATGATGTATTATATAAATTTGTATGGCCTCACGACAACGAGTCATACAACAAACCTATAGCATCAATTCTCGACATTATTGAATCACAATACATCCACTATCAAGTAGTCAACGGAAGAAGTATAATACATTTTTTCATACAATTATTTGATGGAATAATAGGTAAAGAGGCATGCAATGTTATAAGCAGTATATTGTTTGGCTGCCTTATTTATATGACTTCAAGGATGGCATCACAAGGTAAGAACTCACTGTTTGGACTTTCCATCACATCGGCTATACTTTTTCTGCTTATACCTGGATTTCATAATGAATTCTTATTCTTTTCAGCACTATTCAACTATTTATGGGCAACCATTGCTACCATGTGTTTTATTTTTATGGTATACCATATTAAAGAGAAAAACATGTCAGTATACATGTTAGGCCTGTCAATGTCCTCGTTTTTCTTTGGTTGGTTACACGAAGGTATTACGTTTCCCATAACATTAACTCTTATCATATATTGCATCCTTAACTATCACAAACATAAGATATTCAAATCGCCCATATTCTTTTGTACGGTATTTTATGCTTTAGGAACCTTCGTTTGTCTCTCATCTCCAGGAACCATACAACGTATAGGACAACAAGACTCCTTATGGCAGTTAATGACACAAAAAATCATATTTGGTGGAGTTAATTTACTTCATCTACGTGTATCATATCTTATGTTGGCTGTTTCTCTCCTTTTATTCTATAAGAAGAGAACTATTTGGAAAGAGCACTTCAATCGTTATAAGTATTTTTACTTGACATGGATTTTCACATTTATACCTGTATTTGGCAGTGGAGCCACCGAAACAAGAGTGATATTCTATACAGAATTCATCGCTTCGATAATCGTTATAAACTTACTTATAAGCATTCATAAATATCAGAAAGGCCTAACCATAGGCTGTAATGTCGCCATGCTTTTGATGTACGTACCCGTCTTGCACTATTCATTAGAAAACTATAAAAATGATCAATACATTCTACAACAGTTGAATACGCCCCAAGTAGAGATTGTCTCTGTGCCTCAAATAAGGCCAGCCTCCAACCCTGTACTCTCAAGTATATTCGACAATTACTTACGAGAGCCTGTTAAATTTGGCCCTTTTGAATATGCGCAGGGATTCGTACAGAACAATGCATACTTAAAGTGTATAAAGATATTGTTCGATAAAGACAAATTATACTTTCTTCCAAAAGATATTGTAGAAAAAATGAAAAGAAATCAAATAAAAAAGACATTTTTCACCTACAATACGCATAAGGAATTAATGGTGCTGGAAATCAAGGCTAATTGTCAAATTAAAGAAGTTAAACTCTTATTAAAAGACGAAGACCTCAATTCTCTTCCTTTTTACAAGAGAATCTTGGCTTACAGAGAACACTCATACATTGTACCAGAAGGCTATTATGATACCTTGTCGTATCATCAAAAAAAATATCTCATTGTCTGTTGTCCTACCAGAAACATAGCGAGGAGAATCAAGAATATTGCCTACCTTTACAAATAACAGGGGGCATAAAAGCCTTACTGCGACTTCGGGTAACAATCAGTTACCAAATGAGATTTTAGCCAAATAAGTTTGCCATCACATTATATTTCAGTAACTTTGTAGGCATGAAACTAAGCATCATCATACCAGTCTATCACACGCAAGACACGCTGCCAAGATGTCTTGACAGCATCTTGCAGCAATCATTCACCGACTACGAGGTTATACTCGTTGACGATGGATCGACTGATGCGTGCCCGAGAATTTGTGATGAATATGCAGCAAGAAATAAGAATATCGTAGTTATACACAAGGAGAACGGAGGATTAAGCGATGCACGCAATGCTGGAATTCATGAAGCCAAAGGAGAATATATTACTTTCATAGACAGCGATGATACGATAGCAGAAGACACTCTTTCACTCGTCATAGAAAAAATAATCACGTATCCTGAAACAGATATTTTAGAATATCCTGTAATGGAAAGGTTAGGAAACAGTTCCAAAGAACATTTACTGTCTTTTAAAGAAATAGAATATCAAAATGCCATTGACTATTGGCTGGAAGAGAAAGCATACAACCACACTTATGCCTGGAATAAGATATATAAACGTGCTTTATTTGAACATATATGCTTTCCTAAAGGAAAAAATTTCGAGGATGTCCTGACTGTCCCATATCTCATAGGCCTTCTGCCATATCATGGGAGTTTCGTTACTCCTAACATCAGAACTACAAACGTTGGTTGCTATGAATATCGGTGGAATGCCAAAGGCATCACGGCAAATGCAACATACAAGGATTTATACAATCTGTATGATGGTCATACCCAAAGTCTTCAAGCCATTATGAACAAAATCGGGAGTCAAGAGAAACTGATCCTGAAATATAGCCTTTCTCTGCAAATTTTCATGACACAAATTCTTAATGTCTTGCTCGACCTCTATGAGTTATCGGGACAATGCGAAAATAATCCACCAGTTATCCACCATGTTGAAAAACTTGGTAAATCGGTGAAAATCAAAGTTTTTAAACTAAGATTACTTAACATTATAGGTTATCATAACCTATGCAGACTCAACAAATTCGTACACAGATTATATAGAAGAAAATAATATGATTGCAAATACACAAATACCTTTAGTAAGTTTCATCATCACAACTTACAACCTGCCATTAGAATATCTTGTGGAATGTCTGAAAAGCATCCTGCAACTCTCTCTCAACTCAAGAGAAAGAGAAATCATTCTGGTAGACGACGGAAGCGATATTTCGCCCATCAACGATTTAGTGGAATACCAAGATGACATTATCTATATACGTCAACGTAACCAAGGTCTGTCTATTGCAAGAAACACCGGACTGCAAAATGCTTCTGGCAAATATATCCAGTTTGTCGACGGAGATGACTGTCTTATCCAGGTAGGGTACGAGCATTGTCTGGATCTCTTACGCTATCACAATCCTGATATTGTACATTTCACTTCTTCAAATAAAACATTTGATAAAGAAGTTCCTTATCAGTATTCTGAACCCATAAGTGGCAGTGCTTATCTATACAACAACAATCTTCGGGCTGCAGCTTGGTGTTATACCTTCAAGAGAGATCTCTTGCAGCAACAACGTTTCACTCCTGGTATTCTGCATGAGGATGAGGAGTTTACTCCCATACTTTTTTTAAAGGCAGAGCGCATCATAACAACAGATACAAAAGCTTACTATTATCGTGAGAGAGAAGACTCTATTATGCATAAAACAGAAAATAAGCGTCATTATCTCAAACGACTGGCCGATACGGAGAAGGTAATTTTCCAACTACAAGAGAAATCAAATTATCTTTCAGAACCAGAGCGTATCGCTCTCAACCGACGAATAGCCCAACTCACCATGGACTATCTGTACAATACTATCGTATTGGCACAGAACTACAAACATTTAGAAAAAAATATCAAGAGATTGCATGATAAAGGATTGTTTCCGCTTCCTGATAAAAAATACACAAAGAAATATCAGATATTTGCAAAAGCCATCAATAACAAGATTACCAGAAAAATCCTGTTCTACACTCTTTTAAAATTGAAATAAGAGAAAGCCAATGATGAAAATTCTTCTTTTGGGCGAATATAGTAATGTGCATGCCACGCTTGCTGACGGACTTCGCAAGCTGGGGCATCAGGTAACCGTGCTTTCTAATGGTGACTTCTGGAAAAATTATCCACGAGACATCGACCTGGTACGAAAACCAGGGAAGAAGGGAGGTATTATCTATTTAGCCAAGTTGCTGACGGTCTTGCCCAAACTGCGCGGATACGACATTGTGCAACTCATCAATCCAATGTTCTTAGAATTGAAGGCTGAACGCATATTCCCCATCTATCGTTACCTTCGCCGGCACAACAAGAAAATCATCCTTGGCGGATTCGGTATGGACTATTATTGGGTCAATGTATGCTGCAAAGACAAGCCTCTGAGATACAGCGACTTCAACATCGGAAACCAACTACGTACCAATGCTGACGCCTTGAGAGAAAGAAAAGACTGGATAGGAACAGAAAAGGAACGCCTCAACAAGATGATAGCAAAGGACTGCGACGGAATCGTTACCGGCCTGTATGAATATTGGGTATGCTATAAGCCTTCTTTTCCAGATAAAACAACATTTATTCCCTTCCCCATCCGACCTTACGCCCAGCAGGCAGATATCAAAGGTCAGACACCCGATAAAGTAAAACTTTTCATCGGCATCAACAAGAACAGAAGTGAATACAAGGGAACCGACATCATGCTGAAAGCTGCACAAGATATAGCTGAAAAATACCCTGAAAAGGTGGAACTCCGCATAGCAGAAAGCGTTCCCTTTGCCGAATATATTGAGATGATGAACGGTAGCGATGCTATCCTCGATCAATTATACAGCTACACACCTTCCATGAATCCTCTGGAGGCCATGGCAAGAGGAATCATCTGTATAGGAGGAGGAGAACCCGAAAACTACGAGATTCTGCACGAGGAACATCTGCGCCCCATCATCAATGTACTGCCCAATTATGAAAGTGTTTACCAGCAGTTGGAACACTTCATCGAGAATCCCCAGCTGATTCCTGAACTCAAAAGACAGGGTATAGAATACATTAGCCACCATCACGACTATGTGAAGGTGGCTAAAGAATATGAAGCTTTTTATCAAAAAATACTCGCTTAACAGGTCTTTCCGTTATCGCCTTATGCCTGTATCTTCTTTGCTCTTCTGAAGCTGGAGGCGATGCTCCATACACCGAGAAGAATAAGAGGAATGCTGAGAATCTGTCCCATATCCATAGGCAGACCAGCCTCGAAGGCTACCTGAATCTCCTTCGTGTATTCGATGAAGAAACGGAAGGTGAAGATAAGAGTAAGACACAGACCAAAATAAAGACCAGAGCCTATGCTCTTAGGCCCCTTCTTCTTGTAGATAAAGAAGATAAGGAGGAAGATGATGAGATAGGCTATTGCCTCGTAAAGCTGTCCTGGATGGCGGGGATATTGGTCTTCCTTGACAAAGATGAAAGCCCATGGCACATCGGTCACCTTGCCGATAATCTCGGAATTCATCAGGTTGCCGATGCGGATAAAGGCGGCAGCTATGCCCGAGCAAATGCCCATATTGTCGAGCACAACCCATCCTTTTACCTTCAAGTTACGGCAATAGAGCCAAATGGCTACAAACATACCAATCACTCCTCCATGGCTGGCCAATCCCTCATAGCCAGTAAACTTCCAACTGCCGTCAGGAAGATGGTGCATAGGAATCAGCATCTCTACAACATGATCCCACTGACTGAGAAAATACTCTGGCTGATAGAAAAGGCAATGTCCCAAACGTGCACCCGCCAATATACCGATAAATATATAGATGAAAAGTGGTTCAAACTTCTCATCGCCTATCTTCTGCTGCCTGTAAAGGCGCTGCATCAGCAGATAACCCAACAGCAAGCCTACAAGCCAGCAAGTGGCATAGTAACGCAATGCTATCGGACCCAAATGAAACAGAATGGGATCAGGATCCCAAACAATATAATTGAGCAGATTAGCCATCATGTCTATATTATAATAGGAGTGGTGAAAAACGCGCAGGGTTAATCACCACACATTATACATTATATATTATTATACATTGAATCTGAAGTGCATGATGTCGCCATCCTGCACAACATACTCTTTTCCTTCGATACCGAGCTTGCCTGCCTCACGTACAGCAGCCTCAGAGCCATACTTGATATAGTCGTCGTACTTGATCACCTCGGCACGAATAAATCCTTTCTCGAAATCGGTGTGGATTACACCCGCACACTGTGGAGCTTTCCAGCCCTTGTGATAGGTCCAGGCCTTCACCTCCATCTCGCCGGCTGTGATGAATGTCTCCAGATTCAGCAGGGCATAAGCCTTCTTGATGAGACGGTTCACGCCACTCTCCTCCAGACCGAGCTCCTCCAAGAACATCAACTTGTCCTCGTAAGTTTCGAGCGATGCGATGTCTTCCTCTGTCTTGGCTGCGATAACCATGCACTCGGCGCCTTCCTCCTTGGCCATCTCCTCTACTCTCTTGCTGTACTCATTGCCGGTCTTGGCCGAAGCCTCATCCACATTGGCAACATAGAGAACTGGTTTGGTTGTGAGAAGGAAGAGGTCGTGAGCCACTTTCTGCTCCTCTTTGCTCTCGAAAGTCACGGCACGGGCATTCTTGCCCTGCTCCAACACTTCCTTATAAGCTTCGAGCACAGCCACCATCACCTTGGCATCCTTGTTTCCTGCTGCTGCAGTTTTCTGCTGCTTGGAAAGTTGAGACTCAATAGTTTCTAAGTCCTTGAGCTGCAACTCGGTATCGATGATACTCTTGTCCTCTAATGGATCTACGGCAGCACCACCTTCACGAACAATATTGTCATCGTCAAAACAACGTACAACATGGATGATAGCATCACACTCACGAATATTTCCCAAGAATTTATTTCCAAGGCCCTCACCCTTGCTGGCACCTTTTACCAATCCTGCGATGTCTACAATCTCGCATGTAGCAGGAACGATACGACCTGGATGAACTATCTCTGCCAATTTGTTAAGGCGCTCATCGGGTACGGTGATGACGCCCAAGTTTGGTTCGATAGTACAGAAAGGGAAGTTGGCTGCCTGTGCCTTTGCACTCGACAGACAGTTGAACAATGTGGATTTTCCTACATTAGGAAGACCCACAATACCACATTTTAATGCCATTTTATCTTTAAACGTTTAAATTTCTTCGTGCAAAGGTACATTTATTTGCAGACACTACAAAATAATTCATGGTAAATAAATGAAAAATAATCATAGGGATCTTGCGTACTTCAGAAAGATTGTTGTATTTTTGCGCTTATGAAAAATAAAATCATCATCACCATATTGACTCTCTGCATCTGCAGTTGCCAGTACAAGAGTAGTCACACATCCTGCAACACACCACAAGGTTCTGTTGTCCAAGAAACAAAGTTGATAAGCACAACCCCTGTCAAGAATCAGGGCAAGAGTCCTCTATGCTGGGCATACGCCATGCTTGCCACGATGGAGAGCGAGCACATCATGAAGGGCGATTCGGTCAACCTGTCTGTGGCTTATATTGCCAGAATGATGCTACAGGAGAAGGCCGTAGAATACTACTTTTCTAAAGGGACCAAGCCCATCAGCATGAGAGGCATGGCGCCCATGCTGATACATTATATAAATAAGTATGGTATAGTTCCCTACGACAGTTATGAGGACAAGAAGGATATCGACATGAGAGTTCTGCGCCGCAAAGTGGAGTTTCTGTGCCGCAATGCCATTGCCCAACAAATAGGTATTGAGAAATTGAAAAGCAGGCTCAACCGTCTTTTCGATGACGAGATGGGCTATATGCCGGCCAAGACTGTATATATGCTCGGTGCAGAATATACGCCCGAAGAGTTTGCCAACAGCGTATGCTTCCCTGGCGAATATGAGATGCTCACCAGTTTCACACATCATCCCTTCGGCGAGAGATTTGCATTGGAAACACCCGACAACCAGACCCAAGAAGTTTTTCTTAATGTGCCCATCGACCAGCTGATGCAATACATCCGTAACGCCATCAGCCACGGACATCCAGTTTGCTGGGAGGGAGACATCAGCGAGGAAGGTTTTCGTCATCCCCGACATGGTTTTGTAGACGTTCTGCCTTCTCAGCTTCCCACCACACAGGCATCACGCCAAAGAGAGTTCGAAAGTCTGAAAACCACCGACGACCACGTAATGGAAATCATCGGCATGATCAGCAAGAACCATCGTAACTACTATGTATGCCGCAACTCCTGGGGCAACCATTGGGGCAAGGCAGGACACATCTGCCTCTCGGAAGACTATCTGCGCCTTAAAACCATAGCTGCAGTTATCAGTAAAGAAGCACTAAGATAGCTGTTTTTGCTTGTGCACGCACACAAACAGTTGATTTAGGTCAAAAAAATGGAGTTTTTCTTGCTTTTCCCATCAATTATTTTGGCTGTTATCTCTAATCGTCGTACCTTTGCATCGTCAATAAGACAAAAGGTTATTAGGTTTTTAGGTTAAGATTGTTAGTTGTTTAGGTTTTAGTTAGTAAATTTAAGGTAGATTAAAAAGATTGTTTATTCAAGGACAACAGGTATTAGAAAAGTAAGGTAAATAAAAGATTGTTTATTCAAGGACGACGAAACAGAGTGTGAAACTTGCGAAAGCAGAACACTTTTTGAGTTATGAAAAATTTGGGAATATAGTATTCTAAGTACGCAATTTCGACAAAGTTCGGAGTTGCGTATTTTTTTTATCATTTTATTTTGTTTAACCAACGAAAAGTCGTATTTTTGCACATAACATTAAAATAAGATATGTATTATGGCTAAACATCCCCTTTGGAATGAAGAATACTGGCTCTTGCTGCTGCAATTGTATCAGAAGAAGCCCATGGGTGTAAAACCGCTCTATTCGAAAGGTATGGTAGACCTAAGCCTGGAGTTGCACATACCACCCACCTACCTGCATGAGCAGATGTTCAAGCTGAGAATGATGACACCTCGCATCACACGGCTATGGGAGAAGTATGCCAACAAGCCAGGCAAGCTGTCTCACGACATCAAGATGCTCAGAAAGATGCAGGGCTACGGCAATGCAGAGGCATTCTACCAGGGAGTGAAGCTCAACGAAACATTCGAGCGCGACTGGGAGCCGCTTGAGGCTGACCCCACCCTCACGCCCGTGAAGCTCATCATCATACTCGACCTCTACTTCCAGCTCACCCCTATCACCATGGTGGCTGAGACGCCAGAGATTATCGATCTTGCCAAACTGATACATACCACACCGGAGAAGATAGCCGACGTGATGAGCATATACATGTTCTGCGACCCGTATCTCAACCGAGAAGACGTGCTCATCAGTCCTCTGCTCAACGACTGCAGTGCCATCTGGCAACGATATGGGAACGGCAATCCTGACAAACTCTATCAGCTTGCCACAGAACTGAAAATTTACTTCAAAAAACAATAAATACAACTCACACCAAGTAAAAATGGCCCAGAAACTCATTCAGACACAAGAACAGAAGCTTCAACAGCTGCAAAAGCTCTCTGCCCAGCAAATGTTGCAGGTGAAACTCTTGGAAATGCCACTTACCGAATTAGAAGACAGCATCAATGCTGAGCTGGACGACAATCCAGCCCTAGAAAGCGAGAATCCAGACGACATGCTGGCAAATGACACAAACGAAAACGATCATTTGCCGGAAGACAACGACTCGCATAACAATGACGAGGAGGACGACTACGAGGCACAGACAGAAAAGGAGGAAAGAGAAGATGCTCTCGACTCGGCACTGGAAAACATAGGACGCGACGACCTGATGCCCGACTATAATTCAGACCGAAACAACAAGCAGGATGCCGACTACGAGGAAATGGTTTACGGCGACACCATCTCCTTCTACGACAAGTTGAAGGAGCAGATGGACATGCAGATGCTCGACGATACCGAAAAGCAGATCATGGAATATCTCATCGGATCACTCGACGACGACGGCCTGTTGCGCAAAGACCTCGACAGTATTTGCGACGAACTCGCCATCTATCAGAATATAGACGTCAGCGAACAGAAGTTGGAGAAGATATTGCACATTCTGCAAACCTTCGACCCTGCCGGCATCGGAGCAAGAAACCTGCAGGAATGTCTGCTTTTACAAGTGAAACGCATGCCTAAGGGCGTGTTGCGAAAGTCGATGGAAGAAGTATTCACCGACTACTACGACGAGTTCACCAAGAAGCATTGGGACAAGATAAAGACGGGACTTGAACTGAACGACACCCAGCTCGCCACCCTGCAGGAAGAGATACACAAACTCAACCCTAAGCCGGGAGCATCGTTAGGCGAGACCGAAGGCAGAAACCTGCAACAGATAACGCCCGACTTCATCGTCGACACCAACGACGACGGCACGGTGACATTCTCGCTCAACCGGGGCAATATGCCCGAGCTGACCGTCTCCACCTCATTTACCGACATGATAGACACCTACAAAAAGAACAAGGGAAACATGAGCCGGCAAGACAAGGAAGCATTGCTCTATGCCAAGGAGAAAGTTGACAAGGCACAAGGATTCATCGAAGCCATCAGGCAACGCCGACACACACTCATCGTCACGATGAAAGCCATCATCGAAAGACAGAAAGCCTTCTTCCTCGATGGCGACGAGGCCGACTTGAAACCTATGATTCTCAAGGATATAGAAGAACGTACAGGACTCGATAAAAGTACCATATCTCGTGTCAGCAACATGAAATACGCCCAGACAAAATGGGGAACTTTTCCGCTGAAGTTCTTCTTTACAGACAGTTACACCACCGAAGACGGCGAGGAAATGTCGACCCGTAAAATCAAGTTGACTCTGAAAGAACTGATAGAGCACGAAGACAAGAAAAAACCTCTCAGCGATGATGCCCTTTCCAAGGTGCTGAAAGAAAAAGGGTTCCCTGTAGCCCGCCGCACGGTAGCCAAATACAGAGAGCAGTTGGGCATTCCTGTAGCAAGGCTTAGAAAATAGATGCAAGGCTTAGAAAACAAAAAGATTGTTATGAAAGAAAAGAATATCATATTGACAGCACGCATCATGAGCATGCTTTTCACACCGTTCTATCTGCCCTTGGTAGGACTTGTGGCATTGTTTCTGTTCAGTTACATGTCGCTCCTGCCTTTGGCTTATAAGTTGCCCATGCTGCTCACCGTCTACTTGTTTACCATTCTTCTGCCTTCGGTACTTATCCATATCTACCGCCGATACCAGGGATGGAGCACCACCGAACTGGGCAAGAAAGAACGACGCATCGTGCCCTACATCATCTCCATCGTGTGCTACTTTGGGTGCTTTTTCCTGATGGAATACCGCAACACTCCCCGTGTCATCAGCATCATCTTAGTGGCTGCTTTGATTATACAGATGGTGTGTGCCTTCATCAATATATGGTGGAAGATATCCACCCATACAGCAGCCATAGGCGGTGTGGCAGGAGCCTTACTGGCTTATTCTATCAGTTTCTCGTTCAACCCCATCTGGTGGCTCTGTCTGGTACTCATCCTGGCAGGCATGGTAGGTACAGCACGAATGATACTGCGCCAACACAGCCTGTCGCAGGTTGTAACAGGATTCTTCATCGGACTCGTCTGCGCCTTCCTCGTCATCTGAGGGAAAAACTGTCAGCAAGAATAATAGAAAACAAATTCAGTAAAATTATAAATATAAGAAAACAATGAAACCATTAGTTAGCATTATCATGGGCAGTACAAGCGACCTGCCTGTTATGGAAAAAGCATGTAACTGGTTGAACGACAACCAGATTCCTTTCGAGGTAAATGCCCTCTCAGCACATCGCACCCCCGATGCAGTAGAATCATTTGCCAAGGGAGCCAAGGCTCGTGGTGTGAAGGTCATCATCGCAGCTGCCGGCATGGCTGCAGCCCTGCCTGGAGTTATTGCCGCATCTACTCCGCTTCCTGTCATCGGTGTGCCTATCAAGGGTATGCTCGATGGTCTTGATGCCATGCTCAGTATTATCCAGATGCCTCCTGGAATCCCTGTAGCTACTGTCGGAGTCAATGCTGCTCAAAATGCAGCCATCCTTGCTGCCGAGATGATTGCTCTCTGCGATGAAGAAGTGGCTCAGAAGGTAGAAGCATGGAAGGCTGGCCTTGGTGCCAAGATTGAGAAAGCCAACAAAGACTTGGCGGAAGTGAAGTTTGAGTACAAGTGCAACTAACATGGTAGACTTATTCAATTACACTCGCCGTGCCTCTTCTGTGGCTCATATCGGATCACTCGACTTAGGCGGCGACAATCCCGTGCGCATCCAGTCGATGACCACCACCAATACCAATGATACCGAGGCTTGCATACATCAGGCTGAGGAAATCATCAAGGCTGGTGGCGAGTTGGTACGCTTTACCACACAAGGTTCACGGGAGGCAGAGAACATGAAGAACATCAATGCCGGCATTCGTGCCGACGGCTATCTGACACCGCTTGTAGCTGATGTTCACTTCAATCCTAACGTTGCCGACGTTGCTGCTCTCTACTGCGAGAAGGTGCGTGTCAATCCTGGCAACTATGTTGATCCTGCCCGCAAGTTCATCAAGCAGGAATATACCGATGAGGAATATGCTCACGAACTGCAGAAGATAGAAGACCGATTCGTTCCATTCCTCAATATCTGCAAGGAGAATCATACTGCCATCCGCATCGGCGTGAACCATGGCTCGCTGTCCGACCGCATCCGCAACCGCTATGGCGATACTCCCGAAGGCATCGTAGAGAGCTGTATGGAGTTCCTCCGCATCTGCAAGAAAGAGAATTTCCACGATGTGGTCATCAGCATCAAATCGTCCAATACCGTGGTGATGGTTCGCTCTATGCGCCTCTTGGTCAGCGAGATGGAGAAGGAAGGCATGAACTATCCGCTGCATTTGGGCGTTACTGAGGCTGGTGAAGGCGAGGACGGAAGAATCAAGAGTGCTGTGGGCATTGGTGCCTTGCTTGCCGATGGTATCGGCGATACCGTGCGTGTAAGTCTGAGCGAGGAACCTGCCGCAGAGATTCCTGTAGCCCGCCATCTGGTGGATTATATCGGAAAGAAGCAGGGGCAGCTGCTGATTCCTGGCGAGGCTTGTCCTCAGTTCGACTGGCTCCGTCCTGTGCGCAGAGAGACTCAGGCTGTAGGCAATATTGGCGGAAATCAGGTTCCCGTAGTCATCAGCAACCGTATCAATGGCGAGAGCACGATTTGCGACAACGAGGATGCCAAACCCGACTATATATATATAGGTGGAAAGAAGCCTCAGCAGTTTGTGCCTGGCCAGAGCTACATCGTAGATTATAATGTCTACGAGACCCTGAACAGCAAACCAGAGACCACGGGTGCCAAGCTCTATCCTATCTTCCCTGCCATGGCTATGCCGCTCATCGCCAGCATCAGGGCTGACATCAAGTTCCTCACCTTGCAGTTTGGTACTCCAGCCGAAGAATACATCGCTTGCTTGAAGAATCATCCGGAGGTGGTAGTCATCTGCGTGAGCAATCACCAGAACCGACTTGGCGACCAGCGTGCCCTGGTACACGAGATGATGAATGCCGGCTTGAAGAACCCTGTCATCTTCGCAGAGATGTATCAGCACAGCAAGGAGGAGAAGAGCGACTTCCAGTTGGAAGCCGCAGCCGACATGGGAGCCTTGATGATAGACGGTCTGACCGACGGCATCTGGCTGATGAACAATGGCGACATCCCTGCCCAGACCATTGATGAGACTGCTTTCGGTATTCTCCAGGCTGCCCGTCTGCGTACCAGCAAGACCGAGTATATCAGTTGTCCGGGTTGTGGCCGTACACTCTACGACCTGCGCGAAACCATTGCCCAAATCAAGGAAGCCACCAAGCATCTGAAGGGCTTGAAGATTGGCATTATGGGCTGTATCGTGAATGGTCCTGGTGAAATGGCAGATGCCGACTATGGCTATGTAGGTGCCGGTCCCAACAAGGTTAGTCTCTATCGCAAACAAGTTTGCATAGAGAAGAATATCCCGCAAGAAGTGGCAGTAGAGCATCTGCTTGCCCTCATTGAGGCGGATAAGAAATGAGTCCACAGCATCATCAACCTAAGAACTGATGTCCCCAGATACTTTTAGATTTACCGTTGAGCATGTGCTCATACGTAAAAAGTTTTTTATGAAAAAGTGTCAAAGTATCATCTTTTGGCAGAACGTAGAGATAAATAACTGACATATAATAAGATAGAAGAATGATACATTTTTGATTATCTTACAAGAAGTATCATAGAAGTATCATTAATCTGATAGAAGTATCATAAAAAACGTCATCTAAGTATCACAAAATCGTCATGAGGCATTATGCATAAAAGCAAAGCCGCCGATCTGCAAGGAGTGCCCAAGAATCGCCTGACTTTTGGGCACTCTGTGCACACCGCATGGGCAATCAATGCCCATCGCTTGTTCTATTGATGCCCGTCGCTTGTTCAGTCGATGCCCGTCGCTTGTTCACTGAGTGCCCACTTGACGGGCAAGACAGACCACCTGATGGTCTCTTACAGAACGGCTTATGTGATTTTATTCCTAATCCAGCTTGTCAATCTTTCTTCTTATTCATAGTTTGTATTGGCATTCTTTACATACTGGAAGAGTTGGTGCTAAAGTTTTGAAGCTTTAGTCTTTTAAATCGACTCAAAGCCGAATTTAATGATGTTTCTTGTGATTTATGATACTTCTATGATACTTCCTGTAAAATAAACGAAAAAGTATCATTCTTGTATTGTGCAGTGTATCAGATGTTTATAATGATATCGTACTAAATAATGATACTATGATACATTTTCCCGTAAAAAACACTTATGCGCAAGCAATTATTTTCAATTCATCTTTTCATGTTAAACAGAATTGGTCCACCCCCCTCATCTATCCCTTGAAATCCCCTGTGTTTATCGGCGGTTCAGGGGATGAATGGCTCAAATCCACCCTTCATCATCCTTCAATTATGCAAGGTATAAACGCGGAGCCGCTTACCAAATCGGGTAAGCGGAACTCTGTATGGCTCTCATGTTAGAGCGAATCATCTTGTTTTGATGAGATTAGGAGAAACTGTTTTTGCGTAATTTGCTGATAACTTGAAGGTTTCTTGCTGTTTTTTTTGTGTTTTCAAGAAAATAGCTTATTTTTGCATCACAATTCAGTTAAACGTTTTAAAAGGAGATGGATATGAAACGGATAGAGGAACGATATATTAGTTTGCTTACCGATTTCGGTTTTAAGCGTATTTTTGGAACAAAGCCTAACAAGGATTTGCTCATCAATTTCTTGAATTCCCTTTTTGATGGTTTTCAGGTCATCAAGGATGTGAAGTACTTGAATAGTGAGCACGTAGGTGACGTCTTTGCCGAGCGTAAGGCCATCTTTGATGTATATTGCGAAAATGAACGTGGTGAAAAGTTCATCGTTGAGATGCAGAATGCTTATCAGAAGTATTTCAAGGATCGTTCTTTGTTCTATTCTACTTTTCCTATCCGTGAACAGGCTCCAAAGGGGGCAGAATGGAACTTCCAACTTGAACATGTATATACTGTTGCTCTGCTGAACTTCGACTTGGAAGAAGAGGCATTTGACAAGAATGATATCAATCATGATGTGGGCTTGCTTGACAAGAAGACTCTTAAGGTTTTTAATGACAAACTTTCTTTCAAGTATGTTGAGATAGCGAAGTTCAATAAGACAGAGGAGGAACTTGACACGCTTTATGATAAGTGGTTGTATGTGTTGAAAAACCTTTCCCGATTGGATGAGCGTCCTTCAGCCTTGAAAGAGAAAGTGTTTACTAAACTCTTCGAGGAGGCCGAGATAGCGAAGTTCACCCCAACAGAGTTGAAAGAATATGAGGATAGTTTGAAGGCTTATCGTGATGTCAAGAACTCTATAGATACGGCTTTGGAAAAGGGGCGTGAGGAAGGTATGGCTAAAGGCTTGGAAAAAGGTATGGCAAAAGGCTTGGAAAAGGGTCGTGAGGAAGGAATGGCGAAAGGAATGGAAAAAGGTCTGGCTAAAGGCTTGGAAAAAGGACGTGAGGAAGGTATGGAAAAAGAAAAGCTATCCACAGCCCGCCGCCTTTTGTCAATGGGCCTTTCTGAAGAGCAAGTATCAACAGCCACTGAACTTTTGCTGGAGGAAATCCAGAAATTGAGAAAATAAGTCTGAATCTGGTTGAACTTTCTTGAAAACAATATAAAAAGGAGGAATATGAAGACTATAACCGATCTGTTAAACGTTTTAAAAGGAGATGGATATGAGATGGATAGAAGATCGATATATTAGCTTGCTTACCGATTTCGGATTTAAGCGTATCTTTGGAACAAAGCCTAATAAGGATTTGCTCATCAATTTCTTGAATTCACTGTTTGATGGTTTACAGGTCATTAAGGATGTGAAGTACTTGAATAGTGAGCACGTTGGAGATGTCTTTGCCGAGCGCAAGCCCATCTTTGATGTTTATTGCGAAAATGAGCATGGTGAAAAGTTCATCGTTGAGATGCAGAATGCTTATTTTCCTATCTGTGAACAGGCTCCAAAGGGGGCAGAATGGAACTTCCAACTTGAACATGTATATACTGTTGCTCTGCTGAACTTCGACTTGGAAGAAGAGGCATTTGACAAGAATGATATCAATCATGATGTGGGCTTGCTTGACAAGAAGACTCTTAAGGTTTTTAATGACAAACTTTCTTTCAAGTATGTTGAGATAGCGAAGTTCAACAAGACAGAGGAGGAGCTTGACACGCTTTATGATAAGTGGTTATATGTGTTGAAAAACCTTTCCCGATTGGATGAGCGTCCTGCTGCCTTGAAAGAGAAAGTGTTTACTAAACTCTTTGAGGAGGCCGAGATTGCAAAGTTCACCCCAAAAGAGTTGAAAGAATATGAGGACAGTTTGAAGGCGTATCGTGATGTCAAGAACTCTATAGATACGGCTTTGGAAAAGGGTCGTGAGGAAGGTAAAAACTGGAAGGCTATCCAAATAGCAAAAAAGATGTTGGATGCTGGCATGGATATGGAAACAGTTATGCAAATAACAGATTTGCCAAAAAGTGAGATTGAGAAACTAAAATGATTATAGCTTTCACTTCATGTTGATGCTATCATACAACTGACAAGAACGACGTATAGGGAAACTCTCCCAATCATCACACTTGGAGTTGGGAAACGAGAATAATAATTAATTAAGGTGAATAATAATGTCAAAGGAATACGGAATCGTGTATTTACTAACAAACCCCGTAATGCCTGGTCTCGTAAAGATCGGAATGACGGCACAGGAAGATATTGATAAGAGAATGAAGGAACTCTATACTACTGGTGTTCCCGTACCATTTGAATGTCAATATGCCTGCAAGGTTGATAAAAATGATTGTCTGAAAATTGAGAAAGCCCTTCATAAGGCTTTCGAGCCTAACCGTGTCAACGCTACTCGTGAATTCTTCCGTATAAAGGTTGTTCAAGCCCAAGCTATCCTTGAATTATTCAATCAAGAGGATATTACCGAAAGCGTGGTTGACGAAATGGAGAACGATTTATCAGAAGAGGATAAGGCTGCTTCCTTAAAGGCTTCATCCAAACGCCCATCATTGAATTTTACAGAGATGGGACTGAACCCAGGTGACGTACTGACCTGGAAGGATGATCCTGCTATTAAAGTAGTTATCATTTCTGACCGAAAGATAAAATATAAGGATGAAAAAACCTCTTTAAGTGCTTTGTCTGCGCAACTTAAAGGTTATAAGTCGAAGCATATTGCTCCATGTTCGCATTGGCTATATGAGGATAAGTTACTGAGCGATATTTATGACGAAACTTATCCGTTTGATGAATAAAATAGAAATTAAAATGACCGTAACAGATGTTTTCGAAAGAAATTAAAAAAAAGATTAGCCAAAGAAGAACAACCACAAAATGTCCAATCTCCAATACCAGTAACATTATTAGGAAGAACAATACTACTAACGAAACCTCGAAAAAGCCCTCGAACGTAGAAACATTCGAGGGCTCTGTATATTAAAGAGTCACTATATCTTTTTCATTTCTCTTTCAAGGGCTGCGTAGTTCCTAAGCACCCTAGCAACTTTATTTCTTAAATTGATGGTATTATCAGCAACCACAAATTCTTCCTTGTCAATAATGTGATTTGACACCAAAATAGAATATGAATTACCCATTTTGAAGAATGAAGACAATTTATTGTTAGGGCTATACATATCCTCTATGGTGAGCTTTGGTGCATCTTCTATACTCTTGTCAGAGTAAGAGGAAATGTGCTTGCCCATCTTGTCGAGAGCATGAAAAATGCCGAATGTGACATAAGTCAAGATGACTGCTAAAATCGATATACCTAACATAATTCTAAAGTTTGTTATTATCTATGTTGCAAATATAATAATAAAAAACAGAATATGCAAATTTTTATGTTAAAACTTTGCTTTAACCCTATTGTTTAGGAAGGTGCACCTCCCCATCGCACCTTCCCCCATCTCTACTTTCCAATATCAACACCAAAACTTCTCATATACCCATCCTTATTCTCCAGCTTATAATACAGCTCCTGGGCGGTATGATAATCGGGATCGGAATCTGCAAGCCACTCATCAAAGGGGCGGTTGTGGTTCATCTGCGTTTCCTGCTTTCTGAACGACTCCACCACGCACCTCTTTTCTACTTCCGGAAACATCAGGTTCATGCGGGCGGCAAAGGCTGACTTGTCCTTATCCTCCTTCACCATGTGGAACGTATATTTCATCAGACACCACACAATGTACCAGTCCTGCTGCTTCGTGATGTTGCCCTTTAGCCAGAACTCCAGCTTCTCCTTCAGCTTGGCTGGATCCACCCAGTTGGCAAAGAACGAATCGCCATGACGCTCATACTCATCAGCCCTGGCTATTTCTACCGCCAACATATTATGCTCACCCTGATACATAAACAGATTTTCAAAATCCACGGGCGAAGCCTCCTCTCTCACAAGCATGTGGACAAGCTCCTCCTCATTCTCCTCATCCTCCTCATCCTCCACATTATTGAACCAGACTGAACACAGCGTATAATTGTTGTATTTCCCCTCTACTTCACTCATCACTTTCTGTAAGCTCAAAGTGGTAATATCTATTCTTCTCTCTTTCAGATGACGCTTCTGCACCTTGGCTACATGCTCCAGATGAGCAGGTAGCGTATGCTCATCAAAGTCTCGCTTCACGTAATGATAAATAATCACAGCCTCCTGGTCGGTGCGGAAAACCCGGGTTCTATACAGGTCGGTAAAGTCATTGTAAATACAGGTAACCGTGGCGACGGTCTTCTCCAAAGCCAACTTCAATCCGGAAGAGATAAAGTTCTTGTAGTGAGACTCGTAGTTCGAGAGGTCAGCACCAGCCGGAGCCTCCTGCTTCTCCCACCGCTTGAAAATATCCTCAGCGCAGGGCATCTGACCATAATCCTCCACATCCAGCAGATAGTCTGCATGCTTTCGGGCGATGGTCTTAATGTCATTCAGCACCTTCTCTAAGATTTCCGTATAGATAGCCATCAGTTCATTATCATAGCTTTTGTAGATGGTAATATAGACTTTCTTATGGAGCTTATGAATATATTTAAGAAAATCTGTCAATTGCTCGGCAAGGTCTTGGTAAATACGATAATAATGAGTAAGACCCTTATGCTTTCCTACATTCCATCGGAAGTCTTCTATAGCATATTGAATCTCCTTACATAAATGTTCAGCCTCTCTTTTAAACTGGACAACATCTTCCATGGTTATAGGAGTGTATTTCTTGGCTCCTGTAACCTCATCTATAACAAACAGGTCTTCTTCTGATTTGATTTTCAGACGAACCCCGTAACGATTATCGGTTGTGGGTAATTCCTCAGATTCCATTTTGTTTATGTTGTTAAAAATGTAGTTGTTTATGAAAAAGCGGCGTGGGAATCCCTGTAAGCACCGGTATTCAGGTACCTGCAAGAACCTTCGGCAAGGTACAAACAAGTACAGCCCACGCCGTAGAGGAGTGGACGCCTTGCTGTCACCGTCTTCTTGTCGAATTTCTGAATTTGCAGGTTCTGAATACCGTAGAAGTGTCAGATAATCAGCGTCTATCGTATTATGATTATTATCTTTTTACTATCTGTTTCTTACTAAAAATTTTAAAGGGTTTATACTACGTTTTCTTCTTCATCCGCCCAGTGGTCGCATT
>OLSX01000958.1_pt1 | contig 28472 bp, 22 predicted proteins | sample 1673141 | NCBI WGS metagenome assembly OLSX01 (sample SAMEA3136759, study PRJEB25190) | human gut metagenome | biome: human gut; feature: human-associated habitat; material: faeces | place: Austria | collected 2013
CGTACCGGACCCTGCTTTGTAAGCAACAATGACATGGATGTCCTTTTCTGGCTTCCAAGCTCCGCCTGATTTAGCCGCTTCCTTTTTACCGCCGCAAGCCGCAAGAGCAAGGGTCATGGCACAAAGAGCGGAAGCTGCGAGCAATCTTTTCATTTTCATCGTAAAACTCCTCCTTTATGGAAAATGTAAAATCTATGTAAACTAATTGTAACATATTGTGCAGGGAAAAAAGAGAATTGCCTGATTTTTTCAGTCAACTTAGAAAAGAGACGCTTTTTTCAGTATAGCTTTTGAGGATTCTGCAAAATGACGGGAACTATGGTAAAATAGGGGGAACCTTGGATGATTTCCAGATTCCATTATAAGAAAGCACCGGTAGAATCCCATGCAAAATAAACAAGATAAACGCACTGAAAAATTCCACGAGATGCTGGAAGCACCCGTGGATCGACTCATTTTAAAACTTGCCATTCCTTCCATTTTAAGTATGCTGACCACTAGCTTTTACAACATGGCCGATACGTTTTTTGTGAGCAAGCTGGACACTAGTTCCACCGCCGCGGTGGGTGTGACCTTTGCCAGCATGTCCATCATCCAGGCTCTTGGTTTTTTCTTTGGCCAGGGATCGGGAACCTACATGGCCCGAGAACTGGGAGCTCAGCGAATCCAAAATGCACGCACCATGGCAAGTACGAGCTTCTTTTATGCTTTTATTTGCGGTCTCTTTCTTTTGCTCATTGGGCATTTCAATGCGCGGGACATTGCCCAGTTGACAGGGTCCACGCCAACCATCCTGCCTCATGCTGCTTCTTATCTAGCCATCATCATGTGCGGAGCGCCTGTCATGATGTGTTCCCTTCTTATGAATAACCATCTGCGGTTTCAAGGAAACAGTGCCTTTGGGATGGTGGGCATCATGGCCGGAGGGGTCCTTAATATGCTCCTTGATCCTCTATTTATCTTTTCCTTTGGCCTTGGGGTATCAGGGGCTGCATACGCGACGGTCATCAGCCAATGCTTTAGTTTCTTTATCCTTCTTGTCATGACCCACAAAGGCGGCAATATTCCTATAAGGTTCCGCGATTTCCATCCGTCGGCCGCCCTTTTCAAGGAAATTACGGCCGGCGGTCTGCCCTCTTTATTTAGGCAGGGGACGGCAAGTCTTGCAACGATCAGTCTTAATGTGGCAGCTGGGGCCTTTGGGGACGCCGCTATCGCGGCCATGAGCATTGTCACGCGGCTTGCTTTTATTGGTGCGTCTGCCATCATTGGTATTGGGCAAGGGTTCCAGCCTGTCTGCGGTTTTAGTTATGGCGCAAGGTCCTACCAACGGCTGCGGGACGGATTTGCCTTTTCTCTTCGCCTGAATACAGCGGTTGGACTTACGGCAAGCCTTGCAGGCTTTTTCTTTGCCGATCCCATCCTCCGTTTGTTCCGAGACGATCCCCTCGTCATTTCCATAGGGACTCAGGCGCTCCGGGCCCAATGCGTTACATTTACCACACTGGCTCTCGTAATTATTGCCAATATGCTTTTGCAGGTCACAAGACGCACAACTGGGGCTGTCCTTATTTCCATCGGACGGACAGGGCTTTTCCTGATTCCTTTTGTTCTCATTGTGCCTCGCATCTTTGGCCTTACGGGGTTGATCTGGTGCCAATCCCTATCCGATTTATGTGCCTTTTGTCTATCCTTGTACCTGACACGGAAATTTTTCCGATTCCTTCCCCATAAGGATGGACAGGCGCCCCAATAAGCCCAAAAAAACAGCTGCTCGAAAGGGCAGCTGTTTTTTGATTAAAGACGATGGGAGGAATTAAGGACGTCCCGCATTTTGTGGGAGACCATATCCTTGATGGCCTGTCGTCCAGCCCCTAAGTAGGAGCGGGGATCGAAGTCTTCTGGATGTTCTGCCAGGTACTTGCGAATGGATGCGGTCATGGCAAGACGCAGGTCCGTATCGATATTAATCTTACAGACACCGTATTTGCCAGCTTTAAGGAGCATGTCTTCCGGTACCCCTTGAGCTCCGTCAAGCTTGCCGCCATAACGGTTGCATTCTTCTACGAAGGCGGGAATGACCGTGGAGGCTCCGTGAAGGACCAAGGGGAAGTTTGGCAGCAGGTTGGAGATTTTTTCAAGACGGGCGAAGTCAAGTTCCGGCTTTCCTTTGAATTTGTAGGCACCATGGCTTGTCCCGATGGCAATGGCCAGGGAATCGACACCCGTTCTTTCCACAAATTCAACAGCTTGATCAGGATCGGTGTAGGTTGCATCCTTCGTATTGACCTTAACGGCGTCCTCCACACCGGCTAGTTTTCCCAATTCGGCTTCCACGACAACCCCTTTGCTGTGGGCATAGTCGACAACACGTTTTGTCAATTCGATATTTTCCTCGAAGGGATATTTGGAACCATCAATCATGACGGACGTAAAACCGCCATCAACACAGGCTTTGCAGATTTCGAAATCAGCACCATGGTCAAGATGGAGGGCAATGGGCAGATCCGTATCTTCAAGGGCCGCCTGGACGAGGTGAAGCAAATAGGCGTGCTTGGCATATTTACGGGCACCAGCGGAAACCTGAAGAATCAGCGGGGATTCTTCTTCTTTGGCGGCATCGACAATCCCTTGGACAATTTCCATATTATTGACGTTGAAAGCCCCAACCGCATAGTGACCTTCATAAGCTTTCTTGAACATGTCTTTCGTAGTTACAAGTGGCATAATACATCCTCCTATCAATAAAAGTCGTCCTCATTATATCATATTCCCTTCATCTTTCGTCCTTTTTTTTGGAAATACAGGGGGCAAAAGCCTTATTGGCAGGTAACAAAAAAGGAAGGGACGGGTCCGTAATCTTCACGTCCTTTCCTGATAAGGGATGGCGGAACTGGAGCCGCATCGCGTGCAGGGCATGGGCTTTTTGGGACCCCTTTGCGCCATAGAGAGTATCGCCCAGGAGAGGATGCCCCATGAATGCCGCATGTACGCGAATCTGATGGGTGCGTCCGGTATAAAGATGGAAGGCAACCACGCTTTTCGCTGCATCCTGCCACAGCACGCGGTAGCGTGTACGAGCCGGCTTGCCCTGGGGCGCGACACAGCGCTCGATAAGGGAGCCATCCTTGCGGGCTATGGGCTGAGCGATGACCCCGGAGAATTTTTCCCAAGGGCCATGCGAGAGGGCAAGGTAGAGCTTTTTCATGGGGGCTTTAGTGAGCATATGATGGAGTGCGGCGTTTTTGGCAAATAGGACAATGCCGCTTGTTTCACGGTCGAGCCGCGAAACCGGATGAAGGGCGGCTTTAATGCCATGTTCCCTGTATATAGAAGAGAACTCGGCGGGATAGGGAGGACTCTTGGGTAAGGCCGCTGTTGTGGACAAGCAGTCCTTGCTCCTTATGAACGGCAAGGAGAACCTCATCTTCATATAAAACCGTGAGGGGGCCTTCTTCCGGGACAAGGTCCGTTTCTTCTGGTAAAAAAGGAAAACTGACTCGATCATTGGCTGAAAGCGGTATATCCCATACTGTGACGAGGCCATTGACAAAAAGAGCCCGTGCTTTTTTTAGGGCTTTCCAGTAGGAAGCCGACAGCCCCCACTGCATGAGAAATGTCTTTAAATGAATCCCTGATTGGTTCTTCGGGACAAGCAGCTGGTTCATGGGAACCCTCCTTGGTATTGACTGGCACGCCTTCCGCCCTGAAGCATCCCCTTCAAGCAGTTGACTATCTTACCCACATTGAGTAAGATGAAGGGTAGGAAAATTAAAAGAAAATAAGATCCATAAGTTGTTGCTTAGAAGATGAGAAATGAGGAAAAGGTCATGAAAAAGGAGCTCTTGGTTCTGCTCGCATCAGTTTTGACATTCTATACAGGAAAAACCGTCTCCGCAAAGGAAACCTACCAGCTCCTTGGAGTCAATCCTGCTGGTGAGTACTATGTGGAGCAAGAGTCTCTTGAAAAGGCGCTTCAAAAGGAAAAAGGGGGCCTTCTTGAACAGGTTAAAACAAAAGCCGTTTTGAAGGATCAGAACTTTATCCGTCTTTTAGGGGAAACCTACGAGAAAAAACTCGAAGATAACGATCGACCTGGTTCGTGCGAACTTATTGTATCATTAAACTTAGAAAATCACACCTATAAAGTCGATCAGGTCGCCCTCCTGTCCAAGAAGGGAAAAGTCATAGAAAAGAAACATTTGAAGGAAGCCTTCGTTCCCATTCCCAAGATGACATTCATTGAAGCCCTATCACGCTCTGCCCAGGCAGGTGTGGAACTAAGACATGAGAATCCGGTACTTCCCTCTGGAATCAGTGTGAAGACCCTAGAAAGCACCAAAAAGAGAGGTTATAACGAAAAATGAGAAAACGTGGTTTTGAAAAGATTGCCGCTTATGCAGATCGGTCATTTCCCATGCCGACAAGACAGACAAAATATTCCGCTGGCTATGACATTTATTTACCGGAATCTGTGACAATTCCTGCCCATTCCCAGAAAATGATTTCTACGGGGATCAAGGCCTATATGCAGGATGATGAATTCTTAGGTATCCATATCCGCTCCAGTATGGCCATTAAACGTCATTTACGTCTTGTCAACAATGAAGGAATTGTTGATGCTGATTATTACAACAATCCTGATAATGAGGGCCATCTAATGATTGCACTCGCCAATGATACCGATAAAGACATTGTCCTTCAAGCTCATGAGCGGATTGCCCAGGGAATCTTTTATCGTTATCTTACGACGGATGATGATGCAAGCAAGGAAAAGTCGGTTCGCAGTGGGGGGTTTGGCAGCACCACCAGCAAGGAGGCAGACAAATGAAATCAATGAATGATCTTGTAAATGCTTGTGCCACGATAGGTGATTGGGGCGGCTATAAGATCTATGAGTGGTATAAACTCTTTCCAGAAGAACGGGAAAGGGCCCTGCGGGAGTATATGTATCTTAAGACCCATATGATCCAGGACTGTGCGCACCAGGTTGGCCTTCATCCGTCCCTAGAGGTATGGAATGATTTTTTTGATCAGGTTGGCACTGCCTTTGAATTGGATCCTGCCAATCTTTGCCATGCCACCTACGATGGACTTGTGGAGGCCCTGCATGCCTATGAAGGCGAAAAGTTCAACGCCATTTTAAAAACTTTTGAGACCCGTAGCGGGATAGGGAGCACGGCTTATTCGCAGCAATTTGTGCCGGAACTGACTGATCTTGTAACGCGGACAGCTTCCAGCCTGCGCAAGCTTCTCCAAGAGTAGGCTTTGGGGAATCAAAAAAACAAAATACCTTTTTTTCTAGAAAACGATTGACATAATATACTGAAATGCCTATACTATACCCATAAACTTAACAGTTGATAGAGGCGCGGGAACGATAAGTACTTTTCAGAGGGACACCGTTGAAGGAAAGGAAAGGCCAACCGCCGAAGTGGTCCGCTGGGTACAGGGGGCTGCTGGGATGCCGGCTAACAGCGGGTATACTGTCGCCATTATTTGGTGGAGCGCTATCGGTAATAAATAAACAAGGCCTGCTGATGTGGGCTTTATTGTTACGGTTATTGGGAGCGTTCTCAATGACCGTATTTTTGTAAATAGAGAAAGGATGGAGCCAATGATTAAAGTATTGGTCAATGGAGCCCTTGGCAAGATGGGTTCCACTGTCGTTCGAACGGTTCTTCAGCAAGAGGACATGGAACTGATTTCCGCTGTCGATGTCCATGGTGCTGGTAAGACCGTAGAAGGCGTTCCCGTGGACGCGAGTTTGGAGGAAGCCCTCATAAGAAGTAAACCGGATGTTGTGGTTGACTTTACGCGTCCCGATGTTGTCATGGACAGCCTGCGGATCATTACTAGCCATGGTGTCAATGCGGTTGTCGGCACGACGGGATTTTCTCCGGAAGATCTTGAGGAAGTCAAGGGGCTTGCTGAAAAAAATGGTGTCGGCGTCCTCATTTGTCCAAACTTTGCCATTGGTGCCGTTTTGATGATGAAAGCGGCGGAAGAAATTGCCAAATACTTGCCCCAAGTGGAGATCATCGAACTTCATCATGATCAAAAACTTGATGCACCATCAGGAACCGCCATGCTTACGGCCCAGAAGCTCGCCAAGGCCCGCGGCGGTTATGTGGCGCAGGGCAGGGAAGACGAAACAGAGAAGCTGGCGCATGTACGGGGTGGCAATTATGAAGGCATGCACATCCATAGCGTACGGCTGCCTGGTTTTGTCGCCAGTCAGGAAATCATTTTCGGAAGCATGGGTGAACGCCTCGTCATCCGCAATGATTCCATCAACCGTGACTGCTACATGCCTGGTGTTATGCTGGGATGCCGGACCATGGTTAAACGCAGGGGCCTTGTGTATGGGCTGGATGCAATTTTGTAAGGAAGCGTTTCTAATTTGAAAGAGGGGGAACAATCATGAAGGAGTATAATCTAGCAATCTTAGGTGCAACGGGTGCAGTGGGGCAGGAATTCATCAATCTGCTCAATGAACGAGATTTCCCTTTTAAGAACCTGAAACTCCTGGCTTCTGCACGCAGTGCAGGAAAAGAACTGACGGTTCGGGGCAAGACCTATAAGGTCGAAGAAGCAAAGGCTGATTCCTTTAACGGAGTTGATGTTGCCCTATTTGCCGGCGGCTCGATCAGCAAGACGTTTGCACCAATTGCTGTCAAGGCAGGAGCCGTCGTCATTGATAATTCAAGTACCTATCGCATGGATCCTGAGGTTCCTCTGATTGTTCCGGAAGTCAATCCTCAGGATATTAAAAAGCATAAGGGCATCATTGCCAACCCGAATTGCTCAACCATCATCATGGTCATGGCCCTGAAGCCGATTTATGATCTTGCACGCATCAAAAGAATCATCGTATCCACTTATCAGGCGGCCTCTGGTGCCGGTAAGGACGGTCTTGATGAACTGGAACGCCAGATTAAGGAAGCTGCTGCCGGCAAGGAAATGACTGCTCATATCTTCCCCAGCGCAAGTGCTGCCAAACATTTCCCGTTGGCCCTGAATCTTGTGCCGCAGATTGATGTCTTCCTTGATAACCTTTATACAAAGGAAGAAATGAAGATGGTCAATGAAACCAAGAAGATTTTCTCTGATCCGGAAATGCGTATCACGGCGACAACGGTTCGTGTTCCTGTGTACCGCAGTCACAGTGAATCTGTCAATGTGGAACTTGAACATGATGTGGAACTTGCTGACATCCGCAAGGCACTCAGCCAGTTCCCCGGTGTTGTTCTTCAAGATGATCCTTCCCAGCAAATCTATCCGATGCCGCTTTACACATCGGGCCTCAATGATGTTTATGTCGGCCGCCTGAGACGGGATGAATCGGCCGACAGAAGCTTCAATTTTTGGTGTGTTGGGGATCAGATCCGCAAAGGGGCTGCACTCAACACGCTCCAGATTGCGGAAACCATGGTCAAGAATAACTGGCTCTAAGAGGAGGCCCTACGCAGATGAAAATCATCGTACAAAAATTCGGCGGAACGAGTGTGGCTACACCCCAGACCCGTCAACTCGTTGTCAAGAAAGTAAAGGAAGCCGTCGATGGAGGCTATGCGCCCATTGTCGTTGTTTCTGCCATGGGCCGCAGGGGAGACCCTTATGCAACAGACACGCTGATTGAAATGCTCCGTTCCGTCAATCCTGACCCGGATGTGCATGAATTGGACCTTATGATGGCCTGTGGGGAAATCATTTCTTCAACGGTTATGGCTTCCACCCTGCAGAAGGAAGGCTTCAAGGCCAAAGCCTTGACAGGTGGACAGGCTGGTATGGTGACAGATGGAAATTTTGGCAATGCCAAGATCAAGACAGTCCGTCCCAAGACACTGAAAACCCTTGTCGAACAAGGGATCATTCCTGTCATCTGTGGATTCCAAGGTGTCACTGATATGGATGGCAGCATTACGACCTTGGGACGCGGCGGCAGTGACACGTCAGCCGCGGCTTTTGGGGTTGCCGTAGATGCTGAAAAAGTAGAAATTTATACCGATGTCGATGGCGTCATGACGGCCGACCCCCGCATTGTTTCCGATGCCAAGATCATCAAGCAGATTTCCTATGACGAAATCCGTGAAATGGCGCATCAAGGTGCCAAGGTCATCCATCCCCGCGCCGTTGAGATTGTCATGCGATATGGGGTACCCATGGTCGTTAAAAGCACCTTTTCTGATGCACCGGGTACCCTTATCACGACGGATGACAAGATTGATACCCTGGAAAGTCAGGATGATGTTGAAAGCAATCATGCCAGTGGAGTTGCCAGCCTCAAGGATCTTTCCTTCTTCCAAGTGGACCTGTCGCAGGATACGTCCAATAATGGCAGCAGGGTCTTTAAAGATTTGGCTTCTCACGGTGTCAGCATTGGGAGTTTGAGTTTCCAGCCTCAGTCCCTTATGTTTGCGGTCTATACGGTCAATGCCCCGAAAGCGGAGGAAGTCCTCAAAGCCGAGGGATACCATTATACCCTCACTAAGGAATGTGCCAAGGTGACGGTCGTGGGTTCCCATATGGGCGGTACGCCCGGGGTCATGGCTCGCTTTGTTGGGGCCCTCACGGCAGCTGGGGTAAAAATCCTGCAGACAACCGATTCTGACAACCTCGTTTCCGCTATTATCGAAGAACGCGACGTGAAGACCGCGGTTTGCGCCCTTCACAGCGCATTTGCAACCCAGGAAGGAGAATAGTCTCATGAAGCCCTATTTTGGACGCCTTATTACTGCAATGATTACGTTTTTCCACGAAGATGGATCCCTCAATGCTGAAGGAACTGCCGAATTTGCTTCCTGGCTTGTCGATCATGGTTCTGACGCCATTCTCGTCGCTGGTACAAGCGGTGAAGCGCCAACCCTGACCTATGATGAGAAAAAGGAACTGTTTACGGCTGTTATCAAGAAGCTTGACGGAAGAGCTCCTGTCATCGTTGGGACTGGATCCAATGATACGGCCCAGACCCTCAACATGAACAAACTTGCTGAAGAAGTCGGCGCCGACGGCGTTCTTGTTGTTGGGCCTTTTTATAACAAGCCTTCCCAGGAAGGATTCTATCAGCATTTCAAGACGGTTGCTGAACATACCAAATTACCTATCTTGGTCTACAATGTTCCTGGCCGCACAGGAACCAATATCAAACCGCTTACCATGGCCCGGCTTGTCAAAAATTGTCCCAATATCGTGGGTATTAAGGAAGCTTCCGGAAACGTATCCCAAGTAGCGGAGCTTTATCGCATCATGCCGGAAGATTTCTCCATCTATAGTGGAGATGACGGTCTGACCCTGCCCTTTTTTGCGGTCGGCGCCTGCGGCCTCATTTCCGTCCGCAGCAATGTAGGCGGTGAACTTCTTCAGGATTTGATGCAAAGCTTTGAAAAAGGGGATGTAGTCCGGGCACGTGAACTCAATAAGGTCATGGTTCCTCAAGCTGATTCTATGTTCCTTGTCAGCAATCCAATTCCCATCAAGGAAGCTGTCGGATTGATGACGCCTTTTACTCCGGGACCTTACCGCCTGCCGCTTTGCCCTATGACGGCAGAAGAGCGCCAAAAGGTCCATCAGGCTTGGAAAGAAACAGGATTACTAAAGTGAGGAACTGGCGCTGTCGTGATTGACAGCGTCATTTTTTGTTTTACAGGGAGTTTATGAGACCGTTCTCCGTTTTAGCGTCAATTATGGTATAATGACCATATATAAGAATGGAGGAACGGCACTTATGTTAGCGGACCTGCATATGCATACGACCTTTTCAGATGGGGTCAATACACCAGAGGAACTTGTACGGGAAGCAGAAAAAGCTCACCTATGCGCCATGGCCATTACCGACCATGATAATACCCTTGCCTATGATGAAGCAAAAAAGGTCATCGATGCGCGCCAGGATGGCATCCATCTGATCCGGGGTGTTGAGATGGATACGGATTATAAAGGAAAGGATGTCCATGTTCTAGGGTTCCACTTTGATCCTGCCGTCCCAATTTTCCAGCAGGCCCTTGCCTGGAACCGCAGCGGAAGGGTGGAACGGGTCATGAAGATCATTGAAAAAATCCAATCCCTGGGATATGAGCTTTCCTTTCAGGAAGTAAAGAGGGAAGCAGCAGGCGCCCATAGCCTTGGGCGTCCCCATATTGCCCGCGTTCTCGTCAAAAAGGGGTATTTTCCAACCGTAAAGGACGTTTTTGATACGCTCATCGCGGCAGGAAAACCAGCTTATCTCCGTCAGGTCAAGATGAGTCCCTTCGAGGCTGCCCGGATCATCCACAAAGCCGGTGGAATTGCCGTCCTTGCTCATCCGGCAGAGATTGAAAATCTTTCCTATGTAGAGGAAATCCTTCATAGCGGGGTCATGGATGGGATGGAAGTCTTCCACCCGTCCGTTCTGCAGGAAAAAAACAAACATGATTGGCTTGCCATCGCGAAAAAGTATCATCTCATGGTCAGCGGCGGAAGCGACCTACATGGCAATCCGGGGCGGTTTCCCATGCACTTAGGGGAGTTTTCGATTCCGTATGATGCAGTATCGGAGATTGTCACATACCCTCAAAACAGGGGGAATGCAAAATGAAAGTGATTGCTTTTACAGGCCCAAGTGGAACCGGCAAAAGTTTTCGTGCCATCAGTGTGGCGCACCAGCATGGCTGTGATGGCATCATCGATGATGGATTGCTTATTGAAGGCACAAAGATTTTAGCAGGAAAATCGGCCAAGACCGAACAGAATAAAGTGCAGGCGGTCAAACGGGCTATTTTTATGGAAAAGGACCACTGCGATGAGGTCAAGGAAGCTATTCAGCATAGCCGGATTAGCTGTCTGCTTGTCATTGGGACCAGTGACAAAATGGCGGTAACCATTTGCAAACGGCTTGCATTGCCGGCGCCTTCGGAATTTGTCCATATTCAGGATATTGCCACGACTCGGGAAATGAAAAAAGCTCGTGATACGCGCATAAAGGAAGGAAAACATATCGTTCCTGTTCCGACTATCGAACTGAAGCCGCATCTATCGGGTGTTCTTGTGGATTTACCCCATCGTCTTTTTGGCCGCAATAAGAAACACAAGGATCTGCCTGAAAAATCCATTGTCAGACCTGCCTTTAGTTACTATGGAAAGATTTCTGTGACCGATTATGTCGTCAGTGATATCGTTCGTATTGTGGTCCAGAAAAACAAGGATGTGGACCGGATTTCCGCCATCAAGGTCCGGCGTCCGGCAGATACCAATAAAGGGATGACCATTTACCTGGATTTGGTCCTGTTCTTTGGTGCCCAGATCTTTGAGGTCGTAAGGCAGCTGCAGGCCAAAATCAAGGTTAAGGTCGAAGGCATGACCAGTATGCCCGTTCGGGATATCAATGTTTCAATCAAAAGCTTGACTGTGCGCAGTGAAAAGAAAGAAGAAACCATTGCCGCCATACCTCACGAATCATAAGAGGGGGAGGGGAAGCCCTCCTTTTCTCTTTTCTCTAAGGAGTCTCACGTAACCATGAAGTCCAAAAAACTTCCAGAATCCGTCTTTTTGGAGCGAGTCCACGCTCTTCAAAGGGACCTTGGCACTTTGGCGTCCCAGCCTGTTGAACAAAAAAATGTGAACTTTGGCGTCCAGCTCATCGTGGTCAATGGTAGGGAGCGCGCTGTTGTCACGATTTATAATGGAAAAGATGGATGGCGTCCTGTGCTTTCACAGAAAGAGGGGCCCTTCTTTGACCGAGTGAGGAATGTTGTCTTTGGCATGGACGCAGCTTCTTCAACCCCATCTGGGGAAAAAGGTGTAGGGCCTCTTTTGACCCTTTTAGGAGCGGTCAAGAAGCCTGGTGAGTTATGGGCGGGCAGCGACGAATCGGGAAAAGGTGACTATCTTGGCCCTTTGTGCGTAGCCGCCGTCATTCTTGATGAAATTGGTGCCAAAAAACTTCTTGCCCTTGGGGTTAGAGATAGTAAGACTCTTTCAGACGCGAAGATTAGGAGGCTTGCGCCGCAAGTCTATGCCATAGCCAAAGCAAGTGCCGCGGCCGCCCTTATGCCCCAGCAGTACAACGAGGAATATGAGAAGGCGCAGAACCTGAATCCGCTTTTGAGTACTTATCACATTGGGGCCATTATGACTGTCCTTAAAAAAGTTCCGGAATGTCATTTTGCCCTGGTTGACCAATTTACCCGGTCTCCTTACATCAAAAATGAGCTGGAAAGAGCGGTTCCTGGTCTTTCTGTTTATTCTCATACGAAGGGAGAAGCGGATATGGCCGTGGCGGCAGCCTCAATTCTAGCTCGTTCCCTGTTTCTCAAGAAGATGGAGGAGTTGTCCCAGGAGGCTGGTTTTGAACTTCCTTTTGGAGGCGGCGCCCAGGCAACACGAGCTGCAGAAAAAATCATCCAGCAGGAAGGGCGAGAGCGCCTTGGCCATTACGCCAAACTGCATTTTGCCAATACAAAGAATCTCAAGGGATAGCTCCTTGTCTGTTTTCTTGTTCTCTAACCTATGATATAATAAGAGGGTTATGTAGCACTCATCACTTTCGTGAAATTTTGATGGGAAGGTCTTTCCATGAATAAACAAATTTTTCGCATGCTTCTCGTCCTCTTTTTTGTCGTTGTCTGTGTCTCCGCCGGCGTCATCTATTTTACCTTTGATCGCAGGGCCTTGGATTATCTGACGACATTTCGTCCGCAGTACGCCCTGCTGGCCCTTTTCCTTCTCGGTGTAGGTCTTTTCTTTGACGGGACACGACTTATTACGCTGACTCATCTTTCTGATGAAAAGATGGACTATAAGCACGTGTTCAATGTTGTCTTCAGCAACTATTTTCTGGCCCTTTTGACCCCGGGCCAAGGAGGCGGCGGGATTGCCCAGCTGATGTTCATGAAAAAAGCGGGCGTTTCAGTTGCTAAATCAACCTTGATTATCATTGTCAGGACCGTTATGTCCATTTTGTTTCTTTTCCTCACTGTGCCAGTTGTCTTTTATTTTGATCCGAGCCTTGTGAGCTGGATGCCGCCCAGCGTCATTGCCCTCGTTTGTGCCTTCTTTATTTTTGCACCTGGCATGCTGATTTACTGTATCGTTACAGGACGCTTTGAAAAATGGCTGGTTCGGTTCTGCCGCCGCTTTTCCCCAAAGGTTCAGGAAGCGGTCTTTCTTTGGTACCGTGATTTCCAGCAGGCCCTGCTCCTGCTTTTCAAGAATCCCAAGCAAGTTCTTCGAGCATTTATTGAATCCGGTCTCAGCCTGCTTTTTATTTATTCGGTTGTGCCCGTTTTTATTTACGCCTTTGGCATTACCAATATTCCACTTCATATCATTATGGGACGGATGTGTCTCATCAACCTTGTTTTATACTTTACGCCGACTCCCGGCGGTACTGGGGTTGCGGAAGGGGGATTTCTGGTCCTTTTCAACTCCTTGCTTCCAGCGGGTGTGGCCGGTGTAGTGGCCGTTATGTGGCGCTTTTTCTGTGAATATATTCCCTTTACGATTGGGGCCATCGTCACAATCAAAAGTTTTGGCCTTGATGTGTTGACGCAGATTCGGAGGAGGAACATCGACTGATGAAAAAAATCCTAGTGACCGGTGGGGCAGGTTTCATTGGATCCCACATCTTGGAAAAATGCAGTGAAGTTCCTGGACTTTCCGTAACTGTCCTGGATAATCTCTCTTCAGGATTCAAAGAATATGTCCCTCTTTCGATGAATTTGGTGCAAATGGACGTGCGGGATAAAGCATTGATTGATTTCCTGCTACAGGAAAAGTTTGATACAGTCATCCACCTAGCTGCCCAAACCTTGGTGCCTTTTTCCATGGAATATCCTTTGGTTGATGCGGACATCAACATCAAAGGGCTAATTAATCTATTGGAAGGCTGCCGCAAGAGCGGTGTCAAGCGAATCATCTTTTCATCGAGTGCGGCCGTCTATGGGGATAATCAGCATCTTCCCCTTACGGAAAAGGAAATCCCAGCGCCGACTTCTTTCTACGGTCTATCCAAGGTGACGGCAGAATCCTACATTCGTCTCTACTGCTTACTTTACGGGATGCATGGAATCATCCTGCGATTTGCCAATGTCTATGGCGAGCGGCAGGGAGAAACGGGTGAGGGCGGTGTCATCAGTATTTTTGCCCGTCTTCTTCACGAACATAAGCCCCTTACCGTTTTTGGCGACGGTCAGCAGACCCGGGACTTTATTTATGTAGGTGATATTGCGGAAACAATGGTTCGTTCCCTTAGTTATGAAGGACTTGCCACGCTGAACGTTTCGACAGGATGCAAGGTTTCCCTCAATGCGCTTTTATCCGTTATGGAAAAGCTCACGGGACAGATTCCTTCAGTACAATATGGACCGAGGAGGAAAGGGGATATCCGTGATTCGGTTTTATCCCATGAAGCCCTTCAAAAAGAACTCGGACCTATGACATTTACTTCACTTCAGGATGGCCTTTCCCGTACGCTTGCGTATTTTTCTACCCATCCGTAAGGAGGGATTTCCTTGAAAAAGATTATCATGGTCCTATTGGCGGTCAGTCTCTTTTTGGTCAGTGCCTGTCATAAAAAAGAGACGGCGCCTCAACCGGCTGCAGCACCGATGCCTCAGCTGCGCCTGGCAGCTGATGAAGGACCAAATACCAATGCCCGTGCAGCGGTTGCCATCAGCCGTTTGTTGAGTCTTCATTTTGATGGCCTTGATACAAGTACCCTTTCTACGGCGGTGTCAGGGCCAGATCTTCCGGCGTGGCAGGGCGGTTGCTGCTCTTGGGCAAAAAGCTGATTTGGCCATTGTTCAGCAGGACGTTGCCGAAGCAGTTTTTTCAGGAAAGGCACTCTACGAAGGAAAACCTTACCAGGATTTTCGTGAACTGTGTTATCTCGGGTCCCGCACACTGTATTTCCTGGTGCCTCGACTTTCCACCCTCTCTGATATAAGGGAGCTCAAGGATTGTAAAGTCGCAGTAGGCGCTCCTGGATCGGGCATGGAAGTTACAGTTCGTGCCTTGTTGCGTGCTGCCCATATGAAACGTCAGGATATGGTCTTTCAGTATCTTTCCGATCAAGAAGCTTTATCTGCTGTAGCTTCCGGTCGAGTCGACGCAGCTTTGGTCATGGGGGGCTTACCGGATAAGGAAATCAATGAAGCTCTCGCGGGCGGAGCCCTTCGCTTGATTCCTCTTGAGGGAGCCGCTTTTGAGGAGCTAGCTGAACGGACGGGACTGTATTTGCCAACAACAATCAAATTAGGGACATATCCTTATATGGAGGGCCCTGTTTCCACCCTTTCTGTTCCAGTCCTACTTGTAGGAACAAGCTCGCTCCCGAAGGAGAGGACCCTGGCGCTGCGAAGCTTACTCCAAAATGGGGTGGGGGAGATCAAAAAAAGCGATGTTTCCCTCCTTTCTTTTCCAAATCAGACACTTTTTACGCCCTCAGGAATTCCGTTTCCTGAAAGTTGGGAGAGCTCAGAGAAGAAGAATCCGGGCGAATCTTCTCAATAAAGAGGAGAATGGCTGATTTTCTGCGCCAATCCGTTGCAAATCTAGACGCTACAAGTTATAATGAAATACTAGGGATTAGGGGAAGGATGGTCCATATCCTTCCCTTATTCTTAACGTGATTCTGTGTTAGCAGAGTAAAACAGGAATTTTCCACGGACTGTCATCGTCCCGTGGTTGATGGGTTTTAGGATCTAAAACCCCATAATTCATAGATTATCGTACTTTTGGAAGCCTTTCAGTCTCTTTTTTGTGTTAAAGGTGAGCTGCGAGCTTTCGCTAAAAAATTGAGGAGGTGTCCCTTTTGGCAAAAGGACAACAGAAAAAAATAAGCATCATCCCTTTGGGTGGTCTTGGTGAAATTGGTAAAAATATGACCGCGTTCCGTTACGGAGAGGAAATCATCCTGGTTGATGCCGGTCTTGCTTTCCCGGATGATGAAATGCTCGGAATCGATCTTGTCATTCCAAATTTTTCCTACCTTGTTGAAAACAAGGATAAGGTCAAGGCAATCTTCCTGACCCACGGTCACGAAGATCATATCGGTGCCATGCCTTATGTGATGAAGGAACTGAACTGCCCCGTTTATGGCTGCCCACTGACGCTAGGAATCCTGTCGGGCCGTCTTCGTGAAAATGGCGTTTCAGATCAAAAGTGCAAAGCGGTCAAGGCTGGGGCCACTGTTCGTGCTGGATCTTTTCGGGTCGAATTCATCCATGTGAACCATAGCATCCCCGATGCGGTATCTCTTGCAATCCATACGCCTGTGGGTACAATTGTCCATACGGGTGACTATAAATTCGATCAGACCCCTGTTGACGGCCAGCCTACGGACTTTGCACGGCTTGCCGAAATTGGAGATAAAGGCGTCCTGCTTCTGCTGGCTGATTCAACAAATATTGAACGGCCTGGATTTACGCCCAGTGAAAAGAATGTAGGAAAAACGCTCGATGAACAGTTCAGGGCTGCCAAGAACCGGATCATCGTGGCCACCTTTTCCTCCAACGTCCATCGCCTGCAGCAGGTCATTGACGCAGCTGTCATGACGCGCCGCAAGGTTGCCGTCATTGGACGCAGCATGGTCAATGTCGTCAATATTGCCAGCGAGATGGGATATCTCAAGATTCCTAAAGGTGTACTCATTGATATTGATGAAACACGCAACTATTCACCGCGTCAAATTGCCATCATTACGACGGGCAGTCAGGGGGAACCCATGAGCGCCCTTACCCGTATGAGCAATAGTGAGCTTAAAAAAGTGTCCACCATGCCCGGCGATACGGTCATCATTTCCGCTACTCCGATTCCAGGAAATGAGCGCGGCGTGGGGCACACCATAGACAACCTCTATAAGCTCGGAGCGGAGGTCGTCTATGGACGGGAGCGGGGCATTCACGTTTCCGGTCACGCCAGTCAGGAAGAAATCAAGATGATGCATCGACTGATCCGTCCAAAATTTTTTATGCCGGTCCACGGTGAATACCGTCACCTCGTGCTTCATAAGAAGCTCGCTATGCAGCTTGGCATGAATAAGGATAATGTCGTCATTGCTGAAAATGGATCTGTTGTGGATGTAACTCCGAACTCCATTGGAATCAGCGGCCACGTAACAGCCGGCAAGACCCTCATCGACGGACTTGGCGTAGGCGATGTCGGCAATGTCGTTCTTCGCGACCGCCGCCAGCTCTCACAAGATGGGATTCTAATCGTTGTGGTAACTATTGATCACAGTAATTATTCCATTGCTGCTGGTCCTGATATTGTCTCCCGGGGATTTGTCTATGTCCGTGAATCGGAAGAACTCATGGAAGGCGCACGTGACCGGGTTCTCTCCACTCTTGATAAATGCCGGGAAAGCCATGTGACGGAATGGTCCAGCTTGAAGTCCGCCGTACGGGATTCCTTGGGGCGTTATCTCTTTGAAAAAACGAGACGCCGTCCCATGATTTTACCGTTGATCATGGAAGTTTAACTGTCTGATAAAATAAGGAAGGATTGCCGTGAAGAAAAAAACGCAGCCAAAGAATACAAAGAAGAGGACAAAGGCCGGGGAAAATGGTTTTTCCTACAAGCTTGAGGCCCTTGGGATCGTATATGCTGCTCTTGGCCTCTTCATGGCTGTAAGCCTTTGGTATCCCGAAGTCGGTTTTTTGGGAGATTCTGCCCATTATTTCCTGACCATGGGTCTGGGAAGGGGCGCTTTGCTTCTTCCTATCTATTTGGTGATTTTGGGGTTAGGCTATGTTGTGAATCATAAGCGTCTCCAGTTCTCCAAAAGATTCTTTTCCATCCTGCTTTTTTTGGTGTCCCTTCTTTCCCTCTGGCATGCCAGTGTGATCCCGGAAGGGGCTGAAATCCTGCCAGAATCATTACCTATCGGTGGCGGCCTCCTTGGAGGCGCCATCGTGTTTGTTTTCACAAAGATTGCAGGCCGTATTGGGACCTTTATTCTGCTCATTGCCCTGACCTTGATTTCCTTGGTCCTGACAAATCGCTTCTCCCTCAGCAAACCCTTGAAGGCAGCTGGGGAAGAGATGAAGAACGGAGCCATGACAGCCGCTCAGAAATGGAATGATTACCAAGATGCTCGCAGAAAGCGGAAACGGGAAATTTATGATCAGGAGCGGCAGGAAGAAGCACAAATAGATCAAGAGGCCCAAACCGAGGACCCTAAGCATCAGAGCATCAGTGAGATCATCAAGGGAGCCCTATCGAGTACAAAACCACTTGTTAAATTTGATAAGGATGAAATTGAGGGCACTTTGGCAGCCCAGTCACCGGCTGTGGAAAAGGAACCAGAATATGTGCCCTATGAACCTGTCATCCCACCGAATATTCCCGATGAGCCGGCAGGAACGGAGAAAGAAAAAACACAGACAGCCGTATCCAAAGCTCAGGCAGAGGGTACTGCCCTTAGCACAGTTGAACAAGCCGATGCGTCCAGCTATGAATTTCCTCCCTTGACGCTTCTTAACCCACCGCGACCTGTCAATCGAAACCATTCTCGCCAGGAAATGGAAACCCAGGGGCACATCATTGAAAAGACGCTGACCGATTTTGGTGTTAAGGCGGCCCTTGTCAATGTCACCAAAGGGCCTTCTGTTACGCGGTATGAACTGGAACCGGCTCCCGGTGTCAAGGTGAACAAGATCCAGAATCTAGCTGAAGATATTGCCTTGAAGCTTGCCGTGACGAGCGTCCGTATTGAGCCAATCCCAGGCAAGGCTGCCATTGGGATTGAGGTACCGAGCCGCTACAGTGAGGCTGTGACATTCCGTTCCATCGTGGACTGTGATGAAATCCGTAACGCCAAAGGAAAACTTTGCGTCGGTCTCGGCAAGGATATCTCCGGCCGTGTTATTGTGGCCGATCTCAGCAAGATGCCTCATTTGCTGATTGCCGGTTCTACCGGGTCTGGTAAATCCGTTTGCATCAATACCATCATTGCCAGTCTTCTTTATCGGGCCAAACCGAACGAGGTCAAACTTATCCTTGTTGACCCAAAGGTCGTAGAACTGACAAATTACAATGGCATTCCCCATCTTTTGACCCCCGTTGTTACAGGGCCTAAACAGGCCGCCTCGGCCCTTCATTGGGCTGTTGTTGAGATGGAACGGCGCTACAGCCTTTTTGCAAAAACGCAAGTGAGAAAGATTGACGACTATAACGCCGTTGTTCCTGCTGATGAAGCCCTGCCCTTTATTGTTGTCATCATCGACGAATTAAGTGACCTCATGATGGTTGCCGCCGTCGATGTAGAAGACGCAATCCTGCGTCTTGCCCAAAAGGCCCGTGCTGCTGGAATCCATTTGATCCTTGCGACACAGCGTCCGAGTGTCGACGTCCTTACGGGGACCATCAAGGCCAATATCCCTTCGCGGATTGCCTTTGCTGTATCCTCCAATACGGATAGCCGGACCATCCTTGATATGAGCGGGGCTGAAAACCTTTTGGGCCGTGGGGATATGCTTTATTTCCCGACAGGCGCCAATAAGCCAACCCGTGTCCAAGGCGCCTTCATCACCGACGAGGAATTGGGACGGATTGTTGACTTCATCAAATCTGAATCCATTCCGACCGCGTATGAGGAAGAAGTAACGACCCAGGCCCTATCAGAAGATAAGAAAAAGCATGCTGCCGGGGAAGGGGAGGACGAGGCTGAGGACGACTTATTTGAAGATGCCTTGCGTCTTGTTGTTTCTACCCACCAGGCATCCAGTTCCATGCTCCAGCGAAAGTTCCGTATCGGCTATACCCGTGCCGCCCGGCTTGTAGATATGATGGAAGAAAAGGGAATTGTAGGTCCCAGTGAAGGGAGCAAGCCCCGCAGTCTCATAATGAGTGAGACTGCCATTGCGGAACATTTCTTTACCAAGAACCCAAAGAAAGAGGCTGACTTTTCATGAAGCATATTGGAGAATACCTAAAGCAGCGGAGATGCGAAAAAAATATAACTCTGGAGGAAGTGGCATCCCAGACTGGCATCCGGGAGCAATATCTTACCGCTCTCGAATCCGGTGATTTTGAGAAGATTCCTGGAGATGTGTTTATCAAAGGGTTTATCCGGAATTACGGCAACTTCCTTGAAGAAAATGGCAATGATCTTGTCGAAGCTTACACAAAGGGCCTTGCCACACCAGAAGCCCTGCATGAACCCTTGAAGGCAGCTCCTTCGGATGTAAAAGAACAGCCCGAAGTCCTGCAGGAGCCCGCTTCTTCCCCTGTTTCCACAGCAGATGCCACGCCCGAAAACGACGAAGAACGCACCATGGTTGTGACCCCTTCCATGATGGAAGAGGCGAGACGCTCGTGGGAAGAAGAGGAAGCATTCGAAGAAGAACAAGAAAAGACTACCCCGAAAGTGCAGGCCGTCATCAAGGAAATCGATGATGAACCGGAACCCGATGAAAATCAAAAAGAGGAATCTGGTATCGTTAAGAAACTGCGCCATTTCATTGAAAGCATCCTGTATGAAGAAGTCGACGAGGATGATGACGAAGATGACGACGCTGACGATGAGGCGTTAGAAAACGGCGAGGATAGACAGGAAAGCCCGCTTTATGCCTATCAAAAAAAGGAACGTCAGGACAATCGGAAGGGTGTCAGTGCCTATCTAAATATTCGGATCTTCGGCATTGTATTTGCCATTTTCTTTGGAATCTTCTGTGTGGTCATGGCTTATTTCCTGTTTGGCGGCAAGACCATGCCGGAAATCCCTGCTACGACGAGTCTGTCTGACAGTGTAAAGAGTGAAAATTCTTCAACCAGGAAGGCGGAAGAAGCAAAAAAAGAAGAGAAACAGCCGGAGACAAAGGAAGAAAAAAAAGGGGACACCAAAGCCTTTGGAAAAGAACAGAAAAATGGGGTCACGGTAACAGTTACGTATAATAAACCCGTCTGGACGGAAGCCGATATTGACGGTAAACGTGTGGAAACGGCTACGGTCAGTGCTGGGTCGACAAGAACGTACAATGGAAAATCCACTGTTAAACTGAGTTTCGGCAGTATTCGAGACGTATCCATCAAGGTCAACGGAAAAGACTATAAATTGAAGGATACAGAGTGGGGAACCATGAGCAAGACTTTCCGTGCCCAGTAAATAAAGAGAGGAGTCCAAGTTGAAAATAGGAGTTGTAAGCCTAGGATGCCCTAAGAACCTCGTTGATTCTGAGGTCATGATGGGACTTATCCGTGACCGTAAATGGGAACTGACTAATGATCCATCCCATGCCGACATCATTATCGTCAATACCTGCGGTTTCATCGAAAGTGCCAAAACCGAATCCATCAATACCATCCTGCAGATGGCAGAATATAAGAAAATAGATTCCCATCGTAAACTCATTATGACGGGCTGCTTGGGTCAGCGTTATGCCCACGAACTTTTTGAACAGATGCCCGAAGTGGATGCAATTATCGGAACAGAATGTTATGATGCCATTGGGTCGGTCATTGATCGCGTGGAAAAGGGAGAACGTTTTGTGCTGCTTGAAGCGCCTAAACAATACTCCCAGCCTAAGAGCCGCGTCCTTTCCACTCCGCAATATACCGCTTATGTGAAGATTGCCGAAGGCTGCAGCAATCACTGCTCCTATTGTGCTATTCCAAAAATCCGGGGACCATATCGCAGCCGACCCTATGAGGAAATTGTAGAAGAAGTAAAATCCTTGGTTCAGCAGGGTACGCGGGAAGTTATCCTTGTTGCGCAAGATACGACGCAGTACGGGATTGATTTATACCACAAACTGCGTCTTTCCGAACTTTTGCGTGACCTGAATGAGATCCCTGCCTTAACATGGATCCGCATCCTATACTGTTATCCCGAATCCTTTTCTGATGAACTCATAGAGACCATGGCCCAATGCAAGAAGGTTTGCCACTATGTTGACCTTCCGCTGCAGCACGCCAGCAATTCTCTTTTAAAGACCATGCGCCGTAGGGATACGCGGGAACAGGTTGAAATGCTCCTTGCTAAACTTCGCAACAGGATGCCTGACATCTGCCTGCGGACGACTTTTATTGTCGGCTTTCCAGGAGAAACTGAAGCGCAATTCGAGGAACTCCTTGATTTTGCTCAAAAAGAACACTTCCAGTGCGCAGGTGTCTTTACCTATTCACAGGAAGAGGAAACCGAGGCAGGTGCCATGAAAAACCAGATCGATGAAGCAACCAAACAGGAACGCTATCATCGCTTGATGGCACTGCAAGCCAAGATTTCTGAGGAAATCCAACAGGAACGGGAAGGAAAGGTCCTGACAGTTCTTGTGGAGGGACATGATGAAAAAAATCCGGACCTTGCTGTGGCGCGGTCCTATGCGGAAGCTCCTGATATTGACGGTAAGATCTTTATTGAAGGTGCCAAGGGACTTCGGGTAGGGGACTTTGTCAACGTCCAGATCGATCAAGGCTTTACGTATGAGGCTGTTTCTCACCTCGTAAAGGAGTGAATGTTCTGTGGATGTAGAAATCATCAGTACGGGAACGGAACTTTTATTGGGGGATATCCTTAATACGAGTTTCCAGCTCCTGTCAAGAACCCTGAATGACGCCGGTTTCAGTGTCCTTTATCAATCAACGGTGGGAGATAATCAAAAGCGCCTTTTAGCTGCCCTTTCCATTGCGCAAACGCGTGCCCAGATCATCATCCTTACGGGCGGCTTAGGCCCCACAAGAGGCGATATTACAGCTCAGACCGTTGCCGATTTTCTTGGCCGTCCCCTTGTGCTGAGTGAGGAATGGCTGAAAAAGATGGAGGCTTATTTTGCCTCTCGCGGACTTGTCATGAGCCCCAATAACCGGAAACAGGCCTATGTACCGGAAGGGGCGGTCATTTTCAATAATGATGTGGGAACCGCACCGGGTATGGCGATTGAAACAAATGGCGGCAAGGTTTTAATCCTGCTGCCAGGACCGCCTGAAGAAACCAAGTTCGTCCTTGAAAACGAGATGATGCCTTACCTTCGCCAGAAATTCCAAAGTCAAGGGATCATCCATTCCCGCATTCTTCATCTAAAAGGGTTGACCGAATCCATGACAGCCGAAAAACTTGATGACATTATCATGGCACAGACCAATCCGACAGTGGCACTATACGCGCGCCGCGGTGAAATCCTTGTACGGATCACAGCAAAAGCTGCAAGTCTGGAAGATTGTATGGCACTCATTCACAACGAGGAGACCAAGATCCGTGCCAAAGTTGGAGAATATATTTACGGAACTGACTATGAGACTTTGGGGGAAGCACTGGGAAAGTTGCTGCGTGCTAAGGGCATGACCATCGCTTTTGCAGAATCTTGCACGGGAGGGCTTGCCTCAAGTCTGGTGACCGATGTACCGGGAAGTTCGGAATACCTCATTGGTTCCGTTGTTTCCTATACCAATCAGGTCAAACATGAGATCCTGGGCGTTCCCCAGGAAACGCTCGATACGTATACGGCGGTATCCAAGGAAACGGCGATTGCTATGGCTGAAGGGGTGCGCCGTTTAATGCGCAGCGATATTGGTGTCAGTATTACAGGGATTGCAGGTCCTACAGGCGGTACACCGGACAAACCGGTAGGACTGGTTTATGAAGCCTGTGCAACAAAGCATGGCACGGTTGTACAGGAACTTCGCTATCGGGCTTCGCGCACGACCGTCAAACTCCGTGCAGCAATGAACGCCATGGCCCTTGCCATGGATGAAGCTAAGAAATGAATCGTGCCAAACAAGTATGTTAGGAGAACCTATGACAGAACCAACAATTACGACCTTTGAAGACCTGAACCTTGACAAAAAGATTCTCTCTGCCCTGAAAGACATGGGCTTTGAGGAACCGTCACCCATCCAGAAAGGGGCCATTCCCCTTGCACTTGAAGGGGATGATATCATCGGACAGGCTCAAACCGGTACGGGCAAGACAGCGGCTTTCGGCATTCCCATCATCCAATCCATTGATGAAAAGAATCGCCATGTCCAGGCCTTGGTCATGTCCCCAACACGGGAACTATGCATCCAGGTGGCAGAAGAAATCAGCAAAATTGGCCGGCAGAAGCGTGTCCATGTCCTGCCTGTATATGGCGGACAGCCGATTGAACGCCAGATTCGGAGCCTGAAACATGGCGTCCAGGTCGTTATTGGGACCCCGGGCCGCCTTTTGGATCATTTGCGCCGCGGCACCATCAGTTTGGACCATATCCACTTCCTCGTCCTTGATGAAGCGGATGAAATGCTTGATATGGGGTTCATTGAAGATATTGAGACCATCATCAAGGAAGTTCCGCCAGAACGGCAGACCATGCTTTTTTCAGCGACGATGCCCCGTCCAATCTTGAGCATCAGTAAAAAGTATATGCGGACACCAAAGGTGGTAGCCATCCACAAGGAAATTGTGACGGCTCCGACCATTGATCAATATTATTATGAAACGCGCGATAAAGTGGATGGTCTGTGCCGAATCCTTGATACGACAGATGACTGCAAGATGATCATTTTCTGCCGCACCAAGAAAGGCGTGGATGAACTGGTCATTGCTCTTGCCACCCGTGGCTATGAGGCGGAAGGCCTCCATGGGGACCTGAGCCAGACGCAGCGTGATCGGGTAATGAAGAAATTCCGTCAAGATCAGGTTGATATCCTCGTTGCAACAGATGTAGCGGCCCGCGGTATTGATATTGACAATATCACCCACGTGGTGAATTTCGATGTTCCCCAGGATCCGGAAAGCTACGTCCACCGCATTGGCCGTACTGGTCGCGCCGGCAATACCGGCGTCGCCTTGACCTTTATCACTCCTCGTGAGTTCCGTCAGTTAAAGCTCATTGAACGAAGCGTAAAGACGAAAATCATCCGCGGCCAGCTTCCGACCGATGCCAATGTCCTTGAAAAACAGCGGGAACAAATCATTTCCAAAATGCAGAGCATTCTTGAACAAAATCAATATCATGATTATCTGCCTATTGCAGAAGCCCTGGAAAATGATTATGACATTCATGATATTGCGGCGGCCGCTATCAAATTCATGCAGGAAGGAAATAAAGCTTTGGAAGAGCCCCAGACTGCGGATGCGCTGCCTGAAGCTCTTGCCAACACGGGGGCTCGCCCCGGCATGGTTAGACTATTTGTCAACATCGGCCGCAGTGCCAAAGTCACGGTACGGGATATCATCCAAAGCATTGCCATCGAAGCCGAGATTCCAGCAAAATCGATTGGCCGCATCAGCATCTATGACAAATTCAGTTTTGTTGAAGTTCCTGCCGACTCAGCAGAAAAAGTCATGGCCGTGATGCATAAAAATACCATTCGCGGATTCCGCGTCAACATGGAGCCCGCTAAAGCACGGAGATAAGCACCATGGATAACATCGTCTACGGGAAGACGGAGGGAATTAAAAAACGGGTCTTGGAGCAGCTTCAATCGCTCTACGACCTGCATCTTGATCAGGGCCAGCTCATTTCGGAGGAACTGGCCCTCCTTCTGCGTGATATTTCGGAATCCATTGGACGCGAAGTCTCTGTCTATGCGGACCGCAAAGGAATAATTTCCAGTGTTTCAGTTGGCAGTGATCATGCAGTTTCCCTTCAGGATACGGGAAGCCGGCGTTCTCTGTGGCGTTTGTCAGGAATCACTGCAATCCATACTCATCCGTCCGGCACATCGCGCTTAAGTGGGGTAGATATTTCCGCACTTAAAAATTTGCGTCTTGACGGCATGGCGGCTCTTGCTTGGAAAGATGCGGAAGCGATGCCCTTTCTTTCTTTAGGCCTGATTACAGACCTTACTGATGATGGAGTGCCAGTTGCCGAGGAATTTGGACCTTATTCTGCCAAAGAAGCTGCCCGTATTCCTTATGGAACGCTCTTGCAGACGATTGAACGAATTTTAGGAAAAAAGACACGCAGCGAAAAAACGGGAAAAGAAGTAGAACGAGCCATGCTGGTTTCCCTTCATTGGGGAGAGGACCGTTCTCGCTATTGTGTTGAAGATTCCGTTGAAGAATTGGCACAGCTAGCAGAAACGGCAGGGGCCATTGTCGCAGCTAAATTTGTCCAGTCCCGTCCCAAACCAGATCCAGTATTTTTTATTGGAAAGGGGAAAGTTGAGGAAATGGCCCTTTTTGCTCAACAGGAAGATATTGATTTATGCCTTGTTGACGATGACCTCTCTCCGGCCCAGCAGCGCAACCTGGAACAAGCGTTAGGCGTCCGGATCATTGATCGAACAGGCCTTATCCTTGACATCTTTGCCAAACGGGCCAGAACCAGTGAAGGTAAGCTTCAAGTGGAACTGGCTCAACTGCAGTATCTTCTGCCCCGCATCATGGGGCAGGGCGCCAGTTTGTCTCGCTTGGGCGGCGGCATCGGAACAAGGGGCCCTGGCGAAACTAAACTTGAAGTGGACCGCCGGCGGATCCGTGACCGTATCGGATTTTTAGAAGCCCAGATTGAAAAGATGAAGGGGGCACGCCGGACGCAGCAGAAAGCCCGGGAAAAAAGCAGGATCAAACAAGTCTGCCTTGTGGGCTATACGAACGCAGGTAAATCTTCCCTGCTGAATGCCCTTACCCATTCAGAAATCTATGCAGAAGATCAACTTTTTGCAACGCTTGATCCAACAACGCGGCAACTCAGCCTGCCCAATAAGGAAGTTTGTACCTTGACAGATACGGTCGGCTTCATTCAACGCCTGCCGCATCAATTAGTAGCCGCTTTTCGTTCGACGCTCGAAGTCGTAAAAGGGGCAGATCTCCTGCTCCATGTGATCGATGTGAGCCATGAACTTCACGAGAAACAGGAGGAAGCGGTGCTAAGCGTCTTAAAGGAACTTGGTGTAACAGATACACCAATCCTGACCGTCTACAATAAGATCGATAAGCTGCCGGATCATGAGGGGCTAAAAAAGCGGCTTGATCGAGAGGAATCCCTCGCCATTTCTGCCCGCTCTGGAGAAGGAATCCCCGCCCTTATTGAAAAGATTGCAAGCTTTCTCAATGAAGGAAAGACGGAAGTGACCCTGCTGATTCCTTATACAGAAACAAAGCTCTCGGCTCAGCTTCACGAAAAAGCGACGGTCCTATCCGAAAGTTACGGGGAAAAGGGAGCCCTTATGAAAGTCCGTTTGGATAAACATGATGTAAAGCACTATGCCCCTTATCTAAAGGAGGAAACATAAAACATGATCAATTGGGATGAAATCGAAGAGAAAGCCTTGCTGGAGGTGCAAAAGACGAGCTTTATCCATGAAAAGGCTGCCCTTCTCAACACTCGTAAGGTCCTTAAAGCATTCCGTAATCATCAAGTAGCCGATTATTACCTGAAACCAAGCACGGGCTACGCCTATTCTGATACGGGAAGGGATGAACTGGATGGAATCTATGCGGAACTCTTCGGCACGGAAGCAGCCCTTGTAAGAAGTCAATTCGTTTCTGGTACCCATGCTCTTGCCGTTGCTTTATTAGGTGTTTTAAAGCCGGGAGATGAGCTGATTGGAGCCACGGGAGAGCCCTATGACACGATGCAGACCATCATTGGTTCCCCCATCAAGACCCCGGGCTCCCTAGTCAATCAGGGTATTAGCTATCACGAAATCCCCATGATTGCCAATCATCCCAACATCGACGCCATTGTGGCCGCAATTACCGACAAGACCCGGATGGTCCACGTACAGCGTTCCTGCGGCTACAGCAGCGTCCGCAAAACACTGACTGTCGATGAAATCGGAGAAATCTTCAGTGCAGTCAAACGGGTTAAGCCTGATATCATCTGCTTTGTCGATAACTGCTATGGTGAATTTATCGAAGATAAAGAACCAACCCAAGTCGGTGCTGACCTCATGGCCGGTTCCCTCATCAAGAACCTAGGCGGCGGTATTGCTCCGACCGGCGGTTATATCGTGGGACGCAAGGATCTTGTCGAACTTGCTTCCTATCGTCTCACGGCGCCAGGATTAGGCGGAGAAATGGGAGCAACGCTTGGGGATACGGCCCGTGAATTTTATGAAGGCCTGTTTTTTGCGCCTCATGTAGTCCTTCAGGCCATCAAGACTTCGATTTTTGCGGCTTCCGTATTCCAGAATCTCGGATTCGAAGTGTCTCCGCTGCCGGAAGAACGCCGCAGCGATATCATCCAAACGATTACCCTAAAAACCAAGGAAAATCTCTGCCGCTTTTGTGAGGCCATTCAGGCAAGTTCTCCCGTTGATGCCCATGTAACACCTGTACCCAGCCATTTGCCGGGCTATCAGGATGAAGTCATCATGGCTGCCGGCACCTTCGTCCAAGGGGCTTCCATCGAACTGAGTGCTGATGCCCCTGTGCGCGAACCCTTTACGGTATACCTTCAAGGGGGCCTGACTTTTGAACACGGTCACATTGCCATTATGGAAGCAGCAAGAAAAATCATGGATAAATAATGGTTCTTTGTCAAATGTTGGGGTGCCCCACAACTAAATCGCCTTTTAGGAACTCGGCAAGGCATTTGCCGAGTTCCTTTTTTGCCAATTCACATAGA
>OLSX01000960.1_pt1 | contig 28463 bp, 40 predicted proteins | sample 1673141 | NCBI WGS metagenome assembly OLSX01 (sample SAMEA3136759, study PRJEB25190) | human gut metagenome | biome: human gut; feature: human-associated habitat; material: faeces | place: Austria | collected 2013
GGATGGATGCCCTGGTTGTCCTGTATGACATGGACATGAATTTTATCGGGTATTTCGAGGTGAAGGATACCGGCTTCGGGATTGACAGGGATGGGGACGGTATCGGCAGTATCCAGGAAGGGACAAGCATAGACGTGTTCCGGAGTAGTCTGGACCGGTGTAAGGAATGGACAGAAAGGTATGGTGATTACTGTTGCGTGCAGATTATCACCGATGCGGAGGGATGAGGATGAAACAACCAAGAAAGCCGGTACTGGCAGAGAAAAAGCAGATTGCGGCAGCAGGCCTTGACTGGAAAAACTGGAGCGTACAGGAGAGAGACAACAACTCCATCACGCTTGTGAATAAGAAGAGCGGAAGGAAAAGTGTGATCTTATGCTGACCGAGAAGGAGATCAGGGACAAGCTGTTTGAAGAATATCCGGTCATGTTCCGACAGAGCATGAGCGCAAAGAACTGGTTCCGCGCAAGGAACGTGGTAGATACGGCGCGCAAGGTTGCCCTGTTCCTCCAGTTCCCGGAAAAGGATCTGGATGAGCTGTTTGGGATCCGCGGTGACCGTGGGGAAATTATTCAGCAGGGAAGATTTCCGGAGGAAGAGATTATCCGATGTGACAGTGAGGTACGGAAGCTCCAGTACAAAGAGAACCGTGAGATGATGCAGCGCATCCGGGAGAAATATAAAAAAGACGCATGAGCTGTAACTCATACGCCTTGACATATCCGCCCCAAAAAAGCGAACACTAAACCACTGAATTTAGTATAGCAAAACAGGGCGGATATGTCAAGAAAAATGGGGGTTTTAACCTCCGTTTTTAGCATTCTAAGTATATTAAAGTTAGGGAGAATGTAGATGGCATACTGGCAAGATACATGGACCTTCCCGACCAGCATAGAATATGAGTTCAAGTTTGCCGGGAAGTATGGAGCAAAGGGAGAGAAGAGACAGAAGAAGGAGAAAGCCACACCGGAGCAGATTCGGAAACAGAATCAGCAGAACCGGGTTACCAGGATGAGGAGAAAGATCAAGGCGAATTTCGGGGAAAATGATCTGTGGGTAACACTGAAATATCCAAGAGGGTACCGGCCAACCATAGAGGAGCTGAAGAAGGATCTGGATAAAATGCTTTCTTTACTCCGCAAAGAGTACCGTGCAAGAGGTGAACAGTTCAAGTGGATCATCCGGAAAGAGATCGGGAAGCGTGGCGGCGTACATATCCATATGATTGTAAACCGTATTCGGGGAGCTGACACGGATCTGCTGATCCGGAATGCCTGGGGAAAGAAGATCGACATCCAGCCGATGTATGAAGACGGCGGTTTTGAAGATCTGGCCACCTATATTGTCAAGGAACCGGATGAGGAATGTGCAGAGCAGTTATCCTTATTTCCGGAAACAGAGCAGAAGCAGTTCCGGAAGTATTCCTGCAGCCGGAACCTGATCGAGCCGGTACCGGAGCGTAAGACCTACCGCAGGTGGACGATTGCCAGGCTGATCCGGGATGGGGAGATCAAAGCCACTCCTGGGTATTACGTGGATAAGAACAGCATCCACTACGGAGTGAACCGCTTTACCGGAATGAGCTACTTAAGATACATCGAAATGAAAATTGCACCGGTGCAACGGCGGGGAGGTGGATAAGTTGGAAGTGAACCTTTACATAGAGACCACAACACAGCGTCCGGCAAGGTGTGAGATCGCCGGAATGTGGCTCCTTGAGTACATCACAAGCACAGGAAATCCGGTTACACGCTCCGGGATCCTGCATAAGAAAGACATTACCAATAATACGATAACGTTAGAACTATTATTATGTGCATTTAGGAGACTGACAAAATCGTGCTCCGTCCGAGTATTTACTCAATGCGGACACGTTTTGGGAGTGATGCAGAATCACTACCTACCGATGTGGGAAAAGAACGGATGGAGAACGGCGAAAAATGCCCCTGTAAAGAACGCAGATCTGTGGCAGCAGGTGACCGAACAGATCAGGAATCATTGCGTTACGGTAGAGGATACGGACCATTCCTACCGGCAGTATATGCAGGAGCAGGTGCAGAAAGAGTTGTTGAAGGAGGTGGAGGAAGAGTGAAAGACAAAGAAAAAGCAATCCGGATGCTCCGTGACAACATTCCAATCGAGGATATTGTGGAAGCCACCGGCTACAGCAGAGGATACTTATACAAGCTGGGAAGCAGTAACGGAATCGTCTGGGAAAGGGTATCCATAAACGACTACAGGGAGCAGATCCTTTACATGATAGAGCAGGGTAAAACACCGGAAGAGATCGGACAGGCCATCGGCTACAGCAAAATTACGGTACGTAACTGTGTCAATGCCTGGAAGCGTGCAGAAAAGAGACTAGCCGAACCGGAAGAGAGGAATGCAGAACAGGAAGGGATCGAAGAGGTTGCTTTTCCTGAGAAGCAGTTGAGCTTTGTGGAGCGGAGAAAAGTTAAAACTTATCCCGCAACATACGGAAATAAACGGTGGATGGATATAACAGATGGGTATTTGGATAATTACGTGCCCGGATGATTTAGACCATGATAAAAACATGACAGAAAGGAGTGAGAGGTTTGCTGGCCAGCGAAAAAGACGTCTTTACTCCTGAAAGAGATGAAAGAAGAATTTAGAAGCCGGGTGTATACAGATAGACCAGATTATGCTGATTTTGAACCAGCAGCAAAGTTTAATGCCATACAGAGCATTATAGCAAAGAGATTGAGAGAGCATCCAAACGCTATATGCTCATACTCTGGCGGTTCGGACAGCGATATTATGATCGACTTGATTGAGCGGACACGAAAGATTTTCAATTTACCGTCGGTAAAGTATGTATTCTTTAATACTGGACTTGAAATGAAAGCCACAAAAGATCATGTTAGGGATACCGCAGAAAAATATGGTGTGGAAATCGAAGAGTGCAGGCCAAAGATAAATATTGTACTGGCAACAAGAAAATATGGGGTGCCGTTTGTATCAAAAATTATGTCTGCTGGATTATCTGGGTGGCAAAAGAAGAAGGTACCGTTATCAATCGCGCAGGAGTACGATCAGGCAGAGGATAAACAGGCAAAGCGGGAAGAACTGAGAGAAAGATACCCCAATTGTGAAAGTACAATTAACTTTCTCTGTTGCTGTAACTCCGCAGGAGAACCAAGACCCAATATACAGTTGGTTATCAATTCATCGAAGTATATGCGGGATTTTATAGAAGAATATCCACCGGACTTCCCGATAAGCGCAGACTGTTGCGTTCATTGCAAGAAAAATGTTGCACATAAGGTACAAAGGGATTACGAGATGGTTATTACCGGCGAGCGCAGGGATGAGGGCGGTATGAGATCTGTGCCGAGGAAAGATAATACAGCCTTATGCTTCACAGAAACATCTAGTGGGCAGTATCGTTTGAGACCACTTTATTATGTGAGCGATAAGGATAAAGAATGGTACAAAAATTACTATGAGGTACGGTATTCTGATGCATATGAAGTATATGGATTGACCCGTACCGGATGTTGTGGATGTCCTATATCTTACAAGGCTATTGAAGATCTGGAACTGATCCGACCATATGAGCCGAATGTAGTAAAGGCTGCATGGAACATCTTTGGTAAAAGCTATGAATACAGGAGGAAGTATAACGAGTATAAGCAGATGCGGATGAACTAAGACAAGGAATCGGCTGCTAATGTGGAAGGGCAGATGAGTATAGAGGATTTTATAAAATAACAGAAAGGAGCCGAACCTCCAGCTGGGGTAACGATATATCGGGTTCCTTTGGGAAAATGGGAATTGGAAAGAACTGGACAAAGCAGGAGGACGAATATCTTGCCGAGTACTGGGGAATAGTCTCCGTTGCAACACTGGCGAAAAACTTAGGGCGGTCTGAAAATGCCATTATTGTCAGGAAAAGCAGATTAGGACTAGGAGCATTCCTTGAAAGCGGAGATTATGTGACATGGAATCAGCTGTTAAAGGCAATTGGCTGTGGAAGTAATGCAGGCGGCTATAAAGTAACATCCTGGATAAAGAACCGGGATTTCCCAGTACATACGAGGCGCGTAAAGAATAACTCCTTCAAGGTTGTATATCTCCATGAATGGTGGATATGGGCAGAAAAGAACCGTGATCTTCTGGATTTTTCAAAGTTTGAGGAAAACTCCCTGGGAGAAGAACCAGCCTGGGTAAAAGAAAAGCGCAGGCACGACTATGAAAAGAACCGGAAATATATTAAGACACCATGGACAAAACAGGAAGATGACAAGCTATTGAGACTGGTAAGCCGGCAGCGGTACACCTATGACGAATTATCAAGGATCCTACGCAGGACGAATGGAGCAATCTCCAGAAGGCTGTGTGATCTTGGAGTAAGTGACAGACCTGTAAAGGCAGAAAATCACACACGATGGACGCAGGAAGAGCTTAATCAGCTTGGAGAACTGATTAAAGCCGGGTATGGCTATGACCTGATTGCAGAGGTAATAGGGAAAAGTTCCAAAGCCTGCCGGGGAAGGGTTGGTCAGATGTACCTTACGGAAAATCTGGATAAAGTAAGAGCCATCATGGGAAACGGAGAATTTGGCGATAACAGGCCGGATCGCAAGATATCACAGTGGAATGTGATGAATACAGAAGAACGCATACACGCGCGTGATAATCTGATCCGTATGGCAGCAGTCCTTAACTGGCGTTTCCGCCAGCAGATGAATGAAACGGAATGGGGACAGTACTTCCAGAAAGATATGTGTGAGAACTTTTGTGGAGAGTGCCTGAACACCGAAGGATGCGATAGCTGCATGAATTTTAAGAAGATTCAGCCGCAGAATTGCAAGATGTGTGGAAAGACATTCTGGGAGAAAAAAGAAAGCCTGTATTGTGCCACATGCAGGGATATGAGAAAGAAGCAGTGGCTTAGAAAGAGATTTGTCCTGCAAGGCAGGGCATAAATAAAAAACGGAGGTATAAGAAGATGATTGAGACAGCAGTTGGAACATGTAAGTATTGTGGACAGACATGCACGGTAGAAGTAGAGGAAGGCTGTTCACAGGAGCAGGTGGATGAAGTTGTTACATCCAAGTGCCTTTGCGAAGAAGCAAAGGAAATGAGAAAGATCAAGATAAGATCGGAGAGGGCAATAAAAAATATCAATCAGCTGTTTGGGGATACAGACACGGGAATGATTCTTAAGGCAGCAGTCCATGCAGTAGCGGCAGAACTGATTGACGGAGTTAAGATTGACATCGGTTCCGGCGAGAAGGCAGAAATGAAGCTGAGCAAGGGGAAGATCACAGTTCAAAAGAAGACAACCATTGTGGATAGTCTCGGAATGTGAGGCCTGACATGGGTAAAAGACCTCATAGTTACACCAGGAAGCTCCAGTTCAGTGAGAAAGAGAAACAGAAGATTGCAGAACGGGATCATGGGCAGTGTATCTTCTGCAATATGGGTATACCGGCAGAGGGAGCTACCTGGCTTGATCTGCAGGTAAAGGATTATATGCATTTTATCCCGAAAAGCGCATTAGGACTAGGTGTGGAGCGTAACGGAGCCATTGGGTGCCGGTACCATCATTCCATCCTAGACAATGGGAATAAGGGAATGCGGCAGCAGCTCCTGGATCGGTTCGAAGAGTATCTGAAAAGACAGTATCCGGACTGGGACAAGACCAAACTTACTTACAGTAAGTGGAATTAGGCCATAGTGGCTACAACAAGCCTTTTGGTATACATATCACGGAAAAACCATATGGGGAGCTGTCCCCCACAGCTTCCCGGAAAGGAGAATCATGGCAAAGAAGAATAATAAATTGATGGAATATAACAAAGCCTGTGCGGCAGCAGGCCTGACCTATGCGCAGATGCAGCAGAAAGAAAGCACCATGATGATGGGGAGCATCCGGGCGCCACGGAATTACCGTAAGGCTTCGGAATGGAAGCAGCTGACCAGTAGAAAGAAACGTGTCTGCTATGTGAAAGATGGAGAGAAAGAATGCTGCAAAGCAGAATACCTTCCGAACGGGTATCTGAAGAAGAAATGCGTAAGCTGTAGGTGGGTGGTGTAAAAGGAAAGGTGGATGCTATGAAAAAGTGGATAAAAATATTATGTATTCTCATCTTAGCTGTCTCATTGATGGGTTGTAAAAAGTGTATTGATACCGTTACTACAACGGTGCAGGTTAAGGTGACAAACAAGCATTATAGAGAAGAATATATAATGATGCAGTATTACCCAGATACAGGAACTATAAGCCAGCAGTACCACTCGGCAACTTATAGAATTGATGTGGAATACAGTGGTACGGAGTATCACATTTATGGCAGAAACACTTATGAAAAATACGCGGATAGAGTGGGTGAATGTGCAAACGGTACGTTACAAACGATGAGATATGACGATGGAACGGAAGAGTGTAAGGTTATTGGTTTGGAATAACCAGAAGAAAAGGAAATGTAAAGGAGAAAATTATCTGTTTCATTGTTGGGAACATTTTTCAGAGATTGTGGAACCATCACCATTGGTGGGTGGACATTGTGGTGGAGTAGTAGGTTGTACTTTTGGAATTGTGGAAGATGAAAATGGAAAAGTTTTTCGGGTTCCAGTCTACGAAATTACATTCACTGATAACAAGTTTAGGAGAGGTAACGACTATGAATAAAACGGAGATCTGCCAGATGTGTGACAACTACAGTGTAGACGCAAGATGCGATCATAGTAAGGATTGCAAAATCATGAAGGTAATGGATGAAAACGCGGCATTAAAGAAGCAGGTAAAGGAATTGATGAAAGAACTTGCTGATGCAAAGTTGAAAATGTCGTATATGGTTAACCCCAATGTCATCGGTAACAGGAATGACATGGGTTGGTAGTTATTAAAGTTTTCGCAATATAAAGAGAATAAGGAGATGGCAGGATGATAAAAATGGTCGAGTTTGATGAAGGAGTATGGGTACCAGAAGAATGTTGTACCATGACAAACCCTATTACGACATGTGGGAAAAGTGTGCCTGATGATGTAGAGCTTCCGTGTGAAGGATCGGAGTCCTGTACCGGGGAATGCAATGAGTGTGTAATTCAAAGGATTATGAATGACTATGCCAGATGCACGGGACAGACTAGGGAGATGAATTAAAGGAGTGGACCAATGACAGAAGAAACAAAAACGGAGATCACGGCAGCGCTATCACTTTTGAAAAACACATTAGTAGAAAATAATGTGAGCATGGCTGTAACAACGGATGAGAACGGGAAACTCTTCTTCTTTGATACCAGAGAGTATGTCGAGACCGAAAAAGTGGAAGGAGTTTCGGTTTCTATAGAGGATCTTGTGAGGTAGAGAGCCAATTTAAATTAAAGTTTAGGAGGATAAGAGGATGGAAAACGCATATACACATATTGTTCTTAAAAGGGAAGATATTTTCAAATATCTTGAAGAGCCGGAGCAGGTAGCACTTGATGCCATGATGGAAAAGATCATGCGTGGAAGAGAAGAGGACGGAAAGAAACGTCTTAATAGCTACTACGTGGTAAATAAGGACGAGCCTTATGCAGAAGTTGTACACGGAGTCATTATAGGTGGCGAAGCGGTAAAAGAAAGTAGATGATTAAAGTTTAATGAAAGAAGGTGTCGAATTGAAAAGTGTTTTAAAGTATCCAGGAGCAAAAAACCGTCTGGCAACATGGATATGCGGATATATACCAAAGCATGATGTCTACTTAGAACCATTTGCAGGTAGTTTGGCTGTTCTTTTTAATAAACAAAGAAGTCATATTGAGACAGTGAATGACATCGATGGGGAAATCGTAAATTTCTTTCGAATATTGCGAGACCGGAGTGGAGAACTGGAACGGGTGATAGAGTTTACACCATTTTCCAGGTCAGAATATAAAGCAGCCTACGAAAAATCAGAAGATGATTTGGAACGGGCAAGAAGGTTTGCTATTAAATGCTGGATGGGATTCGGATGTGGAAATTTGTATCAAAACGGGTTTAAATCCGGACAGCAGACTAAGTCTCCAAATCCAGCTAGAGCGTGGAGTGAACTTCCTGAAACGTTGAAAATGGCAACTGAGAGATTAAAGGGTGTTCAGATTGAGAATTTGCCGGCCGTAGAATTGATAAAAAGATATGATACGGAAGATGTTTTTATTTATGCAGATCCGCCGTATTTACACGGAACTCGGAAGAATTATCTTTATAAACATGAAATGAAGGATGCAGATCATGAAAAATTATTAAATTCTCTGGTTAAACATCCGGGGAAAATTCTTCTATCAGGATATGACAATGATATGTATAACGATATACTACATGGATGGAACAAGGTTCATAAGCATACCAACGCAGAGGGAGGACGTGCAAGGACGGAAACACTGTGGATGAATTATGAAGTTGAAAACGGACAGATATCGTTAATCATGTAAACTGAAAGGAACTATGGATATGGAGTGGAAAGAAGTTGATCCAGAACAGAATTATTGGGAAAAGCAATATGATGTGGTTGCCTATTATGGCAGTGTCACCATAGGGAGTATTGTTTACTGTGGTGAAGAAATAGGATGGCAGTCAGTGATTGATGGTAACATGGATTTCATGGAAGCGACATCCTTAGAAGCTGCAAAAGAGGAAATGATTGACAGGTTGGATAATTATTTCACAGATCAGATCAATTATTACAAGGAACTGCAGGAAATTCTTGGTGACCTAAACTGAAAAAACAAAAATCTTGTGTATTGATACACAGAAAGGCGGTCTATATGGCGAGAGCGAAGGTAGAAGAGGGTAAGAAATTCATACGGAAGGATATCAGCATGGATCCGGAGCAGTACGAGAGAATTCTGCTGTTCTGCCAGAGGGAAGAGCGGAGTATATCCTGGGTGATCCGGAAAGCACTGGACTGTTATATGGATGTGTAACGGTACACAAGATTTCACAAAACTGAAATTTGCATGGAAATTTGCAGAAATTAACCGGAGGTGAAAATTGATGCTAACACAAAAAGATATTCATAATTTGCTGGTGGAAAATATGTCAGTGCAACAAAAAATTGATATTTCAATGAGATGTGACAATGATCCTACGAAGATAGAAAAGGCAGAAAAAACTGTGGCAGAAATGTGCAATCTGATCGGTGGTGCCGGTTTAGAGTATTTGAACAAAAGGATATAATAACAAAACGTCCTGCCGGGACGAATCCACAACAGAACGTTTGTTTGGGATGAACAAATAATATCATTGATGGGAAAATTTGTCAATGGTCTGTTACATAAAAACTGCGGTACACCCACCGACCAAAGTAGATTGTACCGCATTACGTCTAAGGATATTATAGCAGATGCGCTGTCCTTAGGCAAGAGAATGTGGAGGATGTCCTATGACAGCAAAAGAGAAGGTAAGAAATGACGTTTTGTTACAGATGAGGAACCATGTAGATACGATGACGCTGAATGTATTGGAGGATGTGATTACCAGAGTCCTTGCAGGGGTTGAGGTTGTGGAGATCGAGAGTCTTCCGGCAACGATAGACGATAGCAATGCTTATGTCTGGGAATTGTTTATGCTAAAGAAAGCACCGAAGCTGTCAGAAAAGACCGTGAAGCGATACCAGGATATTGTAATGCGCTTTATAGAGCAGTGCCATAAATCATTTCTGAAAGTGACCAGTATGGATGTAGAACTGTATCTGTCTAAGATCAGCAGAGACAATAATGAGACTTCACTGGATGGCCAGCGACGGTGCTTATCCGCTTTCTTTACTTGGATGCGTAAATCACACCTGATCGTGGAAAATCCCTGTGATGCCATTGAGCCGTATAAGACCATCGAGAAACCTATAGACCACATGGAGCCGGAAGAGGTAGAGCAGCTTAAGACCGGCTGCAAGAATAAGCGTGATCGGGCGCTGATCGAGTTCTTACGTTCTACGGCTGTGAGAGTCGGAGAGGCGGAACAGGTGCGTGTCTGCGATATTGACTGGCGTACTGGTGAAGTGTCTGTATATGGAGAGAAGTCCAGACGATACAGGACAGCGTTTTTGGATAGTGTAGCAATTAAGTATGTAACGGACTGGATCAAGACCCGTGGGATACAGTTTAACAGTAAAGAAGCACTGTTTACGGCTATCAGGGGTGATAAGCACAAGGGTATTAACAGACAGAGCATCCGATCATCCGTTTATGCGATCAAAAAGCGGGCACAGATGGAGAGGCGCGTGTATCCGCACCTGTTCCGTAAGACCACGGCTACCAATATAACCAAGAGAGGTGGATCTGTGCATGATGCCGGGGAGTATATCGGGCATAAGGATAACAGCACAGCTGCAAGGTTCTATACTTTTGTAGGGAAGGATCATACGGAGGAGATCTTTAAAAAGTACGTGGCTATTATATAAGGGAAATATAATTTTAGTACATTGATAATTGAATGACTACAGTGGTAATGATATAATATTGGGAAGCCGGGTATATAAAAAGGATGCGTATGGAGAAGACACAGATATTGTCATTCTGGGTACATGGTTTTGTAACAAATGTGGAGATATTATTGGCAGGAAGATGAGCCAGTATGAGAATGATCTTGATGAAAGAAGTCTGTGAGTTGAATCCAGTCATCAATTATGATGACTGGATTTCTCATATATGTAAGGTGATTATAGTGAAAAGGGCAAGGTGCGGCATATGTGGCAGAGAATTAGGAGTGCATGAGATCTATTTTTAGATTGAGAGCGGCTACAGGGGATAGTAGGTGCATTGAATAATTGATTATTATATGTTATTCTATAAAAGGAGGAACTGAAAATGGTTGAGAAAGATGATTTAAGCAAAAAAGTTGATGAAAAGCAATGCCTCAAATCACTAAATAGTGTAAATAGTGAAATTAACAATGAAATTTCGGTTTATAAGGATAAGGTTAATGCGCTAGAAGCATTAATATGTAAATATAGCGCAAAGACTAATACTGCAGAACCCCTTGCCATAGCTTCAATAATGTATGCAGTTATTTTAACAACAGTTACGTTGTTGGTTGATGGAATCCCGATTGATGATACTGTTTCAAGATGCATTTTGCTGGGAACATTCATTTTTGTATCATTATTTTTGGGAGGTTATTATATTTGCAGCAAAAAAAGAGCATATAGCAATACGTTTGTGCTTGAGTGTTTAAAGTTCAAATATAATGAATTAAAAGGGAAAGAAACTCAAAATGAGAATCAGGGAAAAACAGCTAATGCACAAACATATTATGTGCAAGTGACTAAGCAATAATTATTATCTAGCGCCTAAGAGCCAATATGTGGAGAAATCCATGTAGTGGCTCTTTTTTATTTGCCAGGAGAGGAGGTAGACAGTGGCAGCAAAGAAGAATCCATTAAGTGATAAAGCATATGAGATGTATAAACAGGGCATGAAGCTGGTAGACATTGCGGCCGAATTGGATGTACCTCCGGGAACAGTAAGACGATGGAAGAGTACGCACGGATGGGATAGCGAACGTTCGGGATCACGAAGCGAGCGTTCGGATAAGGAAAAAGCAGAAAAGAAACCAGTAGTTGATGACGGTACGAAAGAGACCTTGCAGAATAATGATCTTACACCAGAACAGCAGATGTTTTGTATATATTACAGCCGGACATTCAATGCAACTCAAAGTTATCTTAATGCCTTTCGCTGCAATTATGATACTGCTAATGCAGAAGGATACAAACTCCTTGTAAAACCTTGTGTGCGGGCAGAAATTGAACGTTTGAAAGAAATCAAGCGTCAGCAGATAGTAGCCGGTGCAGATGATATTGTGGAATTGCAGATGCGGATTGCCTTTGCTGATATGGGTAATTACCTATCGTTCGGAAGAGAAGATGTGCAGATTATGGGTCCGTTCGGTCCTATCAATGATCCTGAAACCAAGGAGTATATCACGAAAGAAGTAAATGCAATTCGATTGGCTGATTCCGGAAATGTAGATACGCAGATTATACAGGAAGTGAAACAGGGGAAGGATGGAATATCTATAAAGCTGGCAGATAAGCAGAAAGCGTTTGACTGGCTTACAAAATACTTCCTGATGCATCCGGAGAGTAAATATAAAGCAGAATATGAGCGCAAGCGTGCAGAGGTCAAGGATAATGCAGGAGAGGAGATCCTTAAGAATATGCAGACTATAGCAGACATATTAAAGAATCCGGCAGCCAATCGCAGGATAGAAGATTTTGAGGAGAAAGAAAATGAATAGACCGGCGCCGTTCAGTGAACGACAGTATCAATACTTCCTCAGGTGTATGGATAGCTGGTTTAATGTGGCAGAGGGAGGCAAACGTGGTGGTAAGAACGTGTTACAGACACTTATATTCTGCTCTCTGTTGGAAACCCATAAGAATAAAATCCATTTGGTTGCGGGAGTATCAAATGCAACGGCAAAACTGAATATTTTAGACTGCGATGGATACGGCCTGCTGAATTACTTTGAGGGAAGATGCCGAGAGGGGAAGTATAAGGACCGTGATTGTGTGTATGTACAGACCAAGACCGGAGAGAAGGTTGTCCTTGTGTCCGGTGGAGGTAAAGACGGAGATGAGAAGCTGATAAAGGGTAATACCTACGGCATGGCGTATGTGACGGAGGCAAATGAATGTCACCAAAAGTTTCTAAAGGAGGTATTTGACCGTACATTGTCCAGTATGGATCGGAAGGTATTTCATGATCTAAATCCTAAGGAAGAAGAGCATTGGTACTATACGGATATTCTTAAATTCCATGAGGATCAGCAGGAACTACATTCGGATTATGGATATAATTACGGCCACTTTACGTTGGTAGATAACATGAGCATGTCGGATGAAAAGATAAAAGCTGTGCTGCTTACATACAACAAAGGAACAGTCTGGTACCGCCGTGATATTAAGGGAGATCGAGCAGTTGCAGAGGGAACTGTCTTTCAGAGATTTGCAGATAATAATGAACCATATTTATATGATGATGCAGATATATTTGAGGAGTATACAGAGGACGGAGAAGTAAAGTACAGGCTGAAAAAGACACCGTTCAAGATAACGATGGGCGTTGACTTCGGTGGTAATGGTTCTATGACAACATTCGTTCTCAAACTGTACTTTAACAGATACCATGACTTGCGGACGGCAGAAGAGGATCATATCCCACTATCAAAGGACATTGATGCGGATAGGATATGCGATAAATTTGTGGAGTTTTATCGTATGTGCATAGAGAGGTACGGGCGCGTTGATTGGGTGTTTCCGGATAGCGCCAGTACAACTATGATAAACAGTTTGAGGAGTGCTGCCAAGAAAGCAGGACTCCCATATCGGAATATCAAGGGATGCCGGAAGAATGAAATCTCGGACCGCCCAAAGACCGAAGATAAGCTATTTAATACTGGCAGACTTAAGATTAATCGACGATGTGAATACCTTCGGAAAGCGATAGGCAATTTGAAGTGGGACGAAGATCATCCGGATCGACCGGAGGATAAGAACATCGGTAACTGCAACGACTGGTGGGATGCAGAGTGCTATACATGGCTTGATTTTGTGGAACTGATAGATTTAGACAGATAAGGAGAATGACATGGAACAGTGTGTAAAGAATTTTTTGCAGAAAAAAGGGTACACGGTTAATGACAAAGCAATGACAGTGATACAGGCTTGCGATGACTGGTATAGTAACCGTGTGATTGAGGACTTTCATAAGCGTAAGACGATCAATGCGATTCCGTATGAGTTATCACGGCTTAATTTTGGTAAGCGGTGCTGCTCGGATGATGCGAACCTGTGTGAGGTGTTGGAGATCAATGCCGGTGATGGAGAACAGGGTAATTTTGTCAATGAGGTACTGAACAAGAGTGAGTTTAACACCCAGTATCGTAAGCAGTTGGAAAAGACCTCGGCAGATGGTACAACAGCCTGTTACATCCGGTTGGATAATGCAACCTTTATGGATAACAACTCTGTAAAGGGTGGAACCATTAAGCTGAATTATGTGGAAGCGGATGCGTTTATGCCGTTGACGGTGGAAAACGATATTGTAATAGAAGCAGCCTTTTCCGGATCCGGATTGAGCAAGGGAAAGAAGCAGACCACGCTTGTACTGTTTACGTTGGGGGATAATGGATTATACACTGCCGAGACACACGTATTTGATGATAAGGGCAATGAGTTAACAGATCAGGAAACGATTGTGCAGCTGGGAGAGGTAAAGCCATTCGCAGTAATGCGTAATGCAGAGGTAAATAACCTGGATGATATGACTGGGTATGGTCTGCCTAAGCTATGGGATGCCATTCCGGCGCTTAAGGTGGTGGATCTGTGCTACAACGTTCTCTTTTCCGATCTGGATAAAGCGGAGAAGATTATTCTTGTAAATGAACTACTATGTGAATTTGACGAGAACGGGCAGCCTAAAATGACACCGGAGCAGAAAAAACTATTTGTCCTTATCGGTGAAAAACTTCCAGATCCACAGGAAAAAGCATTGATCCAGGAGTATAACCCGGAGATCCGCATTGAACCGGTGACAAAATCCTTTGAGCTGGCATTATCTCTCTTATCGATGTCCTTCGGCTATGGCACCAAGAAGTACAGCTTTGAGAACGGACAGATTACTACAGCAACCGAGTATGTTGGAGAACGTCAGGATCAGATGCAGGAGCTCAACCGTCAGAGACAGGAAGCAATCCGGTACATACAGGATATCTGCAGGGCAGTGATGTGGTTTGCCAATACCTTTCAGGGCAAAGCATTCAACCTGGATCAGGAGATCCTTGTAGATTTCGATGATAGCTATATCACAGACCGGGAAGCAGAATTGGAAAGAAAGAGAAACGATGCGCTTGCATTTGATATTCCGGAACTGACAGTTTGGTATCTCATGGATGCATACAGCCTGGCAGAAGAGGAAGCACGGAAACTGGTAGAAGCCAAGGTGGAAAAAGAAGAGCAGGAAACAGGTGGAGAGGATGAGGATTAATGCTGTCAGAAGAACAACTTGAAATCATATCCGAAACCATTGCGCCCCTGTTCCAGTATTTAGAGCATGAGGTTATTGTGGATATTGCCCGCAGGATTGCCAAGACGCTTACCTATAGCCGTACTGCAGAGCTGCAGGCAATGTCTATGGCAGACCTCGGCTATAGCCCGGCACGGATCCGGAAAGAAGCAATGAAGATTCTCAATGCGGATCCGGAGTATCGTAAGGCCGTAGCGAAGAATACATTGGAATATAAGCGCGAGATCCGGAATACGATTAATGATATTACCAGGGAAGCATACAAAGCCAATGATGATATTGTGGCAGGTGCTGGTAACATGGCATGGATCAGTGACCTTGCCGTGTGGAAGAGTGTTGGTAAGGAGTTAAAGGATCATTCTTTTTTACAGCAGCTTGTGGATGCATTTGCAGCACAGACTGTCGGAGAACTTAAGAACATGACACAGAGTACCGGATTTAAAACCATGAGCGGATATGAGGGTATAGAGAACGCATACCGCAGGGAATTGGATAAGGCTGTGATTAAGATCTGCTCCGGAACATTCTCCCAGGATAAAGTGATCCGTGATGTGGTGCATGATCTGGCACAGAGCGGGTTGCGGTCCATTGATTATGCATCTGGTTATAGTATGCAGCTTGATACGGCATCAAGGCTTGCGATCAGAACTGGATGCCATCAGCTAGCAGGAAAGATACAGGATAAAAACATCGAACAGACAGGAGAAAACCTTGTATATGTATCGAAGCACCGGGGCGCACGTAATAAGGGTGTAGGCCATGCAAACCATGAACAGTGGCAGGGCAGGGTTTATTACATCAAAGAGGGGCAGGATTACCGGGAAGAGGCGGACCGTATCGGACAGGATAGTATTACAGACCTGTGGAGAGCAACCGGTTACAGTGCAGATGGTGCACATGAGGACGATCCGGAGGGACTTTATGGGTATAACTGCCGGCACAACCATTATGCATGGTTTGAAGGGGCTTCCAGTTTCCCAAAGAATCATGATGAAAAGGATCCGGCACCGGTAACCATCAATGGAAAAACCTATGATTATTATGCTATGACGCAGAAAATGAGGTCTATGGAGCGGAATATCCGGGCATTAAAAAGGGAAAAGGAAGCTCTTACTACACTGGGAGCGGACACAACAGAGATTAATGCCAGGATCAAAAGTAAGACAGCGGAGTATAAAGAGTTTTGTAAGGCTTGTGGTGTGCCGGTAGCTACAAGTAAGCTCCGGTATGAATGCGGCACGTCTGACTTAAAGAATACCAAGGCGTGGAAAGGAATGCAGAACATAGAAGGGGAGAATGGCTATAAAGAGTATCGTGTTATCGGGGATAACGGTAAGGCGATATCGCTTGGAGAAAAGGTGACCTTAAGTACAATGATCGCTAAAATGCCGTCAACAGTACGAAGTGCTTTATCGGATGTTACATTCCATCTTAATAGCAGTGTTGGAGGTGGATACTGGTACGGCCATAATGAGATTTATCTACCGAGTAACGTAACAGATCGGGAGTTTTACCATGAGGTAGGACATTGCCTGGAAGAAAAGCTGTTTAATAAAAAAGAAGTGGATGCTTTAAAAAAGAATTTGGTACAAGGTCTTACTAAAGATGATATAATAATAAAAACAGGTATGGATAGTACTGGAAATACCATGAAAATATTTGTATTAAACAGTCCGAGATTTATAAAGGAATACCAGGGAAGGTTATATGTGGAATCCGTAAAAGAAGCTCTGAATTCAGATGGCAGCATAAACACGGATGCACTCGGAGAGGTAGTATCTGTTGCTGTGGAGCATTATTTTATGACACCGAGAGCTACGAAGAAATATTTCCCGGATATGTATAGAATCGTGGAGGAAACCTTGCATGAGTGATAGCAGCTATTGGAATAAAAAAATTATTGATCTGCCGTGGACAGAAGAGAACCAGGAACTTTTTGCCGCTCATGTAGATATGGAAAAGGAAGAGGAGCGGTTAAAGCAGGAGGAAAATGTGGAAAATAATGGGACACGAAAAAAGGATAATAATTTATAGATATATCATTGAAACGAAACATTAGTTCTGCTATAATATCCTCATGGAGGGTTACATATGTTGCCAAAAGGATATTATTGGTGCAGATGCCCTCGATGTGGAAATCCTAAGATGCAGGTATTACGGAATGATACCGCACTTGTCAATTTCCCGGGGTACTGCAAAAAGTGTAAAACAGAATCATTAATGACAATAGAGCCTAAGCGCCAAATAGTAAATTCGTAGATCGAATTGCTGTTTGGCGTTTTTTTTATTGTCAATGCAGCAGAGTGGAGCAGTCTGGAAGCTCGTCTGGTTCGCTGCCAGAAGGTCACGGGTTCAAATCCCGTCCCTGCAACTTCCCATACCGGGGAAAGCCCGGTAAATAAATCATTTAAGGAGAACGATATGAAGAACATTTTAACTATCTTGAAAGAACTGGGCATTGAGGTGCCTAAGGACAAAGAAGACGGCCTTAATACTGCAGTAGTGGAAAACTATAAGACGGTAGCCGACTACGATAAGCAGAAGGAGAAGTTGGACACAGCCAACGAGACGATTAAGGCAAACGACACTGCCATGAAGGACCTGCAGACCAAACTTGATGAGTTCAAGGATGTAGATGTATCTGGTCTGAATCAGAGAATCAAGGATCTGGAAACAGAAAAGACGAATATCCAGAAGGATTATGATGCCAAGATTGCAGATCGTGATTTTAATGATCTTGTGAAAGAAAGTATTGCTGCTGTCAATGGTAAGAACCCTAAAGCAATCACTGCTTTACTGGACGTGGAAACCTTAAAGGCATCCAAGAACCAGAAAGAAGACATTGCGACAGCACTGAAAGCATTGACCGAGAAAGAGGATAGCAAGATGCTCTTCGGGGAGCCGGAACCTAATCCGGTAAGAACAGGTAATTTGATTGGACCGGTGCAGAAAACACCGGGACAGTCAACAGACACCCTTAAGGATGCGCTTAAGGAGAAATATAAATAAGAGGAGAATGAGAAATGGCTTTAACATTAGAAGAAGCAAAGGTCGGCATGGCTGACAAAGTAGACCAGAATGTCATTGATGAATTTAGAAGAGCTTCACTTTTATTGGATATGCTTATATTTGATGACACAGTATCCCCCGGAACCGGTGGTTCCACACTTACCTATGGCTACGTGAGGTTAAAAACTCCATCGACGGTAGCCGTGCGTTCTATCAATACGGAATATGCACCTAACGAAGCAAAAAGAGAGGAAGCAACTGCAAAGGTTATTATCCTTGGTGGTTCTTTTGAAGTAGACCGTGTTATTGCGGAGACCGGTGGTGCAGTTGATGAGATCGACTTCCAGATTAAGGAAAAAACCAAGGCAGGAGCAAATTACTTCCACAATCTTGTAATCAACGGTTCTTCTGCTGCATCCGGTAGTGGGTATATTACCGGAACTTTTGACGGACTTAAAAAGTTGTTATCTGGTTCTGATACAGAATATACATCCGAGGCAGATATTTCGACCAGTGCATTGCTGGATAGTAACTACAATGCATATCTTGATGAATTGGACGGATTTATCAGCAAGCTGGCAGAAAAGCCAGATATCCTGCTGATGAACAATGAATTACTGACAAAGACAAGAGCAGCCGCAAGGCGTGCTGGCTTCTATGAAAGAAGCACAGACGGATTCGGTAGAACAGTCGAGAAGTACAACGGCATTCCTATGATGGATGTTGGACAGTATTATAACGGCACGAAGAGTGCTGATGTAATTGAAACAACTACTCCATCCACAACGGCTTATGGCACAACAGACTTGTATGCGGTGAAACTTGGTCTTAATGCATTTCACGGTATTTCTGTTGATGGTGGCAAGATGGTGCACACTTATCTTCCCGATTTGAATGCGCCTGGCGCAGTAAAGAAAGGTGAAGTTGAAATGCTTGCTGGGGCTGTTCTGAAAAATAGCAAAATGGCAGGTGTTCTTAAGGGTATTAAGGTTAAGCCTAAGGCGGCAGCCTAAGTAGGAACGGAGGGAGCAGTATGTCTTACATAACGTGGGAGCAGTACGGCTCCCTTTGCAATAGCATTACAGACGAGACAGAGTTTAATCGTCTTTCCAAACTGGCAGAAATTAAGCTGAACGCCATCACGCATATGAGGGCGAAGCGGTTTGAGAATGAGTACAGTGAGGAAACAGCCACAGACTTCCAGAAGCAGGTTCATATGCAGATTCAGGACACTTTCTGTCAGCTGATCGACCTTATGAGTGTACAGGAAAGCTCCGGCATGGGTACTGGGATTACTTCCGTCAGTAATGACGGATATTCCGAGTCTTACAAGGTTACCACAGCGCAGGAGAAGGAAGCACAGCTTACCTCTGTGATACGTTCCGGTCTGTCCGGTACGGGATTGGCAGGTGCATTATGATCTGTAATAAGAAATCGTATCCGGAGTTAAGCAAAGATTGTGAGAACTGCTCGGAAAGGGATGCCTGCTTTAGCGGGCACGCAGTCGGCGTTGCAACGTTACCCCTTCTTGAAAATTCAGCAGCTCCTCTTTTGAGAGAAACGATGCAAATTAATGTAGACGGTGTAATGACAACGGTTTACAAGGATGAAATAGAAAAAGAAATCTATAAGGCACTTCGTGAGCCGTTTATGCTGAATTATGGAGCGTGATGATATGAGTGTATTATTTACGGACACCATGACGGTCTATAACTACCATCGGGATCCGGATACCGAAAAGGAAATCTGGCTCCGGTCAGTAGTAAAAGGCGTACAGTGGAGCCATAACAAGACTGAGGTTACTACTTCCGGCAATGTGCAGACGGAAAGCAAGGTGGAGAGTATCACCATTGATTTCCAGCGCAGTTATGGGAATAAGCCCTATCTGCCACCTACAGAGTATGCAAAGCTGCCCGAAGAGGAAGCCACAAATTACTGGACACTGAATGCAAAGGCCGGACAGGATGTAATGGTACTTGGGGAATCTGATAAAGAGATTAGCCGGTCTTACAAGTTGTCTGATCTGCAGGATGACTATCAATATGCTGTGACGGTTACGGCGGTGTCAGACAACCGCAACCGTCCACGGCTTAAGACGATTAAGGTGGTGGGAAAGTGAGCAATTACGATTATGTATGCACATTTAATCCGGATGACTGTATAAAGGCTCTCGGACTTGAAGAAAAAGGAAGGGTACAGCAATATGTCACCAAAGAATTTATGAAGAAGGTGGAGCCTTTTGTACCGTTTGATGAAGCTGGGAAATATGAGAACCCAGGCAGACTGGTTGAAAGCTGTCATATTGAAAATGATACGGATGTGGTATGGAAAACTCCATATGTAAGGCGGCATTACTATCATCCGGAATACAATTTCCAAGGTGCACCCACAAGAGGCGGTTACTGGGCGGATCGGTATATGCAAAATGGCGGCCAGCAAGAAATTGAAGATGGAGTTCGGAGGATGGTGAAGAAATGACCGTATCAGAAGCAGTAATTAAGTGGCTGAAATCATTTAATCCAGCGGAATACTGGAAGATGGGGAAGATAGACACGGATATCCAATCGGCGGAGGTAGAAACCTATTCGGTGGTGAAAGAGCCGGTCAGAAATGTAAAATCTTATATTTCCGGTCGGAAGATCATTACCGATCATTATATGATCCAGGCAAGACTTGCAAGCCAGACCAATACAGACCGTATTGATAATAATGGCTTCGGTGAAGCATTGGAAGACTGGGTAGCACAGCAGAATAAAAATAAGAACTTTCCGGACATAACGGATGCAGCGGTTACACAGGTATCCGTAACGACTCCGTTTTGTATCGGATCAACGGCAAAAGGAAACAGCATCTATCAGATGACTGTATCCATCAAATATGAAAAGGAGAGATAATCATGTCTGAAATGAGAGATATGCTTCGGCACTATTTTAATATCGGAACACCGGAAGCTCCTAAGTGGGTGTTACTTGGTGATGGTATTACATCGTTGACCGAAGAATTTAACCCGGAATCAGAAACAAAGCAGTATATCAATCAGAAGAATGGCACCACTAATTTGAAATCTTATACTCCGTCTATGAGTGTGGAAAGAGAGTACATCAGTGACGATCTGCAGAAGTGGATGGATGAAAAGATTAAGACGCTTCCGGTCGGATCCGCAGCCATCAGTGAGTATGTCCGTATTAATCTGATGGATACACCGACAGAAGCAGGAGCATATCCGGCAGTTAAGAGAAAGTGTACCTACCAGTTTGATTCTGTTGGCGGTGATGCCGGATCTGAACTGGTAAGTGCTATGACACTTGGCGGTGTAGGTGACGGAGTTCAGGGTACCTTTGTGGTAACCGAAGGATCCGAGGCTTTTACAGCAGCGTAGAAATGGAATAAGAGGGGAATATCCATATTGGATGTTCCCTGTCATTCATAAGGGAGAATAACGATGGTAAGAGAGTTTAAAGCAGGACAGGTACAAGATGAGCATATTGTAAAAGTGTATCTGAATGACAGTGATGATTATATTTACATCAATGACCGGGACACTTCTGTGGTTGACCGGTTCGCAGAGTTCATTAAATGGCTCGAGGAAAAGGAGAAGGATATTTCTACCAGACAGGCAGAATTTGAAAAGCAGTACGGCAAGGATATCATTACTCATGACGAAGATGGTGAAGTTGATGATATCAATGTAGATGCACTGGTTGCTTTTTGCAAGGTTCGTAGGGAAATCTATCTGGAAGCAACGGATCAGATCGATAGGATTTTGGGGCAGGATGCAATTAAGAAATTTTTCCGTGTATCCTATGAGATTAATCCGGATTTTGTGCCGGATGACGAGTGCCTGTATGATTTTATTGAAGCCATTACGCCTGTTCTGAATCAGGTATTTGAAGGTCGTGCAAAGCGTATTTCCGAGAAGTATAACCGTGATCGAAAAGGCGGAAAGAGAAGCAAATACCGTAACAGACAGGAATTGATTCAATCCTATATGGGGAAATAATATATGTTCAATGTGATGCTTGATGAACTCCCAGATATGTGGGAAGGTTTTCCGATAGACACAGACTTCCGGATCGGGGTGCAGATCTCACAGATCATGGAGGATAAAGATCTGTCGGATAATGAAAAGTGGGCTACTTCCGCAGAACTTTTGTTCCGCGGTATCCGGCCGGATCCACCGTATTATTATGACGCTATCATGTGGTTCCTGCAGGAATGGAATCATGATAATAATAAGAAGTCTAAGGACCGTACCAGAGTCCTTGATTATGATATTGATCAGTGGCGGTTATACAGTGCCTTTAAAGCTCAGTACGGGATAGATCTGAACACGGTTAATATGCATTACTGGCAGTTCATGGGTATGCTTACGACACTGAATGAGTGTGCATTTACCAGAGTGGTGGATGTTCGTCTTAAGAAGCTTAGGTCAAATATGACGAAAGAAGAAAAGCAGATCTTAAAAGACCAAAAGACAATTTATGGTTTGGAACAGCCACAGGAGCAGATATCGGAAGATGAAAAAGTAAAGAAGAGGGAAGCATTAGAACTGTTTGAAAAAATGAGAAAAGCCCAATCGTAGCGCCTAAGAGCCAGTTACTTATTAAAGTGATTGGCTCTTTCTCGTTAAGTGAGGCTTAGTATGGCAAATTATGATGCAGAGGTAAGGGTATCAACCAAAGTAGATACCAGTCAGATGCAGCGATTACAGTTGCAGATTGACAAGGCAGTACAGAAAGTAGATGCCCTCACACAGAAATACGATGAACTGAAAAACAAAAGACTACCGACAGAAGCCTATACGGAGCTGGAGAGTAAATTGGCATCTGCAAAAGCAGAGCTTACTGCATTGATAGACCAAGAGGAAAAATTCAAGTCTATTGGAGCTACTACAGGTGTGGCATGGGACACGCTCATACAGAAGGAAGCCGATGCACAGTTAAAAATAGAGTCGTTGAATGCAGAAATGCAAAAACTTGTTGATACAGGAAAGGACTTCACGATCGGTGCAGATCAAAATGAGATCAACGATGCAGCTAATGATCTTTCAAGAGCAAGGTCAGAACTCCGGATGTTGGTAACAAAACAGGGAGAGCTACAGGCAAAAAGCTATAAAGTAAGTGACAGTTTAAAAAAAGTCGGCACGGCTGGGAAAAAAGCTTTTTCAAGTATAAATGGACATATCCGTAAGTCTTCCGGAATGCTCGGAGGTTTTGCTTCAAGACTTAAAAGCATAGCACTTAGTTTATTGGTATTTAACTGGATTACGAAAGGCTTTAATGCAATGGTGTCCGGTATGAAGGATGGTTTTAAGAACCTGGTACAGTATTCGGACGAATACAACCGATCTATATCGTCTTTGCAGTCTGCCAATCTTCAATTAAAAAACAGTTTTGCAGCGGCGTTTGCTCCTATTGTGCAGATGGTGATTCCATATCTTGTACAACTGATCGGATATGTAACTACTGCCATGAATACACTTGCACAGTTTATAGCAATTCTGTCCGGAGCTGCTACATGGACTAGGGCATCAAAAGTTCAACAGAATTATGCAGCATCACTTAAAGGAACCGCTGCTGCAGCAAAGAAAGCCGCCGGAGCATTGGCATCTTTTGATGAAATTGAAGTGCTGAGTAAAAAAGATAGTTCCGGTGGGGGTTCTGGTGGAATAGATCCAGAGCAGATGTTTGAAGAGATTCCGGTTGATCCTAAATTGAAGGAGTGGCTGGATTCTATTCTTAATAAGCTAAAGCCTCTTCTTGAATATTTGAAACAGCTGGGCGGATTGTTCATGGACGGATTCTGGGATGGATTGGGAGATTATGAATACCGCCTGGATATTATCAAAGAAGGTTTACAAAAAATTAAAGATGCGTTGATTAATATATGGACGGATCCTGCAGTTTTGGAAGCAGCACAGGCTTATGTCGAATCCTTAGTTTATATGCTCGGATCATTGTCTGGATCCATAGTAAGTATAGCTTTAACGCTGGCAGCGGCTTTTATAGGTGGACTTGGAGATTACATGGAAAAAAATGTAGATCGCATCAAAGATTACATTATTTCTATGTTTAACATCGGGACAGAAATTAATAATTTATTATCCAGTCTGTTTCAAAGCATTGCTTATATATTTGAAGCATTTGCAAGCGAAAGTGGAATTCGTTTTGTATCGGCTTTTATTGGTATTATTGCAGATACCTTTATGGGACAGACGGAACTGCTGCTTAAATTAGGAAGAGACATATTAGAGATAATCATTACTCCGATTACTGAAAATGAAGAGGCGTTCAGAACAGCACTTGAAGGTTTGCTTTCTGCTGGTGCCGAGGCATTAGAAGGTTTTAAGCAAATGGTAGACAGCGTATTCGATAATCTGAATAAAGTCTATGATGAGCACTTTAAACCATTCTTTGATAGCATTGCACAAGGATTATCTACAATTGTAAACAGCTTTCTGAATGTGTGGAATGAACATGTATCGCCAATCTTACAGGAAATCGGAAGCCGCTTAAACGATTTGTTTTCGCAGTATTTAAGTCCATTCATCAATTCAGTTGTAGAACTTTTGGATAACCTGGTGACTGTATTAAAAGGACTTTGGGAAGATATCGTTGTACCATTTATAGATTTACTGGTTACTTACGTCTTTCCCATAATAGCTGACTATTTTGATGTATTAATTACGGCCATTATAAGTGGTATAGAAATATTGCTTGAGGTATTCACAGGACTTATTGATTTTATTAATTTCCTGGTTGAGCAATGGAATTTAAATTGGGAAGCAGCTCAGGTTATATTTGATGGTTTCTGGAACTATATGAAGAAAGCATTTAATACGCTTAAAGATCTGGCAACAGGATTTTTGGAAACAATTAAGCTTCTTATTGATAAAGATTGGAAGGGAGCATGGGAAAACGCAAAAAAAATATTTACGACATTTAAGGAAAATGTAAAGGGCGTAATTAGTTCCATCAAAGATTTCCTGCAAACTTTTTTTGATTGGGTTGCTTCTATGGTAGAAATCTGTATCACCAAAATCAAGGCTATTGGAGAATCGATCGGTCAAGGGATCGGAGGATTCTTTGGAGGCGGAACATCAATAAGCAAACAAAGTATAGATGGTTCACAGGTAAGAGCAATACAGGATATACCTCACCTGGCAACAGGATCTGTAATTCGCGGTGGTAATCCATTCATGGCGGTACTCGGAGATCAGAAGTTCGGGCAGACCAATATAGAGGCACCGTTATCAACGATAGAGGACGCAGTGAGAAATGTAATGGCAGATAATTCTTATACCGGCGGGGATGCGACAATTAATCTCAACTATGACGGAGAAACATTTGCCAGGTTATTCTTACCGGATTTCTTTGCCGAGGCACACAGACAGGGATACGATTTTGATTTTCAACCGGAATAGAAGGGGGATGTTGAAATGCTATATACACAAGGAATTTATATTGATGGCATGTATTTTGATGTTCCCCTTGTTTCGGTAAAGCGAGAAGCAAAGGTTTTGGATAAATTTGCCGAACGTGAAGAAGAATCCGGAGATATGTTGAGAGAACTATTAGGGGTATACCTCAATTACACCATGAATTTCGGAACTATTGATGATGATGATTTATACGAGCGTCTTTTTGATAAACTGACGGAGCCGGTGGCTTTTCACGATGTGACATTACCATCGACCAAAAAATCCTATACATTCAAATGCTATGTATCTTCGGTATCAGATGAAATGGAAAAAATCATGGATGATACCGTGAAGTTTAAAGGGTTAACCTGTAAATACATAGCAAAGGCGCCGTGGAGGACACCATGAGAACGACAGGATTTTATACAAAGTATGGGCTGTATGATACGACAGCCCGTGAAGACAGTACTTTGACAACGGCATATAACCAGTCTTTCGGGGATATATCAAAAGCGAAAGAGGATATTTCCGCACCGGACTACGGCACTTTGGAACAGGATTACTTCCTACTGGACGGGACCCATCCGGAGATGCCGGACAATCCGGATGATGTGGTTTTCTTTTCTTCGGAGATGTCCGGAGCAGACGGAACCTTTACCGATAATCCACTGCTTATCATCCTGTTTACAGAGAATCACGCATCTGCCTGTCTGACTTTCCACTTTGTGGGAGATTATCCACTGGAAATGAAGATCCGGTGGGTGGATGGCAACGGCAATTACATTGAGTATGCAAGCTATGAGGTGGACAGCAATAAGTTTGTTGCCTGGAAGCAGGTGGAGAACTACCGCCGGTTGGAAATCGAATTTACCAGGGCAAAGCCATACCGGTATGCGAAGTTCCGGTACATAGAATATGGTACCGACATCATCTGTGGTGTAGATGGTTATCCGGTGAAGGAAGCCAAGCTTGTAGAGGAATGTGATCCGATATCCAATAAAATCGCCATCAATAAGCTGACCTTTAAGTTGATTGATGAGAAGAATGATTTTGATATTGGAAACATGAGTGGTATCCACAAGGTATTTCAATCAGGGCAAAAGGTGATGGCCTATGAAACAATAAATGGCGAAGCACAGCTGCTTGGGGCATTCTTTTTGGACAATTATTCGACTACAAAGAATATATCAACGATTTCACTTGTGGATTATAAAGGTTTGTTGAGCAAGCATACCTTCCGGAATGGAAAGGTTTATACCGGAGAGCCGGCGGGTGAGGTCATTGATCAGATCATGGCAGCAGCCGGGATTACGGATTATACCGTGGATGAAGCAACCAGAGCCACACCGCTTTATGGATGGCTGAAAATACAGGATTGCAGAAAGGCACTCCGGGAAGTCCTATTCGCCTGTGGATCTGTGATCGATAGCAGCAGGAGTGAAACGGTGAATATTTATAAGCCGTCCAGGGTGATCCATACAACGATTCAGAGGTCGCGGAAGTTTTCCACCACACCGAAGAATCAGAGTTACATATCCGATGTGGCGGTAAAGTTCCCGGTGTATTCGCTGGATGAGGAAAGCAAGGAGATCTTTAAAAGTACGTATGCTCCCGGGATCTACACGGTGGATTTATCCTCACCGTCAGCAGAAATGACAATTACAGGTGGCACGATCACGGAGCAGACCAATAATTACGTGACATTTACCGTGGCAGAAGAGGGAGAGGTTGTTATATCCGGACGGAAATACAGTAAGGAAGATTTAACGGTAACGGCATCGGTTGAAAAGGTGGATGCCGGAGAAAGCCGGGAAACCAAGAACTTTACCTGTACGGTACTAAATGCTTCACAGGCTACAGAACGGGCACAGGCAATTCTCGATTATTACGATCTACGGCTTAATCTGAAAATCAAGTTCCTGAATGAAGGGGATAAGGTTGTGGACTGGGCGGAAGTATTTAATGCAAACCGGCAGTTTGGAAGCTACGTGGCAGGCATTGAAAAAATGACTACGGACCTTACCGGTGGTTATATCTCAACTGCGGAGCTCCGGGGATATTACAAGCTGGTAAATGACTTCTACTATACCGGAGAAATCATTGCCGGGGAAGAGTTTGGAGGGTATTTATGATATTTATATATGACCGTAGCCAAGCAGATATTGAGAACAGGACAGAAAAGGGATATATCAATGCTTCTGACCTTGTGCGTGTGGAAAGCAACACGGAACAGATTGCCGGATGTATCGCAGTTCCGGTATCGGTAAATAAGGTATGGAACAATGGAGATTTACCAAGAGTATCTGACTTCAAGAGGATTCGTGACAATGTGGAACGTATAAGGAACGGATTCGTGATTTTACCGACCACTCCGGAAACACCGAAACAACCTCTGAATACATGGCAGAAGTGGAATGCCATTGAACATATCTTACATGATGTGCACCAGATATATGATAGCAACCTTAACAACCATAATTATTGTGGAGAGATATCCGCAGGAGAAGAGATAGGAGTGATTTAGTATGGCATTTGTAACAAAAACTTGGAAAGACCGTATGGTAGAATTCGCCGGCCGGAGAAAACTGAAAAATGTATCTACCAATGAATCGGTGCTGTATGATGTAAGCCGTTCAGAGGGAACGGTGATGCAGGCAGGGGATAGTTTTAGTGCTACGAATATGAATGATTTGGAGCAGAGAATCAAGACGGAATTTGACAATGTAAACAGTAGTTTAATGGACTTAGGTGGGTTCAAACCTGTGATAGATGAATCAACAGGAGAAATCACAGGCTATAAAACAAAGGCAGGTGCTGATACAGTGTTCCCTTTTAGAGGTGGTTTTAATGGCGCAGACATATATATGTCTGGCACAAATTTGGGTAACTTATCAAAGACAGAGCTCGCATCTAAAGGACAATATTTTTATGGTTTTGAGTATGATGATTCCGCTAAAAAATTCACTGTGTTATATGATGGAACATATTCTTATATGTTATCAACTACATCAGG
>OLSX01000965.1_pt1 | contig 28385 bp, 19 predicted proteins | sample 1673141 | NCBI WGS metagenome assembly OLSX01 (sample SAMEA3136759, study PRJEB25190) | human gut metagenome | biome: human gut; feature: human-associated habitat; material: faeces | place: Austria | collected 2013
ATCACACAAGACATTTAATCTTTTAAAAGAAACCATTATGAAATCGATCAATAAATATATAATTATAGCAGCTCTCGCCACTCCTCTCGCCCTTACAAGCTGCTCCGATAGTTTCCTCGACGTTACACCTCCCGACAAGGCCACCGTCGATGAGTATTTCAGTACCTACGACCATATCATTGAGGCTATGGCAGCCACATATAATCCTATGCGCGAGTACGACATGAACAACATTCAGTATACTCCTCTTACGCTTTGCTCCGACGTTATGGGTGATGATGTGTGGCCTGGAGGTGCTAGTATAAGCGACAATCAGCATCTGCACAAGATGTTCAACTTTGAGTCGTCGCAGAACTCATCCGATGCTCTTAGCGGTATATGGGACCAGAGCTACAAGGGAGTGCGCAATGCCAACGACGTGTTGCACTATATTGAAAACTCAAAGCCAAACCTCACTGATACCCAATACAACACTCTCTCGGCCGAAGCCCGCACATTGCGTGCTTTCTACTACATGCAGTTGTGGAAGTTCTATGGCAACATTCCTTTCTATATGGAGAACCTCAAGGCTCCTTACATTGCCGAGCAGAAGTCAGCCAATGAGGTCTACGAGACTGTTATCAGCGACCTTGAGTCAGCCATCAGCCTCAACGCCCTGCCTATGAAGTGGGACGACAACAACATCGGACGTATGAGTCAGGCTGCCGCCTATATGATCTATGCAGAAATGGTGATGTATCAGAATGACGAGTCGCGCTACCAGAAGGCTCTCTCCTACATGCAGCAGATTATCAGCGACACTAATGACTACGACCTCAATCCCGACTATGCCAACATATTCCTTGAAAGCGGCGAATGGTCGAAGGAGAGCATCTTTGAGATTTGCTATAAGGATGACAATGCATTGCGTGCATGGGGTGGTATCAATAATGCTGGCGGAACCATTTATCCTCGTCTTATAGGTCCTTCAGGTGGTGTACCAGAGGATGGAGTAGACAACGGATGGGGTTTTGAGCCTGTTCGCGAGGAGACTTACAATATGTTTGCCGAAGGTGATGTTCGACGCGATGCCACCGTGTATGATGCTCGCAAGGCTTCTTACACCAAGCGTTATCAGGACACTGGTCTGTGGCTTAAGAAGTATCTGCCTTATACTGAGAACAATAAAGACCAAAATGCCGACGGTGACCTCAACTTCAACAACAACCTGCGTATCTATCGTTTTGCCGAGACTTTGCTCAATGCTGCCGAACTGCTGGTTCGCACCAATGGCGACTTGTCAAAGGCGCAGCAGTATCTTAACCTTGTGCATCATCGTGCAGGACTTGCCGACAACCGTACCGCTACTATCGACAATATCATCGATGAGCGTCATCTTGAGTTTGTTGGCGAAGGCAAACGCTATTGGGATCTTGTGCGCACAGGCAAGGCTGCCTCTACGCTTACTCCTGATGCCTATGGCTATCGCACAAACACATGGAGTGAGAGCAAGAAGTATCTGCCTATACCACTGAGCGAGATTGACGCCGCACACGGAACTCTAAAGCAGAATAATTATTAAAATCTAAAAAATAACGAGACTATGAAACTCAACAATATATATACTCTGGCTTTTGCTGCCTTGTCGTTGGCAGCATGTAGCCCCGAGGATTTTGACGGTGTGTCGGAGGCTGGTTTGCCGGTAGCCGAAAACGCTAAAGTTACAGCAACCGTAGACGAAGCCACCAACACCGTAACCTTCAATCTCGAAGGCGACGGCATCTATCCGATGTGGTACATTCCGGTGGACGGCAAAGAAGTGACAAAGAATCCAGTATACTCCACTCTTAATCCTCTGCAGAAGATATGGAGCAACGCTGGCGACTATAAGATATACTATCGTGTGGGCAACCGCAATGGTATGTCGCAGGGAATGGGCGAGACAACATTCCATATAGCCAACTCACTCACCAACTATGATGAGCAGCTTGCCATGCTCTGTGGCAAGGAGTGGCGCATAGCCTCTACCGAGGCAGCACACATGGGTTGTGGACCATCGGGTACCGACGGTACTGAATGGTGGACAGCCAAGCCCAACGACAAAGCCGGCTTTGGTGTTTATGACGATCGCCTGACATTTGGTAGCGACTATTCGTATATCTATGATCCGGGCGAGGGTGGAACTGTATTTGTGAACAAAGAATGCACCGTTCTTGGTGGTCCTCAATCAGAAGACTTCATGGCTGCTGTCGACGGCAAGAAGTCGAGCTCGTTCAAACTCTCTACCGAGGACGAGAACATTTACATGACTATGCCTGCCGGCACTTACTTCCCCTACATTCCCGCCGACGCTGCCTTCAATGGTGAATTGAAATTGCGTATTGAGAGTCTTGTGGGCAGCACAATGGTGCTTGTTTGGGATAATGGCGAGATAGCTTGGCATTATATCCTTACCAATGCCGACGAAGGTTTATGAAAAAAACAATGATTCTGACTTCTCTCTTTGCTGTAGCCATTGGTATAATGGCTTGCAGCAAAGAGACAGACATAACCTACGCCCCGCAGCAGAGCATCACAATAGCTCAGAAATCGCTTAGCATAGGCAATAATGGGGGCAGTGTCAACGTTGAAGTATCAAGCGACCATGAGTTTACGGCTTATTCTCCTGACTCTTGGCTCTCTGTGTCGCCTACTGGCAGCATAGGCAAGTCGGGCACTCTTACGATTACTGCTGAGGCAAACACTGGTGCAGAGCGCACGGGCAAGGTGGTTATAAGGTCGGGCGGTTCGCGCGATAGCATCAACATTATGCAGGCTGCCGGACAGCAAGACGATATAAAGTGTCCGTTGAGTGGCTATGAACTGGTATGGAATGACGAGTTTAATGGCTCAAAGGTGGGTGCTGACTGGACGTGGGAAGTGCAGCCTGCCGGATGGGTGAACAATGAGTTGCAGAACTATGTGCAGGATGACAAGGTGGCACAGGTGGGCAATGGCACACTGAAGATAAACCTTATCAACGATGGTGGCACCATAAAGAGTGCCCGACTTTATGCCCGAAAGAACACTGGTTGGCAATATGGCTATGTCGAGGCAAGCATAAAGCTTCCTAAAGGCAAGGGCACATGGCCTGCTTTTTGGATGATGCCTGTCAACTTCAAGTCATGGCCAGGCGATGGCGAGATTGACATTATGGAGGAAGTGGGCTACGATGCCAATGTTGTGGTGTCGACCATTCATTGCAACAAATACAACAATGGCGGCACTGCTATTGAGTCGGCTCGCAAATCGGTGCCTACTGCCCAAAGCGATTTTCATAAGTATGCTATGGAGTGGACCAAGGACTACATGACATTCTATGTGGACGGCGAGAAAATCCTAACCTACAACAACGACGGTTCGGGTAAGGATGCGTGGCCTTTTGATGCAGCATTCTATCCCATCCTCAATCTTGCTTGGGGCGGAGCATGGGGCGGACAGCAAGGTCTCGACGAGAGTTGTCTTCCGGCTACAATGGAGGTTGACTACGTGAGAGTGTTCCAAAAGAAATAAACTATGAGTATGAAGAAGACAAATATTGCATTGGCAGCATTGTTTCTTCTTTCGCCTGTAACAGGGTTTGCGGCAAAGAAGAAGCAGTTGCCACCTATGAGTCAGTTCGTCACAGAACTGATGCAGAAAATGACTCTTGAGGAGAAGATTGGCCAGCTCAATCTTCTCCCCGGAGGCGACCTTACAACTGGTGCTGTAATGAATTCGCCACTTGCCGAAAAGGTAGGAACTGGTGAGCTTGGTGCCATCCTTAATGTGAAGGGCGTGGAGAAGATAAAGAATCTGCAGGAGATAGCAGTCAAGAAGACACGTCTCGGCATTCCTCTCCTCTTCGGACAGGACGTGATACATGGCTATCAGACTGTTTTCCCGTTGCCTTTGGCGCAAGCCTGCTCTTGGGATATGGCTATGATTGAGCGTGCAGCACAAGTGGCTGCTGCCGAAGCTACTGCCTCGGGCATCAACTGGGTGTATAGTCCTATGGTAGACATTGCCCTCGATCCACGTTGGGGACGGGTGTCCGAAGGAGCAGGCGAGGATCCTTATCTCACGTCGCAGGTGGGTGCGGCCATGATTCGTGGCTATCAAGGCGACTATTCCAACCATAATGCCATGGCTTGTGTCAAGCATTATGCCCTTTATGGAGCGTCGGAGTCGGGACGCGACTACAATACTGTCGACATGAGTCATGTGCGTATGTACAATCAGTACTTTGCTCCTTACCGGGCTGCTTCCGAGGCAGGGGCTGGCTCGTTCATGACATCGTTCAACATTGTCGACGGTATACCAGCTACAGCCAACAAATGGCTTATTGACGATGTGCTGCGCAAGGAGTGGAAGTTCGACGGCTTCGTTGTAACCGATTATGGCTCTATTAATGAGATGATGTCGCATGGCGTGGGCAATCCTCTTGACAATACCGCCCAGGCTCTCAAGGCTGGCACCGATATGGACATGTGTTCGGAGGCGTTTGTCAGCAATCTTAAGACCTGTATTGAGAAGGGCACTGTGAAGGAGAGCGACATTGATCAGGCTTGTCGCCGTGTGCTTGAGGCTAAATACAAGCTCGGACTTTTTGACAATCCATACCGCTTCTGCGACCCTAAACGTGAGAAGACGGAGCTTTATACAGCTGCCAACCGTAGCGTTGCACGTGATATGGCTGCCGAGACTTTTGTGTTGCTCAAGAACCAAGACAATCTGTTGCCACTCAAGAAGCAAGGCACTGTGGCTCTCATAGGTCCGCTTGCCGACACGCGCAACAATCTGCCTGGTTCCTGGTCTACTGGAGATAAGCCTGAGAAGTATTCCACTCTGCGCGAGGCTATGACCCGCTGTCTTGATGGCAAGGCTACTGTGCTCTATGCCCAGGGCTCCAACATCTATCTCGACGAGAAACAACAGAAGGAGATAGAGTTTGGACGTCCTATAGAGCGTGGCAATCAGCGGCAGATGATGGATGAGGCTCTTGCAGTAGCCCGTAAGTCGGATGTTGTGGTTGCGTGTCTTGGTGAGATGGCCGAGATGAGTGGCGAGTGTGCCTCTCGAAGCAATCTTGAATTGCCCGACGCTCAGATGATGCTTCTTAAAGAACTTGTGAAGACAGGCAAACCTATTGTCTTGCTCAACTTCTCTGGCAGGGCTACTGTGTTGAAGTGGGAATCGGAGAATGTGAACGCAATAATGAATGTATGGTTTGCTGGTTCGGAGACTGGCGACGCTGTTTGTGACGTGCTCTTTGGCGACAAGGTGCCTACAGGTAAGACTGTAAACAGTTTTCCGCAAAACGTTGGCCAACTTCCTCTCTACTACAATCACATGAATACGGGCAGACCAGTGCCCGAAGGTACCGACCGTTTCTTTAAGTTTCAAAGCAATTATCTCGATGTGCGCAACGACCCTCTCTATCCATTCGGCTATGGACTGTCGTACACCACGTATGAGTATGGCGACTTGACCCTTAGTTCATCCAAAATGAAAGCCGATGGTAAAGTGGAGGCTTCAATAACGGTGAAGAATACAGGCTTGCGTGATGGCGACGAGATAGTGCAGCTTTATATCCGTGACATAAGCGCAAGTATTGCCCGCCCGGTCAAGGAACTGAAAGGCTTCCAGCGCATCCATCTGAAGAGCGGTGAAGCCAAGACCGTGACGTTCGACATAACCCGTAAGCAACTCGAATTCTACAACTCTGAACTAAAACGGGTGGTAGAACCCGGCGAGTTCACCATAATGGTAGGTTCCAACAGCCGCGACGTAAAGACGGCAAAACTTACTGTGGAATAAAAGACCAAAACTATTATTAAGCTCCGAAATCTTAATGGTTTCGGAGCTTTTTTATTGCAAAAATCAAAGCTATGTCTTTTTATTTTTGTAATTTTGCGTTCCTAATCCTAAGAACGAATGAAACCATCAAAGCCAAACAATATCACACTTACCCATATATTACGCCCCCACATAGCCGTAATGATAATCTTGCTATGGTTCGGCATGTCCCCAGCCTGGTCTGCCGTGCATCCCACAGCCGCATCCATTGACTCCATCCTGCATTGCATAGACGAAGCCATATCAGCTTCCAACCAGTACGTGCAGAAGAAGAAGGAACGTATTGCGTACCTTAAAAGCCGGGCTGATCAGGCAGAAACCTTATCTGCCAAGTACGAACTGACCTATCAGCTCTACGCTGAATACCTTCCCTTTGTCAACGATTCTGCCATTTATTACCTTGAGCGATGCTCTGATATAGCCCTACAAATGGGTGATGACTCAAAAGCAGGAGGCTGCCTGTCGCTTACTGCGCTGTGCTGTTCCAACGCAGGAATGTACGTAGAGTCAGAAGCCATTCTGAAAACCATCAATCCTGAGAAGCTCCACGGCATCGATCTCGGACTCTACTATTACGCATCCGGTCATATTTCCAGCGAGCTGGCTTACTACGGCAAGTTCGAGAATATGCGCAGACAATACGCCGAAACTTCCACAAACTACTTCTTACTGGCACAAAACTACCTGCCAGCCGGTCATAAATATCACAATCAATGCCGCGAGATGTTGGCACAAGGCAGGAAAGACTTCCGTCAGGCACTCGCCATCAGCAACGAATGGCTGCATAATGTAAAGCCCGGTTCCGCAGAATATGCACTCATATCCTACTATCGTTATTTTGACTATAAGGCATTGGGCGACTCCATACAGATGATGTACAGTCTGGGCGAATCAATATTGGCGGACATAAGGAACGCCGTAATGGACCAAGGTTCGATGTGGGAGATGGCAAACCTGCTGATGGCAAACGGCGACGTCGACCGTTCGTACCGATACATCTGCTTTACGTCCGATTGTGCCGACCGCTTTGGCTCGCGTCAACGTCTGTCGTATATCTCGCCACTGCTGTCGCGCATAGCACAGGTGTACAAGGCAAAGGAGGAGAGGTCCAACCGCTCGCTGCGTTACACCATAACGGCTATCAGCATACTGTCGTTGTTGCTCCTTATAGCATTGGTATACGTACACCGCAAGCGCAACCAGCTTGCCATAACACGCGACCATCTCGCATTGTCGAATAACAAACTGCAAGACACCAACACCCAACTATCGTCCCTCAACAATCAGCTGTCGTCCCTCAACTCGCAGCTCACCACCCTCAACTCGCAGCTGTCGGAGGCCAATCGAGTAAAGGACGAGTATGTAGGCCGATTCCTCAGTCTATGCTCCATATACATCGACAAGCTCGAGGATATTCGCAAGAAGGTTATCAAGCGGGTTAAAAACAGACAGTATGCCGAGCTTGTAGAGCTTACGCGCTCTGTAGAGTTCAGCAACAAGGAGTCGAACGAGCTGTACGCAAACTTCGACACAGCCTTCCTTCAGCTATTCCCCACCTTTGTAGACGACTTCAACGCTCTGCTTAAACCACAGAACCGCATTACACAACCCGACAACAATACGCTCAATACCCCTATACGCATCTTTGCCCTTATACGCCTCGGCATATCAGACAGCAGCAAGATAGCCGAGTTTCTGCACTATAGCGTCAACACCATTTACAACTACAGGGCAAACATTAAGAATGGTGCCGTGGGCGATAGAACCGAGTTTGAGGACAATGTAAAGAAAATTGGTATGCCCTAAACAATTTAAAATAAGCAATTTATTATTGCTTTTCAAAAAATATATATACTTTTGCATTGCTCATTTATAAATAAACAATATTCTATCAGGATAAAAAATCGACATTATGAACTCTATGAACAATGTAGGCACAGACGGCTCTACTGCTTATACAGACAGTCGTCTACGCGAGCACCGTATATATAAGGTAACATTATATGGCGCAATAGTCAATGTGTTATTATGCGTTGCCAAACTCTTGGCTGGTATTTTTGGCAAGAGTTCGGCTATGATAGCCGATGGTGTGCACTCGCTTAGCGACCTTATTACCGACATCATCGTTATAGCCTTTGTGCGCATTTCAAGCAAGCCGCAAGACCGTGGACACGAATACGGACACGGCAAGTATGAGACTCTTGCCACTACCATTATCGGACTGATGCTTCTCTTCGTTGGACTTGGTATTATGTGGAACAGTCTTGCGCAGATATGGGCTTGCATCCAGGGCGAACACCTCAAGTCGCCAGGATGGATAGCTCTTTGGGCTGCAATACTGTCTATAGTTGTCAAGGAGTTTCTGTTCCAGTACACACGTCGCGCCGGACACCAACTCCACTCGCAGGCCGTAATAGCCAACGCTTGGCATCATCGTAGCGACGCCCTCTCGTCTATAGGAACTGCTATTGGTATAGGCGGAGCCTTGTTGTTGGGCGAGCACTGGACGGTTCTCGACCCTATTGCCGCCTTCATAGTCAGCTTGCTCATCATACATGCGTCAATTGACCAATTGCGCCCAAGCCTTGGCGAACTTGTGGAAAACTCGCTTCCCGAAGAGATAGAAGACGAAATACGCCGCATTATACTCAAATGCCCAGGTGTTACCGACCCACATAACTTGCGCACCAGAAAGATTGGCAACCGCAAATCTATAGATGTGCATGTGCGCATGGACGGCAACATAAGCCTAAACGAAGCACACGACAAGACCAAAGACATTGAACATCACATCAAGAACGCTATAGGTCAGGACACTTTCGTAATGATACACGTGGAGCCTATCAAGCACCCAGAATGCCAATGAAACGCCACGCAATAGGCACTTTTACTATATATAATATTGTGGATATGACGGAAATTGTATAATTTTGTAATCTAAATATTATTTCGCCATAAATAAAGATTAATGAAAGAATTTGTAATATCAGAAGTAAAGGCCGAAACAGCTGTTCTCGTTGGCCTTATAACCAAAGACCAGGACGAAGCCAAGACCAAGGAATATCTGGACGAACTAGAGTTTCTTGCCGATACAGCTGGTGCCGTAACCGTTAAACGATTCACACAGCGTGTGGGCGGACCAAGCCAGGTTACATACGTGGGTTCGGGTAAACTCGAGGAAATAAAACAGTATATCGAGGACGAGGAAGAGGCCGAACGCCCAGTTGGTATGGTTATATTCGACGACGAGCTTTCGGCAAAACAGATACGCAATATAGAAAAAGAACTTGGCGTCAAGATTCTCGACCGTACATCGCTTATTCTCGACATATTTGCTATGCGAGCACAAACCGCAGCCGCTAAGACTCAGGTTGAGCTGGCACAATATAGATATATGCTTCCGCGTCTGCAACGTCTATGGACTCACCTTGAGAGACAAGGTGGTGGATCTGGTAGCGGTGGTGGAAAAGGTAGTGTGGGCTTGCGTGGACCAGGTGAGACTCAGCTAGAGATGGACCGCCGTATTATCCTCAACCGCATTACATTACTAAAGCAACGCCTTGTTGAGATAGACAAGCAAAAAACCACACAACGCAAAAACCGTGGTCGCCTTATTCGCGTGGCACTTGTAGGATATACCAACGTGGGCAAGTCAACCATCATGAACCTATTATCAAAGAGCGAAGTATTTGCAGAGAACAAGCTCTTTGCCACACTTGACACTACCGTGCGCAAGGTTGTGGTAGAGAACCTGCCATTCCTCCTTGCCGACACAGTAGGATTTATACGCAAATTGCCTACCGATTTGGTTGACTCCTTCAAGTCTACCCTCGACGAGGTGCGCGAGGCAGACCTCTTGCTGCATGTTGTAGATATTTCTCATCCCGACTTTGAGGAACAAATAAATGTAGTGGAAAACACCTTGAAGGACCTTGGATGCGCCGACAAGCCTTCCATGATTGTGTTCAACAAGATTGACAACTACACTTGGACGGAGAAAGAGGAAGACGATCTTACACCTATGACCAAGGAGAACATAACGCTCGAGGAGCTTAAGCGCACTTGGATGGCACGTCTTAACGAGGACTGCCTATTCATATCGGCTAAGGAAAAGCAAAATATCGACGAATTCCGCGACACTATTTACAAAAAGGTGCGCGAGCTGCACGTGCAGAAATACCCCTACAACGATTTCCTCTACGACGTAATTGACGAGTAAAAAATATATAAAACACATTATTATGGTATACAGGAACTTGACTGACAACGAAATCTCGGTCCTGCAAAACAACAACTGCTGGGCTGAAGATTGGCAGCGAATTAAGGTGAGTGACGGATTTAAACCCAATTATTTCCATCGTGTAATGTTCTATGGCGACATTAAACTTGGTGCTGTGGAAAAAACTGTGGAGGTGAGCAAGGGCTTCTGCAAGCACTCGGGCATTGTTAATGCCACCCTACGTAATGTAAACATTGGCGACAACTGTCTTATCGAGAACATCTCGGGCTTTATAAACAACTATGCCATTGGCTCCGACTGCATCATAACTAACGTATGCACTATGGAGACTACCGAAGGTGCAACATACGGCGAGGGCAACCTTATATCTGTACTTAACGAGGTGGGCGACGGCAACCTTATTGTGTATCATGGAATGACAAGCCAAACTGCATCGTTCATGGTCAAGCACTTCCAGAACCGACCGCTTAAGGATGCCATCCGACGCCTTATACGCGAGGAGATTCAGCGCACATCGCCTGAGACTGCAACCGTTGGCAACAACGTGAAAATTGTCAATACCAAGGAGATTACAAATACCATAATATACGACGACTGCGAGATTTCGGGAGCTGCACGCCTTAGCGACTGTACCATCATGAGCAACCCTAATGCCAATGTGTACATAGGCACAGGCGTTATATGCGAGAACTCTATCATAAGCGACGGCACATCCATCATCAACAGCGTTAAGATGCAGGATTGCTTCGTGGGCGAGACATGCAAGATTAGCAACGGATTTACGGCATCAAACAGCGTGTTCTTTGCCAACTCGTATATGTCTAACGGCGAGGCTTGCGCAGCATTCTGTGGCCCGTTCACGGCTTCACACCATAAGAGTTCGCTGCTTATAGGTGGCGAGTTCTCATTTTATAATGCTGGTTCTGCCACCAACTTCTCCAACCATGCCTATAAGATGGGACCTATGCACTACGGCACACTTGAGCGTGGATCGAAGACTGCCAGTGGAGCCTACATACTTATGCCTGCCAACATAGGCGCCTTCTCGGTGTGCTTTGGCAAACTGATGTATCATCCCGACACACGTTCGCTGCCTTTCTCTTATCTCATAGCCTACAACGACACCATGTATCTGGTGCCTGGACGCAACCTAACAACCGTAGGTCTATACCGCGACATTCGCAAGTGGCCTAAGCGCGACATGCGACCAGCTGGAGCTAAGAAGAGTATTGTCAACTTCGACTGGCTGTCGCCTTTTACCGTCGGAGAGATTTTGAGAGGAAAGAAAATTCTTGAAGACTTGCGCGAGGCTTCGGGCGAGGATGTTTCTACATACAACTATCACGAGTATGTTATCAAAAACTCTTCGCTACGCAAGGGCATAAAATACTACGACATTGCCCTACGCATATATATGGGAGCTGTGCTAAAGCGCCACGCTCCTGTTGAACCTACTACTGAGATTGGCACAGGTGGATGGACCGACCTCTCGGGTCTACTTATGCCCGAATCTGAAGAACAGCGTCTTATAGACGACATCCTTTCTGGCGAAATAGAGACTACACAGCAGCTTACCGAGCGCTTTGAGGAAATACACAACAACTATTCGGAGTATCGTTGGGCTTGGTCCTATCGCATGATTCTCGACTATTATGGATTCGATACTCTTACCGAGGAGAATGTGGAACGTGTAAAGCAAGACTATGTTACGGCTCGCCGTGCATGGATAGCCGAAATTAAGAAGGATGCCACCAAAGAGTATCGACTGGGCGATGTGGAAGAGGAAGTGTTCACAAGCTTTATCGAACAACTCGACAAGGAGGTTGACTTTGAGAACCAGAAGCTATATATGTAGCGCGTCACTTGCAAGTGAACCCTCTCTAAGAATATAATCAAAAACAACAGAATAATGAAGTTCAAATCGTTAATCATTTCAGCCTTCCTTACATTAGGATTTGGCTTGCAGGCCTCGGCCTACAGCTACGAGACTGTTAAGGGCGACCCGATGCAGACACGTATCTATACTCTGCCCAACGGACTGAAGGTATATCTATCGGTCAACAAGGAGAAGCCACGTATCCAGACCTATATAGCTGTGCGCACTGGATCGCGCAACGACCCAGCCGAAACTACGGGGCTTGCCCACTATCTTGAGCATCTTATGTTCAAGGGTACTCATACCTTCGGCACTTCCGACTATGATAAGGAGAAGCCTTACCTGGATGACATCGAGCGCCGATACGAGCACTACCGCACAGTAACCGACCCTGCCGTACGCCGACAGCTATATCACGAAATCGACTCGGTATCGCAGATAGCAGCACGCTATTTTATTCCTAACGAGTACGATAAGCTTATGTCGTCTATCGGAGCCAATGGTACCAACGCCTACACCAGCAATGACGTTACATGTTATGTTGAGAACATTCCTTCGAACGAGGTTGACAATTGGGCACGCATTCAGGGCGACCGCTTCCAGAATATGGTTATACGCGGCTTCCATACCGAGCTCGAGGCTGTGTACGAGGAATTCAACATCTCGCTTACTAACGACACCCGCAAGGAGTTTGCAGCAATTGGCAAGATGCTCTTCCCTACTCACCCGTATGGCACACAGACAACAATAGGTACTCAGGACCATCTTAAGAACCCTTCTATCACCAACATCAAGAACTACTTTAAGCACTACTATGTGCCCAACAATGTGGCTATATGTATGGCTGGTGATTTTGATCCCGATAAGGTTATAGCTACCATAGACCGCTATTTTGGATCGTGGAAGAAGAGTGATAATGTTGTTTATCCGCAGTTCCCGGTTCAGAAGGACCTTACATCTCCTGTAAGCACAACAGTTATAGGCAAAGAAGCCGAGAACATTATGATGGCTTGGAAGATGAGTGGTGCTGCCGAGTTGCAGAACGATACACTTTCTGTTATATCTCAAATTCTTAGCAACGGCAAGGCAGGTTTGTTCGATATCGACATCAACCAACCTATGCGTTGCCAGGGTGCGCAGGCATTCAACTACGACATGCGCGACTACTCACAGTTCATTGTCTTTGGCATGCCTAACGAGGGTCAGTCGCTCGACGATGTTAAGAACATTATACTTGCCGAGATAGAGAAGCTGAAGAATGGTGAGTTTAGCGACAAGCTTCTGCCTGCTATCATCAACAATATGAAGCTCGACCATCTGCACGCGCTTGATGATAATGAAAGTCGTGCCGATAAATTTGTCAACGCATTTATTAATGGACGCGACTGGCAGGTAGAGGTACAGAAATACGACCGTCTTGCTGGTATGACCAAGCAGCAGATTGTTGATTTTGCACGTCGTCACTTTACTGATGGCTATGCCATTGTGTACAAGAAGCAGGGCGAGGATGCGTCGCAGAAGAAGATTGACAAGCCTGCCATTACAGCTATTCCTACCAACCGCGATATGCAAAGCGCATTCGTCAAGGAGATTAAGGAATCGAAAGTGGAGCCTATACAGCCTCGCTTCCTCGACTTTAACAATGATTTTGCCCAGCTTAAGACAAAACGCGGCCTGCCTGTATACTATATACAAAACAAGCAGAACCAGCTGTTCGACCTTAACTACTACTTCGAGTTTGGCGAAGAGTCGAACAAGTGGCTACCGTTCGCCAAGAACTATTTCGACTATCTTGGTACCGACAAGCTTTCGGCTCAGGATGTTCAGGAGCGTTTCTACGGTTTGGCATGCAACTACGGTATATTTGTTGGCACCAACACCTTGCGCATCAACCTTAATGGCTTGGGCGAGAACATGACCGAGGCTATGAAACTTATGGAGCAGGTTATCAACAACGCCAAGATTGACACCGATGCCTTCAAAAAGTATGTTGAACAGGAGCTTAAGTCACGCCGCGACAACAAGCTTAGCCAGAAGTCTAACTTCCGTGCTCTGCAAGCATATGGCCAGTATGGAGCCTATAATCCTGTGCGCAACATACCCGACAGCGCTGAGCTTGTATCTGTAAACCCACAGAAGCTTATTGATATGGTGGCCAACCTTAAGAACTACAAGCATAGCGTGCTGTATTATGGTCCGCTTGCCGAGAAGCAGCTAATAGCAACCATCGACAAGAACCACGCCATTGCCAAGAAACTTAAGGATGTGCCTGCTGGCAAGCCTTACACCAAAGAGCAAACGCCAAAGAACGAGATATGGATTGCGCCGTATGATGCCAAGAACATATATATGATTCAGTATCACAACGAGAACCAGATGTGGAATCCTGAGGATGAGGCTAAGGTTCAAGTATTCAACGAGTACTTTGGTGGCGGTATGAATGGTGTGGTATTCCAAGAGCTTCGCGAGAGTCGCGGTTTAGCCTATAGCGCATATGCCGATTTCTCTACACCAGTACGCAAGAATGACTCAAACTATGCATATACTTACATCATCTCACAGAACGACAAGATGATGGACTGCATACACGTGTTCAACAATATTCTTGACACTCTGCCGCAGACACCAGCCGCATTCGAGCTTGCCAAGCAAGCCACTATGAAGCGCATAGCATCACAGCGCATCACCAAGACAGGCATTATCTACTCGTACCTCTCTGCCAAGCAACGTGGCATCGACTATGATATTCGCCGTAAGGTATACACAGCTCTGCCTTCGCTCACACTTGAGGATATAGTTAAGTTTGAGCACGACAACATGGCAAAGAAGCCTTGGCGCTACCTTATCCTTGGCGACGAGAAGAACCTCGACATCAAGTCGCTCGAGAAGATTGCACCTATCAAACGTGTATCTACAGACGAAATATTTGGATACTAACAATACAACATTTAGATATACATATATATATAAAAAATCAGGAGTTACAGCATGCTGTAACTCCTGATTTTTTATATAAGGCTCTAAAGCACCCGAAAACGAATAAGAGAGGTTTCTACCTCTTCATCGCCATATTTTGGCAATTGACCATATTATCCACCTAATGGTGTATATATCACGAAGATAAAATGTCAAATCTTGGAAAAGTGTAGGAAAAAGCACATTTTTATCTTGGAAAAAGGTGGCCACTCGCTCAACAAATGTGTCTACTTCCTACAAAAAAGGTGTCTACTTCCTAGGAAGTAGACACCCCAGTACGCCATTCTGTTGGTGTATTGCCGGTCTTTATATTAAATCTTTCAAACCATCTAATAGCTTTAAATTCTTCTCATATTCTTTTGGTAATTCGTTGGCTCCTCTATAAGTTGCGACTCCCATAGGTTTGTTTGTGTCACGAAGTGCATATTCTACTGTCTTTTGCTTTTGTCCTCTGCATAAGATGATACCTATTGATGGATTTTCGTCAGGAAGCTTGACCATGTCGTCAAGAGCAGAGAGATAGAAGTTCATCTTTCCAACATACTCGGGTTTGAAATCTGTCCATTTTAACTCTATTGCAACTAAGGATTTGAGTCTTCGATTGTAAAACAATAAGTCAATGAAATATTCTTGTTCATCTATTATCAACCTATATTGGTTACCCATAAAAGAAAAATCGAATCCTAGCGCCATAATGAAATTTTTGATATTACTAACTATAGAGTTTTCTACACGGTGCTCATCCCATTCATCTGGATCTTCTATTTCAATAAAATCCAACTTGTAGTTTTTACGGAAAGCTTTTGTTGCCTTTATTCTATAATCGGGTTCGCTTAATGTCCTATCGAAATTGTTAGGTATAGTTCCTTCTCGCTCATAGAGGTGTTCTTTTAGATTATAGCGTAACTTTTCTACACTCCAGAATTCTGTGGCTATTCGATGAATATAAAACAAACGTTCCTCTATGGTATTGGTATTGAGTAGAATCTCATAATGATGAGTAAATTGAACTGTAAGGAAGTCTTCAAGAGCTTGTTGGTCTAATTGGGTCGTTGATAACGACCCAATTGGAATTTGGTTGATTTTGTCAGAGGCAATGAAAGGGCAACGGATATTGTTAACCTGTATTTGGGGCTTAGACAAAGACCCAAATATAGATTGCCATTCTTCATAAAAGCGTCTCATCTTTTTCAAACTCATACCGGAAAAGCCTCTAAGTCCAGGCATTTCTTGTTGGAGTTGCTTGGATATACTTTCAAGAACTTTTCCGCCCCAACCTGTTTCTGCTGTGCGGTGCGACAAATATTCTCCGACGCTATAATATAGTGCAAGCATTTCTTTGTTGGCATGCTGCATTATATTGTAACGAGTTTGTAGTAATGCATCTTTTATAGCTATTACTGCATCTTTTATTTGTGCGATGTTATTGTTTATTTCCATATTAATCTACTTTAGGAATGCAGGGGAATTTTTACGTTCAAATATCATTTTAGAGTACTTTTTTTGACGCTGGTGTCAAATTTTGCCCCGTAAAGTTAATGCTTATATTTGAAATAAAGCCATATTGAATGAAAAAAGTGTCCACATCCTATGATGTCTGCACCCCAGTACGCCATTCTGTTGGTGTATTGTCGGTCTTCTCTTTGAAGATCTTATAGAGATTACCTACTACACTTTCTGTATAGCACCACAAATGTAGCTTCTACTCCCCAGCCTTTATCTCCTCTATCTGCGAAGCATTCTTGTTTTTTCTCCATCTTTTTATTGTTTCTTTAAAACTTACACTATAATAACGCAGAAACCTAAAGAATACTACATCGCAAAGAGGAAAATATTGAACCATACGGTATTTGGAGTGATAGCAGATATTGTCTTGTAGTTCCTTTGGTTAGAGTTCCTTGGTTAGAGTTCCTTGTTTATAGATCCTTGTTTATAGATCCGTGGGAACTATAAATATGCCAGCCTTTCTGCCATATTAAGGGTGCAATTTGCATTATTCATCCATATTTTAAACAAAATAAACACCACGAAATGATAAAAATTAGTAACTTTGTGGCACAGAATTATCAATCATTTCTAAACCAAATAACATTATGGCATCTACACCAGATTTCAAGTATGCTCCTATGTTCCAGTTGGGCAAGGACACTACTGAGTATCGTCTGCTTAGCAAAGAAGGCGTAAGCACCGGTGAGTTTGAAGGCAAGACTATCCTTAAGGTTTCTAAGGAAGCTCTTACATTACTTGCACAGCAAGCTTTCCATGACGTTGAGTTTATGCTCCGTCGTGAACACAACCTTCAGGTGGCTAAAATCCTCTCTGACCCTGAGGCTTCAGAGAACGACAAGTATGTGGCATTGCAGTTCCTTCGCAACGCCGAGACTGCATGCAAGGGTATCCTTCCTTTCTGCCAGGACACTGGTACAGCTATTATACATGGCGAGAAGGGACAGCGCGTATGGACCGACTTCGAGGACGAGGAGGCTTTGTCGCGTGGCGTATACAACACATTCACCGAAGACAATCTGCGCTACTCGCAGAACGCTCCTCTCAACATGTACGACGAGGTTAACACACGCTGCAACCTACCTGCACAGATTGACATTGAGGCTGTCGAGGGCGACGAATATCGCTTTGTAATGGTAGCCAAGGGTGGCGGTTCGGCCAACAAGACATACTTCTACCCAATGACCAAGGCTACTATCCAGAACGAGGGCACTCTGTTGCCATTCCTCGTTGAAAAGATGAAGAGCCTCGGTACAGCAGCTTGTCCTCCTTACCACATCGCTTTCGTTATCGGTGGTACTTCGGCCGAGAAGAACCTCTTGACCGTTAAACTCGCTTCTATCAAGTATTACGACGCTCTGCCTACTACTGGCGATGAGACTGGACGTGCTTTCCGCGACATCGATCTCGAGGAGAAGTTGCTTAAGGAGGCTCATAAGATTGGCTTGGGAGCACAGTTTGGCGGCAAGTATCTTGCTCACGACATCCGCGTAATACGCTTGCCACGCCACGGAGCAAGCTGCCCAATAGGTATGGGTGTTAGCTGCTCGGCCGACCGCAATATCAAGGCTAAGATTACTAAGGACGGTATCTTCTTGGAGAAGATGGACTCTAATCCTTCTGAACTTATTCCTGAGGAGCTTCGTCGTCCAGGCGAGGGCACTAAGGGTATTGAGATTGATCTCGACAAGGGCATCGACGCTGTACGTGCAGAGCTGTCTAAGTATCCTGTAAGCACACGCGTAAACCTCAAGGGTACCATCATCGTGGCTCGCGATATTGCTCACGCCAAGCTTAAGGCTCGTCTTGACGCTGGCGAAGAAATGCCTGCCTACTTCAAGAATCATCCTATACTCTATGCTGGACCTGCCAAGACTCCAGAGGGTTATCCTTGCGGATCAATGGGCCCGACAACTGCCAACCGTATGGACCCGTACGTAGACGAGTTCCAGGATCATGGTGCTTCGCTTGTGATGATTGCCAAGGGCAACCGTTCGCAGGTGGTAACAGACGCTTGCAAGAAGCATGGCGGCTTCTATCTCGGCACTATCGGTGGTGTGGCTGCCGTTCTGTCGAAGAGCTCTATCAAGAGTATCGAGTGTGTAGAATATCCTGAACTGGGTATGGAGGCTATCTGGAAGATCACAGTTGAAGACTTCCCTGCATTCATCCTCGTTGATGACAAGGGTAACGATTTCTTCCAGCAACTCAAGCCTTGGTGCCCTAACTGCAAGTAACGTATATACAACTTTGCCAAGTAGTATATACTAAATCACAAAGTAGTATATACTAAATGGCAAAGTAATATATATTAAAAGTCAAAGTAATACAATATACTTGGCAAAGTAATACAATATACTTGGCAAAGTAATATATATTAAATGGCTAAGTATATATATTAAACAATAAAACCCAAGGCGATGTGCCTTGGGTTCTTTATTATTTATGCTCTAGAGCGAAACGAATTCTCTATACTTGTTATTTCGCTTGAGAACTTCTGATCTATCTTCATACGCTGCTCTACCTGATTGCAACTATATATCACGGTAGAATGATCGCGTCCGCCAACAAGGCGACCAATGCGGCTTGCCGGCATCTTGGTATACTTCTGTGCCAAATAGATTGACACCTGACGTGCCATAACAAAGTCCTTCTTGCGGCTACGGCTATTGATATTGGCTGGTGTAACATTGTAGTGCTGGCAAACACTCTCGATAATCTCGTCTACAGTAAGTGGACTCTCGTCTACCTTTACCGTACGCTTTATTACACGCTGCACCAATTGCATGTCTATATTGCAGTTGTAAACCACACTATATGCCATAAGCGAATTGACAACACCCTGAAGGTCGCGCACCGAACCATTGGCTGTAGATGCAACAAACTGTATCACATCCTCAGGAATACTCAGTCCGTCGTGCTTAATCTTGCTCTCAAGAATGTCTACACACAACTGCACGTTAGGCTTCTCAAGTTCGGCTATAAGGCCGCAAGAGAAACGTGTGATAAGACGTTCGTTCATACCCTTAAGTTCTACCGGAGGGCGGTCGCTCGCAAGAATAATACGCTTGCCGTTGCGGAAGAGATGGTTGAAAATGTGGAAGAAGGTGTTCTGTGTACCCTTCTTGTCTTCCCACTCCTGTATATCGTCAACGATGAGCACATCAATAGTCTGGTAGAAATTGATGAAGTCATTGATGGTGTTGCGCAACACGGCATTGGTGTACTGCACCTCAAACAGACGTGCGCTGATATATAGCACTCGCTTCTCTGGGTATAGGCGCTTGGCCTCAACGCCAATAGCGTTGATAAGGTGAGTCTTTCCACATCCCGACGGTCCAAACACAAAGAACGGGTTGAACTGCATGTTCTGCGGATGCTCGGCTATAGTCTTGCCAATGGCTCTTGGCAGCTTGTTTGAGTTGCCCTCTATATAATTCTTAAAGGTGAGATTCGGATTAAGCTGTGGATCGATGTTCTGCTGTGGAGCACTATCAAGCAAAGAAGGCGACTCATTAGCATGCTCGCGCTGCTGCGGACGCAATGCCTCATCAGTAGGCTCATCACCTTCCACCACCTGTGTCTTCTTGTTCTCGCTATCTGTTACGATGCGATAAGACAGGTTAACACCCATGCCAAAGGTACGTGTAAGCACCTTACGCAACAAGTCGACATAGTTCTCCTCAAGATACTCGTACACGAAAGGGCTCGGTACGCGTAGCAATACCGTCTTCGACTCCTCGTTGTAGGATTCAAAAACGGTTCTTTTGAACCATGCGTTGTATTGTTGCTCGGATATGTTCTCGCGTATGAGCGCAAGACATTTGTCCCAAAGCTTATCAGGACTTAAATTCATTGGCTATTGGTGTATTAACTATTTTTTTTACTTCTAACTATTAATTGATGAAATCCGACTGCAAAATTAGTAATTATTTTTGAGGTGAGCAAATCGTTTAAATTCTAACTTTCTTGTAATTGATATGTAACAGGCTTATTTCCCGATAGTTAGCTTTTTTTATGATTTCGTGAAACACATGCACCCTCTGTCATGTGTAAACTACTGAAAAACAAGACTGTTAAAAGTATTGGGCAAAGTGAGGGCGATATTCACTTAATTTGTTACCTGTTAGATAGCATATACAGGTGATTAGACAGGAAAAACGGCCTCAGCACATTGCTGAAGCCGTGAAACAATGCAATATCGTTATTTATACTAATTCTAATATAAACTATTTATCTTTCTTTCCAAAGATAGAGAAGTGTACATAGCGTTTAGGATGTTCTCTGAGGTTTACGAGCAAGGTGTCGGCGCTACGCATCGTTGTATTCAGATTGTTATAGAGCGACGCATCGTTCATAAGCAAACCAAGTGTATTGTCCTTGCTGTTGAGCTTGTTTGTAAGCTGCTGAACACTGGCTATAGTCTGGTCTACCTGCTGCTTGGTCGACTCAATATCGAGAGCTGCAAGATTGCCTGTAAGCTTATTGGTATTATCGAGCACTCCATTGGCCTTGGACATCATTGAAGGCACGTTGCGGTTGAGATGCTTCATCAGAGTGTTAAGCTCGGCAGACGATGTTGTCAGATTATCGGTTATGGTCTCTACATTGTGCAATGAATGTGCCAAGGCTGGGTCGGCAAGCAAGGTGTTTACACTTGTAAGAATGCTGTCGAGCTTAGGAAGTAGTTTCTCTATAGCAGGAACCATAGCCGCAGCCTTGCCTAAAGCGCCACCATTTACTTCGCCTACGATAGTTCCACCAGGCATAACACGCTCACGAGGATTATTGGCAAGAAGAAGGTTTACCTTAACATTGCCCATCATATCGCTGACAATCTCGGCAGACGAGCCTGCAGGTATGCGCATCTCCTTGTCGAGAGCCACAACAACACGTGCTGGCTTCTCTCCCGAATAGTCGTATATAACATCCTTAACGGTACCTACCTGATAGCCATCGGCATATATAGGACTCGACGACGACAATCCACTTATGTCCTTAAACTCGATGAAGTAGTCGTTGGTAGACGAGAAGATGTTGATACCCTTCAGAAAGTTCATGCCAAAAAACAATATAATTACACCGACGATTGCGACGAGTGCAATTTTCACTTCCTTTGTAAACGCTTTCATATCTATATGTGTGTTTTATTTGTTTCTGTTTTGTTTAAATTCGCGTATGCCTTGGTTTACATCCATCTTCTCTCCATTTTTGAAGGCTATGATGAATGCTCCAGGGAACTTGTCGAGTATTTCCTTGCGCAAGCGATATATCTCGTTGTAGTTGTTGGATGCTCCGTAGGTATACTTCACCATTCCTGCTTCCTCGTAACTGTCGTAACCTTCAAGTCCCTTAAAGTTATGGTCGCCTGACTTCAGTCGACGTTGCGATACAAGTATCTGCACCTTAAATACAGGACGTGTATTATCTGGCTTGCCCATAACAGCCTTAGGTTGTTGTGGCTTGTTCTGCAAAGGCTTAACGACAGGTTGACGCTTTGACTGTTCCTGCTTTTTATTGTTGCGCGACCTTTGCTGACGAGAGTTTTCCTTGTTGTCGTTGGTATTTACAACATTCTGATCTTGGTTGTCAGCGTCCATGCCACGTGTTTCTTGACGAGCCTCATCAGCTATACTGTTGTCTTTATCGTCTTTTTTGTCGGCATTATCGTCGGCTTTACGCTCAGGCACGGGGTCAGATATTGGTTTGTAAGGCACAGTCATACCCGTATCATACTTGTTCTTATACTGCACAAAGGCGTTGTACAGACCTCTGACTATATTGTCCACCTGGTCTTTATTGTTGAGCATGCGCTCCTCGGCAGGGGTAGAAATATATCCAAGCTCAATAAGACAGGCAGGCATAGATGTAAGTCGCAATACGGCAAGATTTTGCTGGTGCACACCCTTATTTGGACGGTTGGCAGCACGACATACGTGTGTCTGTATCATCTTGGCAAACTCTATGCTGCGTGTCAGGTTCTTGTCTTGTATAAACTCGAACATGATATTGCTTTCTGGCGAGTTGGGATCGAAGCCAACATAGTGTTGCTGATAATCTTTCTCAAGCAGAATTACCGAGTTCTCACGTTTTGCCACCTCAAGATTAGTCTCTTTGGCATGCGATGTACCGTCGCCAAGAGTGTAAGTTTCAAAACCACGCATAGAATGGTTACCCTTCAATGCATTGGTATGAACAGATATAAAGAGGTCGGCCTTACGACGATTGGCAATCTCGGCACGTTCGTACAATGGCACAAATACGTCGGTACGACGAGTATATACCACACTTACGTCAGGACAGTTGCGCTCAACGTAACGGCCAAAAGCCAACGCCACATTGAGGTTTATGTTCTTCTCTACCGATATGGTGCCAGGAGCTCCAGTATCCTTTCCGCCATGTCCGGCATCAATACATAGAGTAAACTTCCTGTTTGCAGCCGCTACTACAGATGCAAAGGATATGATGAGAAGAATTGCGAGCAGTACTTTCTTTAACATTGATTGGATGTGCTACGTTTATGTTTGCGTGCAAAGTTAGCTAATTAATTGATAAAACTGCAAACATTCATTTAGTTTTTTCGCGTGTCACGTGTATTTCGACACCAGCTCCACGACAGTCGGCTCCCATAGGAGGATTTAATTTTGTTATGCGAAGCTCTATTAACGTAATATCGGCATACTGCTCCATCAGTCTGTTGGCTATGCGTCCACATACATGCTCTATGAGTTTTGATGGCATCGCCATTTCCTGTTTTATAACATTAAACACCTCGGCATAGTTGAGCGTATCTGTTACATCATCGGTCTGCATAGCACGGCTTATGTCGTAGCCTATGCGTATGTTTATGGTATAATCGTTGCCTGTAGCTTGCTCTTGTGGCAATACACCATGACGGGCGTGCAGGCGTATGTCGTCGATATGAATGAACGAGAGAGTTGATATATTCATTTTCACTAATTATTTAAACTGTTGTGATATATTTTTAAGTTGGCTTTACCTATTTTTATTGATGTATAATTAAGCAGATACAAAATTACAAAAAAAATGCCCTGTCTTCTATTTTATTGTTACTTTTGCATCAACAAACAAAGATATGAGAAATACACCTTATTATATATATATACTTCTGGCTATCGCTTGCATTGCATTGCCAGTTAAAGCAACAGAACAGGCACCTGAACAAACAGAGGTAGCCGACTCTACTGCAACCAGCCATTATATACATCAGATTGCTATAGACGCCATGCCGGGACTTATTCTGCATACCAATGAGTTTCTAAGAGGAAGCAATCCAGAAGTGCGCACAATGAACCATAACATGGGATTAAGGTTGAAGTATGCTTTCTCGGCTCCAGAACAGAGCAAGGAAGCACAAATATTTCGTGATGCATATCAAGGTATTGGCATTGGCTACAACGACTTCAATCATCAGTTGGGCAATCCACTTAGTGTGTTTCTGCTACAAGGAGCACGCATAGCAAGTTTGTCTAACCATCTATCACTCAACTATGAATGGAACCTTGGACTTGCCTTTGGATGGCATCCATACAACGAGGAGTCTAACCCAGACAACAAGGTAATAGGTTCGAAGGTAACGGCATACATTGGTCTCGATTTTTATCTGCGTTGGATTCTGTCAAGACATGTAGACCTTAACATCGGAATTGGAGCAGCCCATTATTCCAACGGCAATACGCAATATCCAAACCTTGGACTCAACACCGCCTTTGTAAACATTGGAGCTGCTTATTATATAGGTCGTAAGAGCGACCATCTGCTATATCGCCACCAAACAGTTTCGCCCGTAAGCCACAACATTACCTACGACCTTATTATGTATGGCGCTTGGCGTCAACGTGGCGGATACGATGGCGACTATCCTTTTTTGCTTGAAGGAAAGACTGCTGTTGTTGGCTTCAACTTCAATCCTATGTACCGACTTAACCATTGGCTTAAGTTAGGCGCATCGCTTGACGGTACATACGACCGCACAGCCAACCTATACTACGACGTTGACTATATAGACCCTAAATACAACGACCAATACCGACGCCCGTCAACAGCCAAACAGATGACACTTGGTATGTCGGCACGTGCCGAATTTACTATGCCCTACTTTGCAATAAACTTTGGTATCGGCAAGAATTTTCTTAATACCGAGGGCGAGTTTGGAGGTATGTACGAGGTTCTGGCATTGAAGATAAATATAACACAACGCAGTCTGCTACACATCGGATACTCGCTCAACAACTTCCATACACCTAAACACTTGATGCTTGGCGTGGGTTGGCGATTCGGCAAAATATCAACAAATCAATCGAAAAGATAAACATGTACACAATAAGAAAATCAACCACAGCCGACATCGACTCTATAATGCTGCTTGCAAAAGCTGCACGACAAATAATGAAGGATAATGGCAACCCTACACAATGGACCGACAATCATCCGTCAAGGGAAACTATTGAGGACGACGTGCAACATGCCGACAGCTACGTGATATGCAAGATGGAGGGCGAAATTGTTGGCACATTTGTGTTTAAGCAAGGACCCGACCCTTCTTACGCAAAGATATACAATGGCGAATGGATTGACAATACACGTACTTACCACGTTATACATCGAGTGATGAGTATGCCTGATACTCACGGCATATTTGCTGCCATTATGGATTATTGCAACAAACACGCCGACAACCTGCGCATCGACACACATAGAAACAATAGCATTATGCAGCATCTGATAAAGAAATACGGATTCCACTATTGCGGCATTGTGCACATAATCGATCTGGATACCGACTTTGAGCGCTTGGCTTATCAGAAGATTTAAGCAATTTTTAAGGATAAGGATAACTAAGACATGGAAAGAGAAAATCAGAATTCAAATGAGTCTTATGCCAAGGCAAAGACCAGTTCGGTAGGCGATATGACTGTAGGTTCGCCATTACGACAGATAACAAAGTTTGCCTTGCCATTGATATTGGGTTACATTCTACAGCAGATGTACCTTGTAATCGATGCAGCCATAGTAGGCAGATGGATTGGTGTAGAAGCATTGGCTGCAGTAGGCGCATCATCTTCTATAATGTTCCTCGTCATGGGTTTCTGCAATGGAGCTTGTGCTGGATTTGCTATTCCTGTAGCACAGTCGTTCGGCGCAAAGGACTATCATAAGATGCGCATTTATGTAGCCAATGCCGTAAGAATATCAGCTGTCATTGCAACAGTTGTAACACTTCTATCGCTTATGTTCTGCCATAGAATCCTGCAATTGGTCAATACTCCTGCCGACATATTCCACGATGCCTACATATTTCTTATGCTGCAGTTTGCCGCCATACCGCTTACATTTGGCTTCAATCTCTTCTCTGGTCAGATACGTGCGCTTGGCAACTCGCGCCAGCCATTCTATTTCCTCATTACATCTGCCATTGTAAACATTCTGTTCGACGTTGTGCTTATACTCGGATGTCGTATGGGAGTAGCTGGAGCAGGTATCGCTACATGGTTGTCGCAAGCTCTTTCGGTAGCATTATGTATATGGTACATACGCAAGCATATGCAGCTGCTCATTCCTCATGGCGAAGAACGACAGTTTGACAACAAGCGAACAAGTATTTTGCTAAATAATGGTGTACCAATGGGTCTGCAATTCTCCATTACCGGCATTGGCATCATTATGCTTCAGAGTGCCAACAACGCCCTCGGCACTACTTGCGTGGCTGCCTTTACTGCCTCAATGCGAATTAAATATCTCTTCACTTGTGTATTCGAGAACATCGGAGTGGCTATGGCTACCTATTGCGGACAGAACCTTGGCGCTCGCAAAATGGAACGTATCACCAGAGGAGTGAAGGATGCTATCTGCCTTATGCTGGTCTACTTCGTCTTCACCTTCATCGTGATTTATCCCTTTGCCGATTGGATGATGAGCCTATTTGTAGACAGTGGTGAGGCTGAGGTAGTAAGCCGTGCCGCACAGTTCATGCGCATTGCCAACTACTTCTACCCTGCTCTCGGATTGCTAACCATACTGCGTTACTCAATACAAGGACTCGGTTTCAGCAACCTTTCAATGCTTAGTGGTGTCATGGAAATGATAGCCCGCTGTGGTGTAAGCCTCTGGCTCGTCACCGCTTTGGCTTGGACTGGTGTCTGCTTAGGCGACCCAGTAGCATGGTGTATGGCAGATGTCTTCCTAATTCCAGCCTTCATTTGGGTGCAGCATAGACTGAAAAAGCAAATAATATAGCAAGGATGAAGTGTATACACTGCATATTTCAATGGAATTATGCAGTGTATAGACTGCATGTTTATTAAAAATATGCTGTCTATATCATTTATTTATGCTATCTTTGCACATAGAATAGTTTAAATGCAAAGATTATGGACAAGAATGTTATAAAGCAAATTATACTTTGGCAGCAAGAATTTGTGGGCAAAGTGAAACTACAAGGACGCAACATAAGTTTGGAGGAAAATGCAAACTATGTGTTAATAGGCATTCGTCGTGCAGGCAAGTCGTACATGCTTTATCAAAAGATACACGACCTTGTAGCGCAAGGACATTCATTGGAAGAAATCTTGTTTATCAATTTTGAGGACGAACGTATCATCGACATCCGCAAGGAAGAGTTGCACCTTATACTTGAGGCTTACCGTGAAATGTTCAGTCATCAACCTATCATCTTCCTCGATGAAATACAGAACGTCGAAGGTTGGGAGCACTTTGCCCGCCGATTAGCAGACGAGAAGTATCGTGTATACATCACCGGAAGCAATGCCCACATGCTTAGTCGCGAGATAAGCTCTACATTGGGGGGAAGATATCTGACAAAGGAGATACAGCCCTTCTCTTTCGAGGAATATCTGGAATACCGACATGTGCATCTTACGAAATTCTGGGAACTGTCGCCTATAAAGAATGATGTATTAAGACTGTTTTCCGATTATTTCTACTATGGCGGACTGTCGGAGGTTTTCAACATGCAAGACAAGAAGTCGTGGCTTCAGTCGCTTTATCAAAAAATTCTGTACTCAGACATCGTTATAAGAAAAGGTGTAAGGAATGAGCGTAGTCTTCGCTTGCTTATAAGAAAATTGGCAGACAGCGTAATGCAACCTACTGCAATTAAACGCCTACAAAACATTCTGCAAGGAGACGGAACAAAAATAGCAAGAGAAACCATAGCTTCATATCTCGACTATCTGCACGAGTCGTTCCTAACATTCAGCATCAGTTGCTTCACCGACTCCATTACCGAACGTGAGACTATAAAAAAGCATTATTTCTACGACAACGGTATTCTGAACCTGTTTCTCTTCCAGCCAGAGACTAAGTTGTTGGAGAATATTGTGGCTATACAACTTTACAAGATGTATGGCGACGACTTGTATTATTACAACAAAAACATAGAGGTAGACTTCTGTGTGCCTAAAGACGGATTGCTCGTTCAGGTGGCGTATCGTATGACTGAAGACGCAACTCGTAATAGGGAAATCTCTGCACTACAAAAAGCAGGAAAGTTCCTTAATGCAAAGAAATGCATGGTTATCACATACGACCAGGAAGAAACAATTCCCTCAGCCGAACTGGGAATGGATATTGAGGTTGTGCCGGTGTATAAGTTTTTGTTGGTAGAACACGGATAATAAGTACAGATGCAATATAAGAGGGCACTTTTTCAGTGCCCTCTTCGGATACCGTACCTCCTACAATACCTTAGGTTCATCACCACATATTCCGGATGAACCTTTTCTCTTCCTTCTATAGTTCTTTATTATCAGCACAACGAATGGGATGACAAAGAGAAAGGCTTGTTGGAAAATCAATTGTTTTGTTCCATTTTTACAGATTATATTTCTATTTTATCTAAATTACGATAGAATATCGTAGATTTTCAAGGGATTATAACCGATTATCACT
>OLSX01000966.1_pt1 | contig 28360 bp, 20 predicted proteins | sample 1673141 | NCBI WGS metagenome assembly OLSX01 (sample SAMEA3136759, study PRJEB25190) | human gut metagenome | biome: human gut; feature: human-associated habitat; material: faeces | place: Austria | collected 2013
TGACTAGTGACTAGTGACTAGTGACTAGTGACTAGTGACTAGTGACTAGTGACTAGTGACTAAGAGACATCAGACTCTCTCGTATCGTCATTTCGAGCGAAGCGAGAAATCTTTTCCGTTTGCGGTCAAACGAATCATGTCAGAAAAGTTCAAACGGGAAACCTGTTCCCTAAGAAACCTTCGGACATCGCCTCATATATAATTGCGGCGAAGCCGCCACTACAACCCTAAACCCTGAACCCCAAACCTTTAACCTACAACCCTATCCCCAGGAGATATACACAAACCATGCAGAGTGCAAATATGATCTTTTATGTCATCGGTGCGATCGTCATCGTGCTTTTCATCCTTCTTCTCGTGAACATGCTGCTCATGAGAAATAAGCTGAACCGTCTGGCCAAGAAGTACAAATATTTCATGAATGGCGAAGACGGCGGCTCGCTCGAGCTGCGCCTCTCGACCGAAGTGAGAGAGCTTCGGGAAATGGTGAGTTCCTCCGAAAATATGCTGCATCAGCAGGAGCTTCTCGCGACCATGCAGCTGTCCTCCTTCCAAAAGGTGGGACTTGTGCGCTACGATGCCTTCGATGACACCGGCGACAAGCTCTCCTTCTCGCTGACCGTGCTCGACGGCAAGAACAATGGCTTCATCCTGTCCTCGCTGGCGGGTCACGACACCTCCCGCATCTATGCGAAGCAGATCGTGAATGGCCAGTGCAAGGAGGCTCTCTCTTCTGAAGAAGCGGAAAGCATCAATATGGCTCTGGATACCCTGATGCCGGATATGGCTTCAGAAGCGCAGGAGCTTGTGAATGAGACGCGCGGCGAAGCCCTGTCTAAGTCCCAGCCGGATAACCATCGCATTGATACGGCAGGGAAATAAAGGCGCGCGCTCAGTGACGGGAGACCTGTCATCCGAGAGGATGACCTGAAATAAGGAAGCAACTATGAAACGAAATGAAAATACAGACACTGGCGAAGTGAGCTTTCATTTCAACAGTGACGAATGGAAAAAACTGAAGATCGCAGGCATCGCAGCGGGGCTCCTTCTGGCAGCGAGCCTCGGGACGGCGGTGTACTCTGCTGTGTCTATGGAGAGCCTCTCCCGGCAGAACCAGCTCTATCAGAACCAGCTCAAAATGGCAGAGGAGAAGATGAAGTCGCTGGAGGACAAGACAGCGACGATAGAAAAGCTCTCCGATCAGCTGCAGGACATGGTGAAGGCCAATAGCAATGGCGCCGCGCAGAATATGACGGGCGGCATCGGCGGTGCCTCCACCGTACCGGATAAGGCGAAAACGGCAGCCGTAAAAGAGCAGGGGGCAAGCACCTCCTATGCGACGCCGGGCAGTCTTTTGCGATCGATGCGTCAGCTTGATGCGCGTCTCGATGCGCAGATCAAGACCATGATCGTCCTGCGTGAGCAGGTGATGAACCAGACCTACGGGATGCAGACCACGCTGCTTTCCGCCTCGTCTGCGACGCCGGACATCTGGCCGGTCAAAGGGCAGGTCTCCAGCAGTTACGGCTTCCGCGCAAGTCCCGGGGGCATCGGCTCCACCTACCACGAAGGCCTCGATATTGCTGCCGACTACGGCGCGCCTGTCTCAGCGACGGCCTCCGGTACAGTCACCCGCGCAGGCTGGGTGGACGGCTATGGCTATCTCGTCGAGGTGAAGCACGACGGCGATATCACGACCCGCTATGGACATAATTCTGCGATCCTCGTCACAGAAGGTCAGCAGGTCGAGCAGGGCACCATCCTTGCTCTCGTCGGGAGTACGGGAAACAGTACCGGCCCGCACTGCCACTATGAAGTCCGCATCCATGGCGATGCGGTCGATCCGACGTACTTCCTCCCCGGAAATAATTGATCACGAGCAGGCGCAAGCCTGCTTTTTTGATAGAGGGATTAGTGACTAGTGACTAGGGATTAGGGATTAGGGATTAGAAATTTGGCTTCTCTGATCGCCCTCCTTCGAAAAAAAAGTGCCCCGAAGGGGCAGAGGCTGTTTTTCCTGTAGCGGTAAGCATGCCATCTGCGCTCATGGATAAACAAAGATGGGAAATCCACTATCCAGTAGACTTTCGGGCATCGCCCCATTTATACTCTGCGGCACTCCTGATTATTATGCGCCGCACAACCCCTTTTGAACCTCTTGAACCCATAGAACCCGCTGAACCTCTTTTGTGCGAAATCAAAGGGCAGCATGCCCCAGGGGATAACCCTTAAAATAAGAAAACAACCATGAAACATATCCTACTCTCTGCGCTGCTTCTTGCGGCGCTCCCCACGGCAGCCATGGCCGAGACAGACCTTGGCTCCGTTTTGATGGACAATGCCATCTCTTATGAAAATGCGGATGCCCGAAAGGCAGAAGATCCGCTTCTGCTTCTTTCCTGGCCGGAAAATGCGGAGTCTGTCCGCTACGAAGTGGAGATCTTCAAAGGACTGCCGGAGCATCTGGATCGGAATGCGCCTCTGGAAGAGACGGTCTATCACGACCGCCGCATTTATATGAACCGCATCCTTGTCCGTCTCCCGCCTGTCATGGACGGTACGCCGCTCTACTGGCGCGTGCGTCCGATCAATGCCGACTGGGAGGGACTAGCTCCCTTCTCAGCGCCGATGGAGGTCAGGAGCACGATGCGCCTCATTTCCAGAAATGCCCCCTATCCGAAGGGAGGCGGACGGGGGAATGGCGCCTTTCTTCTCTATCCCGTCTACTCTTATACAGGAAATCCGGGAGCCTCATCCTACGAAGTCGAAGTGACGAAAGAATATCCGGAGAATATCGATGACGCGCGTCCCTCCAGATACCGCGTCTGGAGCGAGGTGACGACACTTTCCAATGTCTATGATGAGCAGCCAAGACTTGGGACATACTACTGGCGTGTCCGCGGGATAGGGAGCGACGGAGAGCCGGTCGGTGTCTGGAGCCTGCCGGAAAAGATACGAAATCAGGCGGCGGTGCATTTTGATATCGGCATCTTCGGTGACAGCATCACACAGGGCGGGGGACACCTCTACCACAGTCCATCCGATCTCGCCTACAGCTATGTGTCATATCTGGACTTTCCTGCCGTGAATCTGGGAAGGAGCGGCGATACGACGGAGATGATGGAGAAACGCTTTGATCGAGATGTGCTGCCGTTTCACGTGAAACAGCTTCTGATCATGGGCGGCATCAATGACCTGCGTATGGGAGCCGATCCGGAAAAGGTCATCCGCCATCTGAAGCGGATACAGGAGAAATGCCGCGCCCATGGCATCACGCCGGTCCTGATGACGATCCTTCCCATCAATCCGGAAAATATAGAGAAATACTATAGAGAAAAGACGAATGAAAACTGGCGGGAGGCGGTAGATACGGTGAATGCTTTCATCCGAAGCGAAGAGCATATCGATACCGCGGCGCCCTTTGCTGCCTTTCCTGTCATGCCGACAGAGCTTGCGATGGACGGCCTGCATGGCGACTGGAATGCCAAGCAGATGATCGCAGGGGAGATCAATCGGGAGATGGGGAGGTTTAGTAGCTAGTGACTAGTACTGCGTTTTCTTATTAATCGGTCTACAGATTTCTTCTTCTCTGCAGTGAGAAGTGAAGGTGCAGCGCATAAAATTAAGAGGCGCCGCGGAGTTCTATATAAATAATGAACAAGCTGTCTTATTTTATACAACTCAACTTTTCCAGATGGAAACAGACTTTAAAAGTCCTTGAAATCTATGAGGGGAGTTACTCCTAATCCCTAGCTACTTATCTTGAAAACTTATCCACAAAATGTGAACAACCTGTGAACAGCTGTGAAAAGAAAAGTGAATACATGTGAACAAAGCCCGATACTATCGGGCTGTTTTTTATGTGGATAAGTGAATGGAGTTATTCAATTATTCACATAAAAGGGCTTGCGGTGCGAAAGAGGTTCAGCGGGTTCTGTGGGTTCAAAGGGGGGGCGGTGCGGCGCATAAAAACATAGAAGCGCCGCGGAGGTTTGAAACTAGCGGTTTTCTCGTATCGCAAACCTAATCCCTAGCCACTAATCCCTAGCTACCAGTCACCAGTCCCTAGTCACCAGTCCCTAGTCACTCCTCATCCCTTGACAAAGCTCTCTGGACGCGCTATAAAGATGTTGAAAATAGTTTTCAATAAGGAGGACCTATGATAGATACATTTTGGGGATTATTGATCCCATTTCTTGGAACGTCGCTGGGCGCAGCGTGTGTCTTTTTCATGCAGGGGAAGATGAACCGCGGCGTAGAGAGAGGTCTCACGGGATTTGCCTCCGGGGTCATGGTGGCGGCTTCGATCTGGAGCCTTTTGATCCCTGCGCTGGATGAGTGCGAAGCGATGGGCCGCTGGGCGTTTCTGCCGCCGGTCATCGGCTTTGGGATCGGGATGGCGTTTTTGCTGCTGCTTGACCATGCGATCCCGCATCTGCACATGAATGCCAGGGAAGCAGAAGGGCCGAAGAGTCATCTGGCGCGGACGACGATGCTGGTGCTCGCGGTGACGCTGCACAACATTCCGGAAGGGATGGCTGTCGGCGTGGTCTATGCGGGATTCTTATCCGGGCATGAGAGCATCACGGCAGCGTCGGCCATGGCGCTCTCTCTGGGGATCGCGATCCAGAATTTTCCGGAAGGCGCGATCATTTCCATGCCGCTCAAGTCCGCAGGGATGGGGCGCTGGCGATCCTTCGCCGGCGGGGTGCTCTCCGGCATAGTGGAGCCTATCGGCGCTGTAGCCACCATTCTTCTGACAGCGATGGTGGTGCCGATGATGCCATATCTCCTTTCTTTTGCGGCCGGGGCGATGATGTATGTCGTGGTGGAGGAGCTGATCCCTGAAATGTCAGTAGGGGAACACTCGGATGTAGGGGTCATCTCTTTTGCCATTGGATTCATGATAATGATGGCTCTGGATGTCGCACTGGGATGAGAGCGTGTTTAGCCGATAAGAAAATCAGAATCAGGGATACGGCTCCCCTGTCACTTATGACAGGGACAGCCGTCTTTTTTTATGATAAAATTATAAGAATCACAGGTGTGCTTCTTTACGAAAATGATTGCATTTTGTATAATTTTATAGAAACTTTATCGTTATTTGCGGTTTATTATGTGCAAGGGGGAAGATCTCATGCATCAGGCGTACAAAAAGGCGGCTGTTCTGGCGATCATTACTTTGTTGGGATGGGGCGGTATACATTCCTATTATCGCTATACCCAGGACATGATCTATCAGGAAAGTACCGACAGTCTGCGTGCGACCTATACCCAAGTGGGGACTTCGTTTCGTCTGTTCACACAGCGCAACTGGAATATTCTCTCAGTGTATGAAAAGAATATTCATTTATTGCCGGCGGAATATCGGACGGATGATCGATGGAAGGTGCTTCTCGGGGAGCGAAGCCAGTGGATGTACAGAGATTTCTATCTTTTCGATCAGGCAGGCAATTATGTGACGGATCGTGGCCGCAGGGGGCAGACGGACAGCTTCCAAGCGGCCGTCAAAAATGTTTACGAGGCAGGAAAGCCGATCATCTCGAGCTATGTGTCGACGAGTGGCGTGCGTCGGGTCGTCTTTGCCGTACCTTTCAAAGAACCTTTAACGATCGATGGGACCGATTACATGGGGATAGCCGCTACCTATGACAATCAGCTGGTGGAGCGTCTCATCACGGGCAATATTTACGATGGAGAAAGTGACTGCTATGTCGTCGATGCGGCGGGCAATGTGGTGCTGTCCCTGACACCGAAGAGTGAGATCCCGGAGCATGTGGATAATATCCTTTCCTATTTCAAGGTGCATGATGCAGCGGAAGAGAAGGGGAGCCTGGAATGGATGGCGCAAGGCATTCGTGAGGAGCAGGGAGGAAGTCTTCTGCTCTCTCTGGCGGGAAGAAAGTACTATACCGTCTATTGCCCGCTCGGTATCGGTCATCTGTCATTGGTGGGGATCGTCCGTGACCGCGTGGTGGATGAAGGGCTTGTGCGCGTGCGGAATGCGACGATCTTTGCACTGGCGGCTGTCTTTTCACTGCTGGCTTTTTTCATGATCGGTGTGACCATCAAGGAGGCCAGACATAAACTGCATGAGAAAGAGCAGGAAAAGAAGATACTCACCAGCCAGAAAGAGATGATGCGAGAGCTCTTTGGCGGGATGGGGCGCGTGGCGGATCGCTTCGTCGTGGCCGATCTGAAGACGGACCAGTATCATTATGGGGAGAATCAGCTAAAGAGATCTCTGTATCCGGAGACGGGTGCTTTTTCAAAGCTCGTGGAAGAAGTCTCCCAGACATATGTCGCGACGGGGGACGCGGAGCATATGAAGCTCAGCCAGCTGCTGTCCAAAGAATATCTCGTCAGCGTTTTGAGAGAAAAGGATGATCTCATGCGCTTTGAGTACTATGGCCGCCAGAAACAGGTCTTCCGGCTTATGACGGTGGTGCCGATCTCTTGGGACAAAAAGGGCATGCTGGAAAAAGTGATGTGCATCAGTCAGGATATCGGGGAGAAGCATGAACTGGAAACCTTAGCGAATACCGATGGGCTGACCGGACTTTTCAATGAGCGCTATTTCACGATGATGCTGCAGGACAAAGAGAAACAGAAGCTGCCTTTCGTGCTGGTGTATCTGGATCTGGATCGGTTCAAGCCCATCAATGATACCTACGGGCATGCGATGGGGGATAAGCTCTTGCAGGAAACGGCGAAGCGTCTCTTGCTGTGCATTCGTAAAAATGACTATGTATTTCGCATCGGCGGCGATGAATTCACGATCCTCTTCAGCATGGATTTCGATGAGCATATGATAGGAGAGATCAAGAAACGGCTGAAGGAGATGCTGGAGAAGCCCTTCCAGATCGATGCTCACACACTGCACGTGGGATGCAGCATAGGCTTTGCCGCGTATCCGAAGGAGTCTGGCGACACAACATATATCCGCATCCTGGCCGATCGGCGCATGTATGAGGAGAAGGAAAGAGATCACAAGGAAAGATGATGAAGCAGAGCGTTCCTTAATTGCGTTTGAAAGCCTCGAGTGAATTAGAAATTAGAAATTAGAAATGAGAAATGGTGGTGCGGCGCCAGATCCTTCGACTCAGTTCTCACTGTTCCGCTTTTACATGATCGAACATCCGACATTTCACTCCGCTCAGGATGACGAAATGCGCCGCGAAGCATAAATCATGATGATACCCGAAGGTTGTATTTAGTCACCAGTCACTAGTCACTCCTAATCCCTAGCCACTAATCCCTAGCTACTTATCCCTAGCTACCAGTCACCAGCCACTCCTAGCCTCCAAAAACTATACCCATAGTCAATTATTAGAAAAGAATAAAATTGAAAATTTCCTCTTGCAAAATGAAAGCAAGGGACTTATAATGCAAACATCAAATTCATATTGGTGGATGAAACATGTGGGAGAAAGCCGTAAGGCTTACCGAAGGAGTAACACTCTCAGGTATCTCGAAAGAGGTAGTACCGCATGTGGACACACTCTGGAGAGTCTCATAATAAGAGCGCCGAAGGTGTAAGGGTCGCAAGATCCCAATCTCTCAGGCAAAAGGACAGAGAAAAAACGTCACACTTCCTGTGATCGTTAAGGTAGACAATGCCGGCTTCCAGAGTTATTTTTTATTGGAAAAGCCGGCTTTTTTATTTATCTTACTTTCCTGGAGGGAGACAAAGAAATGGATTTGAATCTTGAATTGCTGAATGCGATCGATAGTTTTGTATGGGGACCGCCGCTCTTGGTACTGCTGGTAGGGACGGGTATCCTCCTGACGCTTCGTCTGAAGTTCCTGCAGATCTTCCGGCTGCCGAAGGCACTGGGACTGATCTTCAAAGCACAGAATAAGGGGAACGGGGATATCGACTCCTTCAAAGCTCTCTGCACAGCACTTTCTGCTACGGTAGGCACAGGGAATATCGTAGGTGTCGCGACAGCGATCGCTGCCGGCGGCCCGGGCGCTATTTTTTGGATGTGGATGGCCGCATTCTTCGGAATGGCCACCAAGTATGCCGAAGGTCTTCTGGCGGTGAAATATCGTGAAGTGGACTCCAAAGGCGAGATCGCCGGCGGCCCGATGTTCTACATCAAGAATGGTATGGGTCCCAAGTTCAAATGGTTGGGATCGCTCTTTGCCATCTTTGGTATATTGGTCGCTTACTTCGGTATCGGTACTTTCGCTCAGGTGAATTCCATCGTCGATATCACCAAAATGACGATCGGTCTCGATCCTATGTGGACCGCTCTCATCCTGACCATTCTGGTCGCAGCGATCACCTTGGGCGGGCTGCAGTCTATCGCATCGGCCGCTGCGAAGATCGTTCCGGCTATGGCAGTGATTTACTTTATTTCTACGATCGGTGTACTTGTGTATTTCGCAGACAAGGTGCCTGCAGCCATTCAGACCATCGTGTACAGTGCCTTCTCCGGAAGTGCAGCAGCCGGCGGTTTCCTGGGTGCGACAGTGATGCTCGCGATGAGAAATGGTATCGCCAGAGGCGTATTCTCCAATGAATCCGGCCTCGGCTCTGCTCCTATCGTAGCTGCTGCCGCTAAGACCAAATGGCCTGCAGAACAGGGTCTGATCTCTATGACTGGTACCTTCATCGATACCATCATCATCTGCACACTGACCGGTCTTTCCATCGTCGTTTCCGGCGAATGGATGAATGGTCTCAACGGTGCAGCACTCACGAATGCAGCTTTCAAAGATGCATTCCCCGTATTCGGCGGCTATATGCTGATGATCGGGCTGATCCTCTTCGCTTTCACCACCATCCTCGGATGGAACTACTATGGGGAACGCTGCATGATCTATCTCTGCGGCACGAAGGGCGTCCTTCCCTATCGCATCATCTTCATCATCCTCGTCGCAAGCGGCGCATTCCTGAAGCTTGAAGCCATCTGGGTCCTGGCGGATATCGTCAATGGTCTCATGGCTATTCCAAACCTGATCGCCCTTCTGGCTCTCTCCGGCGTCGTCGTAAGAGAGACAGCTAAATATTTCGACCATCTCAAAACTGGTAAAGCATACGAAGAATACGAAGATTTAGATCCCAGCAAGGTCACAACGTCCAAGGCTCAAGACAGTCTCGCGGACTAGCATCAGGTCCTGATATAACATATTATTTCCTCCCTGAAGGTTTTCCCATTTTCCTTCCCGGCGGCATAATATGACACCCCATCCGGCAAAGGGCACTCCTTCGGATAAGCCCTCCTAAACTGATCCAAGGAGTTTGCCGGGCGGCGGGGAAGATTCCCAGAAAGTCTTCCCCGCCGCGGAGGCCCTACCTCTTTATAAATGGCGAAATGCATATCTTGAGCAAGGAAGTCCGCAGGAGATCTGATCTCCTGCGGGCTTTTGTATTTTAGTTAGAAATGAGAAATTAGAAATGAGAAATGGTGGTAGCGGCATGAAAAAGATGGAAGCGCCGCAGGTTTTAGAGAGAAGGTATTAGGGATTAGAAAGGGGACTGGCGGTTTCCCCGGGCTGTCATCCCGAGCGAAGTCGAGGGATCTCCATTGCAGAATGGAATCAGCTCTTATAAGCCTCTATGGAAACGATGACTCGATGCATCGCTTTAAGGCTTTCAAGCAAGCGACATTTGACGGTCTGCAAGAAAGATTTCTCGGCTGCGCTCGAAATGACGATACGGGGGATGCCTTTTCTAAAAAAGCGGAGAAGCCGCCACCACAAGTTTGAAAGAGACTATTCTTATTCCCTGCTTACGAAGTCTCATAGGGGAAACCGGTTCTGAAGGTTCAAAAGGTTCACAGGTTTTCCATCTTTCTTGAATACCGCATATTTTAAAACTCCGCGGCGCTTAGATCCTTCGACTCAGTTCTCATGCTTTAGATAAGCCATTCTCTAATATACGACGTTTTTCTCCACTCAGGATGACGAAATGCGCCGCACCGACCCCTTTGAACCCGTAGAACCCACAGAACCCGCTGAACCTCTTTTGCACGTAATCAAAGGGCGGTATGCCCCACGGGCTAACCCTAATCCCTAATCCCTAGTCACCAGTCACTCAAATGAAATTGACAGACTCGTATGGGGCCCTGTCATGCTTACCCTGCTGGTCGGTACCGGTGAATTCCAACAGGATAGGGGATTTTTATGTTTAGGTTCAGCGGGTTCTATGGGTTTAGCAGGTTCAAAGGGATTGGTGCGGCGCGTAAAAATCAGAAGCGCCGCGGAGTATAGATAAGGGCGATGCCCGAAGGCCAGAGGGCAGGCGTCTGACGGCTAATCCCTAGCCACCAGCCACCAGTCACCAGTCACCATCATACTCATCTATGATTTTTATAACCTATCACAATACCCAAATTGATATACTTTTCCTATTGAAATTTGATGAAATTAAAGTAGCTACAAAAAAGATATAAATCATATCTATATCGTAAGTATACAGAAAATGCTCGTCAAAAGCACAAGAGGGAAACTTTAATATAGCAAAAGGTTTACAATATGGAAAATGGGCAAAATTTGCATGTTGCATTTTGATTTTCATCGTGTATAATCTAGGTAAATCACTTGAGACTTCGGAATTCAGAATCTGGAAAGTCCAAGCGAAAAATGTATGTTGCCGCATACCATATAGGTGGATGATGTACACTGAAAAATGAAGGTCTTTACGATCTTCTGCCGAAGGAGTAACACTATCAGGCGTTCAGTAAGAACACGAAACTGTGTACGGACACGACTCTGGAGAAGCTCGCTGAAAAGATGCGAGGGCCGAAGGTGTTAAAGGATTTCACCCGTAGAAATCCTGAATCTCTCAGGCAAAAGGACAGGGCTGGCACTTGGGTAACTCCCTTGTTTTCATGAACCATGAATTCGCCAGCTTCAGTCTTCTTCGAACATAAGACTGAGTGCGGCGATTTTTTGTTTCTTATCATAATAAGAACAGTTACGGGAACAAGGGGGATTTTACAATGGATATGGTGCAAATCAATCAACTTGTCGGTGAGCTTGACAGCTTCGTATGGGGGCCTGTCATGCTGTGTCTTCTGGTTGGTACGGGTGTCTACATGACACTGAAGCTGCGTTTTCTGACCTGGAGAAATCTGCCATACGCATTAAAAACGATCTTTTCGAAGAAGTCCCGCACGACCCAGGTCGGGAGCGGTGACGTCTCTCCTTTCTCTGCGCTGATGACTGCGCTTGCTGCGACCATCGGTACAGGTAATATCGTCGGTGTCGCGACTGCGATGTTTGCCGGCGGCCCGGGCGCTCTGGTCTGGATGTGGATCTCCGCATGCTTCGGCCTTACGACCAAGTTCTCTGAATGTATGCTCGGCTTCAAGTTCCGTGAAGTGAATGCCAAGGGTGAAATGAAGGGCGGCCCGATGTTCACCATGAAGAATGGCTTCAAGAACAAAAAAGCCGGCCTCTTCCTGGGTACTGCTTTCGCTCTCTTCGCTGTCCTTGCTTCCTTCGGTATCGGCAACATGACGCAGGCGAATTCGATCTCCACCGCGATCAACACCACCTTCGGCGTATCGAATGAGATCGTGGGCGCAGTCCTGACTGTTATGACCCTCGCTGTCATCGTCGGCGGCATCACTTCGATTTCCAAGGTCTCTTCTGTCGTCGTTCCCGGCATGGCTGTCTTCTACATCCTGGCTGGCCTTTCCTGCATCATTCTTAACATCGAAAACATTCCGCATGGTCTCTACCTCATCGTGATGATGGCTTTCGATCCTACGGCTGTCGAAGGCGGCGTCGTTGGTACCATCACCGTTTCCGTCATGAATGCGATGCGCTATGGCGTAGCGCGCGGCTGCTTCTCCAATGAAGCCGGCCTTGGCTCGGCAGCGATTTCCGCCGCAGCTTCCACCACGGATCACCCGGCAAGACAGGGCTACATCTCCATGACCGGTACCTTCATCGATACCATCGTAGTCTGCACCATCACCGGTCTTACCATCGCCTCCTCCGGCGTGCTCGGCATGGTCGGCGCGGATGGCAAGCCGCTCACCGGCGTAGCACTCACCATGGCAGCATTTTCTTCCAATATCGGTGTCATCGGTTCTTACATCGTTTCCATCGGTATCATCCTCTTTGCTTACTCCACCATCCTCGGTTGGGAATACAATGGTGAAAAGGCTTGGGAATATCTCTTCGGTACCCATAAGTACAACATCATTTACCGCGTTGTCTTCTCTCTGGTAGTTTATGTCGGTGCGACCCAGACCCTCGATCTGGTTTGGAACCTCTCCGATATCGCAAATGCCCTCATGGCGATCCCGAACCTGATCTCCATCCTCGTCCTGGCTCCGGTCATCAAGGAAGAAGTCTTCTCCTTCCAGGCTGTGATCGAAAAGGAAAAGGCAGCGGCTCGCAAGGAAGCTCTTGCGGAAGCAGAAGAAGCACAGAAGATCTGATGCCTATATATAAGGTATAAAATAAATATAGTGAAATCCCTTAGGAATGAGCGAGCAGCTGCTGTGAGGCGGCTGCTCCTTTTTGATGGAGCCCTTTCCAAGGAGCGGATCAGGGGTTGCAGGAAGAGGATGAGGAGCCTTGGATAAAGAAAGCGTGAGATCGGCAGCGGCTTCTCGGTGCTTCTCTGGCAGCGGGATAGGGAGGCATGCCGGTCCCCGGTCACTCTCCCCCCCTGAGGCGAGACAAGCGTACACACCAACTATTGCGAGCGTATACATCAATAAACAAATGATTATAAAAAATGAAAAATATAGAAAAATGGCAAAAATTATATAATGTAAAACATAAGAGAGCAAAATCATATAATTTATTAAACATCAGATTGCAAATTACATGAAAATGTATGGATGATTTCACAAATCTATTGGTCATTCAGCATGGATGCGCCTATAATGTAGTCATTGATTTTAATAGGTCAGGGCAATGGCGTCCATGGGGCGGCCGCTCTGGTGCAGGAGGGAAGAAATGAATCTGTCTATTCAAATTTTTCTGTCATTGGTCTTATCTGTGGTGGTAGGACTGATGCTGGGAGAGGGTGCGGCGGCTCCGGTCAAGATGTGGATCGCGCCGATCGGCACCATGTTTATCAATCTCATCAAAATGATGATCGTTCCGGTGGTCTTCTGTTCTCTCATCGTGGGCATGACATCCATGGGGGATATGAAGAAGCTGGGACGCATCGGGGTGAAGACACTCGTCATTTACATGGTGACGACAGCGATCGCGATCGTGATCGGCTTTGCCGTCGCTATGGCGATCGAGCCGGGCATCGGCATGGCTCTGCCGACGGCAGAAGCACCGAAGGTGAAGGAAGCGCCGTCGATCATGCAGGTCTTTGTCGCAATGATCCCGTCGAATCCGATCGCTTCCATGGCGAAGGCGGACATCCTTCCGATCATTATCTTTGCGCTCTTCACCGGGGCCGGTATCATTTCCGTCGGAGGAAAGCGTGCGGAGATCCTGATCTCCTTCTTCGATGCGATGGCTGAGGTATGCTACAAGATCATCGCCATGATCATGCGTCTTGCACCGATCGGCGTCTTCTGTCTGCTGCTTCCGGTCGTCGTCATGAATGGCCCGAAGGTGCTGCTTCCGCTCTTATCAGTCATCCTCTGTATGGCGATCGGCTGCTGCATCCATGCTGTCGGCGTATACTCGACGCTTGCCGGTGTCTCTGCACACATGAGCCCGCTCACATTCTTCCGCGGCATGTCGGAAGCTATGGCGATCGGCTTCACCACCTGCTCTTCTGCTGGTACGCTTCCTGTCAATATGAAAAATATCCAGACGAAGCTGGGGGTCAAGAGAGATATCGCTTCTTTCGTCCTTCCGCTGGGCGCGACCATCAATATGGACGGGACGGCTCTTTACATGGGCGTTTGTTCCCTTTTCATCGCGAATGTTTTCGGTATCCCGCTGACCTTTGATCAGATGTTGATGATCGTCCTGACCGGGACACTGGCTTCCATCGGTACCGCAGGCGTACCGGGCGCCGGCCTCATCATGCTGGCGATGGTCCTGCAGTCTGTCGGTCTGCCGCTCGAAGGGCTGGCACTGGTAGCCGGCATCGATCGTGTGCTCGACATGTTCCGTACCTGCCTCAATATCACCGGCGACGCGGCGGTCGCTGTGGCTGTCAATGCGACAGAGAAGGATGCGGAAATGGAATAAGAGGATTTAGGGCTATCCCGTAGGGTGTGCCACCTTTGGTTCCGTTTGAAAGCCTTTCTTGAATGAGAAATGAGAAATTAGAAATGAGAAATGGTGGTGCGGCGCATAAAAACAGAAGCGCCGCGGAGTATAAATAAGGCGATGCTCGAAGATGGCATTTAAGTCGCCAGCCACCAGTCACTAGTCACTAGTCACCCAAACACACATAACAACTCTATACTGACTTGGATGATCCATGGGGAAAAAGACCGAGGGCAATGCCCGAGGCTGCCGAAGGAGTAACACTATCAGGCGTTCAGTGAACACGAAACTCCATGGGGACAGATCTCTGGAGATCTCTTCAATGAGAGCCGAAGGGGCATAGGCGGAAACGCTGTAATCTCTCAGGCCAAAGGACAGAGCCGATTTCATGAGGAAAGCTCATGAAGCCGGTTCTGTTTTTATTTTATACAGAACCGGCTTTTTTAGGTTCACAGGCCCCTTGGGGCGCTCACTCTTTTCAGAGAAAGGGAAAATAGGAGGAAACATGATGACAGATATTTTGAACCAGATCGACGGGCTCGTGTGGGGGCCATGGCTTCTGGTGCTTCTCGTTGGCACCGGGGTACTGCTGACCTGCCGGCTCTCGCTCCTGCAGGTATTAAAACTGCCGCGCGCACTGAAGCTGATCTTCTTTGCGAGAAACAAGGGCGATGGCGACATCGACAGCTTCAAGGCGCTCTGCACGGCACTCGCTGCGACGGTCGGCACGGGAAATATCGTCGGCGTAGCGACGGCGATCAAACTCGGCGGCCCGGGCGCGCTCTTCTGGATGTGGCTTGCCGCTTTCTTCGGCATGGCGACCAAGTATGCGGAAGGGTGCCTTGCGGTCAAGTACAGAGGGGTGGATGACCAGGGCAATATTGCCGGCGGCCCGATGTACTATATCGAAATGGGTCTTGGCAAGAAATGGAAGCCTCTCGCTGTCGCTTTCGCCATCTTCGGCATCATGACGGCCATGCTCGGCAGTGGTACGACCACGCAGATGAATGCGATCACGGCTTCCGTGCAGGCAGGGTTCGGGGTCTCCACCTACATCACCTGCGCCGTCATCACGGTCCTTGTCGCGATCATCACCTTTGGCGGCTTGAAATCGATTTCCAAGACAGCCTCCAAGATCGTTCCGGCGATGGCAGTCGTTTACTTCATCGTCACTGTGATCTTCCTCGGTCTCAATGCGGGTGAACTGCCGCATGCGATCGCTCTCGTCATCGATGGAGCCTTCAATGGTACCGCAGCGGCCGGCGGCTTCGCAGGCGCCGGCGTCATGCTCGTCCTTCGAAGCGGTATTGCCCGCGGCCTGTACTCGAATGAGTCCGGTCTCGGCTCTGCGCCGATCGTAGCGGCAGCAGCAAAGACCAAGTGGCCGGCTGAGCAGGGACTGATCTCCATGACAGGCACCTTCATCGATACCATCATCATCTGCACCATGACCGGCCTCACCATCATCGTGTCCGGCCAGTGGCTTGGAGAGCTCAATGGCGCCGAGCTCACGCAGGCGGCTTTTGCGACGACCTACGGCGCTTTCGCTCCCTTCCTTCTGACGATCTCCTTAACGCTCTTTGCTTTCACCACCATCATCGGCTGGAACTACTATGGGGAACGCTGCTGGGAATACCTTTTCGGCACGAAGACCATCCCTGTGTACCGCGTGTGCTACATCGCCGTGCTGGCTTCTGCAGTCTTCCTGAAGCTGGAAGCCATCTGGGCGCTGGCTGATATCGTAAACGGCCTCATGGCCATTCCAAACCTCATCGCCCTTCTCGGGCTTTCGGGCGTCATCGTTTCTGAGACGAAGAAATACTTCGGACATCTTGAGATCCGCGATGCCAGACTCGCGGCGTATAAGGAACGCCGCATCGGGAAAAAGGCAGAAGTATAATGGGGGAAAGATCCCGTCGGAGTCACTCCGGCGGGATTTTGTATTGAGGGGAAGGGTTCAGGGTTCAGGGTTAGCCCCTGGGGCGACTCGCCCCTTGATTACGTTTGAAAGCGTCGATTGAATGAGAAATTAGAAATTAGAAATGAGAAATGATGGTGCGGCGCAAAAATAATGAAGCGCCGAAAAGTATAAATAATGGCGATGTCCGAAAGTCTCTTGCTGGCAGGCTTCCTTCGCATCGCAGCCTTCCCCTCGAGGGGAAGGTGCCCCGAAGGGGCGGATAGGGCACAGGCGGGATGAAAGACAGCTGAGGAAAGCGGAACAGCGCGGCACATGTGGGGGGAAAAGCGCGAGTCCCTGACTGCGAATGACAAAGATTTCTCGCTTCGCTCGGAATGACGATGCTAGGATACCGCATCACCCACCATCTTAGGGCCTTGCCCTATTTATACTTGCGGCGAAGCCGCCACCACAACCCTGAACCCTGAACCCCGAACCCTCCCTCCTTGACCGCCGCCCAAAACTACGCTACAATAAGTAGTCATGGAAATTCGTAGAAGCTCTTAGAAAAGGCGGCTTTCTATGATATAATAAATAGGATTATAAATAGAACAAAGGGGGCGGTCAGTCTTGGAAAAAAAGGTCATCATCAATGTCACTTCTCTTCAGCGGAATGAGGCGGGAAAGGATGAGAAAATCACCCTGGAAACGCCGGGCATCTATGGCGAGAAGGACGGTATGAAGTACGTTTCCTATGAGGAGACCAAGCTGGCTGGCATGGAAGGGACGACGACCACGCTGGAGATTCACAAAGACCACGTGCGCCTCATCCGAGACGGCAGCTTCCTGCAGGAGCAGGTCTACCGCATCGGAGAGAAGAACCACTCCCTGTACGAGACCCCGATGGGCACGATGGATATCTACGTCGTGACGCGCGAGATCGAAGATTCGATCGAGGCGGGGAAGGGACGTATGCGCCTTTCCTATGATGTGGAGCTGAAAGGCCTGTTTAACCATTTGAATGAAATTATTGTAGAAGTTCGGGAGGATCCGGAGGATTCATGGAAGTCAGAGAAGAACTGAAAGAAATCATTGAGAAAGCGAAAGAGGCAGCCATCGCTGCCGGTGAACTGCCGGAGGGCGATTACGCGGCTGTACAGCGTCTGGAAGTGCCGAAATCCAAGGAATTTGGCGATTATTCCACCAATGCGGCTATGCAGTGGGCGAGAACAGCGCACAAAGCACCGCGCATGATCGCAGAATCCATCGTGAAGCATCTGGACACACCGCTGGTCACTCGGACGGAGATCGCGGGTGCCGGCTTCATCAATTTCTACCTTGCCGCAGATACGGTGTACAGCGAGCTGAAGCAGATCCTGAAGGCCGGTCCTTCCTACGGGGATCTGCCGAAAAATAAAAAAGACCGCATCCTTGTCGAGTATGTCTCGGCAAATCCGACCGGCCTTCTCCACATCGGACACGCCAGAGGCGCTGCCTATGGCTCGGCGATGGTGAATCTGCTGCGCGCAGCCGGCTATGATGTACTGTCGGAATACTATGTGAATGATGCCGGCAACCAGATCGATCATCTGGCGGAATCCATCAATGCACGCTATCTCCAGCTCTGCGGTCTCGACGCTGAGATCCCGGAAGACGGCTACCATGGACAGGATATCATTGATACAGCGAAGAATATCCTGGCTAAGGATGGCAAGAAGTATCTCGATATGGATGAGAAAGAACGTCTGGAGATCTTCAAAGAGCTCGGCCTTCAGGAAAAGCTCGCAGACCTCAAGAAGGATCTGCAGGAATTCCACGTCGACTTCGACAACTGGTTCTCCGAAAGATCTCTCTATCCGGATCAGGTGAATGAAGCGCTCAAAGTCCTGAAGGACGAAGACAATATGTACGAGAAGGACGGCGCTCTCTGGCTCCGCACCACAAAGAACGGCGATGACAAGGACCGCGTGGTCATCCGTACGAATGGCGTGCCGACCTATTTCTGCTCCGATATCGCCTATGTAGGAAATAAGATCCGCCGCGGCTACAACAAGCTCATTGATATCTGGGGAGCGGATCACCATGGCTACATCATCCGTCTGAAGACAGCCATGAAATTTTTGGGCTACAACCCGGATGATTTCGAAATCATGCTGCTCCAGATGGTGACACTTCTCCGCGACGGACAGCCGGTCAAAATGTCCAAGCGTACCGGACAGGCCGTATCGCTGCGCGAGCTGATGGAAGAAGTCGGCACCGATGCAGCACGCTATTTCTTCTGTGCCCGCACACTGGACTCCCAGATGGACTTCGATATCGACCTGGCCAAGAAACAGTCCAGCGATAACCCGGTCTATTACATCCAGTATGCGAATGCCCGCATTCACAGCCTCTTCCGTCAGGCGAAGGAAGCCAAGGTCACCTGGGATCCCCAGTTCACCGGCGTCGATTTCACCTGCCTCAAAGAAGAATGTGAAATGGATCTGATCAAAAAGATGGAAAACTATCACCAGCTCATTGATGGAGCCGCGAAAGAAAGAGCTCCGCAGCGTATCGCCAAATATGCGTACGAGCTGGCAGCCCTCTTCCATCATTTCTATAGAGAATGCCGTATCCTTGGTGTAGACAGCGAAGTCACGCAGGCGCGCCTCGGCCTCATCACCGCCGTCCAGTACGTTCTGGTCCACGCCCTCACCATCTTAGGCATTACCGCTCCGGAAAAAATGTGATAAAAAGGGTTCAAGGTTCATCCTTTGGGCGGCTTCGCCGCAAATATGTATTTTGCAGCGAAGCTGCCACCACAACCCTGAACCCATCAAACCGAAACCATCAACCATTTTCAGAAAATCGACGACTGAAGATTTCCATATTTGCGTTTTTCCGTTCCACCCTATCAAAGGAGGTCCCATGACAAAATACATCTTCGTAACAGGCGGCGTCGTTTCATCCCTGGGCAAAGGCATCACCGCTGCGTCCCTGGGCAGACTGCTGAAGAACAGAGGCTACAAAGTCACCATTCAGAAATTCGACCCTTATATCAATATCGACCCGGGTACCATGAGCCCGTACCAGCACGGCGAGGTCTTCGTCACCGATGACGGCGCAGAAACCGATCTGGATCTCGGTCATTACGAAAGATTCATCGATGAAAATCTGTCCAAGGCATCCAATGTCACCACAGGCAAGGTCTATCAGGCTGTCATCAACAAAGAAAGAAAGGGCGAATACTTAGGCTCCACCATTCAGGTCATCCCGCATATCACGAACGAGATCAAAGACCGCGTGCTCCGTGTCGGCAGAAATGACAATGCAGACATCGTCATCACGGAGATCGGCGGCACCGTCGGTGATATCGAGTCCCTGCCATTCCTCGAAGCCATCCGTCAGGTCAAGAAAGACGTACCGAATCGAAATGACGTCATCTATATTCACGTCACACTCGTACCATACATCGAAGCCGCTGACGAACTCAAGACAAAGCCGACCCAGCACTCCGTCAAGGAGCTGCGCTCCATCGGCATCCAGCCGGATGTCATCGTCTGCCGTACCGTGAAGGCACTCTCTCCGGAGATGAAGAGAAAGATCGGCATGTTCTGCGACGTAGAACCCGAAGCTGTCATCAATAACCTCACCGCCAAGAGCATCTATGAAGTACCGCTCCTTCTGCAGGAAGAAGGTCTCGATCACATCGTCCTCCAGAAGCTCGGCATGGAAGACACCAAATGCGACATGGAAGACTGGAAAGCCATGGTGGACCGCATCGTTTCCTCCGAAAAAGAGGTCAACATCGCTCTCGTCGGGAAATATGTCGAACTCCATGACGCCTACCTCTCCGTCGTCGAATCCCTGTCCCATGCCGGCTACGCCTTTGGCAACAAGGTCAAAGTCCACTGGATCAATTCCGAAGTCCTCGAAGAAGAAAAACCGGATCTTCGCGAAGTCTTCCAGGGTATCGACGGCATCGTCGTTCCCGGCGGCTTCGGCTATCGAGGCGTCGAAGGCAAGATCGACACCATCAAGTATGCGCGTGTCAATAAGATCCCGTTCCTCGGCCTCTGCCTCGGTATGCAGTGCGCCGTCATTGAATTTGCCAGAAATGTATGCGGCATGACCGGGGCAAACTCCTCCGAATTCATCCCGGACACCCAGTACCCTGTCATCGACCTCATGCCAGACCAGGAAGACGTCACCGAAAAAGGCGGCACCATGCGCCTTGGCATCTATCCGTGCAAGCTCAAGGAAGGCAGCAAAGCAAGAGAACTCTACGGCGGTCAGGAGATCGTCTACGAACGTCATCGCCATAGATACGAAGTCTCCAATGCCCTTCGTCCGGAGCTTGAAAAAGCTGGCCTCGTCATCTGCGGCACCAGCCCGGACGGACGCCTCGTCGAAACGATCGAGCTCAAGGATCATCCGTACTTTGAAGCCACCCAGGCCCATCCGGAATTCAAGAGCCGCCCGAACCGTCCGCACCCGCTCTTCCGCGGCCTCGTCGAAGCAGCCATCAAGCATAGAGATGAAAAATAAACGAACAGCAGTATGAAAAAAGCGAACCTCGAAAGGGGTTCGCTTTTTTGTTGGCGGGTTCAAAGGGTCAAGGTGGCGGCTCGTCCACTGATTGTGAATGAAAGTTTTGCTCGAATGAGGAATTAGGAATGAGGAATTAGGAATGATGGTGCGGCGCATAAAAATATAGAAGCGCCGCGGAGGTTTGAAACTAGGGAAACACTGATTCTGCGATTTAATCAGCGTTCCCCTGGTGATTTTCTCGTATCACAAACCTAATCCCTAGCTACTTATCCCTAGTCACTCATTCCCGCCTTCAAACTTGTAGTGGCGGCATCGCTGCATGTTAGATGACGGTATTCTCGTATCGTCAGCCTTCCCCTCGAGGGGAAGGTGCCCCGAAGGGGCGGATAGGGCACTGGCGGTATGAAAGAGAGCAGGAAGGAGCGTCTCAAGTGCGCTGTTTACGAAAGCACCCTATCCACCGCTGACGCGGTCCCCCTTCCCAAGGGGGGAAGGCTAAGAGGTGCGACGCTTCGCGTCGATTTTTGTAAACGGCGATGCCCGAAGGCTGGAGGATAGAAGTCAGATGTCTGATGTCTCCTAGTCTCTCAGTCTCCCAGTCTAATCCCCAATCCCTAATCCCTAGCTACTTATCCCTACGGGTTCATGTGGCGGCTTCGCCGCCCTTTAGATGACGGTATTCCCGTATCGCAGCCTTCCCCTCGAGGGGAAGGTGCCCCGCAGGGGTGGATAGGGAACTGGCGGTATGAAAGAGCGTGGGAAGGAACGTCTCAAGCAGGCGATTTATGAAAGCACCCGAGCGGCGCAGTATACATAGTGGCGATACCCGAAAGCAGCATGCAAGTCACGAGTCACTGATGCACACTGACCACGCCGACAGCAGCGATGATGAGTGCCATCCCAAGAAGCTCAAAGGATCCGAAGTCCTGCCCGAAGACGGCAAAGGCGAGAAGAATGGATGAGAGCGGCTCCAGGGCTGCGATGATGCTGGCCTCTGCCGGAGAAATATACTTCGTGCTTCCGAGATAGAGGACGAAGGAACAGATCGTCCCCACGATGACCACGAAAAGGAAGGCCAGACCGACAGAAAGATCCACCGCACCGGTGAAGGGGAAGAGCCCCATGAAGGGCAGGAAGGAAAGCCCTGCGATGACCATGCCCCATCCCACGACGATGGGCGCGCCGTACCTCTTGATCATGCCGACCGGCTCTACCGTATAGAGCGCGCATGCCACGGCGGCCAGAAGTCCCCAGAAGAGAGCCTTTTCAGACAGCGCGAGACTGCCAAAATTTCCATGTGTCGCGATGAGCACAGTCCCCACGAAGGCAAAGACCGTGCAGAAAATTTCCACCAGGCGCGGCAGCCGCCGCTCCGAAAGGCAGTACCAGAAGATGATGAGGATCGGCATCAGATACTCCAGGACCGTTGCCGTCGGCGCATTGCTGTACTTGATAGCCGCAAAATATCCGTACTGCGTCCAGATCATTCCCAGCATACCAAAGACCAGGATCCGTATCCGGTCTTTTTTATTTTGCCAGATCGACCAGATGCCCGTTTGTCCCGTCAATGAAAAAATAAAAAGGAGCAGCACACCGGCCGACAGCAGCCGGCAGAAGGTCAGCCACTCTGGGGAGATATCGCGGTTCACGAGCAGGTACTGCCCCGCGATCCCGCTCGCCCCCCAGCAAAGCGCGCCCAGCGCGCACTGCAGGATGCCTTTGATTCGAGTATTCAATGTGTCCTCCGAGGGGGAAATGGGTTCAATGGGTTGGCTCAAGGGGCGTGCCGCCCCTTGATTGTGTATGAACGCTTTGTCCGAATGAGGAATGGTGGTGCGGCGCATAAAAATCAGAAGCGCCGCGGAGTATAAATGGGCGATGCCTGAAGGTCTCTTGATAGCAAGTTTCCCATGTAGCGTTTCCAAACATCGACCGCCTGATCGCGAACGAAAAAGATTTCTCGCTGGCGCTCGAAATGACGATACGAGAGAGCCCCTAATCCCTAGCCACTAGCTACCAGTCACTAGTCACCAACTATTTCAGATCCCTGTAATTCACGACCTTCACGGCTTTATCCGTGATCATCCGTCTCACCTTCGGCGAGACGATCGCCTGCATCTCCGCTTCAAAGTCATGCTCCCAGTCGCAGGCGGGAATGAGCTTTTCATTATCCGTGCCGGGATGCATCATGACCTCCGTCGTGCCGGGGCGCAGATCCTTCAGGATATGCAGGAAATGCCCTTCATGCACCGCTTCGCCTGCCACGATGCCCTCGAAATGATCCGGCACGCGGAAATGACGGCGCTTCGCCTTCCAGAGGGAGAGCTCCGACAGCGTGAAGAGCCCGAGGCGGCCGATGAGCTGCCCCATACCGGCAAAGGCCGTGAAGAGCGGCGTCCGGGAGATACGCACGGCGTCAAGATGCAGCGACGCGGCGACATCGAGCGAGATATCGATCACACCCGGCAGCATGTGCATGTGCTGGTGACTGTCGACATGCGTCAAGGGAAGACCGGTCCTTTCCATTTTCGCCGCCTGCGCCATGAGCTCACGCCGTACATCCTCCATGGCGATCTGCCCCTTGAGAAAATGCTTCACAAATTCGACGTGGTTATCAAAAAAGACACCCTCTTTGGTCACGAGCGAGGGAATATCCTTCGCTTCGCATACAGGAAATCCGTTCACGAGCGTCAGATGGATGCCGACGCCCAGCTCGGGGTGACATCTGGCCACCTCGACGGCATCATCAAAGGCCTTGCCGCCCGGCATGAGCGTCGCAGAGCGCAGACAGCCCTCCTCCACGCAGCGCTTGACGGCCTGATCGATAAGAACATGCCGGCCAAAGTCGTCGGCATTGACAAGAAGTTGATAGTTTGGCATAAAAGTCCTTTATAAATATGAGTTCAGGGTTCAGGGTTGTGGTGGCGGCTTCGCCGCAGTATAAATAGTAACGATGCCTGAAGGTCTCTTGCTGGCAGGCTTCCCGTTTGGGGTCTCCTGCCATCGACCGCCTGACTGCGGATGACAAAGATTTCTCGCTTCGCTCGAAATGACGATACGGGAGTCTGATGTCTACCAGTCACTAGTCACTAGTCACTAGTCACCAGTCACCAGTCACCAGTCACCAGTCACCAGTCACCAACATATTATCCGATTATACCATTTTCACGCAAGAAAAACCCTCGAAGCGCTCACTCCGGGGGTTTCGTGTATGTCAGATTCAGAGCATATCCTTGCGCCACAGAATGAAGGTGACGACAAGGGTCAAAAGGATACCGATCAGGATGACGCCGACAAAGCCGAAGGGCGACTCCTCGAAGGGGACAGGGACATTGATGCCCCAGAGGCTGTAGATCAAGGTCGGGATCGCCAGGATAATGGTGACAGACGTCAGGAATTTCATGATCTGCGAAAGACGGTTCGAGATGATGGAGGAGAAAGAGTCCATCATGCTCATCAGAATGTTGGTATAGATCTCCGCCATTTCGAGCGCCTGCTTATTTTCGATGATGACATCTTCCAGCAGGTCCTCATCCTCTTCATACATTTTGAGGAGCGAGTGCAGCGGACTGTTTCGAAGCCGCATCAGACGCTCCATCACGTTTTCATTCGCATGCAGGGCGAAGTTGAAGTACGTCAGAGATTTCTGCAACTCGAGCATACGGAAGAGCTCCTTGTTCTGCAAGGACTTTCTGACCTGCGTCTCGATGACATCGGTCTGCTTGTAGATCTGCTGCAGGAAATACAGGAAGGAAGAGGAGGCTTGCGAAAGGATCTGGAAAAGGAAGCGCGTCTTCTTGTACGTCTGGAAAGAAGTGAATGAGTTATTCAGAAATTTCTGAATAACTGTATTCGGCTCCAGACAGACCGTGATGAAGTACTGGCGCGTGATGAAGATGCCAAGCGGCAGTGCATCATACGCATCCGTCTCAAGGACGACCGGGGTATTCACGACAACGAAGATATAGTCGTCTTCAAGCTCGACATGAGAACGTTCTTCTCTATCGAGAGCGGTCTGGAGGGAATCAACGGGAATGCCCGTCAGTTCATTGATCCTGACCAGCTCCTCCAATGTCGGTGCCGCGGCATTGATCCAGGACCCTTTTTCCAGCTGTTCCAGCGGAACGGCGGACAGAACATGATTTTCATTGTGTTTGTATGCCTGTATCATGGCGACCCCCCTCTCTCCGGAAGCATCCGGTGACCGACCCTTGCTGCCCACGGTCTGCTGTGGGCTATCCTTACTAAATATAGTCAGAAAATCTTCCCCTGTCAATGAGAATCAATGGCAATCAGCAAATTTTACGTGGAATTGACGAGGAATAGCGAATTCAGAGAATGAGCGGCTGGGAAGTAGGAGCGTCGCTCCGCCTAAGCCTTCCCCATCGGGGAAGGGGGACCGCGTCAGCGGCGCTCGGATGCTTTCGTAAACAGTTCACTTGTGCAAAAACGTTTTTCCATCTGCATCATCTGTCTTTCATACTGCCTGTGCCCTATCCGCCCCTTCGGGGCACCTTCCCCTCGAGGGGAAGGCTGACGATACGGGAATACCGTCATCTAAAATGCGGCGAAGCCGCCACCTGAACCCGTTGAACCCTTAGAACCTTCTGAACCCGCTGAACCCCGTAGCTTGAAAGCAGGGATGAGTGGTTTCGAGTGGCTGGTGACTACTTACCACTTTCGGGCATCGCCCTTTATAAAAATCGACGCGAAGCTATGCATAAAAATTCTTGCAAACGCTGATCCTGCGATTGAATCAGCGTTTCCTTAATACAGCACCGGGATCCAATACGCTTCATTTCCTGCGATGCGTTCATCACTGAAACGGGCATAGAGCGCAGAGGGCGTATCGCCTAGCATGAAACAGGAGAGTGTCACATAGCCTTCCATGATGCCGACATCCGTTTTCGTGATGACCTTCTGCTGCGGGACGCAGCACTGGACGAGATTCGAATCACTGTCCCGTGCCACCACATAGTCATCGCTGTCTATTTTCTTCCGGTAGATCGTCTCCCCGCGGCCATTGATGATCTCGATCCCGCGCCCTTCACGGCCCCAGATGGGCTTTCGGATCCAAATAGAATCCTCGGGCATATCTCCGAGCCTGAAATCACGCTGGAAATAGCTCTCCGGAAGGTAGGTGCGGATGATCTCCTTCTCCTTCTCCGTGAAGAAGGCGGGGCTCTTTTCCATCAGCGCATAGATGAGCGCCTGAAAACCCTTCGACTGCATGATGAGCGACTCCGGCGGATTCATCATATGGAATTTTCCCGCCTTGTACCCATCCATCAAAAGCTCTCCCAGAGAGGACGCATCCTGATCCGCCGTCTCTTCAATGAGGATCTCCATCGGATGCATGCGATAGAGGAAGGAGACGGTCCTCCCGTCAGGAAGCGCGAGGCTTCCGTCCTCCATCACCGCCAGATGGTAGAAGGACTCGAAGACGATGGTGTCTCTCATCGAGGGATCGATCGCATCCTGCATCGCCTGCATGAGGAAGCGCGTCGTCCCGAGGTCCTCCACGTAGTCATCGAAGCACGAAAACAGCACCGGATGCGCGAGCAGCTCCTCGCGGCTCTTTCCGCCTGAGCAGCGAAGGAAAATATCCTTCATCCAGCTCCGCAAACGATCCCACTCGCCTTCATTCGGATCCTCTTTGAAGAAATACCGCGCCGCGACACCATTCGCATAGTAGGCCTCGATCTCCGCGCATGGCGTGTCCGCATTGATCTCCACCATCTGGATCCGCCCCGACTGATCCATCACGTAGTCAAAGCGCGAGAGCCAGCTCGGAAGATTCTTCATCGCATTGCCTTCGTGAAGGTACCTTCGCATCTTCTTCGGGATCTCCATCTCATCGAAAAATTCATCGCTCTGCGACTGAAAACGCTGGACGGCCTTTGCGAAGATCGCATAGAGCGCCGCGCTCACCCGCCGGAGGAGATCCGCCTGTTTCTTCTCGATCACGAGCGGCAGATGCGTCGGATAGCGGAAGGGATAGCCCGGATACTCGACATAGGGAAATATCGTCCGATCAATGTCATCCATGTACGTTTTTTCCATCAGGAGGCACCTCCGCTTCTCACGCCTGCACCACCAAAGCCGGTCTTGCCGCCGGCCGGCGCACTGACAGAGGTCTTGCCCGCGGGCGGCTGCCCCTGCTTCACCGCCGTCCCCGCGGCCGCACCCGGCTGCTGGGTCTGCGTGTACGCCGGGCGCTTGTCATTTAATACATTGCCCGTATTCCTGTCATAATGCCCCTGATAGCCGCCGATGCCATGAAAGAGGAAGTAGCTCATCAGCATCATCGGAAGGAGCGAGGACATCCCGGAAACGTAGTTCAAGTTATCATTCTCATCACGGCGAAATGTGACCTCGTCCCCATTATCATACTTCGCCGTCTCTGTGCCATCCTCATTTTTGATGAGATGGTACGTGCGGCCATTCTCATCCGTCAGCGCCTCCCCCTTCGGCGCCTCCTGTCCGCAGCCCGCCAGCATGAGCGGCGCGCTGACTGCCGTAAAAGCCGCAAGGATCGCAGCCGTCTTCGAACTGATATGGATCATGATGGATCCTCCTTCTTTGGGTACAATCATTTATTTATATTATAGCATAAAAACAGCCCGCCTCAGCCAGCTTCGCCGATCTGCCAAGCGCTGCCGCCGCCCCTTCGATCCCACGCAAAAAAGAGCCGTGATCTCTCACGACTCTTTCTCTTATACCGGCCGCTTATTCGTCGGCAAGTTCACTGGTGACGATGCGGCGCAGGCCCTGCAGGGCGTGGGACTGCAGTCCCGCTGCCGCATGACCGGCATCCAAGAGCTGCTGATCCGTGGCATCCAGCTTCAGCTGGTTGAAATTGATATTTTTCACGGCCGCCTTGCCGTCAGCTTTGGTTCCGTTTTCGACACGGACCTGAAGTACGAGATCGGTCATTTTTGCTTTTGCAGTCATAGAGATAGTTTCCTTTCTTCCTTTTTCAAACATTTACATGCCATACAGTAGGGAAGGTTGATGGGTTCGGGCGTTACCGCGAGAAGTTTGAAAGCAGGGATGAGTAGCCAGGGATTAGTGGCTAGGGATCAGGGGTGCCGAGTGACTTGAATACTACCTTCGGGCATCGCCCCATATATACTCGCGGCGCTTTCATATTTTTATGCGCCGCACCACCACTCCTAACTCCTAACTCCTAACTCCTAACTAGAGAGTGCGCGAGGCTTTCATCCCCAATCAAAGGGCAGCACGCCCCGAGGGGCTAACCCTGAACCCGCTTCCCCGTTTCCTTTATTTCACTTCTTCGGTGGTGGTGGTGACGACGGTGGCTTTTTCAAATCCGGTCACGGTCTCCCCGGAGGACGGAGAGAGGACGACCTGCAGCTTTTCCGCCGCGGTTCTGCATTCCTCCAGCGTAAGGCCCTCCTTGGGATCTGTGAGAGAGACCGTCATGGCTTTGCCGGAGGTGTTGAAAACGAGATTCAGTTTTTTCATAGCATTTCTTCCTTTCTGTAAAACGAATATTCAGAAGGTCGCCGGCCGGCTCACTTGCCCTTCTGTCTATATAGTGTGTTTCAGGGATGGAAATATTGTCGTTTCTTCAAAAATAAAAAAGGGGCTGTGAAGAAATGAATCCTCATTTCTTCACAGCCCCTTTTTATTTTGCTTTCATTTGGTTCAGGGTTCAGGTGGCGGCTTCGCCGCCTTTTTTATTGGGCGATGCCCGAAAGTGGTATTTTAGTCATGGGTTACCAGTCATAACAACGATACGAGTAGGCC
>OLSX01000971.1_pt1 | contig 28196 bp, 24 predicted proteins | sample 1673141 | NCBI WGS metagenome assembly OLSX01 (sample SAMEA3136759, study PRJEB25190) | human gut metagenome | biome: human gut; feature: human-associated habitat; material: faeces | place: Austria | collected 2013
TATATATATTTATATTTAATTGCGTTGGGTTTTCCAATGTAGGTTTTGCCTGCGCAGGTTTATCCAATGTTGGATTTTCCAATATAGGCTTTTCGGATACAGGTTTTTCCGATATCGGCTCTTCCGACACGGGCTGCTCCCTTATTATGTATTCCGTGCCTCGCAGTCTGCCTTGCTCATCGCGCGTTCGTGTGCGGGTTATATATCCCTCGTTTTCAAGCTCCGTTACAGCCTTTCTTACGGAATCAACGCTTTCGAGGCTGATATATGCAAGCCCCCGCAGGGTATAATCCCAGTCATCGGGCAGCGACAGTATTAAGGACAACAGCCCCTTTGCTTTTAATGACAACGCGCGGTTTTTTAAATGATGGTTCGACATTACCGTATAATCACCGGTTCGCTCTACTCTGAATACCGACATTTTTAATTATCTCTCCTTTAATGTACGAAATCTTTTGTATTCGGAAGCCTTTAAGCTTCCCTGCGGCAATTATATCCGATTAATTTTCCGCCATTCACCGACATATTTATAATCGTGACTGTATTTGCTTTCTTTGGGCTTGTACAAATTTGCACATCTAATGTATTTAAGTGCGATATTCGGGAAAAACGGACGGCTCTTCGCCCGAGATATTGCCGTTTTCATCAACAAAAGCTGTCGGTAAACAGATCCGTTTCGGGAGCACCGCCTTCAAGAGCAGCAGAAGTAATTACATTGATTTTCATGCACCCCGCATTTTTGTTTTGCTTTTTTCGGCAGGATGTGATAAAATAGATTTATGTGTGTGACTGCACATTAATTGTCGCTAATAAAAACATATGAGGAGATGAATGCTGCAAAAACACTACGCTTAATAATCTCAAGATAAAAAAGGGGAATTGATTTATGAAAAACAGCGATGTAACTAAAAACGCCTCATTTTGGGACAAAAGGTTCCGTTATACCGAAATGGGGTCGTCACTCAAAACGGAGGTAGTCGCGGGACTTACCACCTTCCTTGCAATGGCGTATATTCTTATTGTAAACTCGGGAATGTTTGCAAACCTCGGCTCTGTATCCTTTGACGCCATGTATGTCACAACGGCGCTTTCGGCAATAATCGGAACGGTGCTTATCGGTCTTTTGTCAAATTTGCCGCTCGCGCAGGCACCCGGAATGGGACTTAACGCCTTTTTTGTATACACGGTTTGCATGACACTCGGTTTTTCCTACGCAAACGCACTTGTTTTCGTGCTGCTTGACGGAATCATTTTCGTGCTGCTTACCGCCACGGGTCTTCGCAAGATTATTTTCGATGCCATTCCGCATGTTGTAAAGGCTGCCATACCCGCAGGTATCGGTTTATTCATTGCCTTTTTGGGACTGCAGGACGCAAAGCTGGTTATCCCGAGCGAATCGACAGGCGTTACGCTGGCGTCCTTTAATCTTCTCGGAGGAGCCGGATGGGGCGCGGTCATGCCGCTCATAGTTGCGGTGTTCTCCCTCCTGCTTATAGCAGTACTGTCACACAAAAAGGTTAAGGGCTCTATTCTTTGGGGAATACTCGGCGGAACGGGACTGTATTATATCCTGGGCTTCACCGTAAAGGGTTTTTACAAGGGCTTTGCGGAAACCCTCTCCTTTAATCCGATTAAGCCGTTTTCAGCCTTTGCCTCGGAAGCGTTCGGCAAGGTATTTACCGAGGGCTTTGACTTCTCGGCATATTTAAGCGCCGACGGTCATTCGATAGGCGGACTTGTTATTCTGTTTATAACCACCGCCCTGGCGTTCTGCATGGTTGATATGTTCGATACGCTCGGAACTCTGTACGGCGCCTGCCGCGGCGGAAATCTGCTTGTTAAAAACGATAAGGGCGAGCTTGAGGTTCCCAATATGGACAGGACAATGATGGCAGATGCCGTTGCTACCTGTACCGGCTCTGTGCTCGGAACCTCCACTGTTACCACCTTTGTGGAATCCTCTGCAGGCGTTGCCGCCGGCGGCAAAACGGGCGTCACCTCCCTTGTAACCGCCGCTGCCTTTGCGGTTGCACTTTTCTTCGCTCCGATTGCAAAGCTTATACCGCCCTATGCCTACGGTGCAGCGCTTATTTATGTCGGCGTGCTTATGATAGGCAGCGTTAAGGATATCGACTGGAAGGATGTCTCGGTTTCCGTGCCCGCATTCCTCACCATCGCTATGATGCCGTTCACATATAATATATCCTACGGTATAGCCTTCGGACTGTTCTCATATGTAATAATCAAAGCATTCTGCGGCGAAATAAAGCAGATAAAAATCGGCACATGGGTCGTAACCGCCCTGTTTATAGCAATGTTCTTCCTTACACATTAAGGAAGCTGCCGATAGCTCTGTTCTGAAAAAAACTGCGTCTCTCCCCTTTTTCGGGGCGGGACGCAGTTTTTGTTTTAGACAGACGAAAATCATAATCGCTGAATTTGTAATATATAAGCAATGAATATACATTATGTAATTTATTTTCATGGCACGATATGCTTCAAAACAGGTGTTTTTTGAATTATGCGTACTGTAAGCCCGGATACGGCAAACAGCACAACTGCATAGATAATTCTAAGCAAAAAACGCTGCGGCGCTATATTAAAACACTTCGACGCAACAGTCATAAGTTGAATATGAATAAGATATATTCCGAATGTCTGTCCGCTGAAAAAAGAAAGTGATTTTATTATAAAGCCGGGCATCTTATCAAACGGAAAGTCTTTGAACAGTAAAAATAACGCTGTCGAATAGAAAACACAGGGTACATTGGTATAACCCTTAAATAATGAATTCAAGGAATTATCCCGAAAGGAAAGATACCATGTTCCGAAAAAGTGAACAGCCAGTCCCGATATGCCGAGTATATATATTATCGCTTTCAGTTTACCGGACAGCTCATATTTGTCCAAATAGTAACCAATCAAGGCGTATTGCAGATATCCGTTACATATCGGAAATACGAATTTCGGATTATGATTGATTTTTCCACCCGAAAGCGAAGTCAAAAAAGGTAATACGGTGTTAACCGTTACCGCAACTAAAATGCAATAGGATAATGCCTTTTTTCGTTTTTCTTTCGGTATGAGTCCAATCATAGGTAATGCTAAATATATTCCGAATATAATAATAAAAAAATAGTACAACGGCAGGTATTTGCAATTAATTATCGAGTCAACAATATCCGTCGGTTTAAAACTGACACTTTCCTTTCCGTCACGCCATATCAAAAAGAAAAGACCGAATAAGCTCCAAAAGAAAAACGGGATAACGGTTTTCTTTATTCGTTTTTTAAAATATTCCGCTGTTGTGCAGCGGTCGCGATAATCAATCAAAGTAACGCCGGAGATCATTATGAATATGGGAACCGCAAAATAAAAAACACACTCAATAAAATTTGCGGCGACCCACCCTCGCGTCTTGCCGAACCCCCAAAATCCGCTTGTGTGAAGAAACAAGACACTTAAACAGGAAACAACATTAAGCATGGTTATATATGTTTTCTTTTCTGTCATTCTATTTTTCCTTTCAATCGGGTTTTATAATTTTTCGGAACGTAAGCACAGCAAGGTTTAAGAAAAACGCGAAAATCAAAAAAATTTCCTTTAATACATACCCCCCGAAGCTGCAAGAACTCCGGGGGGTAGATTTTCCGAAATAACAGAAATTATCTCTTTGAGAACTGCGGTGCACGGCGAGCGCCCTTGAGACCGTACTGGCGTACAGTTTAGCGCCGGTTTTCCTTGATTTTATGGGCTTTTTGGCCTCTGCCCTCAAATGTTGCCCCAGTATTTAATCATAAAAATGGGGGCATTTTAGACACCAACAGATGGAGCAAATGCAGCATTTACAACACTCAGAAGTTCCTCCGGTTTATTATACTTCACCTGCGCGTAAATGTCCATAGTCGTCTTACTGTTTTCATGCCCGGCAAGATATTGAACAGTTTTTGGGTCAATGCCTGCATACAGCAGGTTAGTAATATAGGTGTGACGAAGTTGATGTGGGGTTACATCAAAGTCAATGGCATACACTAACTTCGGGTTATTTTTCTGATGACTGCCAGGGGTAGGCGTTACCGTACACTTCACGCACTGGCCATTTACATACTTATAATAGTTATGGGGTTTCGTAGAGCGAACGGTTACATATTTCCATACCCGCTGAAACTGCGAAGATGAAAGAGGATTTCCATTTCTGTCAGCAACCACATATTCCGATTCGGTTTTCTCTTTCACTTCCCGCAGGCAGTCTGTCAAACACTTTGGGATCGGAATATCTCTCCGAGCCGCCTTCGTTTTCAGCGTTGTGGAAATCACCGGCCTGTTATTTTCTGAGCGCCATGCTCTCCGTACAGAGATGTACGGCGTAGGAACATCCAGAAATACGCAGTCCCATTGCAGTCCCAAAATTTCTTCGCGCCGCAGACCGGAATATAAAGCGATCATTATAAAGGTATAGGGTGGAAGTCCTCGGACAGTATCTAAAAGCAGCTTCACTTGCTCATCCGTCAAGGCATTTATCTTTTTCCCCGGTTTTCCCCCTTTGGCCGAGAGTCCCTCACAGGGATTATATTCAAGTAACTGGCTTCGCTCTGCCGAATAAAAGACACATTTCAGGAGCATATTTACCTTACTATACAATCCAGCAGATTTTGAAGCCAATGGAATCATCGCAAGCCGAATATCGTCTGCAGTCACATCCTCAAGATACATATCGCCTAAAGGTTTGACAATATAGTTGTTCATGGTCTGGGTATATCCTCTCAACGTGCCGGAAGATACCTTTGCCGACTGCATGAGCAACCACTTCTCGCAATACTCTGCCACCGTTGGATGTTTTCTGCGGAAAACCGCCTCCTCTACCTGGCGTCGAGCCTCCATCTCCTTTAACTGGAGTTCCTCGCAGGTTTCAGCATACAAGTCCACCCTTTTTCCATCGGCATCGGTGATCCGAGTCCTGTAATATTGAATCCCCCTCCGCATGGCAGTGCCATACCAGGGAACATTTTCTTGTTTTTTCGCCATGATTTCAGTTCCTTCCTATTTAATATGTATTTCAGCGCCGATACCTTCTTTATACTGAAAAATCATGGCTCTATCAAAGGTGCGATTCTGGGAAACGCAAAGGGCGGGGAACACTCTCCGCCCTTTGTACGTTTTCCGTCAAATTATTGTGCCGCTTCGTATTCACCGCCATCCCATTCTGCAAAGGCTCCGCTTAAAACTCCTGCCAGTTGCTCCGGCTTGTTGTACTTTACCTTCGCATAAATGTCCATCGTGATCTTACTGCTCTCATGGCCAGCCAAGTATTGAACTGTTTTCGGGTCTACCGAAGCATGAATCAAATTTGTGATGTAGGTATGACGAAGCATGTGTGGCGTAACCTCAAAATCCAAGCTATATACCACATGACCATTGTTCCGTGCTTTTTCACCCAGCTTCGGGTAAAGCATATACTTCACATATTTCCCGTCCACAAGTTTGCGAGCTATCCTCGGTTTTGCTGTCCGTGTCACGATATACTGCCAAAGCCGCTTAAACTGCGTATAAGACAACGGCTCTCCATCCTGGTTGGCAATTACATAGTCTGATGTCGATTTTTTCTTTGCCGCTTTCAAGCACTCTGCCAAACGATCCGGGAGAGGGATATTCCGCTCCGCAGCCTTCGTTTTTAACTCTGTGAGAATGACCGGCCTATTATGTTCCGTGTGCCACGCCCGCCGGACCGTCAAATACGGCGCATCTGTATCCAGATATACCGAATCCCATTGCAGAGCAAGGATTTCTTCCCGCCGCAGCCCGGCATACAGGCCAATCATCACAAATACATAGGGCGGCAACCCACGAATGGCGTCCAAAAGCCGTTCTACCTGTTCATCCGTCAAAGCCTGCCGCTCCTCCTGCGGAACGCCTCCGCCTTTTGCCTCAAGGTATATCGTCGGGTTTGTATCAATCACATGGCTCTCCTTGGCCGCCCGGAAAATAGACTTGTAGAGGATTACCACGGACTTATATACTGAAGCCGACTTTTTAGAGACTGGCACAAGGGCAACCTGGATGTCATCCAGGGTTACATCGGCCATTCGTTTCTCACCCAGCTCCTTGATAATATGCCGCCGCACCTTGGATGTATAATCAATCAATGTGGTGGCACGGATATGGACGGACTGCATCAGAAGCCACTTTTCACAATACTCGGCGACCGTGGGGGATTTACGCCGGAATGTGGCGTTGTCGATTTGCTCAAGAGCCGCCATTTCCTTGTCGTAAACTTCCTCGCGGGTTTTTCCGTAAAGAATCACCCGTTTGCCATCTGCGTCCTCAATATCTGTTTTGTAATACTCATGCCCATTTATCTGGACTTTGCTGTACCTGGGAATTCGTTTTCTTTTTGCTGCCATTTTTCTACCTCCAAATGCAATCGGTGTTGTATCTTTGTTTTACCAAAACCGCACGATTTGCTCAAAGGTGCGATTTGTTTCCTCGCACATTTCGGTAGGTTGCTTTCTTTTCCACAGGTTTTGCCCGATAGGTGCATTTAGCAACATATTCCTGAAGGTAGGCAGAAGTGAAATATACGCACCCATTCGGTACATATTGAATATAGGAAATCAAACCGCTGTTTCTGGCTTCATCCAAGGTGGCAAGGCTGATTCCCAACAGTTTTGCCGCCTCCTTACGAGTAATCAGCTTTTCCATATCCAATCTTCACTTCCTTTCCTTCTTTTTTACTGCTTCATAATCAAAACCGGGCCGCTGGCCGCAGTAGGTGCAGATGTCCTTTTCCACCCGGCCAGGGTGGACCCGGCGCAAATAATAAGAGCCTGTGCCGTAGAAGTTATTGGCACAGGCCGGACAAAGGCACATGATTAAATTTTTCGGCGTTTCTTCAATCAATCCCACGCTGACTGCCAGAGCGCGGTTGAGCCGGCGGATATGCTGTTCCTCCAGATGTCCGATGTACGTTTCCAGCCGTCTTTTATCAATGGTGCGGAGCTGCTCCATCAGCACCAGAGAAGGCAGCTCCAGGCCGTTCTCTGCTTTGAGAAGGTAATGAGTGGGCAGCTTGGCCTTGGCGTCCACTTTGCTGGATATGGCTGCCACAATGACCGTGGGGCTGTGCTTGTTTCCAGTATCGTTCTGAATAATAAGGACAGGGCGATACCCTTCCTGTTCGGAGCCGATTCCCCGGCCCAGATCGGCATAGTACATATCGCCGCGCAGATATGTCTTATTCATGTCTATGACCTCCCTTTGAAATGCAGGCGGCAGGTGCCGCCTATGTAGAGCCGGACAGCAGAACAGAATGAAGGCCAGGGAGAGATAAAACAATCCTCCTGTTTTCATTGGCCCGTCCTGCTGTACGGCCCGTATTTCAAAGTGTTCCTATTTGTCCTCGACACCCCGGAACACTGCGGGAAGTCATCAAACGGCTGGCGGCTCACCAGCTCCACGGGGAATCTCACCCCTCGCGTGGTTCTCACGCAACCGCCCCCATTGCCTGCGACGGATCACGGCGGCAAACCGCTTCAACGCTCGGACGTTAGGCTGGACGGGAGTATCATTGTCCCCGCTGCTGGTTATGGCCGTACCGGGAGCCGCCCGGTACTGGCAGCCTGCTGTTTCTCGCTCCTTGCCTGGAAGAACAAACCAAAGACCTACAATCTCTTTTTTCGGTGGTGTCTCGTTGTTTTCTCCCGGCAGATCACTGCGCAGCCGCTACCTGGGCTTTGGCTTTCGCCAAAGCAGCGGGAATGTGCCTGATGAATGGGTATGCAGTTTTCAAAGTTCCGGGAGAGATAAAAAAGACCTCTCACTCTATTTGCCGTTGAGTGAGAGGTCTAACAACCCTATTTACTCAAAAAAGTTTTTCAGCTTTTTGAGTATCCGGTTTTTCCGCTTGTGGACGGCCTGCTGGGAAACGCCCAGGCCTTTTGCCACTTCGCTTTCTGTTTTCTCGTCAAAGAACAGGGCACAAATGAAATCCCGTTCTTCTTTGGTAAGCTGTATAAGCGCGGTATGTAGCTTGTCCACCACAAGTTTTCGGATCACTACATCCTCCACGCTCTCCGCAGCAGCGGCAAACTGGCGGGCATTTTCTTCCATGAGCCTGTCCAGGGAATCCTCCCGGCTGGGGAGAACCTGTTTGATTTCGCCGTTGCTGCCGTAAACCGGGCGCTCGCTTTTCAGATCCGCCTCAAAGTAGCGCATTTTCCGGTCGCCCCGCATATAAGCGGTATATACCTCGTCCGTGACCTCGACAAATTGGCCGCGAACCCATATTTTCTTTTTACCAGCGTCCACGCTGTGTACCTCCGTTTCGTCTGAATTTCGGGAAGAAATCCAGACGGACGGCGGCCCCCTGCAACGCGGCTGGCTTGTCCTAACGGGAAATAACAGAAATCTGCATTTCCCGACATAGAAAAAGCGCGCACACCTTCTGGTGTACGCGCTCGGCTGTTGGCTTTTGGCGGATGATGGGTAAGGCCCAGGGAAAAGGAAAAAGCCTGTCGAACAAAAAAATACCGCAATCCCCTTGAGGACTGCGGTATGTAGGAAATGCGGATTTAATCCGGCGCGGGGCGGGCAGGCCCCCGGCTTTTTCTTTTCAGGCTCCATGTGCTATCCCCTTATGGGGATAAGCTGACAGACATCACCACCTTTCCCCAGACTAAAAATGTAGATGGGGGTAGTATAATGGATAAAATACAAATGAAATGGAAGCGAAACGCAAATAGAACACAATTCGGTCGCAAATTCAGAGCAAAGCCGACAAGGAAAGGGCGGAAAAAAGCGCCATTTGTAGGGCTTTGGGCGTTTATCAGGAATTCCTGATAATCTCGCTTATCAGTAAAATAGAGTTATCAGGAATTTAATATTGAAGTAACGTCTATATGGTGATTTGAGCTTCTATAATTCCTGATAACTTCTGATAAGGTGACTGTTGTTTGTTGATAGTTACTGTCATAATGATATTGGCAGGCTTATGCCTGACTATCATTAAGGATGGTGATTATTGTGGTTCAATCAACGATTGAAAACCTTGCTGCGCAAACAGCAAACGTGTTTTTGCAAAATGGATACACTCACCGAAGTATCCATGAAAAAGAAGTTGTCATGCAGAAAATAATTCTTCTGCACAAGCAATACGGGTATGATTGTTACAGCTCAGAAATCATAACTCTGTTCCTAAAGGATGCAGAGCGCCGATACCAGAGTCAGGAAATCGGAAAAATCCGTTTCCGCTTTTATCAAAAGACTGCGGACTATTTGACCCAATTTCATGAAAAAGGCAGCATAGATTTATATAGCCGGAATACACCAACAAATCTGACGCCCTACTATGAAAAGATTTTTACACACATACACGATTATGATGGCTGGGGCAAAAGCACCAAACATTATGTCCGGCAATTCAGCCTGCCATATTTCAAGTGGCTGATACAGAATGGGGTAACATCTCTTGAACAAGTGACTGACGAGATGATCCGTAAATATCTTCTGGACTGTTCCAATCGAATGACGCTCAACAGCGTTGATACTACAAAACGGGTGCTGAAAAAACTGCACTGTTATTTATATGAAGTGGGACTCTGCAAGGAGAGTTTTTTTGACACGTTATCCTTTACAGTTCCCACAGAACATAGGATAAAGAAGCCCGTCCCGCAAGAGGAGATCGCTGCCGTCCTAAGTACGATTGACAGAAATACATCCATCGGTAAGAGAGACTATGCGGTCATTGTTCTTGCTGCTGTCACTGGAATGCGGTCAGTTGACATCATAAATCTTCCGCTTACTGCTATTGGCTGGATCAACGGCGAAATCCGTATTATCCAGTCTAAAACAGAAAAAACATTGGCTCTTCCATTGACAAAAGATGTTGGCATGGCTCTCCAGGACTACATACTGAATGGCCGTCCCGACAGCGATCTCCCATTTGTATTTTTACGTGGCCGCGCTCCTTATGTAAAAATGGGTCGTACTCTGCCATATCAGATTTTTAATGGCTACCGTCTGAAAATAGGGCTTCCTAAATGCGCGTTTCATGGACTGCGGCGGGCTGTTGGAACAAATATGGTTGTAGCCGGAATTCCAGTCACTACGGTTTCGCAGGTTTTAGGCCATTCGGGGATTGACCCGACAAAGCAGTACATTTCCCTCGACAGTGTGCATCTTAAAGAATGCGCCCTTGACCTGAACGGCTTTATGCCAGAGGGAGGTGGCGGAGCATGAAAGAATTCAAAAGTGCTTTCAAACCTGCTATTGAGGAATATCTTGAATTCCGTGCCGCTATGGGGTACTGCAATGAGCATGAACAACAGTTAAGGTATTTTGACAAGTATTGTTATGAACACTGCCCGGAGCAAACCGAACTTACAAAAGAAGTCGTCCGGGGATGGTTCTATGATGAAATCGCAAGTGGACGGGCCTGTTTAAGCAGTAAAGCTACAACAATACGCCTATTTGCAAAGTATCTCGGTTCATCTGCGTATGTACTGCCGATGAACTGCGTGCCAAAGACCCCTGACTATCTCCCTTACATCCTTACAGATGAGGAATTGGCCGCTTTATTTCAAGCTGCCGATACGATGGAATATAAAAATGATCCATTCTTCCAGAAAACTGCCTCGACACTTTTACGCTTGCTGTATGCGTGTGGCCTAAGACCAAACGAGGGCAGAAATCTGAAGGTGGAACATATCAACTTCCAGACAGGAGAGCTTTTCATCACCAAAACGAAACGGCGAAAAGAAAGGATTGTTGTTGCCTCTGGTGATATGCTTCTCCTGCTGAAAAAATACCGTTTGCAAAGAGCGGTCTTTGACAAGGGAAATAAGTATTTCTTTATCCACACGGACTCAACCGCCATAAAATCGTGGCAACTGACCGCTCTTGTAAAGTCATGCTGGATAGCGGCACATCCGGGGATTGACCCTAAAGTTTTACCACGGGTGCGGCCCTATGATCTCCGTCACCGGTTTGCCTCAACTGTTCTGCACCGCTGGATTGATGAAGGCCGGAACCTTTATGCGATGCTGCCGTATCTTCGGGCCTATATGGGACACGAAAAGTTTTCGGATACTGCTTACTACATCCACATCCTGCCGGAACGCCTTATGGTATCTCCCGGAGTACAGTGGGATAATATCGACTGCATCGGAATGGGGGTGGATATATGGGAACACTAAGCCCCTTGTTTACCCTTGTCCGTAGCTTCTTTCTGGTTTTTCTGCCAGAAGAACAAAAATGCAGCCCAAACACGATACGGTCTTACCGGAAATCTCTGGAACTTCTGTTTGACTTCGTAAAGGAGCGGAATTCTGTTGCGCTCAACGAAATCACTTTTGAAATGATGGATCGCAACACAGTATCCGAATTTTTAAGTTATCTGGAAAACGAGCGTAATTGCAGTATCTCCACACGGAACCACCGGCTGCATTGTATCCGCGCTTTCTTCAAGTATGCGGCGCAGGAAGACATCACTGTAATTGCCCATTTAGAAGAAATCCAAAAGGTAAAGAGGGCAAAGCAGCCGGAAACCATAGTGGAACACATGAGCGAAGATGCCGTTCAAGCTATTCTGAAACAGCCTGATACCTATACAGAAAAAGGAAAACGAGATGCGTTTCTACTCCTTTTCCTATACAAAACAGGGGCGCGTGTTCAGGAACTTGTTGACATCCGGCTGTGTGATATACAGTTAGGCAAATATCCCAAAGTGACGATCCACGGAAAGGGGGCGAAAACCAGATCAATACCATTGCGGGATGATGTAGTGCAGCATTTGAAAAAATATCTGGCATTATTTCACCCGGAGCAAAACCTTTTTTCGGATCAGTATTTATTCTACGTTACCCGGAACCAAAACCGAAAACGTATGACCGAGGACAACGTAAGAAAGCTGATTGCGAAATACGGTGTTCAGGCACGAAAAATCTGTAAAGAGGTGCCTGAAAACGTGCATCCGCACTTATTCCGCCATTCATGGGCTATGGTACTATACCAAAATGGAGTGGATTTGACATTGATCTCTCAATGGCTCGGACATTCCAATCTGGAAACAACCCTCATTTACGCCCATGCTGATACGGAACTAAAACGGAAAGCACTGGAAAAAGCTGTACCTGTTGACAGCCCGTTGAAAGAACATCTAAATGCGGAGCGTTACAAGGTCAGCGACGAGGAATTATTAAAAAGGCTATGCGGCCTAAAATAATCAGATAGAGTTATCAGGAATTTTTCTCCGCCCTATCCCTTATGGGCAATGGGTTCAATCATATTTTCCTGATAACTCTATTTTACTGATAAGGGAGAATGGCGCGAAAAAACGGCAGCCCTCTATGGGCTGCCGTTCTCAATCATCAATGTACTTCCATGCAGTACCCGATGTCCCGGATACAGGAAATTGCAAAAGGTGGCCGGGGAAAGGCTGCGTACAGTTTCTGCCGCATACTCCGCACATGGCTGCCCACCGCGATATTTTCATTGCCAAAGGGTTCTTCTTTCCAGACTTTTTCATACATCTGTCCGTAGGTAAGCACCCGCCCTTTATTGGTCACTAATAGGCAGAGCAGGGCGAACTCCTTGGTATTCAGCTCAATTTCCTGCTGACCGTGATAGATTTTTCGGCGGTCTGGGTAGATTTGCAGGCCAGGGAGTGACAGGATCGGCTCTGGGTCAATCTCCCACATTTTCAAATCCGGGTGGAACTGTAAAAAGGTAAGAAAATCCTCAAATGTCCGTTTGTCTTTATCCTCCAGCTCCATAATCACTACTCGTCCGATGGTATCACCTCCCGGCTGCTTGGCCAGGCGGCTTCTCTCAATTTCTTATAGCTCGTTTCACTGATGACGTGTTCCAGTTTGCAAGCGTCCTGTGCCGCAATATCCTGGGGTACACCAGCCTCGATGAGCTGCCTGGTGAAAAACTGGTGCTTTTCATAAATCTGTTCGGCAAACTGTAATCCCAATTCTGTCAGGGAGAGTGTGCCGTCGGCATTTTTTACAAGATGCCCGGATTTGGACAACTCCTTGACAGCCCGGCTTACAGAGGGCTTTTTTACTCCTAAATGCTCTGCCACATCCACACAGCGGACATAACCATGTCTTTTCTGCATCATCAAGACTGCCTCCAGATAGTCCTCCATTGCTGATGTCAAAGCCATTGGCACACCTCCCATCCAAAGTATTTTGGGTATTAGCTACCGTTATTTTGCCTTTACATTGGCGATCTCAATGAAAAGCTGGTCACTGCCGAAGCTGAAGGATTCAATCTTGTCGCTGTTAAATGCCGCATACTGGTGAGCTGAAGTAAACGGAACCAGCACGGCCTGATCTGCTGTAAAGGTCAGCACCTCGTTATAGATTTCCTGCACACGGTCCAAATCAGCGGTGCTGTCCAGCTCTTTAATGGTGTCCGTGCCATTTTCCATAGTAAGGGCAACCTGCCACAAAATCGGGTCGGACATCATTTCCGGGTTCATATTCGTCATGGTGAGGAACGGGTCATAGTAACCGCCGTAGGTTGTGTGGAGCGAGAAATCAAAATCGGTAGAAACCTGCGTAAACCACGTCATATTATCCGAACCGCGAGGCGTTACTTCAAACCCTACTTCACCCAATTCCTGAGCAATTACAAGCGCCGCATCGTCCATTGTTCCCTGATTGGTGATATAATCCAGCGTAACACTCAATTTTGCGCCATCTTTTTCGCGGATGCCATCGCCATCACTGTCTACCCAACCGGCGCTTTCCAGCAATTCTTTTGCTTTATCTGCATTGTAGCTGTATGTAGTGGCTTCTACATCGCAATACGGTAGAGAGGTATCCAGCAACTGTTCCGAAGCTGTTTCAAGACCGGAGAATACACTGTCGCTGATCGTTTCCTTATCAATCGCATAGGCCACCGCCTGCCGGACAGCGGCATCGTTAAACGGAGCCTCCTGTGTATTGAAGCCGATAAAACGGCTGTTGGAAATGCTGTCATCCAATACGGTGCCAATTCCATCCGCAGAGGAAAGTTCGGTATAACCAGCAAAGCTCAAACGGGATGTACCCGCAAGCAGATCCACTTCGCCATTGCGCAGAGCGAGAATTGCAGCATCGGGATCCGCGATCACTTTTACGGTAAATTCGTCCACATCAGGCTGTTCTCCCCAATAATTGGGATTGCGGACGAAAGTATAAGAGGTTCCGTCACCGTCCCCGGCATACATATAGGGGCCAGTCCCCATTGTCTGGGTCAGCAGTTCTTCTTTAGTTGTCAAATCCTCATTAAACGCATTGGGCGATACGATTCCCATTGGGTTGCACATGGCGAGGTCGTTCAAAACACCATAATAAGGAGTGGTAAGATGAATTGCCACGGTATGTTCGTCCACCACTTCAATCGACTCCGTGAGTGTTCCAATCTTACCAAAGGATGCAATATATGCTCCCAAATTGGAGAATGCCGCCTCTAAGCTGGTTTTTACTGCTTCCGCATTGAGGTCAGCACCATCCGAAAACTTCACGCCTTCTTTGAGATGGAAAGTGTAGGTCAGTCCATCATCGCTGATGTCCCACGTTTCGGCCAGCCCAGCCTTAAATTCACCATTTTCCCGAACGACGAGTGTATCGTAGCAGTTACGGGCATAGTAGGTGAAACCGTAAGTACCATTGGAAGTGGCAGGGGACATCGCTGGATAGAAGCCGGTGGAAAAATCCCAGCTTTCTGTTGTTGTGATACTTACCGGGGTAGAATCAGAACCGGAAGTATCGGGTGTTGTACTGTTGCAGGCGCAGAGACCAAGCGCCATAACGCCCGCCATCATCAGTGCAGCAAGTGATTTTAGTTTCATAAATCAAACCGTCCTTTCGTTTTTTGTATATATCACGCCTCAAGGAGCGTATATACCTATTTCAAATCAAGTGGGAAGCGCGCAAAAGCTGTTTGGTATAGGGGTTTTGAAATATCTTCAGATCCCCATTCCATTGACGGCTTTCGATCAGTTTCCCGTTTTGCATCACATGAATTTCGTCCGCAAGATAAAGCGCCGCGTCAATCTCATGGGTAATGAAAAGATAACAGCATTGTTCTTCCTCCTGAACTCTTTTTAGCAATTCCAAAATACTTTTGCGCAGAATGACATCCAAACCGCTGATGGATTCGTCAAAGACGATATAGCGCGGGGAAACAGCCAGAGCACGGGCAATCCCTACGCGCTTTTGCTGCCCGCCGGATAATTCTCCCGTTTTCTTGTTCGCTGTTTCTTTCGGCAGCCCCATACGGTCAAGCAATTCATAAACTCTGGCCTGCTCTTTATCCTTCGACAAGTCCAGCAGATTTCGGATTGGTTCGGCAATCGCCTGATAAACCGTAAAATGAGGGTCGAGAGCGCTTTTTCCGTCCTGCAATACCAGTTGGATTGCTTTTGCTGTTTCTTTCCGATTCCTTTTCCCTTTGCGGGAAATCGGTTTTCCGTCCAGCAGGATTTGACCGGACGAAGGGGATTCCAGCCCCAAAATCAACCGAGATAGGGTACTTTTCCCGCAGCCGCTTTCTCCCACCAAAGCATAGATACAGTGATCTTCCATAGACAGACTCACATCGGAAACCGCGTCAAACAGCAGCTTATCTTCGCCTCTATACTGTTTGCTTACATTTTTCACCTTCAGCATATACTCACCCCCATCCCAAGTGGATTGCTTCAATCAGTTCCTTGGTATAATCAGCTATTGGATTCTGTAAGACCTCTTGGGCGCAGCCTTGTTCTGCCATCTGTCCTTCTTTCAAAATCAGTACATGGCCACCGACATGCCGTGCAACATCAAAGTCATGGGTGACTAAAAGCAGTGCGCAGCCCTGCTCCTGTAGATGCAGGAATTGCTCCACCGCTTTGTCCCTGTGAATCGCGTCTAAAGCGGTAGTCGGTTCATCGGCAACCACCAGCTTTGCGTTACCGGCAATCGCAAGGGCAATGAGGCAGCGCTGGAGCATACCACCCGAAAGCTGATACGGCCTGCTGCTTAAAATCCTTTTGGTGTCTGTAAGCCCTGCCCGAGACAGCGCCTGTTCATAAAGAGACAAGGCTTCCTTTTTCTTCAAATCTTGATGCAGGTTAAGAAATTCGGCCATTTGAGCACCAATTTTTCTGGAAGGGTCGAGCGCCGTCATCGGATTTTGCGGGATAAAAGCGATTTTATTGCCGTAGTACAGCGCCCGTTCTTTTTCCTTTAGCTGTAAAAGCGATCTGTTATCAAAAAAGATTTCGCCATTCACTTGGAAGGCGCTGCTGTTAAGCAGCCCCAAAATTGCCCGGCAGGTCATCGTTTTTCCGCTTCCTGATTGGCCTAAAAGGATAACTGCACCCGCTTCCTCCAACGAAAAACTGATGTCCTTCACCAAATCCTGATATGGATTTTTAAGCGCAATGCTAAGATGTTCTACCTGTAACAGCTTTTTGCTCATAGCACATCCTCCTGCGGCTGAAGAATGTCCCTAAGCGCCTCGCCAAACAGATTGAAGCCTGCGGCGGCAATGAAAATGCAGATACCGGGGTAAATGAGCAGTTCCGGGTGGGAATACAACGCCACCTGCGCTTCCTCCAGCATTGCGCCCCATTCAGCCGTTCCGCTGGGCAGACCAAGGCCGAGAAACGAAAAGCTGGAAACCGTGAGGATGGCCGAAGCTACGCCCGTTGAAAAATACACCAAAAACTGCGGAAGGATATTGGGAATTAAATGGTGAACAATAAGCTGCCACATTCCACAGCCGGACACCCTCGCGGCGACAATGTAATCCCGCCCAAGTTCCGTTTTGGCATAGGTGCGAATAAGCTGCATAAACCGCGCCCACATGGAGATGACAACCGCCCAAATAATATTTTGCAGGCCATTTCCCAAAACGCCGATAATCGCCACTGCGATAATGAGCGTGGGGAAAGCGATAAATACCTGGCTGATTCCTGTCACAACACGGTCAAACCAGCCGCCGATACACGCTGTCATCATTCCAAGGATTAAACCAATCCCTCCCAACAGAATCAAAATGGGAAGCGCCAGCCCAAGGGATGCTCTTGCACCATAAAGCAAGCGGGATAATTCACACCGCCCAAGCTGATCGGTTCCAAGGGGATAATCGGCGCTCGGCGCTTGATATTTCATCAGTGGATTCACCTCGTCCGGCGCATGGGGAGCCAAAAGCGGTGCGAGAATTGCAACGGCGCAGATCAGCACAATCAGGCCAAGCCCGATGACCGCCTGCGGATTTCTCCATATTTTACGCAGCATCGCTTTCCTCCTTTCTCCACGGGCATAGCAAGTGGTTGAGTATTTCGCCAAACAGTTCGGCCAGAAGATACAGCGCGGCGATAATCAGCATACAAGCGCCAATCGCGTTGGCATCAGCAGCCATAATACAGTTCATCAGGTAGTTGCCCACACCTTTGATAGAAAAGACCTTTTCCACTACGGCGCTTCCAGCAATCAGATAGCTTACATACTGGCAGAACAGGGTGATGACGGGCGGCAGGGCATTGCGGAATACCTTCTTCCAGAGGATCCTGTTTACCGTCATCCCGTTGGCACGGGCAAAGCTCACATAATCACGGTGCATTTCTTCCAGCAGTGAAGCGCGAAATACCCGTACAGTCGAGCAAATCACAGGAAAAGATAAGGTAATGGATGGCAATATCAATCCCATAATCCCCGATGCAGGCGTTACGCTGAAAATCGGGATTTCCACAGCGAAGCCAATCAACAGCAAAAAACCGAGCCAGAACGGAGGAACACAAATTCCAAACAGCGAAACAATCCGCATGATATGGTCCGTCAGCTTGTTCTTTTTGGCCGCGCATAAAACGCCAAGCAGAATTGAAAACACGATAATTTCGGCTAACGACAGAAAAACTAATTGCAGCGTTTGCGGGAAGTAGGCTGCCAAATCCGCAGCCACCTCGTTTGTTGAAAAAATAGATTCCCCAAAGTCGCCGCGAAAGACACCGCCGATCCAGTTCAAATACCGAATCGGAAGCGGCTGATCCAAACCAAGTTCCGCGCGTACCTGTTCAATCACTTCCGGTGTAGGAGAGAGATTTCCACGGCGCACAAGATAAGTGGCTGGGTCTGTACTGGATAATGCAGTCAGGATAAAGCACAGGATGCTTACGCCAAAGAGCAGAACCAGCAGCCGCACGATTCGTTTTATCCAATGAGATTTCACCGTTTCCCTCCTTTCCGGTTAATCAAAGCTAACCATTGTGTCGAAGTAACTGCGGCAGGCGGCATATCGCCCGCCGCAGTGCATAAATTACTGTGCAAGTTTCCAGTTCCGCGCTTTCTGCCGGATATTCCAGAATTTTTGATAGATTCCTTTTTGTTGTATCAGTTCAGCGTGAACGCCTTTTTCTACAATTTTTCCGTTATCCACCACCAAAATCTGATCGGCATCCCGAATCGTGGACAGCCGGTGTGCAATGACAATCAGCGTCTTATTTTTTACCAAAGCGCTGATGGCCTGTTGCAAATGCACCTCGTTTTCCGGGTCAACGCTGGCGGTTGCCTCGTCAAGCAGGATAATCGGCGCGTCCTTGAGCATGGCGCGGGCGATGGAGATCCGCTGCTTTTCTCCACCGGACAGGGTGGAGCCGCCTTCGCCAATTACCGTGTCATATCCTTGTGGCAGAGCAGAGATAAAATCGTGGCAGCAGGCTTTCTTTGCCGCTTCTACCACTTGCTCATGGGTTGCGTCCGGGCAGCCAAACTTAATATTGTTCTCAATAGTATCGTGGAACAGATACACATTTTGAAATACCATGCTCATATTCTTCAAGAGGCTGTCACAGGTAAACTCTTTGACATCGTGGCCGCCTATGGTAATGCTGCCTTCCTGCACATCCCAAAACCGGGCGATCAGCCTTGTAATGGTGGTTTTGCCGCCTCCAGAGGGACCGACAATCGCAGTCATGCTGCCCTGTGGAATGGAAAAACTCACATCCTTCAAAATTGGATTGCCATTCTCATAAGCAAAGGACACATGCTCGAAGCCAATGTCAAAGGAATCCAAAGGGATGTCCCTACCGTTTTCATCAATTTTTTTTGCCTGTTTGATACGCTCTACCCGGTCAAGGGCAGCGTCCATTGTCCGAATCATTGTCGTCATCTGGCCCATAACCTCAATCGGATTGAAGATGGTAAAGGAAGCGATCAGAATAACGGCGAGATTAGCGAAAGACAGGTCGCCGCCAACAGCGAGGATTCCCGCGCACAGCATAATCATGCAGGCCGAAATACGGAACACCATCGAATAGGTCATATTGAGCGGGGTAAATACACGCTCCACCCCATAAGAGGCAGCCGCATTGCTCTCATAGGCATCTTCAATATCGCTCAGATTTTTGTCGCACATATTGAAGGATTTTACAACGGAAATACCTTGCACGTATTCCAATGTGGCCGCAACTGCTTCGGATTGGATTTTCTGCCGCTTTGCAGAGAGCGCCTTTCCTTTTTTCTGCATGTGGCTGTAGATTGGGAAGGAAAGAAGGATGCCTGCCACGAAAATCAAACCGATACGCCAGTCAAAGGCTAAAATGCAACCCGCCATGACAATCATACTCAAAACGCCGGTTGTAACCTTATCAAGAATGTGCATAGAGTAGTTCTCGAGAAAGTTCAAATCCGTTGTAACAGTCGCCGTAATGTCTCCGACACTGTTATCATGGAAAAAGCCCATCGGCACATTCCGCAGCCGGTCGCCCAATGCAATCCGTTCTCTGGCTACAAACTCAAAGCCTGCCGTACTTTGCAGCCGGTAAACCAGATATTTGAAAATCATGCGCAGGATTAAACCTCCTGCAATCAAGCCGATAACAATACCCCATGTTTGTCCTGTAATCGGTTGACCGTTCTGCAATTCTATCAGGACAAGAAAGACGGCGGCGATTGGCAGCAGGCCGAACATGGATTCCAGAAAGCCACAGATAAAGCTGCCCCAAATCCGTTTCGATAAGTTTCCGCTTAAACGCAGTACGCGCCGGATGATTTTCAGCATAATTCACTCACCTCCTGATTCATACTCCAGTCCATTGCGCTGATATGAGCTTTCCACATATCCAGATAGGTTTCGGAATGGGTTAGAAGCTGCTCATGGGTTCCCTGTGCGGTAATCTGTCCGTTTTCCAACACTAAAATCTGGTCGGCATACATAATGGTAGAGAGCCGGTGCGCAATGACAATCAGAGTTTTCCCCTTTGTCAGCTTATCAATGGAACGCTGCAATTTATCTTCATTCTCCGGGTCTGTGAAGGCGGTGGCTTCATCTAAAATCACGATAGGCGCATTTTTGAGGATTGCCCGCGCTATGGCAAGGCGCTGGCGCTCGCCACCGGAAAGCCTTGCCCCGGCGTCACCGGCATTGGTATCGTATCCTTGGGGGAAACGTGAAATAAATTCATCGCACCCGGCCTGTGCTGCCGCCCATTCCACTTCCTTATCAGTAGCCTCCGGTTTACCAATGCGGATATTATCGCGCAGACTCATATTGAACAGAAAGTTGTCCTGCGATACATAGCTGATCTTCTCTGTTAAGTCGGTAAGGGACATCTCCCGAATATCAATCCCGCCTACTAAAACTGCGCCTGCATCGACATCCCAAAACCGGGCGATCAGTTTGGCTAAGGTTGATTTACCCGAACCGGAAGGCCCCACAAAGGCAGTTACGCTTCCGGCCTTTGCTGTGAAAGAAATACCGTGAATGATCTCGCTGTCGCCATAGCCGAAATGAACATCCTTCATCTGCATGTCGGCTTTGTCTGTATGCTTCGGCTGTGCCGGTTCCGTCAATTCTTCCATATCAAGAAGCGCCTGAATACGGGGCTGCACTTCGGAAATAACGGCAAAACTTTCCCAAAACTCGGTAAAGTTTTGCAGGGAACCAACGATTGCCATAGAGAGAAGAATACAAACAATCAGTTCGGCAAGACTAACCGTACTGCCTGAAATAAGAGCCATTCCGACAGGCAAAACAAAGGCAATCGAGGATGGTAGAATCGCTTGGCTGATGCTCATAAACGGCCAACAGTGTTTATACCACTTTGTCGTGATGTCCCGCACCTTTAGAACCGCCGACTGGAACCGCCCCATTGAGGAAGCAGTCTGATTAAATGCTTTGATGACCTCCATACCATTGACATATTCCACAATGGTTGCGTTCATATTGGCATTGGACATCATGTATTCCTTCATCACTTCGCCACGACCAAACATCATGCCATAATAGATCAGGTTTCCCAAAATAGCTGAAACCAAAGCGGCCAACGCCATGCGCCAGTCAATCACCAACAAATACAGAATGACAAAGATCGGAACAAGTATGCTGGCGGTCATTTCTGGAATAGCGTGAGCCAGCGGGCCTTCCAATCGCTCCGCATCGTCGATGACAAGTTGCTTAAACTCGCCGGACGATTTCTCTTGAATCGTTCCCATAGATACCTTGGACATCTTCTTCATAATTGCAATACGGATATTTTTAATGATTTCATAGGCTACTTTGTGGGAACACAAAGTAGATTTCGCGTAAAGAGCATGTTTTAGAAGATACCCGCATAGAGCAATTACTGGCAGGAGAATTGCCCATGTAGTCGTCAAACTGTTTTCCAATGCCTTTTGCAGCAATACGGCCACAGCAATATATGGAACAACGCCAAAGGCAGAGGATAAAACAGACAGGACAACGGCAAATGATAATTGTGATTTCTTTTCTTTAGCAAAGCGAAGAATACCCTTATATGGAGATTCTCTTTTGCCACTTTCTTTCTGCATATACATTTACCCGCCTTTCCGTGTTGTTTTCCAAACATAATCAGCATAGCAAAACAGCTTTCGTTTTTGTGACCGAATCCGGCAGTTCTATACCCCAATCCGACAAATCTGTTTTTGTAACGGCTTGCTTTTTCTTATGTAATATGGTATTATAGTTAGCAGTAACTAACCTTGTGTTTATGAAAGGAGTACGGCATTATGCTTTTACAATGGTCTGCGCCAGAATATGTGCCACGCTCTTTTCTCGTTTCCGGCGTTTCGGGTACGAATAAAGCAGTGAAGCAAACCGATACCAGCTTTCGGCTTACAAAACAAGTGGCCGATGGATTGGTGGATATGCAGGAAGTGTCAAAAGGATTATTTTTAGTGCAGTCTGAAATGGCGTTCAAAAAGGAAACGGAACTGTGCGAAGAGTATCCAGAGCGCAAAGTCTTTCAACTCTCTTTCTGTATGAATGGGATCTGCGAATGGGATTATCGTCAAAAACGAGGCGAGCACTACCAGCTTTCCCCTACACAGTGCAGCTTACAGTGTGGAACTTTTTCCCAATGCGTCAGCCGTTTTGGTTCTGAAGAACCTTACCGAACATTAAGCATTTCGCTGGAACAGGAGCGTTTCCTGCCTTTGGCAGAGGATTTAGAAGCTGCGCATTTAATTCGGCGGGATAACAAGATTTGTACCCACATATTTTCTACCACACCGGAAATCCGCTTGGTTTTGCAGCAGCTATTAGACTGCCCGCCAGAGCGAAAGCTACGCAAGTTGTATCTTGAAGGAAAGGTATTGGAACTTGTCTCCCTGTTCTGCGAAGAAGCGATTGGGAAGCAGAAAAATGACAAAGAGATTTCCAGAGAAGATTATCGCTGCTTGATGAAGGCCAGGGAAATTATTGACAATCATTTCCTTCACCCTTTGACAATCGCACAGATTGCGGAGCAATGCTATCTCAGTGAAACTAAATTGAAGCAGGGCTTCAAAGCCTGTTTTAATTGTACGGTCTACGAGTACATAGTGGAAAAGCGCATGGAGATGGCACATCGTTTGTTGCAAAGCGGAAAATATAAGGTGAAAGATGTGGTATGGATGGTGGGATATACCAATGCGAGCCATTTTATAGACGCTTTTAAGAAAAGGTATGGAATTACGCCCGGAGAAGTGTAAAAACAATTTATGTACCCAGCCGTCTATGCGGCTGGGCGTTCTCTTTTTAAGGTTATTAAAAATCTGGGCAGCCATAGCCCAGCACCTCATAATGTCCCACGGGGTAGCTGTTCTGCCGGACGGAATCGCCGGAGTTCCCTTCAATGGTGTAAACGCGCCCGTTCTCTACCTTCTCCACAATCCCTGTATGGTCGGAAAGCCCGTCCTGCCCGTTTTCATCGTTCCAGTCAAAGAAGATAATCATGCCGGGGGCCGGTTCGGCGGAGCCGTCCATCCATTGGCCCCTGTCCTTGAACCACTGTACGCCATTGACGCACCCTGCATATTTGGGAATTACGCCGGTATCAATATAGCCGCACTCGTTGGCGCACCAGCTCACAAAACACGCGCACCATTCCACACGGCTGGAAAAACCATACCAGCTCCAGTACGGCTCGCCGCCCACATTCCCTACCTGGGAGAGCGCCACGGAGACGATGGCCCCGTCCTCGGTGTAAATGCCGTAAAGAACGGCGCTCCACAGGCTGCGGTTTTCCTCGTCCAAAAGCTCGGCAAGCTGCTCTTTCTGTTCCTCGTCAAATCCATACTGCGCTGCCATTTCCTCGGCGGTCTTGTGACTGACGGTGATATACAGATAGGTTTGGGTGACGGTGGTTTCCGTCTCCACGATATTGCCATTGCCGTCATCAGTTTCGGTGATGACCGTTTCCGTCCTGGTTTCCGTGCGGGAAGATATTTGGTTCATCTCCCAGAAAATATCCGTGAGGATGGCTTTCTTGCTGTCGTCCATGGTGGCCACCTCCTGGGGGTTATCCGGGTCGGTGGTCGTCTTGACGGCATAGACGGCAAGCACCTCCGGCCAGACGGCGCGGGAGCCGGACATCTCCAGCACGTCATGGGACAGGTTCGCCTTTGTGGTGTCGATCTGCTGCTGGTAATCATCGTTGATCTCCTGCACCACGTTCTGCATAGTATAGCCCGAACCGCTGTCCTCGCCGGAAAAGAAAATACCGAAGCAGGAGCCGATCAAAAGCCCGATGAGGCAGATAATGACAATGACCAGCACGGCGATCCATCCTCCGGCAGCGATGGCGGCAATCAGCGCCTTGGTGGCTGCAATGATGGCTTTCACCGCCGCAATGGTAGCCTTGGCCGCAACCTTTGCAGCCGCAACCGCCGCCCTGGCCGCAGCGCGGGCCGCGTGGGCGGTGGCCTTGGCGGCTCTGGCCGTGGCCTGGGCAGTCCGCTGGGCGGCTTTGGCCGCCTGCTGTGTGGTCTTAATACTGGCTTTCGCGGTTTTTTCCGCCGTCTTGATGGATTTGCTGGCGGTTTTTACCGTCCCTTTGGCGGTAGAGGACGCCTGCTTGATGGTCTTGCGACCCCTGTCCACGGTTTTAATGCTTTTCTTTCCCCGATCCAGGGTCTTGACGGCCCCACGCTCCTGCCGGAGCGTCCTTACCGGCTCGGAGATCTTGTCCGCCGCCTGCCGGGTTTTCCTCGCCGCCTGCTTCTCGGCTTGTTTTTTCGGCTGTTCGGCTGCGGCTTTCCGCTTCTGGATATTCTCCTTGACCTTGGAAATGTTCTCCTTTGTGGTCTTTATCCCTTTGCGGCCCTGTTTATCAAACTGGTGGATCACTTCATGGGTGACGCTATCCACCCCAGAAGAAAGGCGGTCGGACGCATACTCGCCGGGGGAGCTTTCCTCCGCATACAGGCTGTGGTCGGCCTTATCCCTGGTGCGGATATACGCCTCCTTCATCCGTTCCGAGGCCACCGCCGCTTTGTCAATGGACTTAATTCCTTTTTCGGCCACTCTTGTTTTAATGCCCTTGCCCATGGGCTTCACCTCCTTCCCTGGGCGGGGCCGCCCTTATTCCTCCAGCAGCTTTGCCACAACCACCATCCGCCCGTTTGTCCGGGAATACTCGCAGGTGGAAAGGGTGATAAGCTGGTCGCCATATTCCGCGCTTACGCCCGTTTCGTAAAGCGCCAGCGCCTTGCACTCGGCAATAAACCCGTCAAAAGCCCCGGCGCTCTCCGCATTGACAAAGTGGTAATACTTGAAGCCTTCCTCCGAGTAGGCTACCGTCTTAAAGGCGGCGATCACCTCATATTCGCCAAAGCTGTCCAGGGTATCAAAGCGGATGGTCTTGTGTTCCCGGTAAAAATCCTCGCTCTCATACTTGCACAGGTCGGAGAACATACTGCCGTTGTTCATGTGATGGCCGTACAGCATCAGATTGTCGGAAATGCCGACGTCGCAGTTTTCCTGCATATAGGGCACCCCATAGCTGCTGTACGACTTATCAAAAGCGTGCTTCAGATAGAAGTTGGGGTTATCCTTGGTCTGCATGACGGGATAATCAATCCGGGTGCCGGGAATGGAAATCCAGCCCACCAGGTCGCTGTTCTGGGCGTACACATCCGCGTACTTTTCAAAAGCCGTAAGTTCTTCCGGCTTTGGGGCCGGGTCGTCGGCAAGTTCCAGCGTGGGCGGCTCTACATCTTCCTTAATCAAATCCGCCACTTCTGCAAAGGCTTCGGCGCTCTGCTTCTGGTCGAGGTATTCACGGGCCAGCATAGCCCCGGAGAAAAGGAACAGGGCGGCGCAAAGGGCCGCCCCTGCAATCATCAGTCTGCTTTTTGCTTTATCGCTCATGTTTCACCCCTCCTTATGCTTATCGCGCCTGTTCTTTATTGGCCGCCTGGCGGCGCTGCCCCTCCGGGGCCGGTTTCAGCCCCCGCAGCTCGGTTTTTACGGAAGATTTTTCGCCGCCTGCTTTTTCCGCAAGGCGTCCCGCGCTGCGCTCCATCTGGGCAAAGGTTTTGCCGCAGGACGTAAACAGCCCTCGCAGCCTGGCAAGCGCGCCCTTGTCGGCCTCCAGTTTCTGGGCCTCCAGGGCCTCTTTTCCAGCCAGGGCGCGCCCAGCGTTTTTCATGTGGCCGCCCGCCTGGTGCAGCTCATCCCGGATCACATCCAGTTTCCCGGCGCATTGCTCCATCGCCTGGCTTGCGTGGGAAAAACCGCGCTCCATGCGGGAGAGGACGGCGGGGATACGCAGCGCCTGCACCGCATGGCGCAGGGCGGCGCGCCCCTTTTCCTGAAACGTCCCCAGCATACGCCCGGCAGCCGAGACAAAGTTTGTCCTGGCCGTGGAAAGCATGGTCTTTCCCTGGCGGATTTTTCCTTCCGCCGTCCCCACAAGCTGGGCGCACCGGGCGCGGATTCCCTTGTCGTGGAGCTTTTCCACCTCCAGGCGCATGGCCTTCATTTCGTCCATCATCTGCGACAGCTTTTCTTCCATGCCGTCGATATAGCCCACCAGGGCCTGTACTTCTTCCTTCTGTTTGGAAAGGCTGTTCTGCTCCAATACGGAGAGAAGTTCAATAATCTGCGGGTGTTCCCGCAGGGCAAGAGCCGATTCTGCCATGGTTCATTCCTCCATTCAAACGTATTATCGCGCCGGTTCCGCCTGCTTTTTCGCAGGCGGCAGCTCCCGGCAGTATTCCGGGTAACGGATTTTCACGCCCTCCATAAAGTAGGGAGCAAACTCGCAGCAAAACAAATCCTCCGGGGAGTAGGCGTTGCTGTGATCCGGGTCGGTATAGCCGTTCCAGAGGTTGAAAGCAAGGCGGCACACCCGGACGGTGCCGCTGGTCTGCCAGCCGCCGTGCATACCATCCGGCTCGATACAGTCCTGCTTGAAGTCAAACATCTGGCGGATGTTTGACCGCGTTTCCGGGGCAATCCCCATCACATAGAAAAAGGCCCGGTGGTAACAGTCGTTCCTCCGGGCCTCGCCCATCATATCCAAAAAGAAATCCCGGTGCTCCGGGGACGCAAAACGGATATTGCTCATGCGGGCACCTCCTCGCCGCCGAATACACCCTCGCCGGGCTTGGTGGTCATCAAAGCGTAAAGCCTGGTATCACGGGGAAAACGGTTGATGAACGGTACCAGGGCGCTGCCGTAACGGATCAGGCCGCAGCCCGCGTCCGCATTGGTGACATAGCTCATCTGCTCATTGGAGATATTAAGGAGCTTCGCCAGCTTTTCCCGGTCGGATGCGGCCTGGCTCAACATCACAAGAAACTCGGAGTTGGAGAGCATGGTGCTGGCTTGGACGGAATCCAGCAGGTACTCCACATTCTGGGTGATAGCCGTGGGATAGGCCCCACGCTTTCTGAACTGCCGCCATGCGCTGTTAAAGAAAATGCCGCTTTGCTCATTTTCAAACATCACATGGAACTCGTCGATGAACACATGGGTGCGCTTGCCCCGTTTCCAGTTGAGAGTGACGCGGTTGAGGATGGTATCGGTGATGACAAGGGAACCCGCAGGCTTTAGCTGTTCGCCCAGGCCGTGGATGTCAAACACCACATAGGGCTTGCTCAAATCCACGGTGCTTTCCCGGCCAAAGATGTCCAAAGAGCCAGTGGTGTAAAGCTCCAGGGAAAGGGCGATCTCTTTGGCCTTGTCCTCCGGCTGCTCCAGCAGCTTCCGGCGCAGGTCGCAGAGGGTGGCGGCCCGCCCGGCTTTCTCCGCCTCCGGGTACACCAGGGCGGTGCAGCGGTCGATGATGGATTTGTGCTGCGGCCCCACGCCGCGCTTGTCGATCTGCTCGATAAGGGACATGACAAACTGGCTTTTTTCTACAATCGGGTTGTTTTCCCCGTAACCCTCCACCATATACATGGCGTTTAAGCGGTCTTTGCCGCCCGCCACCAGATGGGCCACCGTGGCCTTTTCCCGGCCCAGGGTTTTGACGAGCGCGCCAAACTCACCCTCCGGGTCGCAGATCAGAATGTCATCGTCGGCATAATCCGGGTGGAGCATGAGGAAGGCGATCAGCTCCTTTACCGCAAAAGATTTGCCTGCGCCGGGAACGCCCAGATAAAAGGCCGACTGGTTCAAGAGGTTCGCCTTGTTGCAAAGGATCAGGTTATGGGAGATGGCATTCTCGCCAAAGTAAATGCCGCCCTTGTCCTGGATTTCCTGTACCTTAAAGGGGATGAACACGGCCAGGGATTCCGTGGTAAGGGTGCGGAAGGCGTTGATTTTCCGCACCCCGATGGGCAGGGCGGTGTTCAGGCCATCGAGCTGCTGGAACTTGAGCACCGCAAGCTGGCACATATGCTTTCTCGCCACAGAAAGCACCGCCTCGGTATCGCTGTCAAGTTGCTCCTTGGTGTCGGCGGTGATGGCCAGGGTCATCACCGCGAACATCATCCGCT
>OLSX01000973.1_pt1 | contig 28182 bp, 24 predicted proteins | sample 1673141 | NCBI WGS metagenome assembly OLSX01 (sample SAMEA3136759, study PRJEB25190) | human gut metagenome | biome: human gut; feature: human-associated habitat; material: faeces | place: Austria | collected 2013
GGCGGTAAAAAAAGCCAAATAGTGGCCCCATCCCAACCTTCCCCAAGGGGAAGGAGATTGATAGCCATGGGAAGCCCCTCCCCAACCCTCCCCAAGGGGCGGGAGCCCCTACTTGCTGTGTTTAAGGGCGTTTGATGTGGCTCCTTCCCCTTGGGGAAGGCTGGGATGGGGCTTCTATGTTGGCTGGTACGCACCCCCGACAACTCTAACGGAGTTGCGTTTACATAGTCCAGAGCTGCGGTTGCCCTCTCCCCTTGGGGAGAGTTGGAGAGGGGCTTCGGCGTTCTATCTCCTGTCCTACTACACAAAGCGAGGGGGCACCCGCCGCTTTCCTCCTACTTGGTATGGACTGCTGGCGAGGGCCCCTCGGTGTTCATTGTATTAGATTATGGGCATCCTGTCTGACTGGGATGCCATTATGGATTGGGAGAGATAAAGATAATTGCTACGTATAGGGTTATCCCGCTTCTATTGTGACAAGATGAGAATGGCGGGATAGCCCTACGAGGTATATCATAGATTAGTTGGTAAGTATGTTGCGACATTTCTTGACGGCATGCCATAGCCATGCGGCGCAGAGGGCACGAAGGACGAGCGGGCCGTCGACGGGAAAAACGGCGAAGACAAAGGCTGTCTGCGCATTGAGAAGCATGAGGGTCTGGCGGATGTTGATTTCGCGCTCCAGAACCATCGAATAATAGCGACTCAGTGCCACCAGCGGCATGCGTACCGCTGCGGCTATTCTACTGCTGATGCTCTTGAACTCAACTGCTGGCTGTGCCGAGGAGATAACCATTTCTCTTTTCATATTGTAATGCTTTAGGTGTTGTTTCTACACGCAAAAGTATTGCAATAGTTTGCACAAAAGGTTCAAAAGCACAACTTTGTTCGTTAAATGTTATCTCGCTATAACAATTGTTAACTAAAACGCGCCTATAATCCACACTTACGCAGCAGTTTGGCTGCGCGGTCGTCGTGCTGGCGATAGGCTCTGCGCATCATTTCGACGCCATCGTCGTAGGAGTATCTCCTGTTGTCGCATCGGCCCTGGACTATCATGTAGCCATAGAGAGCGTCGGCGTCGGCGTGTGGATAGCCGCGGTAGTCGCGCACTATCTCGAGCAGCTGTTGCGCCTTGCGGTCGTAGGCGTACGAGTTTAGCCCGATGTAGATGTCTGCCAGATTGACACAGGCCATGGACGTCCTGACCGTGAGGGTGCCGTTACCCTCTATATCGAGCTCTTCGACCATGTCTTCATAGTATTCGCGTGCCTGTTGATAGTCTTGGCGGCCGTATTTTGGGTCAAAATGCATCAGACCCAATAAGGCGAGCGCCCTGGGCTGATATTCCTGACACCGGCAGAGCAGCTCGTAGGCCTTGTCGTAATCCTCCGCCACCGGCAAGCCATAGATGAGCGCCACCGCCTGGCGGAACATGGCATAGTAATACCCATGCTCTGCCGCTATGGCAAAATAGTGGTATGCCCGTCGGTTGTACCAATCTTGGCTGAAGTGCTCTTCCAGCTGTCCGATCTCATAGTCCTCGTAGTTGGCGAAGCACTCGTCGAAGATATTAGCAAGCCTGAACTCAGCCTTGCCCCTGTCGCTGCCCCTGTAATCATTGCTGATGAGTATCGCGATGTCGTGGGCTGCGCGGGTGTTGTAATAGGGCGCGTTGTAGTCGTCGTCGCCTTTGCCGTCCATGAAGTAAACCCACGCCAGCTGCACGAGCACGTCTTCGTAGAGGTCGCTGCCGCCCACGTTGTTGGCTATGGTCGAGACGCAGTGCCTGAGCAGCGTGCGCGCAGTGTCATACTCCTCGTGGTCTATCAGCTCGTCGGCCAGTTTCCTGACATTGACATCGTCGAAGTGGAAGTCCAGGTCGATACACATCTTCATGTTGTCTATCATGTACTGCGCCATCCTCTTGCGAGCCGCTACGGGACAGAGCTTGGTCATCATCTTGCCCGCTCTGGGGTGAAATCTGTGGTACGCCTTATCCCACCAGTCCATGGCACGCCCCTTGTCCTGCTCGCATCCCAGGCCTGTGGCGTAGCATCGTCCGAGGATGCCCATGCAGTCGATGTTGCCCTGGTCGGCACCTTCACGATAGGCGGCGAATGCCTGGTCGTGGAGCCCCTGCAGAGTCAGTGCCCTGCCTCGGTAGACCCATGCGTCGTCGTAGCCATTGCGGGCGGCGCGGTCGAACCACAGCGCTGCCACCCTGAGGTTGCGCGCCTCGCCGTCGCGGCCCTTCATGAGCGTCCATCCCCGTCTTACCATCTGGTAGGGAGTCATGTCCTCGGCCTGTCGTGCCACCTCGTCTTCGGGGAAGTAGCCAGCCATTATCTCGTCGATGCCCTCGTAGCCATGGCTCTTTGCCATGAGCAGAAACTGTCGGGCTCCGGCTTCGTCCTTTGCCCATCCTCTGCCGTAGAAGAGGTTGTTGGCGAGGTTTACCATAGCTATCTTGTTGCCCAGGTTGGCAGCCTTGAGATACGCCTCATTGGCCTCGCTCATCCGGTCTTGCTCTGCCAGTATCCAACCGATGTTGCACCAGGCGCCATCGTAGTCGCGGCTGGCGGCGGCATAGTAGCAGCGCAGCGCCAGTACGTAGTTCTGGTTGTAGCCGTTGGTGCCGTTGGTCCAGTTGCAGCCTCTGTTGAACATATCTATGGTCGTCATGCCCTGCCACTCTTCTTCGGTCATCGGTCCGAACCATTCGGCCATCAGCCGCTGCGCCTTCTCGTGGCCGTTGTCGGCTGCTGCCTTGAGGTTGCGGTAGCAGAAATGGAGCAGCGGGGGATTGGCCTGCGCCTCGGCGTGCTGCTTGACGGCGAGGGTATAGCGGGCAGGGATGTAGCCCTTGTTGGCAGCCTGCTCCAGCCAGTAGCGGGCATTCTTCGGGTTGGCTTCACACCCGAAGCCCGAGCTGTAGAACGAAGCCAGGTTGTACATGGACTGCGCATCGTTCATCCGCGCGGCGTGGAACGTCAGGTCGTGACACCGCATAGCGTTCTTCGCCGTGCCCCAACCGTGGTAGTAGCAGAGTGCAAGATTGTGGAAAGTGCCCACATAGGGGTCTTTCTGCCACGCCTGCTCATAGAGCCTTACGGCCTCGGCATAGTCCTTGAGGCCGTACTTCTGGGTAGCACTGGTGTAGAGTCGCTTGGCGGCGTCGGCATTGGTCTCGTTGTAGGGGTTGGTAAAGTCGGAAGTGTCCATATATATAATAAGGTAGAAAATAGTTATTTTGACAAAGATAGATATAAATCCCCAACTCGTGGGGATGATGTATGTTAAATATCAATAAAAGGCCCACGCCGATGCTCCTCATTGCGGGGCTGTCGGCGTGGGCCTCTATGCGTGGCGGGGGATTGGACCTATCGGCGATAGGTGTTCAGACCCTGCTGCAGATAGTCGATATAGGCAGCCACATCCTCTTTGAAACCATAGGCATGGTTGAGCGGACGGCCGTCGTTGTCGATGGCGATGTAGTAGGGCTGGGCGTTGGCGCCAAACTTGCTTGCCTGCAGATAGCTCCACTTGTCGCCGACGGTGCGCAGGGTTCGCTGCTGTCCGTTGAGGCTCACCTCGACGGGTTCTGCCAACGGCGTCTTGTCATCTACATAGAGCGAGATGAGCACGTACTGGTTGTTGAGCATATCTGCCACGGTGGGGTCGGTCCATACGGCAGCCTCCATCTTGCGGCAGTTGACGCAGCCGAAGCCGGTAAAGTCGATGAGCACCGGCTTGCCCTGTGCCTTGGCAGCCGCCATTCCCTCTTCATAGGAGTGGTAATGGGCTTCTACGGTCTTGGTGTTGAGGTTGAAGTCCTGGGTGTTGATGGGTGGCGCAAAGGCGCTGATGGCCTTGCAGGGCGCTCCCCAGAGTCCGGGCACCATGTAGATGGCGAAGGCTATGGCGCAGAGTCCTGCCATGATGCAGGGCACGGGCATGGGCTTGTCTATCTCGCCGCCCACAGCGTCTTCCTGGAACTTCAGCTTGCCGATGAGGTAGAGGCCCATGGCTCCGAAGATGACAATCCACAGCGAGAGGAACACCTCGCGGTCGAGCAGATGCCAGCCGTAGGCCAGGTCGGCGACGGAGAGGAACTTCAGCGAGAAGGCGAGTTCGACAAATCCCAGCACGACCTTGATGGTGGTCATCCACGAGCCCGACCTCGGTGCCGACTTGAGCCACGAGGGGAACAGGGCAAAGAGTGTGAAGGGCAGAGCCAATGCCAAGGCGAAGCCAAGCATGCCTATGGTGGGTGCCAGCCAGTCGCCGGTGGTGACAGTCTGCACCAGCAGCAGACCTATGATGGGCGCGGTGCAGGAGAATGATACCAGCACGAGCGTGAATGCCATGAGGAATATCGAGATGAGACCTGTGGTGCTGCTGGCCTTGCTGTCTACGGCGTTGGCCCAACGGTCGGGCAGCTTGATTTCAAACCAGCCGAAGAAGGAGAAGGCGAAGACGAGCAGCAGCAGGAACAGGATGACGTTGAACACGGCGCTGGTGCTGAGCTCGTTGAGCTTGCTCGGGCCGAAGATGGCGGTGATGAGCAGGCCCAGACCCAGATAGATGACGACGATAGACAGACCGTAGGTCATGGCGTCCTTGATGCCCTTGCGGCGGTCGTCCTTGGCACGCTTGAGGAAGAAGCTGATGGTCATCGGGATGATGGGCCAGATGCAGGGCATGACGAGGGCGAGGAGTCCGCCGATAAATCCTACGATGAAGATGTACCACAGTGAGTGGTTGGCTATGTTGGCCTCGCTGTCTAACGCCTCGAGCTGCTCGGTCACGGGCTGCCACCAGAGGGTCTCGGTGCTGGCGGTGACGGGAGCCACGGCGCTGTCGGCAGGAGCCACAGTGCTGTCGGCCACGACTGGGGCTGCCGCCTCGGCCACTTCGGCTGCTGCGGGCTCGGTGGCAGCAGCCACGGCGGGCGACTTGCCTCTCTTCTTGAGCGCTACCTCACCCGGCGGCAGACAGTTCTCGTCGCTGCACACGCCATACTCCAGGTAGGCGTCGATGGTGTAGGTCGGCTTGGTAAACCGTATCTTCTGGACAAACTGTGCGGTGCCTTCAAAGTAGCGCACGTTCATGCCAAACATCGCGTCGAAGTGGCTCTTCTCCTTGCCGCGGGGCATGAGCTTGCCTACGAGTTCTATACCGTCGGCCTTGTTGACATGGAACGAAGCCTCGGTGGGTCCGTTGCTGCCCAGGTCGGTCGAGTAGATATGCCAGCCGGCCTCGATGCGCCCGCTGAACACTATCTCTGCCTCTGCGGTCTTGCCGGTCTTGATTTCGGCGGTAAACTTTACGGGGTCTTCCATTTGGGCCATGGCTGTGAGTACCATCAGGAGCATGGCGCCCATTGCTATTATTCTCTTCATTTCTTGTAAGTGGTTGTTGCTTATTGGTGTTGGATATCTATGAATACGGGAACTGCGGTGGCGGTGCTCTCAGCCTTGAACCCTATCTGCCCGGGGGTGTAGGTGATGGCCGAGGCTGCTACGGCGCGCGAGCCCAGAGCCTGTCGTACACGCTGGCTGAAGGTGCCTGCCGACCTCTCAGCCTGTGCCATCAGCGCCTTGATGTCTATGGGCTTGGCCGAGTAGATGACGCACACGTGGTCGGTGCCTCGGGTGTCGTCCATCTCGATATACCACTTCTCGTCGGGTATGGCTATGTTGCTCGAGCTGTAGAGCAGGGCGGGGCTGATATTGTCGGTCGGCGGGAACACACGCGTCACCTTGTTGGTGATGTCCGAGCCGATGATGTAGACATAGGCGGGGGCGCTGTTGGTGACATACAGGCGGTAGCGGGTACCGGAGATGTATGCCGACTTCATGCGGTAGATGCCAGCGTTGAGCGTGGCTGCCATAGTCTCGCCCGTGGAGAGCTGGAAGCGCAGTGAGCCTGCCAGTCTGTAGGTGGGCACGACCGGCTGGGGGCGTGGCTGCGGTTTGGGCTGTGGCTGCGGCTTGGGCTGGGGTTGAGGCTGCGGTTTGGGTTGTGGCTGCGGCTTGGGCCTCTTGGCCACATACATCTCAAAGGCATAACGGGTGTTGTCGGCAAAGTCACGATACTTCACCCAGGTATAACCGTTGTTGCCCCATGTGGTGCCCCAGCTGTTGAGGATGAGGAAGGCGCCGCCGTACTTGTAGTCGTCGTAAGCCACCACACACATGGCGTGGCCGCCGCCGTCATTGTTGGGCTCGGTCTTGACCCACACATCCTTGCACTTGAAGAACGAGTTGGGCACCGACATACCGATGATGACCGGCATGTCTTGCGACAGCGCCTTCTTGACCGTCCTCACCTTCTCATCGTAGGTGTCGAAGGGGTAGAAGAGGGTGTTGTAGTCGTCTATAGTGTGGTTTCGCGCCTTGTCGAAGAGCGCTGCTGGGATGTAGTCGGCACAGAGCACGTTGAAGTCTCTGAACTTGGGCGCGCCCTTCTCGGTGAGCAGGTCGAGGGCGTCCTGTATGGATGTGCCGTCGCTGCATCCGGGCTTGTTGCTGCCCTTGATCTGCTTGTAGACGAATATGGGCGAGAACGCCTCGCGGTCTATCACTATCTGCGATGTCCACCCGTTGCGTATGGCGTCGGCTATTGTGCGTGCAGCGTATGATGTGGCCCAGCTGGTGCAGGTTCCAAATTGTCCCTGATTGCGGGCGACGGGGCAGAAGCGCCTCAGAGAGTAGGCCTTGGGCAGCACGGTGTAGTCGCGGGTAAGCAGGGTGGCTTGGCGCGGTATGCGGGCGTAGGCGTCGTCGTCGAAGACCAGTCCGGTGCCGTATTCGCTCTGCGCCATCATGCCGGTGGCACAGAGCAGGGCTATGAGGAGTGATGTAATTCTCATGTCTGTCTACTTGTTGTTGAAGATAAAGTCTCCCTGGAACAGCGAGCTGGAGTACCAGGGCGTCTGCTGACGGTTGGTGGCGGTGAACACGCTGGCGGCGACACGCTTGAACACCGTCTCGATAGACAGTCCGGGCGTGTCGAGCGTCTGCAGCAGTGCTGTAGTGTATGGACTGTTGCGGTTCTGGCCGTCGGCAGCCACGCTACCCGGGCTTGTGGCGTAGGAGATGAATGTTCCCACGGGCGCATTGACAGCCGAGAGACCCCTGTCGGCGCTTCCGCGATACCAGCTGCGCTCAAAGGGGTTGTTGCGGCAGGCGTCGAGAGCGATAATCTTCATCTTGCAGCCCGACTCGTCGAGCTTGTCGAGCACGCGGCCCAAGTCGGTACACTCATACTCCACATCGCTCGCCGAGTGCATATTGGCGTTGATGGGGATGAGGTAGTTGGCGCCCTTGTACTGTATGCCGTGACCGGCGTAGTAGAACATGGCGGCGTCGTAGCCCTGTGCGCGCTGTCCCAGCTGGTTGATGGCGTCGTCCATCTGCCGTTTGGTGCCGTTCTGGAGCAGGATAACCTCGAAGCCCAGCGTCTTGAGCTTGGCAGCCATATCTGCGGCGTCGTTCTGCGGGTTGGCGAGCCGCTGGGCGGGGTATGCCGAGTTGCCTATGACAAGGGCGATGCGCTTGCCCTGGGTCACTGTCACAGGCTTGGTGGTCTGGCGCACTACGGTGCGCTCGGAGGTGGCGGTGCCGTCGGCATTGGTGGCGCTCACCTTGATGATGTTGCTACCCTCGACGAGGGGCACGGTCTGCTCGATGCGCATATCCGAGCCATCGTTGGTCACCGCCTTGATGCCACGATACATCTGACCGTTGACATAGACATGTGTGGCGGTAATCTGGCTCTTTGAGCGTATGCCCACCGATATCTTCACGCTGGTCAGCGTGGTGGTGGCGGGGAGGGAGGCCCAGGTGAATGTGGGCACAGCCTTGACGGTCACCACGGGAGTGGGCTTGGGTTGGGGTTGTGGCTTGGGTGCGGGCTGGGGAGCCGGCTGCGGGACGGGGGGGCGGTCGTCGTAGACGGGGCGTACAAGGATGCCGCGCGCGGGGAAGTCGCATTCGTCGATGCGGGGCTCTATCTTGCCTTTGGGGTTGTTGTTACACCAGAAGGAGATAATCTCGGCGGGGCCATAGCCATAGTTCATGACCTCGCTCGACCAATAGTAGCTCACCTTGCCTATATAGTATTTCTTCAGCTTGTTGTTGTCGCTATCCAGCCAACCGCCGTTGGTGAGGAAGATGTGGTTGCCGTTGGGGCCGGTCACCTTGATACACTTCCTGCCATTGACTCTGGCCCACTCAAACTTGCACTTCTCTATCAGTTCGGTCCAGTCTGCCTTGTTGGGCATGCGCCAGTGGCTGCGCAGAATGACTCTGGCGGCATCGTATTGGGGCAGAAGGATATTATCTTTGCCCACTCGCTCGGCCAGTTGGTTACTTATCTGGCTTCTGTATATGGTCTTGTTGGGGTCCAGCTTGGCTTGGATGGCAGGGGGATAGGCAGAGGCCTTGTAATCCTGCATCCATACTCCCTTGGGCTCACCCCATTGGAAGTAGTACTTGCTCTCCCCGTCGGCGCTGCCAAGGTCGGCATCGGCCCACTTGACCGACAGACCCAGGTCTACGGCCTTGATGTTCTGCGCCTGCAGCGCGATGGCTACCAGGGCAAGAAGTGTGGTGATGATGTATCTCTTCATCGTTGTGCGGATAGTGGATAGTTACTTTTGGGTTGGTATACAGTCTCTCCGGAGCAGCAACTGGAGCAGCGGGGCGGCGGCTGACGGCTGGCGGGACGAACACACTGGCGGCTGGCAGGGCTGGCAGGGCAGGGATAATCGGCGCTGCGGCTCTGCTCATGACCCGTCTGCTCGCGCCAGGGTAAGCGAAAAGCCTCATGAGCCTTAGACTTCCCGAGGGAATGAAAGGCACATGAGGCTCTACAGTCTATATTTATCCTACCTGGCTTCCAGGCTTGACATCCTTGGATGTGGTGGTCACAGAGAGTGTGCCGTCGTAGTTGACAGCCGAGAGTATCATGCCCTGGCTTTCCTCGCCCATCATCTTGCGTGGCGCGAAGTTGGCTACAAACAACACCTGCTTGCCCACGAGCTCCTGTGGGTCTTCATAGTAGGCAGCGATGCCGCTGAGGATGGTGCGGCCGTCCTTGGTGCCGTCGTCGATGTGGAACTTGAGCAGCTTCTTCGACTTCTTCACCTTCTCGCACGAGGTGACGAGGCCCACGCGGATGTCCAGCTTCTCAAAGGTGTTGAAGTCCACGGTGTCCTTGATAGGCTCGGGCTCATAGTTGGCAGCCTCGTTGGCCTTCTTGGTGTTCTCGAGCTTGAGCAGCTGAGCGTCGATGACGCTGTCTTCCAGCTTCTCGAAGAGCAGCGAAGCCTCTCCCAGCTGAGTGCCGGCGGCGAGGATGTCCATGCTGCCCAGCTGTTCCCACTCGAAGCTGTCCATATTGAGCATGGCGCGCAGCTTCTTGGAAGAGAACGGCAGGAAGGGCTCGAAGGCGATGGCGAGGTTGGCGCAGAGCTGCAAGCACACGTAGAGGATGGTCTCCACACGCTTGGGGTCGGTCTTCCACACCTTCCAGGGCTCACACTCGGTGATATAGCGGTTGCCGATACGTGCCAGGTTCATGGCCTCTTTCTGTGCGTCGCGGAACTTGAAGCCGTCGAGCAGCTCCTCGACCTTGGCCTTGACGTCCTTGAACTCGGCGATAGTCTGGCGGTCAACCTCGGTCAGCTCGCCACAGGCGGGAACCACGCCGCCCCAGTATTTCTTGGTGAGCTGCAGCGCGCGGTTGACAAAGTTGCCATAGATGGCCACCAGCTCAGAGTTGTTGCGCTCCTGGAAGTCCTTCCAGGTGAAGTTGTTGTCCTTGGTCTCGGGAGCATTGGCTGTGAGGACATAGCGGAGCACGTCCTGCTTGCCGGGGAAATCGACGAGATACTCATGGAGCCATACCGCCCAGTTGCGCGAGGTGGAAATCTTGTCGTTCTCCAGATTGAGGAACTCATTGGCAGGCACGTTGTCGGGCAGGATATATCCGCCGTGGGCCTTGAGCATGGTGGGGAAGATGAGGCAGTGGAACACGATGTTGTCCTTGCCGATGAAGTGGATGAGGCGGGTATCTTCGTCCTTCCACCACTTCTCCCAGTTGCCCCAGCGGGCCGGGTCACTTTCGCAGAGTTCCTTGGTGTTGGAGATATAGCCGATGGGCGCGTCGAACCACACGTAGAGCACTTTGCCATCGGCACCCTCTACGGGCACGGGGATACCCCAGTCCAGGTCGCGGGTCATCGCGCGTGGCTGCAAGTCCATGTCGAGCCACGACTTACACTGTCCATACACGTTGGGACGCCACTCCTTGTGACCTTCCAGTATCCAGTCCTTGAGCCACTGCTGATAGTCGCCCAGCGGGAGATACCAGTTCTTGGTGGGACGCTTCACGAGGCCGTGGCCAGGGTTGTTCTTGTTGGTGGGGTTGATAAGTTCCTCGGGCGAGAGCGTGGCTCCGCACTTCTCGCACTGGTCACCGTAGGCACCCTCGGCACCACAGCGCGGACAGGTGCCCACGATATTGCGGTCGGTGAGGAACTCGCCGGTCACCTCGTCACAGTACTGCTCCTCGGTTATCTCTTCGAGCTTGCCGTCGTCATAGAGCTTGCGGAAGAAGTCGGATGCAAACTTGTGGTGTATCTTGCTGGTGGTGCGGCTGTAGATGTCGAACGAGATGCCGAACTCTTCAAACGAGTCCTTGATGAGCTTGTGATAGCGGTCTACCACCTCCTGCACGCTGATGCCCTCCTTGCGGGCACGTATGGTCACGGGTACGCCGTGCTCGTCGCTTCCGCCGATGAATATCACATCCTTTTTCTTCAGTCTGAGATATCTTACATAGATGTCGGCAGGCACATATACGCCGGCGAGATGGCCGATATGCACACCGCCGTTGGCGTAAGGAAGCGCCGCAGTCACGGTAGTACGCTTGAAATTCTTCTCCATATTTGTTGTGATTGTATTTATTTTGGTGCAAAGTTACAAAATTATTATTAAGTAATGTGTTTGTTTACAAACAATTGCCCCCCGCCGCTGCAATTATTTGCGCTGTCGCCACCCTCACGATTGCACCCGACACCGCCCCCATCCCCATTCCATCCCTCATGACTCCGACCAAGATAGCCCCCGCTGGTGATATGCCCGAGCCAGCTGCCAATATGCCCGAGTCCGCTGCCGCCATGCCCATACCCGCAGTCGTCATGCCAGAGTCCACAGCCATCTCGTCAGCGACCATCCCCATTTCACCCGAGCCCAAGCCCATCCCGTCCGAGCCCAAGCCCATCCCGCCCGAGCCCCATCTCATCTCGTCAGAGTCCACAGTAAAGTTGGGTTCGTGGCACGAAATAATAATTGCCAAGCCTGCAATAATGACTGCAAGCCCCGCAATCACTATTTCCCACCCCGCAATCAGAATAAACACCATCTCCACCCATGCCGCAAGGGTCTCAGCCTTTGCTGCATGGGTGGAGATGGTGATGAAGGTAATGGCTGTGGCGCCGACCTTTCTATTGGGAATGCCATTGCTTCAAGTAAAGTTGTCAGTCTGCCTCTATAAACTTACAAGGATTGAAAGTTTCATGCTCTCCATGAAAGACATACCCCAGTTGATTGGATATACACTTGGTATTGCCTATCTTTACATCCGCGTTGTAGTGAGAGTGTCCATATATCCAGTAATCAATGCCGCTATCCTTGATATAATCTTCCAATTCCACGGTGAAGGCTCCATTGGCTTGGCTGTCGGCGAACTTGGGACATTGCATCTGGAAAGACGGAACATGGTGGGTTACTACAATCTTCGTTCTGGCTTTGCTGCATGAAACTGCGTCTTTCAAAAACGTAAGGCACCTTTCGTGCTCACGGTTGAATTCTGCAAACGTGAGCAACTCCCCATTGAAGATGATACGCCGGAAGTCGCTTACGACATGCTCCGTGTAGTATGCCTCGCTCAGGGGAATCTTAGCCCATAACGTTGTTATGATGAAGTCGGTGTCTTCTATATTTACAACTGCATTGTAATAACTGTGGACGTTTGGGCGTATTTCAAGGCAATAGCCATCTTTAAGTTTGGCGATGTCATAATACTTGTAAAACTCATGATTGCCCATGCAGGCTATCACTTGCTGATAATTCTCGGAAGCCCAGTCCCAGAAAGGATGCCTGGTATAGTTGTCATCTCCCAAGTATCCGATGTCGCCTGCCAGGACGAGAATATCCCCTGTCACTTGCAGAGGGTTATCCTTCAAGTATCTCCAGTTGTCGGCAAACTCCAGATGGATGTCTGATGCGTATTGTATTCTCATGACCGTCCTGTTGTGAATAGACCGTATAATTGTTCCAGTAATGCTTCGATAAATGATGGCTCCTGGTCAAGGGATTTGGCAAGAGGTTCTGCGAGCGTACTCCAATCGTTTCTGATAGACGAGACAAAATCCCTTATACTGGCAACAATCGGTTCTGGAGCGGTAATCTCGCCGTCTTCCATGATGACCACGTTCTTCAATATGTCGGACCTGTGCTTCTTGATGTCCTTGCTGTTGACATGCTTTCCCGTAGCTTTGTCTTGTAGCAGATTGAGGTAAGCGCGTGCCTTCAGGGCTATGAGTGCAGCAGAGTCTGCATGGCGAAGACCATTGGTCAGTCTGCTGTGCTGGATGGTGAAGTGATAGAAGTCATCGTCCATGATGATGGCGCTAAGGCTTGATGTCTCCTCGCTGGTGGGAAGTGGCTCGATGGTCAGTCCTTTCGGCTCGCCGAGTATGTCGGGATGCCGTGAAAGCAGTTCTATCATTTCTGGGTAGTCTGGCTTCCCATCGACAAAACGGTACAGTTCGTACTTCGGGGTTTCGCCTTCTTCCTGCTTGCGTTTCTCTGGGCGATAACCGCCATCACGCACGAATTGCCAAAAATGCTCGGCGAAGTCGGCGGTCATCTTTTCCACGATTACTATCATGTCGATGTCGTGGGTGGCGCGTGGCCGTACAGTCGTCCCGGTCATGGTGATGTCACAAGCTGTGCCACCGATGATGACGTAGTTTTCAGAGTAGGCTTCAAACGCTTCGCGAAATTTCTCTAATCCTTCCATGCCATATCATTAATTAAACGTTCAACTTCACCCTCCACTCGTGGGTCTTGTTCATCACGAAGAGAGATGGCCAAAGACAACTTGTCTACCCATTCGGCTTGTGAATCAATGATTGTAACAGGAGGGTATTTCCATGCTTCAATGATGATGTTACCATCAAACTCATTGGGGCGTACCAAGGCTCCTGATGACTTGAACTCGCGGAGTTGTTTGATGGTCACCATGATTGTCCTTTCGGTATCTGGGTTCAACCATGTATAATGTGCAAGGGCATTGATACCGCATACGGGGAAATGTTCGTCAGAAATCAGGTCATCACAGTAAATACGCTCTTCAACTGGATTGAGAAGGAGCGGCAAGGCTTGTTCCCACAGTTCCTTTCCCTTCTTGTCAAAGTGGATGACCTTCCGCTTGGAGCCATCTGATATTTTCTGGCACAGCCCCATGTCTTCCAGACAGGTGATGCCAAGCGTAATGCTTGCGTATGAATATGGAAGCTTGCCCTCTATGTCGCGTGCGGCCATTCCTTCGATACTCTCTATCTGCAGATGATAGAGTAACAGGTATTGAGCGACTGGTGTCAGAGCCTTGGCCTGTCTGGTTTTGCGTATGCGTTCATTAGCCAGAAGCATGGGCAAATGAACGTATTTGTCGGAGACGACAAAATACACGTCTTTGTCAATGAGCCTCTGCCGTTCATAAGCTGGACATGCAGGCAATATATATACGGTAGGACGCTGGAACAATGAAATCAGTTTGCTTGCCGTGACAGACAGGCTATGTGGTGTGGCCACTTTGCCTTTAGGCTCTGCAAACAGTAGTGACATACCATGAAACTCTCCATCGTAGAACTTGTATGTCAGCGAGTCTCCGATGGTAGCTCCCTTCATCTGTGCCTTGCTTCGTTCTTGCAACTGGACAGGTCTCCCTAATATGACAATATCTTTCGTTTTAATCATTTTGCATCATTTTAATACCCTATTAAAACGATGCAAATGTATTAAAACAATCTGACACTGCCAAAGATTTTTCTGAATATTATGTAGAGATAAAGCGTTTTTGCCTTTAATCATGCATACTGATTACTTTCGATTGATACAATCTATCAACTTATGGGTGTATATATCTCCATTTTGGATAAGCTAAAACACCTTTTGCTCAAGTCTTTTACGGGGGCTCTCATCATGTGTGGCAACGCAGCCGACAGTACAAATTATGCCGGCGGCGACAATGGTGAGGCTGGCGGCGGCAGTGAACGGTGGCGCAGCCTACGCCTTGCCAGTCGCAGCCTTACTAATATGTATCGTTTCATCATCATGCTGCAAAATTACCACTTCCGCACAAGCACAGGAAACAATCACAATTAGAACCCTATCATCCAGCATTAAAGATTTCTAATCGACGGCAGGCAACGAGATGCCTGGCATCCACCCCATCTCCTCCTCCATGCCTCCTGGACGGGTGGGGGACGACCGTAAGACAGCCATGTGGCCACCCCTATATATAATAAATAGGTGTAAGGGTGATGGGTGGGCGTACATGGCGCATCGCTTTCTCCATATTTCTTTTGAGGGTCGCGATAAATCTCATAACTTTACCGATGTTTACATATTATTTGTGTACCTTTGCGCCGTCAAAAGTGTGTTTGGGGGGTATGTTTATGCGACAACCATGCACAAGTATACATAAAAAGTTAGTCTATATGAAAAGAAATTTACTCACCTCAGTATTCATTACATTGTTATCGTTGACAGCTGGTGCGCAGACCGTTTGCAAGTCGCACAAAGAGCTGCCCAAAAGGATTGATTCGGAGATAGTGGACATCGACCCCGCGCTATTTAAGACTCAGCTTATCCAGCCGGAACCAGTATGCAAGGCCATGGACGATGATAGCTATCTGTCTAAGCAGAAACATCTCTTTGTCCAGGGTGCCGACACTCGCTATATAGATGTAGGCATCGGAAATAACTTGTCAGCCGAGGTCATGGGACGCCTTACTCCCGAGATGCTCAAGCCCTATGCCGGTTACAAGATAGTGGGTATATCATTTGCGGTGGGTTCGACCTTGGGTAATTCACCCAGCATAATATTCTATGAATTAGACGATGATGGGTGGCGCCAGATGGGAAGGTCAGATTTCAAGGACTATTATACTGATTCATTTACGTTCAATGAGGTGGAATGTACATGGAATTATGTCATTCCTGAGGAGCCCAACGCTATAATGTTCGGATATACGTTTGATCCGATACATCTTTTTATGAATGAAACTAATGATAACGTTGTCGTAGTGGGTCGTACCACTGATTTGGACAACGGCTTTCTGGTTTGGGGTGAGTTGATAAAAGGCGAAGGCTCAAAACTATATCGGTTAAGCACTGATGAGCTTCCATATGCCGCTTGCGTGCAACTCATTCTCTCCAATGGCAGCTCGACCGAAATCGTGGGCGTCGACGGCAAGCGCAATGTCAAAGTCGTAGAGCGCTATACTCCCGACGGGCAGCGTGTCTCTGCTCCTGTGAGCGGCATCAATATAGAAAAACTAAGCGACGGCACTACGCGCAAGGTGTTTGTGCAGAAGTAAAGCCATACGGAAAAAGGCCCCGAAGAACGCGACTCTGATAGTCGTATCTTCGGGGTTTATTGTGTCTATCCTTGTGCTTCCCGTCTTTAGGTTGGCGTCATCGGATGATGGTCTCCTGACAGCCCCTATATATAATAATAGGTGTAATGGTGGCCCAGATGGGGGTGAAAGCGGTCGTGACGGCGGTGGAGATGGTGACGGGCTCGGAAGGGTTGGGCTACAGGGCGTTAGAGATGACTGCGGCGATGGCGTTAACTAAAGTTGGCAGGAATGGCGGTGGCTGTTAACAGATTTTTGCAGGTTATGGCGTGCGCAGATTTGGTATCGACGAAGTGCGTGACTACCTTTGCATTGTCAAAAGTACCGGAACGGATGACAACAAGCGAACACACAAACACAATGTCAAACTAACAAAAATCAATCATTATGTTGAAGTACAAATTGTATCAAGACAACCGCAGCAATGCGCAGCACAAGGGCAACTGGTATGCCCACATGAATCTCGACGGCACTATGGGCCTTGACGAATTGGCCGCTCACATGTCTGATCATGGCACCCCTTACTCCAAAGGTGTAATCTGCGGTGTGCTGAACGATATGGTGGGATGTATCAAGGAACTTGTGCTCGAGGGCAATGCCGTGAAGCTCGACAACCTTGCCATCTTCTCGGTGGGAATTGAGAGCAAGCCTGCCAACACCAAGGAGGAATTTAATGCCCGCACCCATATCACCGGTTACAAGTTGCGGGCGCGAGCCACTGGCGGCAGTATCAATGCCCGATTGAGTCACCTTGCATCCATCAATCAGATGGGCGAGTACAGCCATGACGAGGTAGAGACGGCAGAGAACAGCCAGGACGCCAATAACGGCGAATGATGACACAGGAGGCGACTCTGCCGGTCTGGCATCATGGATGACATAGGAAGAGAGGCAGACTGACCTCACTGAGACCCAAGAGTCCCCGAGGAAGGCGAAGGATGAGAATCCCACCCTGACTCGGGGATTTTTGTTGTCCTCCCTTACCGTCGCCGCGACAAGCCGGCTGATGGCGATGAGAGTCTGGGAAGAAATGGCGACTGGAGATGGGCGCAGCAGGATGATGGCTGCCGTTGGCGCGACTTTTTGCAGCCGGACAGCAAATTATAACACAATTTTTTTGAGACTTCGGATAAATATCACTACTTTTGCGGTCATGATGAAGATGTATCGTATCATAGGTATGGTGTGCCTGATGGCGGCTGCGATAACTGCTGACGCTCAGACCGCTAAGCGGGCGGGTATAAACCCTGAAGACCGACAGGTGGACATGGACAACCCCACCTTTGTGCCTATGGTCAAGGTGGGCAAGGTGCTGCTGGGCCGCGACTCGGTGCAGTATGTCGAGCTCAATAACATCTATGTATATCCCAAGCCCGTCTTCAAGAACGAGCGGCAGATGATGGCCTACAACAGACTGGTCTATAACGTGAAGAAGGTGCTGCCTATAGCCAAGGAGTGTCGTGGTATAATCCTCGAGACCTACGACTATCTGCAGACATTGCCCAACAAGGAAGCGCGCGACCGCCACCTGAAACTCGTGGAGAAGGGCATCAAGGCCGAGTATACTCCCCGCATGAAGCGGCTTACCTACCAGCAGGGCAAACTGCTCATCAAGCTGATTTACCGTGAGTGCAACTCGTCGTCCTACAATCTTATCCAGTCGTTCTTTGGTCCCACCCGCGCTGGCGTCTATCAGGCCTTTGCCTGGGTCTTCGGTGCCAGTCTGCGCAAGGGCTACGAGCCCGAGGGAGTAGACCGTTTCACCGAGCGCATCGTGCGCCAGGTAGAGAGCGGGCAGATTTGACGCCGCCACACATTGCTTCAGAAAATCTTATGCTATCAATAATGCCATGGGCACCATCTTGACGGATGGTGCCCATGTCGTTTTATCGCTTGATATGGCCCTGCAGGGTGGTGTAGAACTGGTCGACTATCTCGAGCATATCTGCGGGCAGATATTCATAGGCTTTGCTAATCATCTCTTCGGGTATCTCGTAGTGGGCTTCGGCTATGCTGCCGCAGATGGCACCCTTGGTGTCGGTGTCGCCCTGGGCGAGGATGGCTGTGCGTATGGCGTCTTCGAAGTTGTTGCTGTCGAGAAAACAGCTGATGGCTGCCGGCACCGTCTCCTGGCAGGTGGCGTCGAAGTGGCCTTCGTTGCCGAGTCTGTAGACCTCCTTGAGGTCGGGGATGTCATAGCCGAAAGTCTGCTTGACGGTGCCTATCACCTCATCTTTGGTGATGCGCACCGTGCGCAGCCAGTAGATGAGCGTAGCCACACACTGTGCTCCGCGTATGCCTTCCCGGTGGCAGTGGCTGGGCAGCGCCGTCTTCATCGCCTCGTCCTGCATCTGGTGGAAGTCGTCGTAGAGCCATCCTATCGGACTCACCCGCATCGCCGAACCGTTGCCATACGAGGCCTGGGGCAGATGGTCGGCGCTCTGCAGCCACTTCAGGAACCTCCCTCCATAGCCTCCCATGGGGTCGGGATAGCGGCTGCACCAGTCTACCAGTGCGTCCTTGTACTCCCGATGGTTCATCGCTGCATCGGCTATGGCGATGGTGCAGATGGTGTCATCGGTGTAGCTGCAGTCGGGGCTGAAGAGCTTGAAGCCCGGTGTAGCCACATTTTCAAACTCGAATCGCGACCCTACGATGTCGCCAATGATAGCTCCTAACATAATGGATAGATTTAGGTGGATGATGGTTTACTCTTCGGTGTAGATGACCTGAATCATCGTCTGTCCCACGGCCTTGAGAGTGTTGCGGCTGATGTGCTCCATGTTGTCGTTCAGCGTGTGCCACGTGGGTCCGAAACTGCTCTGGGTGCAGTCGGGGTAGAAGGGGATGATGTCTATCGCGGGTATACGTGCCGTCTGGTTGAGTGGGATGTGGTCGTCGGTGACCATACCTCCCTCCTGACGGGGGAAGAAGTTGCCATAGCCAGCCTTGCGGGCTGCCCGCCATACCTTCTTGACTATCTCCGGCGCAAACTGCATTGACATTCCCTCCTTGTAGAAGCGTGCTCCCTCGCCGCCTACCATGTCGAGCAGGATGGCGTAGCGCACCTCGAAGCCGTCGGGGAGATGGCTGGCGAAGTGCTGGGCACCCAGCGCCCATGTACTCTCGCTGTCGCCGCTGTTGATCCACTGCGGGGTGCCCCAGTCTTCGGCGTCGAAGCACACGAAGTCTACTCCGATGTTGAGGGTGGTGTCGCGGTGGATGAGGCGAGCCACCTCGAGCATCACAGCCACACCGCTGGCGGCGTCGTTGGCAGCGAGGATGGGCTTGCGCCAATTGGTGGAGTCGGGGTCATTGTCTGCCCACGGACGGCTGTCCCAGTGGGCGCAGAGCATGATGCGTGTGGAGCGCTCGGGATGCGACCGGGCTATGATATTGCGGCATTTGAGCGAGGTGCCGTCATAACCCTTCACATCGGCTTGCTGTATCTCCAGCTGGCAGCCATACTCTTCAAACTTCTTCTCTATCCACTGCGCGCAGCGGTCATGGCCCTCGGTGTTCATGGCTCTTGGGCCAAAGTCACACTGGGCCTGGGTGAAGGCGTAGGCACTGTCGGCACTGAACGCGGGACCCACGGGGTCTATCTTGTCCATACTTTCTTCCATGTCTATGCTGTCGGCATGTCCCCATCCGGTGTTCATGCCGACGGCAGCGATGGCAACCACCACGGCGGCGGTCGCTCCTCCTATTATCATCTTCATTTTTCTGGTCATCATTGTCCTTTGTTGTATTGTTGTACTTGGTTCATCACGCGCAGCCAGTTGCCGCCCCATATCTTGGCGATGTCTTCGCGGCTGAAGCGCTTGGCGAGCAGCTGCTCGGTGAAGAGTATCGCCTCTGAGGCATCGGCTATGCCTCTCACTCCGCCGTCGCCGTCGAAGTCGGTGCCTATGCCCACGTGGTCTATGCCCATCACGTCGATGGCGTGTTGCAGATGGGCTACGGCGTCGGTGATGGTGGCTTCGGCGTCGTTGCGCAGAAATCCGTGGTACAGCGTAATCTGTGCCACGCCACCCTTGCGGGCGAGGGCACGCAGCTGGTCGTCGGTCAGGTTGCGCGGCACGTCGCAGAGGGCCTTGCAGTTGCTGTGGCTGCACACGATGGGCGTGGCGCTGAGGTCGAGGGCGTCGTAGAAGCTGGTCTCGGCAGCGTGGGAGAGGTCGACCATAAGCCCCAGGCGGTTCATCTCGGCTATCACCTCTGCTCCCCAGGGGCTCACGCCGCCATGGATGGCTGTGCCGCGGGCAGAGTCGCAGATGTCGTTGTCGCCGTTGTGGCAGAGGGTGACATAGACGATGCCACGGTGGGCAAAGTGGCGCAGATGGCTGAGGTCGTGCTCGATGGCGAGACCGTTTTCGATGCCCGTCATGATAGATTTCACCCCGTCTTGCTTGTTCTGCCACAGTTCTTCCGGGTTTCTGGCGCGGCGTACGGCGTCGGGATGGGCGCCGAGGATTTCGTCGATGCGGTCGAATATCATGTCGGCATACTCATGGGGCGAACCGGCAGGCAGCGGGGCTATCTCGGCAAAACTCTGTCCAGGCTTGGGTTGGGGAAGATACGCCACCATGGTGGTAGCGTCGAGCCGTCCGTCGGTCATCTTGTGCAGGTCTACGAGGATGCGAGGGTCGCGGGTGCCGAAGTCCACCCCCTGCGGGAAGAACATGGGCGTGTCGCAGTGGGAGTCGAGGGTGAGGGTGCGTCGGTGTACGCTCTTGGCTTCGGCGAAGAGGCTTGCCCGGCAGGTGAGCCATTGGAATAGCGGCAGTCCGTCGGCTCCGAGCCATTCGGGATGCCACTGCACGCCGATGATGCCTTTCTGCTCGCTGCTCTCTATGGCCTCTACCACTCCGTCGGCCGCTGTCGCCGTGACGGTCATGTGGGGTCCGCCGGCTGTCACCGCCTGGTGGTGGAACGAGTTGACATATATACGCTCTTCAGCGTAGATGGCGCTGAGCATCGAGCCCCTCCCGATGGTCACCGAGTGGGTGGGCTCCTGTCGGTCGGCGTCTTGCGAGTGCTTGAGCTGCATCTCGGCATGCTGCGCCACACTTCCACCGAGGGCGATGGCGAGTGTCTGCATGCCGCGGCAGATGCCGAGCATGGGTAGCTGGCGGTTGAACGCCAGGCGGGTGATGAGCAGTTCGGGCAGGTCGCGCTCGGCGTTGATGTTGCCCAGCTGCGGCTGCGGCTCTTCGCCCGTCCAGAGCGGGTTGTAGTCTCCGCCACCCGTGAGCAGCAGTCCATCGATGCGGTCCAGCGTTCCCGCGAGGATATGGCGGTCGGCGATGGGCGGGATGATGACGGGAATGCCGCCGGCAGCCTCTACCTGGCGGTAGTAGCGGTCGCGCAGCGTGGCGTCGCCCTGACTATAATTTGCAGTAATGCCTATCACCGGACGGCTTTCACCCTCGGGATAGGCAGTATATATCTTCTGGAGATGAGCCTCCAAATCGAAATGTTCCATTATTATCAGATAGGCATAAACAAATACTTACTATGGCAGTGGCACCACTGTCGGGACTGTCGGGTCAGACCTCGTCGGGTTGGATGGTTATCTCGCGCTTGATGCTCTGCTCGAGCGAGATGAGGGTCTCTGTCGACACCACGCCGGGGATGGTCTGCAGCTTGTTGTTGAGCAGGTCCATGAGCTGCTCGTTGTCGCGGGCGTAGAGTTTCAGCAACATGGTGTATGAGCCAGTGGTGAAGTGACACTCCACAATCTCGGGTATGCACAGCAGACGCGACACTACCTCCTTGTACATGCTTCCGCGCTCGAGGTTGATGCCCACGTAGGTGCAGGTGGTATAGCCCAGACTCTTGGGGTTGACATAGAAACCGCTGCCGGTAATCACTCCGTTGTCTATCAGATGCTGTACGCGCTGGTGAACGGCTGCACGCGACACGCCGCACTCGGCTGCCACATCCTTGAAGGGCATACGGGCGTTGGTGGATAAGATACCCAGTATCTTTTTATCCAGTTTATCTACTTTCTCCATATCTTGTAAAAGTGTTGGTTACGATTAACTCAACAAAATTACGCTTTTCTATTGATACTGGCAAACAAAATGCACGATATTTTACCCAATATCGTGCATTTTGTCAGTAATTGGCCTCTCCGAGGGGCTAATCATCGAATGGTAGGGGCAGTTCCTGCCCGGTGAGGTTGTAACTGCGACGGTGATAGGGGGTGATGCCGTGCTGGCGTATGGCCTCGCGGTGCTCGCGGGTGGGGTAGCCCTTGTTGCGTCGCCAGCCATACTGCGGGCACTCGTCGTCGAGGGCGTCCATATAGTCGTCGCGGAAGGTCTTGGCCAGGATGCTGGCGGCGGCGATGGCCTGGTATTTGCCGTCGCCCTTGACGATGGTGGTGTAGGGCAGGTCGCCGTAGGGCTTGAAGCGGTTGCCGTCGACGATGACGGCTTCGGGTCTCACGCCGAGTTGGTCCAGGGCGCGGTGCATAGCCAGGATGCTGGCGTTGAGGATGTTGATTTGGTCTATTTCCTCCGGGGTGACCACGCCCACAGCCCAGGCCACGGCGTCGTCCATAATCTGCTGGCGCAGTGCATACCTACGGCTGTGGCTCATCTGCTTCGAGTCGTTGAGCTCAGGATTGTCATAGTCGGCAGGCAGTATCACCGCAGCGGCATAGACACTGCCGGCAAGGCAGCCACGGCCAGCCTCGTCGCAGCCGGCTTCGATGCAGTCTTTATAATAATGTGGGAGGAGTGGATGGCGTTTGCTCATAGGATAATCTGTTCTTGCTACAGGCTGCAAAATTACAAAAAAAAAGTGATTATCGTTTTGATACTCATTATTTTTTAGTAGCTTTGTGGTGATTAAAGATTAAGGAGGACTAGATTATGTACAATCGCAGATTTACCCCACATTTCATTACCCGACTTGCAGATAATGAGATTTTTGTTTTTGGCAGCAATCTTTCTGGTTTTCATGGTGGAGGCGCAGCCCGCACCGCCCTCGACGCCTTCGGAGCCGTATGGGGCCAGGGTGTAGGCCTGCAGGGGCAGAGCTATGCCATACCCACCATGCAGGGAGGTGCCGAGACCATCAAGCCTTATGTAGACCAGTTTATTGCCTTTGCCGCCGAGCACAGCGAGCTTACCTTCCTGGTCACCCGCATAGCCTGTGGCATAGCCGGACTCCCCGTCAGCGAGATAGCGCCCCTCTTTGCCGCAGCCATAGACATGGAGAACGTGATACTGCCCAAGGACTTTGTAGACGTCATCCACGCCACCTGCACCCCCGACCACGGATGGCAGGCCGAGACCGACTTCCTCCAGTCTTACCGCCACCTCAAGGGGTGTATGAAGAACGGCGACCGTGAGGCATACTACCAGATTAAGGGTCTGCGCACCAAGGTCTATCGCAACACCATCGACCTGGTGACCCAGGGCCACTACACCACCGAGGACGGCAAGCGCGTGGAGCTTGGCGACGGAGCGGAGATGATGAATGCCACGGTCTACTATGACCACGAGATAGAGACCGATGCGCCCACTGCCGACGAAACCTGCATCGAGGTGGTCAACGACGACTGCCTCGCCGTAGCCATGCGCCTCAAGGGCGACGGCTATACCCCCGCCGTGCTCAATATGGCCAACCGCCACCATCCCGGCGGTGGGGTCGACAATGGTGCCGCTGCCCAGGAAGAGACGCTCTTCCGCCGTACCGACCTCTATCGTTCGCTCTACCGTTTCTCGCCGCTTGCCAAGGTCTATGGTCTGCCGCCTTCGCCCCATCACTATCCCCTCGACAGTCACTTTGGCGGCATCTATACTCCCGGTGCCACCATCTTCCGCGAGAGCGAAGACCAGGGCTACCGCCTCATGGCAGAGCCTGTGAGCATGGACTTCATCTCTGTGGCAGGCAAAAACCGCCCCGACCTCACCCCCGACGGACTGATAGCGCCCCACCATGTGCCTGCCATCTGCGACAAGATACGTACCATCCTGCGCATAGGACTTGCGCATCATCACGATGCTCTGGTGCTGGGCGCTTTGGGCTGTGGAGCCTTCTGCAATCCGCCTGCCCATGTGGCGCGACTCTTTCACGAGGTGCTCTCAGAGCCTGAGTTCTACCAGAAGTTCCGTCGCATCACCTTTGCCATCATCGACGACCACAACGCCCACCGTCCCCACAATCCCGAGGGCAACTACCGTCCCTTCTTCGCTGAGTTCAAGGACGGAGCAAGTGCCTTGCCTCTTTGACGGTCCAGCTGCGGCTGTGGGCGAGCCCTCGCGGCATAGCCCCCGGCTGTCGGCACCGATATGCATAGTCAACGGCAATACCAGAGCCTCCAGAGCTACTGGTGTTGCCGTTGATGCTTTATCCCTGTTGACCCAACAAAAAAATACGGCATCTGCCATGGAGACAGATGCCGTAAACCTTGAAGATTATAAGTGTCTTGTATTACAAGATGCTCTTGTAGAGGGCCACAATGTCGTCGCGTGTCACCTCGCGGGGGTTGCCCGGAGTACATACGTCGGCGATAGCCTGGTCGGCGAGTGCGTCGATGTCGGCCTCGGTGATACCCAGGTCTGACAGATGGGCGGGGATGCCCACGCGGCGGCTCAGGTTCTCAATCTCGGTGCATGCAGCGTCGGCAGCCTCTTCCTTGGTCATACCCGGAGTGTACACATCGAGCGCCTTGGCGATGTCTACATACTTGTCGAGAGCGGCAGGAGCGTTGAAACGCATTACTGTAGGCAGCAGGATGGCACAAGCCACACCGTGGGGCACGTCGTGCAGAGCCGACATGGGGTGAGCCATACCGTGGTCTACACCCAGACCTACGTTAGAGAAAGCCATACCAGCCACATACTGGGCTACAGCCATACCGTTGCGGCCCTCGGGGTTGGTGGGGTCTTCTACAGCTACGGGCAGGTAGCGGTGGATCATATTGATGGCTTTGATTTCAAACATATCGCTCAGTTCCCAGGCCCCCTTGGTGATCAGACCTTCGATGGCGTGGGTCATGGCGTCCATACCGGTAGCGGCGGTGAGGCTCTTGGGGAGCGAGTACATCAGCTCGGCATCAACGATAGCCACACAGGGAATGTCGTTGGGGTCTACGCAGACCATCTTCTTCTGCTTGGTTTCGTCGATGATTACGTAGTTGATGGTAGTCTCGGCAGCAGTACCGGCTGTGGTGGGCAGGGCGATGATTGGCACGGTCTTCTTCTTGGTGTCGGCCACGCCTTCGAGCGATACCACGTCGGCAAATTCGGGGTTGTTGCTTACGATACCGATACCCTTAGCGGTGTCCATGGCACTACCGCCACCGATAGCCACGATGAAATCGGCCTGGGCAGCCTTGAGGGCGTCTACACCCATCTTCACGTTGGTCACAGTGGGGTTGGGCTTTACGTCGTCATACACAGCGTAAGGAATGTTGGCCTCGTCGAGCACGTCGAGCACCATCTTGGCAACGCCAAACTTCATCAGACCCTTGTCTGTTACTACCAATGCTTTGGTGAAACCCAGTCGGGCTACTACTCCAGGCAACTCCTTACGAGCACCGGGACCGAAGTAAGACACTTCGTTAAGGATAAATCTATTTACCATAAGTGTTTTTGTTGATAAATTGGTTAATGTTATATATATAATAATGTGTACTGGTACAGGTATCGGTAGAGACACGAGGCGGAGGGCAAAGCAACAAACTCGTTTTTTGATTTATGCTTCCTGCCCGTAGCCTATCTTTTGCAAAGATAGTGCAAACCCGAGTGCCATAAGCTCGCTTAATGGCCGAGGTGCCGCCTATCTTATGCAAAGATAGTGCAAGTCGAAGACAATGCCAAGAAAAAACCGAAGTTTTTTTCAATTGGCATTGTTGAGGCGCCGCCACGCTCTGCGGCGGAGTCTATGCGCCGACGCCGTTATATATTGGCTATGCGCCTGTCAAAATCGGTGGCGCTGCCATCCACGCCAAAGAGTTTCATCATCAGTCGGCTGCGTATATTGGTGATGTTGGAGCGGCTCGTGGCAAGCAGCATCGCCATCTCAGTAGGGATGAAGCCCAGGCGGGTTAGCACGCAAAGTTTCTGGTCTCTTTCCTTTATCTCTCCCTCGCGGGCAGCCAACCAATCAGCAAATCTGCTGTCGAGAGTGGTTAACTCTTCGCGCAGGGCTTCCCAGTCGCTTTGGTTTAGGCACTTGCCGTCGGCGGCCACATGGCGCAACTTTAGCACCTGTGGGTTGTTGAGCACAGCGTCGGGCGACTTGATTTTGCTCGGGTGCATGTCTGTCATCTGCTGTGAAAGTTCCTCTATCTTCTTTTGCTGTTCAAGATACATCTGCTGTTGTTCTGAGTCTCTGAGCTTCAGCATGTCGCGCTGACGGGCAATCGCTTGGTACTCATCTATAAGGTTGTCATATTTCTCATTTTGTTGGCGCAACCACTCGTGTTCTTTGCGCCTGATGTGCCAAACGGCATACACAAGGCCGCCAATTACCAATAAGACGAATAGTACTCCGCCTATCATCTTCTTTTGCAGACGCTCTTTCTCCATACGCTGGATGTAGTTTTCTTTTAACAACTTACTATAGTCATACATTCCGCGTATTTGCGCCACGCGCTCCACGTTCTGGTTGATGAGTGTCGAGTCATTGTATGCGTTGTATAGCTTGGAGTATTTGTATATTGAGTCTGCATTGCCCGCCTTGCGATAAATCTCCAGATAGTTGTAGTGCAATTTCATTCTACCAACATACGAACTGTTTGCCTGTTCAAGTTTATGCTGATAATAGAAAGCGGAGTCTAACTTGCCGATACCAATATAATATTCAGCATAAAAATTGTATAGTACCCAGTCCAAACCTTTGCTATAGTAATTGTCGTCGGCGAAACTGTTTTGGTAGATGTCCAGATACCTCTTGGCTTCGCCCCAATTCTTTTTCTTCAGTTCGGCTTTAATGCAATAAGAGAGCATCAACGAATTGGTGTTGCCTTTTGAGCCTTTCCACTCAATCCATTTCTGGTATAAATCATTGGCAGCCATTTCGGCGCTGTCATATTTACATTCGTTATGATACCACCACAACTTGCCCTCTTGGTATATTAATGCCGCCGCCGTGTCTTTGCACTTCATGGCATAGTGTACAGCCTGTTGCATCTCTTTCAAGGCTTCTTCTTTGAGGAATAGATTTTCATATAGGTCTTGCAGCTTTCCATGTATCAGCATGAGCGACCTGGTATTCTCTATGGTATCTGCAAAGTCTATAGCATTGAGGAAACTCGTCACCGCCATAGGGGCATCATGACGCTGGGCGTAATAGTTGCCCAGTAGATATTGAGCGTCCAACTTAAGTCTGTTGTTGCCCTTATGGTCATAATAACTGGCGAGTTCTTCTATTATCGTGTCTCCGCTTATGGGCTGGTAGTCCTTAAATATAGCCTTCTCGCGCAACAGCAGATACCGCATCTGCTGCTCTTTGCCCATATCTCCATATTGTTTTGAGATGTTATCCAGTTGGGCTAATGCCACTCGCGGTTCTTTATAGGTAAGGCTGTCTATCCTATCCCATGTCGCAGCAGCGTGTCTTTTGCCACATGACGCCAGTAACAAACCAGTTATTGCAAAAAGACAAAAAGATGTCTCGATAATTTTCATGGTACAAAAGTAAATAATAATCTTTATTAGGTAAGTGGTTTATATCTTTTTGCAGATAAGTTGTTGGATTGCCACATTGTTATTGGGTCTAAAAATTATTCCTTATAGAATTCAGTCCCGCATTCGTTGCATTTGTAGTTTTTGCGCTCTCGCTGGGGTATGACTAGGACAACGCCAACCGCCAATGAGATCAGTGATATAATAAGAAAGCTAACCGTAGCTGACTCTAGAGACTTCACACAGAATGGTAGGATAATGCAGACGATTCCGATGACAACCAAGAGAACGCCGATGATGACCGCCCACTTAGACAGCTTGGGCCTTACCTTGCCTAACGCTACGACATTCTGACTGCCGCAATTGGGGCACCATGGCAGTTGCTTCTCTCGCATTTCGGTTATCTCCTTCAATATGCTCTGGGCTCGCTCCAAGTCCTTCTTGAACACCCTCACCTCAATCCCGGGATTAGGTCCGTAAGCGCCATAAGCGGGGTCGTTGAGCTCGTCGTGGAGCGATGAAGCTATACCAGCGTTGGCCAGCTTAGAAACGATTTCATCGGCCAGAATAGAGTTGTCGCACTTCGTTAAGCTAATGGTTTCTTCGTTCTTGTCCATATTTCGGTTGTTTTTATCATTGACAAATTTACGAAATTATCTGTAATTCGCAAGCAAATTAACTTTTTTAACCTGAGTTCGGGATAAGAAAGTCTTTGTAAAAGTTGGTAATCTCAATAATTTTTAGTACCTTTATGGTTGTGAATCAATTAATTATAAAATTAAAGGATACTATAGTTATGGAGATTACCAA
>OLSX01000978.1_pt1 | contig 28145 bp, 27 predicted proteins | sample 1673141 | NCBI WGS metagenome assembly OLSX01 (sample SAMEA3136759, study PRJEB25190) | human gut metagenome | biome: human gut; feature: human-associated habitat; material: faeces | place: Austria | collected 2013
TGCTGCTTCAGAAAACATTCCGGACAGACGTCATCAGCAAGAAGGTTATCAAAAATGTTGGACAGATGGCGCAATACTATATGCCCGACCATCATGAGGGCATCGTCAGCCGGGAGCAGTACAATGCAGTGAAGGCAGAAATGGCACGTCGGAGCGCCCTGCGCAGCCCATCCAAGCAGGCTGTGACAGGACGCTCCTGCTACACCAGCAAATACGCTTTATCGGACAGGCTCGTCTGCGGCGAATGCGGGACACTCTACCGCCGATGCACATGGACGTCCCGTGGACGAAAATATCCCGTCTGGCGCTGCACCAGCCGCCTGAACTACGGCACAAAATATTGCCACGATTCCCCGACGATCAAGGAGGAACCGCTGCAAAACGCGATTCTGGCAGCCATCAACTCTGTCATGAGCGACAAGCCTGCGCTACTTGACCGCATCAAGAATGCGGTATCTCTTGAACTCCTGCCCGTGCAGGGACAGACCATGAGCCTTGCCGATATCGAACAACGGCTGGTGCAGTTAGATGAGCAATTCCAGCGGCTACTGGCGGAAGCCATTGATGCCGAAGATAAAGAATCCTGCAACACACAGTTTGCAGGAATCCTTTCCGAGCAGACTTCCCTCAAAAGGCAGAAGGAAGCAATTCTGCAAAGCAGCACCGATGCAGACCGCGTCAGCACCCGCATGAAACAGGCAGAGCAAGCTATAGAGAGTACCGCACAGACAATCACAGAATGGAACGAAAACGCCGTCCGGCAGATCGTGGAGCGCGTGACCGTCCTCTCCGCCGACGAGGTGCTGGTGCGGATCAAGGGCGGCGCGGAAATCAAACAGCGATTGGAGCGATGAAAATGATTTACGCAACCGGCGACCTTCACGGAAACACTCTCCGATTCCAGCCACAATACTTTCCAGAGCAAGCGGAGATGACCAAAGACGACTACATGATCGTCTGCGGCGATGCAGGGCTTGTTTGGCATGGCGATAAGAGCGACGATCCGCAGCTCGACCGACTGGAAGCTCTGCCGTTTACGGTTTTGTTCGTAGACGGCAATCACGAGAATTTTGACGCTCTGAGCGAGTATCCCGTGGAGCTATGGCACAGTGGAAAGGTGCATAAAATCCGCCCACACGTCATCCATCTGATGCGCGGGCAGGCGTTTGAGCTGCAAGGCCGCACGTTCTTCACAATGGGCGGCGCACAGAGCCATGACATTGCGGATGGTATTCTGGACATGGAAAGCTCAGATTTTTACGGACAATATGACAGCTTATGCCGTAATCGTGGGCAGTTCCGCATCAACCACATTTCATGGTGGGAGGGAGAATTGCCGTCCGATGAAGAATATGCGGAAGCCCGGCAGACGCTGGAACGACTGGACTGGAAGGTCGATTACATCATTACGCACTGTGCGCCGACAGCGATTCAGCAGAAAATCAACCCCAGCTTCAAGCCGGACAAGCTGACAGACTTTCTGGAAGAAATCCGAAGCCGCAGTCAGTTCCACTATTGGCTGTTCGGACACTACCACGACAACCAGATCATCGACGAAAAATACGTTCTGCTCTACGAGCAGATGGTACGGATATTATAAAACAGGGCAAAGGAAAACGTGGTCATAGAAACTGCGCTTTTCTTTGCCCTGTTGGACATTTAGAAGGAGGAACCTATGTTATTTGAAATTTCGGAATATTATACGGGCGGGAAAATCCGTCTGAAGCCGCGGGTCGAATTGTACGACACGCGCAATTACATGGGAAAGCAGATGCCGGGACTGGCGATTGTTCTCGACGAGGTAGATCGAAATGAGAACGTGACCGAGCAATACGCCGTCCTCACGGTGTCCTTCGGAGACTTCCTCACCTTGAAAAACTGCGCATTCATTGACACCAACAACTGCCCGTTTGCGCCGCAGCTCCTTTCCGACGAAATCGCGCAGGATACCGGCCACAGCAAGATCAGCGGCTATTGCGAATATCCCCTGTGGGTGTTCAAGGAGGATTTCCTGAAGGAAATCGGCGGTGAAAAGTACGAACAGTATTCTGAGCAGTTTGATGCCTATATGCGCAGAGAAATGTCTGAGGATGATATGAAACTGGATGAGATGTGCGGTATGTAGAAGCCGCAAGATCAGCGGTACGAAAAAATACACGCAAGCACATTTTTACTCTCGACGAGAATTGCTGTATCCAGTATAATGGATATAGCATATGAGGTTATATTCTTAGAAGCAGCACAGATAGGGGAGAAATATATGCCCGCACAAAAGAAATTCAGGGACAGTATTCATGCCAAAGGAACGGAGATCACGGTTCTTTCTACCGGCGATAGCAACGACTATATTTCACTGACGGATATTGCACGGTACAAAAGCGATGCGCCGGATGACGTGATAAAAAACTGGATGCGCAACCGTGATACAATCGAATTCCTCGGTCTATGGGAGCAACTCAATAACCCGGATTTCAAACCCGTCGAATTCGACGGGTTTAGAACGCAGGCCGGCTCGAATGCGTTTACCATGTCTCCAAAGAAATGGATCGAAGCGACCGGAGCCATCGGGATCGTTTCAAAAGCTGGACGCTATGGCGGCACGTTTGCGCAAAAGGATATCGCATTTGAATTCGCCTCGTGGATCTCAGCTGAATTCAAGCTGTATATCATCAAGGATTATCAGCGGCTGAAAAATGATGAGAACAGCCGACTCGCGCTGGGCTGGAACCTCAACCGGACGCTGGCAAAGATCAATTACCGGGTACACACCGACGCGATCAAAGATATGCTGATCCCGCCGGACGTGACGCCGCAGCGGCAGAGTTATACATACGCCAACGAAGCGGATGTGCTGAACGTTGCGCTGTTTGGAATCACGGCAAAAGAATGGCGGCAGGCGCATCCGGACGCCAAAGGCAATATCCGGGACGAAGCCAGCCTGCAGCAGTTGATCGTGCTTGCTAATATGGAAAGCATCAACGCCGAGCTGATCCGCCAGGGCGTACCGCAAAGCGAACGGCTCCTGCGGTTAAATGCCAGCGCCAAACAGATGATGCAGTCTCTCACGAACGACCATCGAATCGAGGCATTCAAGGAATACGGCACACTGCCGCATGAGTCTGAATAAGAAGTCAGACAGGAAAAGAAACAGAGCGAAGAAACGACATTGACGCCGTTTTTTCGCTCTGTCTGTTTACTGATTATAAAATGGCGCTTGCCGTCATCGGGAGATATTCAAAAGCGCTGTTGTCCGTGCATTGATACCCATAAGCTCCCGCTGGATCTGCCGGTTCGCCTGACACATGGGCATCAGAAAATTCACAGCCTTTCGGATCTGCTGAAGGTCAGAAGAAGTGAGAGCATTCTGCTGCAGATGCTCCAAAACACGGCTGTAAGCGTCTTTCAAAGACGCAGATACGGCAGGCTGAAAGAAATAGGTTGAGATCAGGCCGCCAATCAGGGTGGCTTCGTTATCGGTGTACTGCATGGTTGCTCTCCCTTCGCAAGAATCAAACGAACAGGATGATCATACCACAAAATATTGTAGCAGGCTATTCGCAAAATGACGAAATATACGATGCGCAGCGGCGCAGAAAGGAGAAACCATGAACGTCAGAAAACCTGTGGATTACAGCACGATGTACCGGAAATTGACCGCAATTCTTACGCAAAATCTTCCGCAGATGATTGAGATCTACACCATTGGCAAGGCTATCAGCCAGCGTCCGGAGAAGGGCGCAGCCGTCGCTGCCGCAGAATTTTTGCAGGCGAATTTCCCTGACCGCACAGGCTTTTCCCCACGCAACGTGCGCCGGATGCGCGATTTTTATAAGACCTATAAAAATGACCAAAAGCTCTTACGGCAGAAGTAGTTAGATGTGCTGTATATTCCGCAAAAGTATGCGCTATACCGTTTCCCTCCGGATATAGTGTGTCAGAATCCGTAAAAACTGCGCAGAGGATGGGGCAGTCGTCAGCGGACGGCAAGTAAAGCTGCGCAGGAGAACGGCGTTTTTACGCCATGAATCACAGGCAAACCCGTCAATGTTTCGGACAACTTGAAGCGGATTGGTGTTGTATTGGTCTGCTACTTCAGGATATAGCCGCTGCGATGGATTTACCAGCCAATGCGGATTGAGTGAGGCGAGATAGACCGAGTAGGAAAGATGGAAAAATGCAGTGTTGGTTGCAGAGAAACCGAGTCGGTACAACAGATCATATACTTCGACAATGTCTGTTACGGCGTTCATGCTGCATCCGTCCCCTCCAGCGCTTGCACACGGTTCATAAACCGCTGAACCAGCGCGCTCTGTGCATCCGCCTCCAGCATAGAAAAGAGAAACAGCAAGGTCGGGGCGGAGGCGGCATATCTTCCGCGCTCCAAGTCACTGTATGCGCGGCTGGAAATACGAAGCCGCTCTGCCATCGCCTCCTGCGTCAGCGCCATCTGCTGCCGCAGGGAAGACAATTCTTCGGAAAGAAGCTCTGCGAGCAGCGCCGGGTATGGTTTCATTCTGAAGACCTCCATAGTTTATAATAGATCGACTATGGAGATTTTATGTCGAAATGAAGTCTGCTTCCACGAAGCGCACTTCGTGATCGCCGTTCAAATCTTGTGAAAAAGCCGAGTTAAAGGACGCAAACAATATTTATTCGGTGAAACAACAAAATATCCAATGCGCGTTAGCGCAGAAAGGAGAAGCTATGAACGTCAGAAAACCTGTGGATTACGGCACGATGTACCGGGAATTGACTGCAAGTCTTACGCAGAATCTTCTGCAAATGGATGAAGTGTATGCCATTGGCAAGGCAATCAGCCAGCGTCCTGAGAAGGGCGCTGCAGTCGCTGCTGCAGAATTTTTGCAGGCGAATTTCCCTGACCGCACAGGCTTTTCCCCACGCAATGTGCGCCGGATGCGAGATTTTTACCGGACTTATGAAAATGACCAAACGCTCCTCCGTCTGGCGATGAAAATCGGCTGGACGCTGAATGTGGTCATCATGGAAGCAGAACTGACAAGCGTACAGCGGATATCCTGTCTGCAAAGGGCTGCAGCTGAAAGACTATCGAAAAAGAAACTTTTGGAGATCATTTTGAACGACGCGTTTGCGGAAAAGCCTATCGACGAGCCTGACGAAATATGCTATAATATTACAAACACAAGCGAGGACGGAGCCGATCAAGCACAATTCGAGTCACCACTGCGTTGCGTGGCGAAAAGAAAAAGAGGGGTTGTACGATGCGGTCGAAGAAAAATCTCGTCATTGGTTTCTTATTGCTGCTCCTTGGCATCGGGCTTTCTGAGCACAGCTTACTGCTTTCCATATTTGCAGGCGTGGCTGGGATCGTCATGATGATTCTTTATGCGGCGGGTAAGCTCAAGCGGAACACTTCTGAGACAAGTGTTATGTCCTCCAAAACCAGCGAAATTCAGCCAACGACAAAAACACAGCAAGCCAATACGCAGAGCGTCTCATTTTCGTTGGAAGCGCAGCAGCTTTATCAGCAGCTTGCGGACCAATACAACCGAATCGTAAACAATGGTTGTTTCGGGTCGCTGGCACAGATTGAGGAAAAAATGGATCGCTGCAAGTGCTTCCTAGAACAATGGATGGAAGCACTCTGTAATAAGGATTTTGTGGCGCTGCTTCAAAACAAAGCAAAGTACGACGAATATTTAAAGGGCTTTCGTCTGCCGCAGTTTGGAACATGGAGGATGATTCAGGCAGAAGGCGGCGATGACAGTATTCCGGATGGGCTGACCAAGGCGCTCGTGGGGCGGATTCAAGGAAAGCAGAAAATGCTGCAAGAGTTTTGGGAAGCCCAGAAATGGTTTGAAGAACTGATACCATCTCTTCAAACCTATGAATTGACTGTCGATCCAGATGCGGAGCCGTTGTCAAAGAAGTTGGATTATGAATATCCGAATACAAATAATGTCACAAGCAGAACGCCGCTTGCAAAATTCAACGACTTCTATGCGATGGATTTGGAAACGACCGGCTTGAGTGCAGCACGGAATGAAATCATTCAAATTGCCATTATCAAGTTCCACCATTTCCAGCCGGTCGAAATCCTATCCAGCTATGTGAAACCACGAAAAGGGCTGAAACTGGAAGCAGCGGCGATCAACCACATCACAGAGGATATGGTTGCAGACGCGCCGTATATCGAGCAGATCATGCAATCCGTGGATGCCTTTATCGGTGAGAAAGCACCAATCATCGCGCATAATCTCCAGTTCGAGTATAAGTTCTTGGCTGCCAACGGTAGCGAGAACATTGTAAAAAAGCGACCGCTTTATGACACGCTAGAGCTGTCCAAGCGGATCTGGCAGCTGGAAAGCTACTCACTTGAAAATGTATGCCGAAACACCTTCAAATTTACGCCAGCACTGCATAACGCAGAAAGCGACGCGCTGACCTGTGGGCTGCTGTTCCGGGAAGTATGTAGTGAAAGAATCGGTTCCCTAAAGGACACTTTAGCGTGTGAATTAGGAGAAATGCCATGTATGTGATTAGTGATTATTATAAAGCATCCAGAGATGTAATTGCTTTCGTTGCCGGATATTATGAAAAACTATTTTTAGCAGAGCTGCTAGATCAAAAGATTTCAATACAAAAGTGGGATGTTTGTCATCCAAGGGTTGTCCCCAAAAGACTGAATCCAGATATGATCAATATGGATGTGGATTATTTTGTTTTTCTGCATTCAAATGATAATATGTGGTCGCAGAATATATACCAACTCGCGCATGAATATAGCCATGTGGTTATGGGATGTTGTCCGAACAATGAAAGATTAGAATGGATAAGCGAGTGCCTATGTGAATCTGCCTCCATTCATTTGCTTCGGATTGCAAATGTGTTTTTTGAAAGATACAGTCCCAGATATGCGGGTGCTAACCAAAAGTACCTTGATGACCTTTTATCAGAAAGACCAACGTTAGATTTTCAAGGAATATATTATTTTATTCGAGACAATATGGAGTATCTCGAATGCGACGCGATTGAATCGAATGTTGATGGAAGACCTAGAAATGATACAATCGGTAAATACTGGGTGGGATTTATAAATGTAAACACGAATGGATGGAAAGCGATAAGGCACTTCTCTAGTAGTAAAATAATTGAAACTGACCGATTCCACTTTCTTAGCAGCTGGTTCAATTGCTGCGTAAACGAAGATGAGCGGATGTTTGTGCGGTCAGTTGCAGAAACAATCATCGGTAAAGCTGATTTTATAAAATTAGTTTAGATATCAGATATTAGGGAGTTAGAGCCATAGCGCAAAAGTTGGTGAATAGCCTATCTTGGAAGTCGTATAGAAAATACTATATGCTGACTTACGGTGCGCTCCCATTCAGCCGATTTGAACTTTTCATACTGCTGATTGACAGTGATGCAGCACGGGAATTATTTGGACAATACTTGAAGGAGGTCTGACAGATGCAGAACGAAAAATATCTGGAACTGGACGCGATTGCTGCGCCGAACGGCTATGTCGGGCCTCCAACAAAAGAAGATTTGGCCTATGTTGCCCACTTCCGCAAGACCTGCCAGCGGTATCAGATTGACTTTGCGAAAGCCGATTCTGACGAACGCAATTTTGTGATCCATACGGCAGAGAAAACATTTTTGCAGAAACGTGCTTGATTTTAAAGTGAATGAGTTAATGTAATTTGTAAGAAACTGAGGGGGCAATAATAAAACACGCGGTCTGCATAACGTATATGATGTTATCGCTTTCATTCTCTGACTATTGAAACTGGGACAGAAAAAGTCTTAGAAAACGCTATTGTTGACTTCAAACATTATTTTACAGTTCCGATATCATATTTGATTTCCCACAAAAAGGATAGGCTGCTTCACCTTGATGATCTGTTTGCAGAGCAAATTACACTGAAATTCTCTACATATTTGGCAAGAGTTGCGGTACCGTGATTCCGGTCCTCTCGCTATTTATAGAATCAAACATTTTTACAGAAGCATCCTTGATTTAAAAAATGATTGAGTCCACATCGACGAGTTGAGTGTTCATCTATAGTGTAGCGATCACACATGTCGTCGCGGACTGCGCAAGTTCGCGACGATTTTTTTATGCTTTGCATTAAAAAGTCATCTCTCACCCGCTCCGTCGCTCCTCCTCTCAAACTCGCAATCGCTTCGCTGGATTGCGAGTTTGTTTTTTGAGCCAGGCGTGTCTTTTTTATTGGCGCGAAAACGGTCTGCTGTGCAGACCGTGCCGCCTGCGGGCGGGAATTGAACGCGTGGGTGTCTCAAAGTGGTTTTTGAGACACCCACGTTTTTTACGCAAATTCGATCTCATCGCAGATGATCCTTGTGTCGATCAGGGCGGCGGCGCAGATTTTTCGGTATACGGGGCCTGCGGGGGCTTCGAACAGGATGTGCGCCTCGTAGCCGCGCCCGCTCTTGTGCCGGTAAAGCTCCCGGTACAGCCAGACCGCGCCGACGCGGGGCGGCTCCTGCTTCACATTTGCATTGCGGAACGTCACGGTATGGTATTCAGAAAACGGGCTGTCGATGCGGAGCGTGAGGTCTGTTCCGGTGACGATCTCCCGTACCGCGCCGTCATGGAAGAAAAAGCGCCGCAGCAGTCCATCCGGCAGCGCCTCGCGCGTCTGCGCGGCGCAGTACGCCCGGTCGATCTCGTCCAGCCGCTTCTGCACCTCCGGCGTCATGGGGGCGGTCTGACAGGCAATGTACCATTTCTTTGTAAGATACCGCATAACTGCCCTCCTCTATTTGATCGACATAATCCATTCATCGCCGCGGAGCAGATATTGGAATTCCGTCAGCTCCGGCGTGTTCATCATGTGCAGCATTTCTTCGAGATCGTCCACGGTTTGCAGGGACGGGAGCTTGCTGTATTCGATCCACGCCATTTCTCCTTCCTCCGACGAGGTCAGCGTTCCCGACCATTCCACGGCCTTGAACAGCAGCACGACGTACCGTCCGGCTTCAATCGGGAACTGCTTGACGCCGACGAGCCTCGGGTTCCGGATCGTCAAGCCGGTTTCCTCCTGCATCTCCCGGATGGCAGCGTCTACGAACGACTCCCCCGGCTCCACATGGCCGCCCGGCAGCGCCCAGCCGTGCCAGTCCTCCTTTTTCCGGTTCTGGAGCAGCACCCTGCCGCCGTCCTCCAGCAGACATACTACGGCCAGCTCTACATTCTCCGTTCTGCTCATATCCGAACTCCCCTCAGTTTTTCTTATTGTAGCAGAGAAGCGCAGTCCGCGCAACCGTGCTTCCCGGAAAACCTCTGCGCGCTTCCTGTGTTTTCTTGCATTTTCCAGTCGAAGCTGGTACAATATTGCTATCCAGATTCTATCGGGCCGGGCGGCGTTCCGGGCCTGAAATATGTCAAAGGCAGGTGCGCTGTCATGCCGCTTATTATCGTTCGAAACGACATCACGACTATGCGCGTGGACGCCATTGTCAATGCAGCCAACGAGTCTTTGCTCGGCGGAGGCGGCGTGGACGGCTGCATCCACCGGGCGGCCGGGCCGGAGCTGCTGGCTGAATGCCGGCGACTCGGCGGGTGCAGGACCGGCGAGGCCAAGCTCACGCGGGGATACCGCCTGCCCTGCAAATATATCATTCACACCGTCGGCCCGGTGTGGCACGGCGGCGATCACGGCGAACAGGAGCAGCTCGTTTCCTGCTACCGGACGAGCCTTGTGCTGGCAAGGAAGCACCATTGCCAGACGGTGGCGTTCCCGCTGATCTCCTCCGGCGTTTATGGGTACCCGAAGGAGCAGGCGCTGCGCACGGCGATGGACGCCATCGGCGCGTTTTTGCTGGAGCACGACATGATGGTCTATCTCGTCATTTTCGACCGCAGCGCCTACCAGATCAGCAGTAGGCTGTTCACGGACGTTGCTTCATACATCGACGATCACTATGTGGATGCCCATACGGACTTTATCCGCTCGCGTCCGTACTCGGATTCGATCACCGACGAAGACGTAAGGCCCACCTGCAGAGCTCCAAGCGCGGCGTTCCCGTCCGTCCCCCGGCCCCTCCGCAGTCTGAACGACAGGCTGAGGCATCTGGACGCCGGATTTTCCGAAACGCTGCTGGCGCACATCGACCGCAGCGGCAAAAAGGATTCCGAGATCTACAAGCGGGCCAACGTCGACCGCAAGCTGTTCTCCAAGATCCGCAGCAACCCGGACTACCGGCCGTCCAAGCCCACGGCCCTCGCCTTTGCCATCGCGCTGGAACTGGATCTGAACGAAACCCGCGATCTCATAGCCCGCGCGGGCTATGCCCTCAGCCGCAGCAGCAAGTTCGACGTGATCATCGAGTATTTCATCAGCCAGCGGAACTACAACATTTACGAGATCAACGAGGCGCTGTTCGCCTTCGACCAGAGCTTGCTGGGGGCGTGATGTGGATATGATTACAGAAGAACAGATACACTTATTTTCACGATATTGTTCAGAAAACTTCGAAACAGCACTAAATCACATTCATAAAGGTATGCGGTATCAGTCTTTACCCATATGCATCCTTGATTGTGTATATTCGCTGCGGGCGAAATATTTTGCGGTGACTGTTCCCGTTCTGCAGCGGTACGCCAATACATATATGGGAGGTAATCTATACGCGCCGCAGGATACGTTATCTGATTTCATTGCTCATGTAAAGGAATTTGACAATTGTGCCGCATTTGCAAGGGTTGTATTGAATAACAATCAGGTACTAAGCGGTCGAAATAAAGCCGAAGTATGTTATGAGATCGCAATAAAATTACACGAGCTTTTGGACATGGATACATTAGACGATTTTCATCACTTTGAAAAAGAGGCTCTGCTTGAAATTGTTCTGTGCTCAGTGAAAGGAATGGGCGACGCCGGCGTAAATTATATGTTTATGCTGGCAGGAGACCCCAACCGGTGCAAGCCGGATGTTCATATCCACCGCTGTATAAAAAATGCGCTTGGCACTGATATTCCCAATGTTGAATGCCAGATACTGTTCAGAGCGGCTGTAAAAAAGTTAAAGGATACTGGATATCCTGACTTAACAGTCAGGGATTTGGATCACGTAATTTGGAATCAATATCAAAAAGGCAACCCAATACTTTGATATCAGTTGAGAAGCAGCAAATTCGCCGAAAAATCTCTTAAAATCGGTGCAGCCTGCTTTCTGTCCTGCACCCGTTTTGTAGTGGTGGACAACTCTGTCCGCTTGCAGACTGCACCGGATTTTCCGAAATCCCCGGCGAATTCGCACCATATCCTGTAGGGGCCGATGCCCACATCGGCCCGCGCAGAATGCACCGCTTTTACGGAAGCCTTCGGCGAATTCGCAACTTCCTCACGGGCCGATGTGGGCATCGGCCCCTACATTCAAAAAACAGGTTCTTGCGGGTTTATGATAGATTTCCGGAAAATGCTGCATTCTGTGCGGGCGGACAGAGCCGTCCGCCTCTACGCAGGACTTGGAAATCATGTGAAAAAATCGTAGTTTAAAATATGTCGCTTTCCAAGCGACCAAATCCTCCTTTGTGTTCGGTATAATCAAGACACAAACAAACACAGGAGGGTATTCATAATGACAGAACTGGTTTTTATTCTCGATCGCAGCGGCTCTATGGCGGGTCTGGAAGCGGACACCATTGGGGGGTTCAACTCCATGATCGCCAAGCAGAAGAAGGAAGCGGGCGAGGCGCTTGTCTCCACGGTCCTGTTTGACCGCGACAGCACCGTCATTCACGACCGGCTGCCGCTGGAGAAGGTGCCGCCCATGACGGAGAAGGACTATTTCGCACGCGGCTGCACAGCGCTGCTCGACGCGGTAGGCGAAGCCATCCATCATATCGGCAATGTCCACAAGTACGCCCGGCGGGAGGATGTGCCGGAAAAGACGCTGTTCATCATCACCACTGACGGCTATGAAAATGCCAGCCGCCGCTACAGCTACGAGACGGTGCAGCGGATGATCGAGCGGCAGAAGACAAAATACGGCTGGGAGTTTCTGTTCCTCGGCGCGAACATCGACGCGGCAAAGGAAGCGGCCCGCTTCGGCATCAGCGCCGAACGTGCGGTGGATTACAAATGCGACGAGGTGGGCACGGCGCTCAACTATGACGTGATCAGCGAAGCAATCTGTACCGTCCGCGCGTCCAGACCGCTCAGCCCCGGATGGAAGGCGCGAATCGACGCGGATGTAAAAAAACGTGGGAGGTAATCAAATATGTACGGCGCAATTCTGGGCGATATCATCGGCAGCCCCTATGAATTCGACTGCAACAATTACAAGTCGAAGGACTTTCCGCTCTTTTGCCAGCGTTCTGAATTTACCGACGATACGGTCATGACGCTGGCAGTGGCAAAGGCGCTGCTGGACACGTGCGGGCAGGACGACGCAGCCATCAAAGCAGCGCTTGTGCACCAGATGCAGCGGCTTGGCCGCGCCTATCCGGACAAGGGCTATGGCGCGCACTTCAACGGCTGGCTGTATGAGGATGCTCCGCGGCCCTACAACAGCTATGGCAACGGCAGCGCCATGCGGGTTTCCGCTGCGGCGGAGCTGGCGGAGGATATGGAGCAGGCGCTGCATCTGGCGAAGCTCACCGCCGAGGTCACGCACAATCACCCCGAAGGAATCAAGGGCGCACAGGCGACCGCCGCGGCAATGTTCCTCGCCCGCACCGGCAGCAGCAAGGCGGATATCCGGACGTATGTGGAACGCGAGTTCGGCTACGACCTCAGCCGCAGCTGCGATGAAATTCGCCCTGACTACCATCATGTGGAGAGCTGTCAGGAGACAGTCCCGCAGGCGATCACCGCGTTTCTGGAAAGCTCAGATTTTGAAGACGCGCTGCGCACTGCGGTGTCCCTCGGCGGAGACAGCGACACGCTGGCCGCCATCACCGGCAGCATCGCCGAGGCGTTCTATGGTGTGCCGGAGGATCTGAAAGCGGAGTGCCGCAGACGGCTGACGCCGGAATTGGAAGCGCTTTTGCTGGCATGGGAAGCACGGGCAGCCTGACCATGCCCTATCCAGCCGCTTGTGAACGCTTTATGAATTTTGCAAAAACCCCTTGCAAACGAGGAAAAGTGTGCTAGAATACAGTTAGCACTCAGATAGCATGAGTGCTAATCTGCAAAGGACGTGACATTTACTATGGCAAAGAAACAGTTCAAGGCGGAATCCAAGCGTCTGCTGGATCTCATGATAAACTCCATTTACACGCATCAGGAAATTTTCCTGCGTGAAATCATTTCCAACGCCTCCGACGCCATCGACAAGCTGGCCTATCAGGCGCTGACCGACGAGAAAGTCGGCCTCAGCCGCAGCGATTTTGCGATCGAACTCAAGCCCGACGAGACCGCCCGCACGCTGACCGTCAGCGACAACGGCATCGGTATGGACAAGGACGAGATGGAAAACAACCTCGGCACGATCTGCCGCTCCGGCAGTCTGCAGTTCAAGCAGGCGCTCGACAAGGACAAGGCCGCTGACACCGATATCATCGGCCAGTTCGGCGTGGGCTTCTATTCGGCATTCATGGTCGCGGACAAGGTGACCGTCATTTCGAAGAAATACGGCTCTGACGAAGCATGGAAATGGGAGTCCGAGGGTGCGGATGGCTATACCATGACCCCGTGCGAGCGCGCTGCCGCCGGTACGGACGTGATCATGCAGCTGAAGGCCGACACGGACGACGAGAAATACGCCCGCTTCCTGAAGACCTGGGAGCTGCAATCCCTTGTCCGTAAGTATTCCGATTATATCCGCTACCCCATCCGCATGGCGGTCGAAAAAAGCCGCATGAAGGAGGGCACGGAGAAGAGCGACAAGCCCGAATATGAGACCTATACCGAGGTCGAGACGCTCAACTCCATGGTCCCGATCTGGAATCGGAATAAAAAGGACGTCACCGACGAGGAATACAACAATTTCTATAAGGAGAAATTCTTCGATTTTGAAGACCCGCTGGCCGTCATTCACGCGAACGTCGAGGGCGCGGTCACATACAAGGCGCTGCTGTTCATCCCCGCGAAAGCACCGTATGATTTCTACACCAAGGACTTCAAGAAGGGCCTGCAGCTGTATTCCTCCGGCGTGATGATCATGGAAAACTGCGCTGATCTGCTGCCGGACTGCTTCCGCTTTGTGCGCGGCGTGGTCGATTCGCAGGATCTGAGCCTGAATATCTCCCGTGAGATGCTCCAGCATGACCGTCAGCTGAAGTTCATCGCAGGCAATCTCGAAAAGAAGATCAAGACCGAGCTTCAAAAGCTCATGGACAACGACCGCGAGAAATACGAGAAGTTCTTCGCGGCCTTCGGCCCGCAGATCAAATACGGCGTTCTGGCCGATTACGGCGCGAAGAAGGAAACGCTACAGGATCTGCTGCTCTACTGGTCGAGCAAGGAGGGCAAGCTGATCTCGCTCAAGGAATATGTCGCCGCTATGCCGGAGGATCAGAAGTATATCTACTATGCCAACGGCGAGAGCCGCGAGGCGCTGCACCAGCTGCCGCAGATGGAAAAGCTGCAGCAGAAGGGCTGCGACGTGCTGTTCATGACCGACGAGGTCGACGGCTTTGTACCACAGACACTGGTCAAGTATCAGGACAAGGAGCTCAAGGCCATCACGGCGGGCGATCTGGGCCTCGAAACGGAAGAGGAAAAGAAGGCCGCCGAGGAAAAGAGCGAAAAATCGAAGCAGACGCTTGAATTCGTCAAAAAGACGCTGGGCGACAAGATCAAGGACGTGCGCCTGAGCGACAATCTGGGCAGCCACCCCGTCAGCGTCGTCCCGGACGGCGGTATGACGTTTGAAATGGAGAAGTATTTCAAGCGCATGAACCCCGAAGCCGGTATGAAGGCCGACCGCATTCTTGAGCTGAACGCCGATCACCCGATCTTCGCGAAGCTGCAGATCGCAGTCGCGCAGGACGAGAAGAAGGCAGAGGATCTGGTGAAGATCCTCTACACGCAGGCACTGCTCATGGCCGGTCTGCCGGTCGAAAACGCAGGCGAATACACCGATCTGGTTTGCAGCCTGATCGGATGAAAAGCATACCGCTCCCCTTGCCGCGCAGCAGCCTGGCAAGGGGAGCTTTTTGCACTTCAGAATCGGGCCGTCTTCGGAAGCTGTGATTGTGTTTTGAATGTGCGTCTGCTATAATGAGGGAAACAGGAATCCTCAAACGCTTTGCGAAGCGACACAGCTGCCGCCGGTACGTGCCGGAGAAAGGACCCGATACTATGGAAAACATTCTGATCAGCGCCTGTCTGCTCGGCGTCTGCTGCCGGTATGACGGCGAATCGAAGCCCATCATGCAGACCGTTGCGCTCATGGAGCGCTACCACCTCGTCCCTGTCTGTCCTGAGCAGCTGGGCGGACTGCCCACGCCGCGCGAGCCGTCGGAGCGGCAGGGCTGCGCCGTTGTGATGAAGAGCGGCACGGATGTCACGGCGCAGTACCGCCGGGGCGCGGAGCAGACGCTGCATCTGGCCCGGCTGTACGGCTGCAAAGCAGCCGTTCTGAAGGAGCGCAGCCCGAGCTGCGGCAGCGGGCGCATTTACGACGGCACGTTCTCCGGCCGCCTGACATCCGGAGACGGCGTAACGGCGGCGCTTTTGAAGGAAAACGGCATCGCCGTCTACGGCGAGAGCGAGATCGAAGCGCTCCTGTCCCAGCCGGAGCCGGACGAGCCCCAGCAGAGCCTGTTCTGACACATTGCTTTTACAGTGAACAGCCGGCGGAACGATGCGTTCCGCCGGCTGAATTTTTTATGTATGCATTAATTTCGGATGGACATCTCCATCAGAGAGAGCGCCTCGCGCAGGCTGGAATAGAAGCCTGCCGCCGTGCGCGGCACAGGCTTGGCGCCCTGGTACCAGTCGCACTGCTCCAGCGCCGTGTCGCCGAGCGTCCGGGCAAGGCTCCTGCCGAGGCCCATCGCCTCGGCATACGGAAGGATGCGGTAAAAATACTGGCTGTCCTGCGCCAGCCGGGACTGCAGCTGGCTCTGCGTGACGCGCCGGAGGAACTTGCGGTAGCCAAGCGCCTGCGCGACGATCTCGTCGCCAAAGGCGGTGCGCCTGCCGCCGTGGAGCGTCAGCACGCCGATCAGCACCTCGCAGGCGATCACCAGCAGCATCACAAGAACGCCCTCGCCGAGCTGCGCCATTGCCAGAAGCGCCGCCGCACACGCCGCAGCCAGTCCTGCCAGCGGCCATTTTCCCTGATAATACGCCGCAGGCGCATATTGGATCACCGCAAACAGTACGCCGCCGAGCACGAAGATCACGGCCAGCAGCAGCCAGCGCACGAAGCCTGACGGCAGGATCGGGCTTGCCGCCTCGGCGGCAGTCAGCGCTCCGGCCAGAATGCCGAGCGCACGCATAATGAGCGGATTGCCGCTGGTTTTGCGGTACATCCGCCTGACCCAGTAGCGCCGCAGGACCTCGTCGGCCTTTTCCGCCGTGCGCTTGTACAGAAGACTTACGCCCTCGCACACGTCACCCTGCGAAAACAGCATCTGGAACAACCTGACCTCTGCAGGGCGGCGCTCGTTGCCCATATCGACGCGGCGGCGCAGCACCACCCGCTCATTTTTGCCGCAGGAGATGGTCAGATATCCCAGACTTGCCCAGTGGCAGACCAGCATATTGAACTGGATCGGTCCGCCCGCCAGCAGGAACGGCATATCGCACGGCAGCGCCGCATCCGGCGGCAGCATCCGTGAGGATACGCGCACCCGTGCACTGCGCAGAGACGAGAACCAGTAAAGGAACGCCAGCGCGAGCAGCAGCAGAATGATTGCCGTGCCGGCCCAGCCGAACGAAAGCGTGGTATGCGCGCCGGAAAAATAGGACTTATCCAGCGTGAGGGTCATTTCGAGCGATTCATGGTCCTTCAGCCCCGTTTCGATCACGCCCGTGATGCGCGACTCGGAGACATCCAGATCGATATAGTCGGAGATCACGTCGCCGTGGTAGCCGCTGGTAAAGGCCGGATAGCTTTCAAACGGCTTGGGCAGCGTGACAGTAAAGACATATTTGGAGATGGGATAGTCCCATGTCGCGCTCATGAGCGGAAGGCTGAGCGTCTGCACGCCGTCGGCCTCGCTTGCAAGGCCCGAGATCGTATACATGACGGTAAACGAGCGCGTCCCGGTAAAGCCGTTTGCATCGGTCAGCACGAGCACGGGGCAGTCGCCGTCGGTCTGCTTCTGCGTCTGATAGCCCGCGACGGAGGCCTTCTTCGCGCCGGCGCTGAGCGGGAAGCGCAGCTGTGTCTGCGCGCCGCTGATCTCCAGCGTAAAGCTCTGCGTGACCTGACAAGAGCTGCTGCCGGTCAGGGTACAGTCTGTTTTCATTTCGGAAATAACGGGCTCCGCCGCGCAGACGCCTGTGCAGAGCGCCAGCAGGCACGCCAGCAGGAGCAGCAGCCGCTTCATGCGATCACCTCTTATGTTCATTTGCATCCAATTTACCACAAACGCGCCCATTTTGCAACCTCGGCCCGCAGGCCGCTTTTTTTCTTCCGCCATACTTGGCGGAAGGGTACGTTATGTGATACACTGTCGGCAGAATGCTTTTGATCGGAAAGGACAGATTTTATGACGCTTCGCGATACCGCTGACCAGATCATCCGCGCAAGTCTGCGCGCCGTGCAGCCGGACGCCGCCGTGCAGCGCGCGCTGCAGGAGTTTTCCTGCGCGGGGTGCGTCGTGCTCATCGCCATCGGAAAGGCCGCGTGGGCCATGGCGAACGCGGCGTGGGACACGCTCAGCACGCGCATCACCTCCGGCGCAGTCATCACCAAATACGGCCATAGCCGCGGCCCCATCGGCCCGCTTCAGATCTTTGAGGCCGGGCATCCGGTGCCGGATGAGGCCGGGCTCCGCGCCGCGCAGGCTGCGCTGGAGCTGACGCGCGGACTGCGGGAGGAGGATTGCGTGCTGTTTCTCATCTCCGGCGGCGGCTCGGCGCTGTTTGAGTCTCCGCTAGTGCCGCTTGCCGAGCTGGAGGATATCACCGGCCAGCTGCTCTCCTGCGGCGCGGATATTGTGGAGATTAATACCATCCGCAAGCGGCTGTCCGCCGTCAAGGGCGGGCGGTTCGCGCTGCACTGCCGTCCGGCGCCGGTCTTCTCGGTCGTGCTGTCGGATATTCTCGGCGACCCGCTCGACATGATCGCCTCCGGCCCTGCAGCGCCGGACAGCAGCACGTGCGCCGAGGCGCTGGCCGTCGTGCGGAAATACGGGCTGCGCCTGTCTGACCGGGCGCTGGCCTGCCTGCAGACAGAAACGCCGAAAGCACTGCCGAACGCAGTCTCCCGCGTGACCGGCAGCGTCCGCGCCCTCTGCGATGCGGCAGAGCAGGCGGCGCAGACGCTCGGCTACCGCTGCATCCGGCTGACCGACTGTCTGAGCTGCGAGGCGCGGGAGGCGGGGCGGTTCCTTGCCGCCGTCGCGCGGACGCACGCGTCACCGTCTGAGCCGCTTGCGTTTCTCGCCGGAGGCGAGACGGTCGTGCATCTGACCGGCTCCGGACGCGGCGGACGCAATCAGGAGGTTGCGCTGGCCGCTGCGGAAGGACTTGCCGGGCTTGCGCAGGCCGCCGTCTTCTCCTTCGGCTCCGACGGGACCGATGGCCCGACCGACGCCGCCGGAGGCTTTGTCGATCAGGACAGCTTCGCCGCGCTCCGCGCCGCCGGGCTTGACCCCGCCGACATTCTGCGGCGCAACGACGCTTATCCCGCGCTGGAGCGCATCGGCGGCCTCATCCACACCGGCCCCACCGGCACCAACGTCAACGATCTCGCCATGCTCCTCCTGCCGCGCCGGGAATGAGCGGCGCTATGCGTTTCCCTTCAGGATCTCCAGCGCCTGCTTTGTGTCGCAGTCGAACAGCTCGCGCTCCCCTGCCTCGACGAGCAGCAGCGCGTCCTCGTGCCGCCGGATGACGGACGAGCCGCCGCGGTCAGCCTCCAATGCGCACAGCTCCGGGAAGAACCGCGCCGGGAACAGGCACGGGTTGCCGCGCTTTCCGTTGTGCGCCGCAGCGGCGATGCAGTCCGGGTTCGCCCGCCACGCGTCCACGACGCGCCGCACCGTCCCGGCCCGCAGCAGCGGTTGGTCGGCGACCATATATAAAATACCGGCGCAGTCTGCCATCGCCTGCGTGCCGAGGCGGATGGTGCGGCTGATGCCGTCCTCCGGCCGGTCGTTCAGGATCGTATCAAAGCCCGCCAGCGAAGCCTCCTCCAGAAGCGCCGGATACTGCGAGACGACCGTGACGCGGGCAAACATCTCCGCCGGGATCGCCGCAAGCGCCAGCGAGAACAGGCTCTGCCCGTCAAAGCGCGCGGTCAGCTTGTTTTCTCCGAAGCGGGAGGCATTCCCGGCCGCCATGACAAGGCAGCCGGCGCGAAGCGCGGAACGTTCAGCCATAGTTGGATGCTCCTTGTGATTTTCTACAAAACAGTATAGCTATTTTTGCATATTTGCGCAAGAATCATACAGTTTTTTCGACATTCGCGAAAAAAGCCGTTATTCAGAAAGTAGGATAATGCTTTCACTTTCTCTTCAAATCCGAATATGCTACAATAGGAACAAATAAAAGTGGAAAAATGGCGGATTTCGTGCACGGACGCGCAAAACCCGCCTGTAATCCGGCAAATGGAGGTAACCGAATGAACATCGTAGGCAGAAGCGAGGTTCGTGTCGACGCCTTTGACAAGGCGACCGGCCGGACAAAATACTATGATGATCTGGCCCCGAAGGATGCGCTGCTCATCAGAGTCAAGCATTCGACCATTGCGCACGGCTTCGTCAAGTCGGTCGACATCAGCAAGGCCGAGAAAATTCCCGGCGTTGTCAAGATCCTGACCTGCTTCGACGTACCGGATATCCCGTTCCCCACGGCTGGCCACCCGTGGTCGATGGACCCGTCCCATCAGGACATTGCCGACCGGCACCTGCTCAACCGGCACGTGCGCTATTACGGCGACGATGTCTGCGCTGTCATCGCCGAGGACGAGGTTGCGGCCATGCAGGCCGTGCGCGCCATCGAGGTCGAGTATGAGGAGCTGCCGTTCGTGCTCGACGTGCAGAAGGCCATGGAGCCCGGTGCGCCGCAGCTGCACGAGGCGTTCCCCAACAACATCCTCAAGCATACGACCGCAGCGGCGGGCAATTACGCCGAGGCGATCAAAGAGCCGGGCCTCATCAAGGTCGAGGGCTGGTACGAAACGCCGACCGTGCAGCACTGCCACATCGAGAATCACGGCTGCTTCTGCTATGAGGAAAACGGCCGCCTCGTCGTGACCAGCTCCACGCAGATTCCGCACATCGTGCGCCGCATTGTCGGACAGGCCCTGGGCCGTCCGTGGGGCGATATCCGCATCATCAAGCCGTACATCGGCGGCGGCTTCGGCAACAAGCAGGACGCGCTGTATGAGCCGCTGTGCGCCTGGTGCTGCACGCAGGTCGGCGGCCGTCTTGTCAAGCTCGACTGCTCGCGTGAGGAAACCTTCGTCTCCAACCGCGTCCGCCATGCCATCCGCACGCACATCATCTCCTGGCTGCATCCGGACGGCACCATTGCCGCCAAGAAGGTCGAGTGCTTCTCCAATCAGGGCGGCTACGCCTCCCACGGCCATTCGATCGTGGCCAAGGCGCTCGGCTCATTCAACCAGCATTATCCCTGCCCCAACTTTGAGGGCGACGCTTACACCGTCTTCACCAACCGCCCGGCGGCGGGCGCCATGCGCGGCTACGGCATGCCGCAGGCGTCGTTCGCGGACGAGTCCCACGCGGAGCAGTGTGCAGAGGCTGTCGGCATGACGCCGCTGGCCTACCGCTGGCAGAACCTGATGAAGCCCGGCTACGTCGACGGCTTCTCGAAAAACGAGCTTTACGAGGACTCCTACCGGCAGTGTATGGAAAAGGGTATGAAGGCCATCGGCTATGAGGAAAAGGTGAAGGCCTATGCCAACCAGACCGGCCCCATCCGCCGCGGCATCGGCCTTGCGACCTTCTGGTACAACACCGCCGTCTTCCCCATTTCGCTGGAAACCTCCTCCTGCCGTCTGCAGCTGAACCTCGACGGCACGGTCAATCTGCAGGTCGGCGAAACCGAGATCGGTCAGGGCGCAGACACAGCCTACGCACAGATGTGCGCGGAGATCCTTGGCCTGTCCGATTATAAAAAGGTACACGTTCTGTCCTGTCAGGACACCGACGTGACCCCGACGGGCCTCGGCGCCTACGCCTCCCGCCAGACCTTTACCGCGGGCTTCTCCATCCGGCAGACATCCGAGCTGCTGAAGCGGAAGATCCTCGAATACGCCTGCGAGCTCACGCGGCAGGCTACTTATAACATGGACATCATCGACTCCAACATCGTCCGCATCACCGACGGCCGCGTGCTGATGAGCCTGTCCGAGCTGTCCATGACCGCGCAGTATAACCCTGTCCATTCCGAGCACCTCACAGCGGAATCGACCTACACCATCCGCAACAACGCCTATTCCTTCGGCTGCACATTCGCCGAGGTCGAGGTTGATATCCCGATGTGCAAGGTCAAGCTGCTGAACATCGTGAACGTCCACGACTGCGGCAAGCTCATCAACCCCGCGCTGGCTGAGGCGCAGGTGCACGGCGGTATGTCCATGGGCATCGGCTACGGCCTGTCCGAGCAGCTGCTGTTCGATGAGAAGACCGGACGGCCCCTCAACAATAACCTGCTCGACTACAAACTTTCGACCTTTATGGATCATCCGAACCTCGAAGCCGAGTTTGTGGAAAACTATGAGCCGACCTCTGCGTTCGGCACCAAGGCGCTGGGCGAGCCGCCCGCCTGCTCCCCGGCCCCTGCCATCCGCAATGCCATTTATCATGCGACCGGCGTCGCCATCAATCAGGCGCCGATCACACCGCACGTCCTCTTCGCCAAATTCACCGAAGCGGGCTTGATTCAGGACTGAGGGAGGGAACAGACTATGTATGATATGAAAGCGCTCTATGAAGCGTACAGCGTAGAAGAAGCAGTCAAGCTTCGTCTGGAGCATCCCGAAGCGCAGATCATCGCAGGCGGCACGGACGTGCTCGTTCAGATGCGCGAAGGCCGCCGCGCGGGCAAGGAGCTGATCTCCATTCAGAAGATCGACTCCATGCGCGGCATCAGCATGGATGAAGACGAGAACATCCGCATCGGCTCGCTTACAACCTTCTCCCACATCACGCACAACCCCATCATCATGGAAAAGATCAACGTGCTGGGCGAAGCCGTCGACATGGTCGGCGGCCCGCAGATCCGCAACGCCGGCACCATCGGCGGCAACACCTGCAACGGCGTGACCTCGGCGGACTCCGCCTCGACGCTGCACGCATGGGAAGCCATCATCGAGCTGACCGGCGTGAACGGCAAGCGGTACCTGCCCATCAAGGACTTCTACATCAAGGCCGGTACGGTCGATATCAACGTCGCCGAGGGTGAAATTCAGACTGCAATTCTGATTCCGAAGGCCTCGTGGGAAAACACGAAGGGCTTCTACATCAAATACGGTATGCGCAACGCCATGGAGATCGCCACGACCGGCTGCTCGGTCAATGTGCGGCTGTCCGCGGACAAGAAAACGTTCGACCGTGTGCGCATCGCCTACGGCGTCGCGGGTCCTGTGCCCATGCGCGCACCGAGCGCTGAGGCCGTTGTGAACGGCCAGCCCGTCACGATGGAGAACATTGAGGCCTTCTCCAGGGCCGTTCTGGAAGACATCAATCCCCGTGACTCCTGGCGTGCCAGCAAGGCGTTCCGCAAGCACATCGCTGTGGAAATGGCCAAGCGCGCGCTCATTGAATCTGTCAAACGCTGCGGAGGTGAGATCTGATGGCACAGTACGCTCTTGTCAAATGCAATATCAACGGCAAAGACGTGGAAAAGATCGTCGACGTCCGCGCAAGTCTGACGGATATGCTCCGCAATGATTTCCGGCTTACGTCTGTGAAAAAGGGCTGTGAGGTCGGCGAATGCGGCGCGTGCACCGCACTCATTGACGGCGAGGCAATCAACACCTGCCTGTATCTGGCTGTCTGGGCCGAGGGCAAGCACATCATCACGCTTGAAGGCCTGATGAACCCTGATGGGACGCTTTCCGACGTGCAGAAGGCCTTCATGGACGAAACCTCCATCCAGTGCGGCTTCTGCATCCCCGGCTTTATCCTGACGGCGACCGAGATCGTCAACTCCGGCAAGGAATACACCGACGACGAACTGCGCAAGCTCCTCTCCGGCCACCTGTGCCGCTGCACGGGCTACCAGAACATCTTCCGCGCCGTGAAAAAAACCATGCTCCGCCGCCTCGGCAAAAACGAGGAAGCAGAGCTGGTGCGATAATTCCCATACCGACGCCCCTTGTCATGCAGCGCATGACAAGGGGCTTTTTTATTACAAGCGCAGGAAGCTTGAAACGGCGATTGCTGTTTTGGGGATATAGGGTGTATCTGAAAACTCCCAACGCACCCGGACAGCGGATCTTTTCACGCTGCGCTGCACCATTTTTCCTTGAAATACGTCAGTATTCCTGCGAAAAAATGTCTTGCTCAGCGCAAAAATTTCTCGCTGCCGGTCACATTGGGAGTTTTCAGATACACCCTAAGGAAATCCCCTCCGGGCGGCGGACTGCCATTCGGAGGGGGTGCTGTTTATTTTTCCAGCTGCTTCTGCACGACCTGCACGATGCGTGCGATCGCGGCGCTCAGAGCCGCATTGACAGCGAATTCCACGAGGAAGTTCACGCCGATGAACGCGACGAACAGAAAATAGACAATGTTCGTGCCGCCCGCGTAGTCCTGCAGAACTGGCTTGAAGACCGTGAGCATCCCGATGGCAAACACGCCGGTGTTCACGACCGGGGCCGTCAGCGCGGCGAGTATGCAGCTGATCGTCTGCCTGTGCCGCAGCGCCTTTGCGACGAGTCCCGCGCAAAGCCCGCACAGAACGGCCTTGCCGACGCACACGACGACGAGCCAGAACGGGCTTGCGACCCACAGGACGTTTGTAAATTCATCCGCGCCCGTGATGCCCGCGATGAGGCAGACGATCCCGAACACCGCGCCAAGACCGGCTCCCGCGCCGGGGCCAAAGAGGATCGCGCCGACGACGATGGGAACCAGCGTCAGCGAGATCGGGACCGGCCCGATGCGGATGCCGCTTGCGACGGTCTGCAGGACGACGACCAGCGCGGCCAGCAAGGCCAGCGAGGTCAGACGGACGACGGATGCATGGTTTTTGCGATTCATAAGTACCTCCTGCTGTCACTCCGGATATTCCGGATGCAACGCACATATTTTATCACGGGCAAAGCCCGTTGATAACAGAATTACGGAATTTCTTCCTCGACCGGCTCGCTGGAAATGGGCGCGCCGTCCTTGATGGCCTGCCATTGCTCGCGCGTGATGAGCAGCTGACGGGGCTTCGAGCCCTCGAACGGGCCGACGATGCCGCGCTCCTCCATCTCGTCCATGATGCGCGCCGCGCGGGCATAGCCCAGCTTCAGACGGCGCTGGAGCATGGAGACGGAGGCCTGTCCGGTCTCCAGAATGACGTCGACCGCCGCCGGGAGCATTTCGTCGCCGTCAGAGCCGTCTGTCTCTGCGGCTGTGCTGCCAGAGCTGCCGGAGCCGGTTTTCCCGCTCTCGGCCGCCTTTTTGTCGATCTCGGCCATGACGGAATCGGAGTATTCCGCTTCGCTGGATGCCTTGACGAAGGAGACGACCTCCTGCACCTCGTCGTCCGTGATAAAGCAGCCCTGCACGCGCTTGGGTTTGCCCTGTCCGAGCGGCGCATAGAGCATATCGCCCTTGCCGACGAGCTTTTCCGCGCCCGCCGTATCGAGAATGATGCGCGACTCCATCGCGGAGGCGACAGCGAACGCGATGCGTGAGGGGATGTTGGCCTTCATCAGGCCGGTGATCACGTCCGCGGACGGACGCTGCGTGGCAATGACCAGATGAATGCCCGACGCACGGCCCATCTGCGCGATGCGGCAGATCGATTCCTCGACCTCCTTGGCCGCGACCAGCATGAGGTCAGCCAGCTCGTCGATCACAACGACGATCTGCGGCATGGGTTCGAGCTCATCGTCCGCAGAGGCCCGCGCCTGCTTGTTGTAGGATTCGAGATCGCGGACGCCTGCGTCCGCCATCATGCGGTAGCGCCGCATCATCTCCGTCACGGCCCACTGCAGGCTGCCCGCAGCCTTTTTCGGGTCTGTGACGACGGGGATGAGCAGGTGCGGAATGCCGTTGTAAATGCCAAGCTCGACCATCTTCGGGTCGATCATGATGAGCTTGACCTCCTCGGGCTTTGCCTTATAGAGAAGGGAGATAATCAGCGAGTTCATGCAGACCGATTTGCCGGAGCCGGTCGTACCGGCGATCAGCAGATGCGGCAGCTTGCCGATATCGCCAATGATGCGGTTGCCGCCGATGTCCTTGCCGACAGCGAAGGACACGCGGGACTTGCACTTTTCAAATTCCGGCGAATCGATGACCTCGCGCGCCATGACGACCGAGACGATCCGGTTCGGTACCTCGATGCCGACAACGGAGATCTTGTCCGGGATGGCCGCGATGCGGACGCCGGACGCGCCGAGGGCCAGCGCGATATCGTCGGCCAGATTCGTGACCTTGGAGAGCTTCACGCCGCGCTGCAGCTCCAGCTCGTACCGCGTGACCGACGGGCCGCGCGTAACATTGATGATATGCGCCTCGATGCCGAAGGATTGGAGCGTGTCGCTCAGGCGCTCGGCGTTCTGCCGCATTTCCTCCGTGCCGTCGTGCGACTGGCCGCTTCCGGCCTTCAGGAGCGACACGGGCGGGAATTCGTATTCCGGCTTCTGCGGCTCCTGCTGGTCGATCTCCTGCGCGATCTGGGCCGCTTCGAGCTGCACGTCCGCTTTTTTGAGTTTTTCCGGCTGCTCCGGGATCTCGACCGGCGGCAGCGGCTGTGCGGCGGGAGCCGGCTTCGGCGCGTCAAAATGGTCGATCACGAGCGGCGGCATCTGGTGCGGCAGCTCCATGGGAATGACGTTCGGCACGGGCGGCGCTTCCTCCGCCGGGGCCTCCTGCGTGTCCGTGATCAGCGCGTCAAACTGGGATTTATAATCCGTATGGACAGGCGGCTGCTCCGCCTCCTCCGGGGCGGGCGCCTGCGGCGGCTCGGGCAGAGGTGCTGCGGCAGGCTTCTCCTGCCGGCGGCTGTTTTCCACAAAAACGTCCGGGCGCACCGGCGCGTTTTTCCTGCCCGCGGTCTTCTTCTCCGGCTGCTCCGGCAGAGGGGGATCGTCGACCGGCAGATCGAACTCGCTTGCGCGGGAGGCCCGGCGCTGCTCCGTGCGCTGCACGTGCTCGATGTGCTTGTTCGCAACGGTATCGACGAGCACCTGCGCCGGGTCCTTGTGCTCGCGCTGCGGCTCGGCATATTCCGCGCGGGGCCGGTTCCTGATGGCCGTCACGATGCTTGCCACCGTCATGTTAAGACTTGTGATCAGGCTCAGCAGCATCCCCACGATCACGACCGCAGCCGCGCCGATGCGGCTGATGAGCGCTTCAAGGAGGCTTGCAATACCGCCTGCCAGAACGCCGCCTGCCGTGCCGTCGATGCCGCCGTCCCAGAGCGCGGAAATGACGCTCCAATCCCAGTCCGCGTCAAATTTTCCGCCGACCAGCTGCACCAGACTGCCGATCAGCATGGCCGTCAGGAACGTACAGGTCACGCGCAGCGCGACGGGCCTGCCGTCGTGCAGGATCAGGATCAAAAAGCTCATGATGAACGAGAACGGCAGGATGTAAAAGCCCGCGCCGATCAACCCCCGGAACACCGACGTCATCAGATCCAGAAACGCCGCGTTCACCTTGAAGCAGCACAAGATCGTCAGCAGCGCAAGCAGGCCGCAGACCGTCGCGCCGATCTCGCGCCGGATGGGCGCGGACTGCTTTTTTGTTGTTTTTTTCCGTCCGCGGGAGGCCGTGGACTTTCTTTTGTTCGCAGAAGCCATGTGACCAAAACACCTCACGAGATCAGGGACAGGATCAGCGTCAACAGACCCGCACCCCAGCAGTAATAACAGAAGCCGCCGAATTTTCCGCGCTGCGCAATGCGGTTGAGCGCGAAAATGGCAAGATATCCGGAGACAAGCGCGGCGGCGACGCCGCACAGATACATCGGGACCTCCGCCCAGTTGATCCCGGCGGAAATTGCCTTTACGAGCGAAAGGAGATTCGCGCCGAGCACGGCGGGAATGGAAAGGAAGAACGAGAATTTGACGGCAAACGTCCGGTCAAACCCGCGCAGCATCCCGGCGGAGATCGTCGTCCCGGAACGCGACAAGCCAGGCACGACCGCGATCATCTGCGCAAGGCCGATGACCAGCGCATCCGAGAGCGTCATGGCCTTTTCCGTCTTGTTGCCGTGGCCGTAGCGGTCGGCGGCCAGCAGCAGAAAGCCCGTCGCGATCAGGGCAAAGCCGATGAAGAACGTATCGTAGAACAGGGGGGCAAGGTAGTCGCTCAGGAACGCCGCCGGGATGAGCGGCAGCGTCGCCGCGATGAGAAACAGCAGCAGCCGCCGCCTTGCCGGGTCCTGCCGCGCGCCGCGCTTGGGCTTTTGCAGGTGCAGCAGCATCAGGCCCTCGCGGCAAAGCCCGCGCAGCTCCGTATGATACGCGAAGATCACCGCCCCAAGCGTCCCCAGATGCAGCAGCACGTCGAACAGCATCTGGTTTTCCAGATCGCCGATGCGCAGGAAGTTTTGCAGGATCGCAAGATGTCCGGAGCTGGAGATCGGCAAAAACTCCGCAAGCCCCTGTATGAGCCCAAGTAAAATGGCTGTCCAATAGGTCATACCAGTTCCTCCGTCTGGAAAGTCGCCGCCCGCACCGGTCGGCATACCAATTTATATTAACACAGATTCAAAAATATTTCCACTATACGTTCGAAAAAAGCGCGTCAAAAAGAATCCGAGCGCTTCCATGTTTTTATGGCGCAATTTGCGGTTTTCTGTTATACTGGATGCAGGAAAACGACGATTAGGGTGTATCTGAAAACTCATGATGTGACCGGCAGCGAGGGATTTTTGCGT